>Ga0247727_10014507_pt1 | contig 13079 bp, 12 predicted proteins | sample WisWelCaveWW1625_FD_202498 | JGI IMG/M metagenome (GOLD analysis project Ga0247727, IMG submission 202498) | Biofilm microbial communities from Wishing Well Cave, Virginia, United States - WW16-25 | ecosystem: Environmental > Aquatic > Deep subsurface > Groundwater > Cave microbial mat | place...
ATAGTTAATACATCATGTCCGCTTAGGTTCAGGGTATTAAAATACCAGGCAAGTGCTTCGTAGCGGGGTTGGTTTTCCTGTGTTGCGAGTCGCAAAGCTTTATTTCTCGTCATGATTCCTTCCCGGATTTGATTGCTGCGAAACGTGTCGTTTTCTGTAAACCCTTGTACCACGTAGTAAATATAATTGTAGAACGGAACTGTCCCATCGTCGATGCGCCATGTGGCGGTGGTATCGTGCGCTGTTTCCCAACCATAGGTGTTTGTAAGTGTGTCTATGATTGTTTTTTCTTTCCACGGGATGTAGTGCCAGAGATATACAAATTGGTGAGGCATAAGATACATACTGTAATAGGCTGACAAGACATCAATAAGTGAGCCATTGATGTAGGCAGGATTCCCAAGATACGAACGTCCATAATATAACGCCATCCGAATTTTACCGCTAACCGAAAGATGGTGGGTAACTCCTCCTGGCGTACCGTTTTGTACGCCGCAAAGCCCAAATTTAAATTCTTCATTTTCAAGCTCATTACCACGGCAGTAAAATATGAGGGGTATTCCAGTTTTTTGGCGAAGCTTTTCTGCAAAATATTCGGCTTGTTTGTCTCCTGCCATAAACAGTGGCACCATAGCAAGGGAAGGCTTTTTCATCCATGCCACGATATTGTTGCGAACATATGCTCGTTTCTTATCAATATCCGCTGAGACGATGATATGTTCAACACCGAGCGCGCCAACCATTCGTGCCTGATTCCTGCGTCCAAGATCCGTGAGCATCCCCCAATCGTAGGTATACGCAATGGGTTTAAGGCCAAGTACTTTTTTGATGTAGTGAAGACCATAGGAACTATCACGACCCCCACTGAGGGCGACGATGCACCGCGCGTCACCTGATATTTTTCTTTTAAGCGCTTTTTGTCCTTGGTAGTGGATTTTTTTATAGTTCGTACAAAAGTTACACACACCATCATCATTAAACTTGATAAATGGCATTGTTTCAGGAAGAATACATTGCGTACAACGCCTGATATTGGCTATTTCATCATACGGGGGAATGTGTTTTTTTAGTGTTGAAAATGCGTTCGTTTTTGGTGTAATCAAAAAGCTAGATTTGGGTGTTTTTAAAACGTCTACGATGCGAAAGTTTGCTGGACTGCTCGTAGGAATTTGCACGATGGTCCCTGGCGGAATTTGTCTAGGATCAGAAGTGGGGTATATATTTTTAATTGTTGTAGCCTCTGATGCAAACGTGGTCCCTTCGTTGGTTTTGACCATAAATAAGGATCCAGTGTTGGTTGTAGCAAAAAGATCAGGTGAGTTTGAGGAAAGCATGATAATTGAGGCAGAACCTTTGATTTTTTTTAATGCGTTTTTTATGGCAACATCGTGTGAATAGCCCTTGTTTAAAAATGAGTACACCATCGCACAAAATACTTGTGTATCTATTTGGCTTGTGGGGCGAAGATGCCCAAGGGTCGCCCACAGTTGTTTGTCGTTGACGATGATGCCATTGTGTACTGCAATGAGTCCCCGGTAACTCACCGGTTGGTTATTTCGATTATCAGATTGTTGTCCATTGGTAGCGAGTCTCGTATGGCCAATAATTATGTCTGGGCGAGTTTGTTTAAATAGATTTTTGTATGCGGGCGTTTGAATAAGTTCGGAGGCTTTTAGTGGATGTTTGTAGATCCGTGCAATATTTTTTTCTACGATCACAATACCAGATGCTTCTTTTCCACGAGATTCTGACAGTAAAAAGAGTCGGTCTGTTAGTGCACGCATCTCGTTAGAGGAAAGATTGCTTTGGGGCGCTGCGATATACGCAAAAATTCCACACATATGCTATTGTAAGCTCTATATGCGATCGATTATAACAGGAAAACGCATTGTGGTTACCGGCGGGACGGGATCGTTTGGCAATATTTTTATCCGGAGCATACTTCCTTTTCATCCAAAAGAAATCGTCGTGTTGAGTCGTGACGAAAATAAACAGGGCGCAATGAAACTTGAATTTCAAGGTGCTCCTATTCGTTTTATTTTAGGAGACGTGAGGGACTATGACAGCGTGAAAAATGCGCTTCGGGGAGCAGATATTGTGATACATGCAGCTGCCCTCAAATGGATTCCGGAAGTCGAATCCAACGTCTGGGAAGGGGTAAAGACCAATGTCATCGGTACGCAGCACATTATTCAAGCCGCATTTGAAAACAATGTTCAAAAAGTGGTGGCGCTTTCTACCGATAAAGCAGTAGAGCCTGTGAATGCGTATGGCATGGGTAAGGCTCTTGGGGAACGGCTTATGACTACGGCAAACAGCACAAGAGGTGCGAAAGGCCCAGTTTTTGTATCTACTCGGTATGGAAACGTCCTTGGATCACGAGGATCGGTGGTGCCGCTTTTTCGAAAACTAATCGATGAAGGTAAGCCTCTTACGATTACAGATCCCTCCATGACGAGATTTCTTTTGACTCTTGGTGAAAGCACAGAATTAATTCTTACCGCGCTTAAGGAGGGGGTTGGAGGCGAGGTATTTGTGCGCAAAATCCCCGCACATACGTTGAAAGATTTAGCTGAGGTTTTGCTTGAATCATTGCCGGCCATGAGACGTAAAATTGTTGAAATAGGTTCGCGCCCGGGAGAGAAAATTCATGAAACGCTGGTTAGCGTTGGTGAATCGCAGAGAACGGTTGAAATGGGAGCCTATTTTGTCGTATTACCGCAAATTAAGCTCCCTGCTGTTGAAAAAAAATATAAGGGGTTTGCGCCCATGATTGCGTCGCGCTTTGGATCTGATACCACTCGACGGCTCACCAACGATAACCTGCGCGCAATTTTACATAAAGAGAAGTGGATTTTATAAAGGAGAGTAATGGGAAAATTATTTGTCTTAGGATTTATCATTGCGAGTTTATTGTACATGATACTCCCGAAAAATGCGCTCTATGTTTCCGCTCAACCCATGGGGACAGCGGTACTAATTGATCGCGTATCACTTGCCAGGGATGGATTTGTCGTAATCGAAAATGATCGTAAGATATTGGGCGCCACTGAACTACTGCCGGCAGGCATATATAAAAATATACACGTACAGATATCGCTAGAGTTCATGAGCCCAGGGGAGCGTGTATATGTATCGTTATATACTGACACAGGCGATAAGACACACGGGTCTGAAGATTTTCGAGTGCTAAAAAAAGATTTGAGTCTTCGGTAGAACATTCCTGATTTTTTCCTTTTCTTCGCTTGAAAGCTGATTGCCTCCCAGAAAAAGATACTCGAGACCCGATAGATTTTTTACTGTTTCTGGCAAAGAGTGGAGACTGTTGTTGTGAAGGTCAAGCACTCGAAGGCTCGTGAGATTTCCGATTTCATGGGGTACATTCTCAAGAAAATTATCGCAAAGGGTCAATGTTTCCAGTTTAGCAAGTTTACCAATATCAGGAGGTATGATTGTTAGTGTATTTCCACACAACTGCAAATTTTTCATCGCTGCAAGGTCTCCTATTTGTGATGGTACGTTTTTCAGATCACTATCCTGGATAATCAGCGTTTGAAGCAGGGATAATCGGGATATTTCTTTGGGTACATCATTGATAGACTGATTTTCGAGTTCAAGGATTTTCAGTGTGGACGATAACGATGCTGACTCGTAAAACTCTGATGGAAAAGTCACAAGATAGGAATCTACATACGTATATTTAAGTCCGATTATCGGTCGCCCATGCATATCTTGGTAAGAGCTCGCCAGCTCGCCGGATGGATCCGAAAGAGTGCGTCTGTTTGGCTGTGTAACGAATATTGGATATACCAATGACGAAATAAGGGCTCCTGCAAAAAATCCTAACCCTAACGATAAGAATGTTTGGACATGTTTCATCGAATTAGAAATCAATATAGATATGCTCTCGCATATTTGCCAGTTTTAGTAGAATATACTTCACCAACAGCATGGTAGAGGAGTCGAGCTTCGCTGGTGTATTATGCTCTGGAGAAAGATGGTATTCTTTTGGCACTATGTGGGCGAGATACTTCTCACCTACGCGGGTGCCTACATATTCGCCCATCTGGTTATCGATATCCATATGTATGCCGCCCGAGAGCCTTGAAGTTTTGGCATCATTTGCATTTTGCCACCAGAGTGATTTTTTTTGCGGATAAAAGTACGTAAGAACAGTAGCCGCAGCAGATGAGCAGGTGGAGTGCCCGGAAACATATCCAGGAAACGGCGGGTCTTTAATGGCTAAAATAAGATTTTGGTCTCGCATGGATGGTCGCATAGAATAGTAGGTGTACTTGATGTGCCAGGCAGCTATGAACGCATCAGCTTGTACTTGAGCAAGCATTTTCTGTATCCGGGAATAGGTTTTCTCTTCCAGCTCGCTTCCGAGTTCGATAAATAAAATATTTTGCCAGACCCCTGAAGGGTTTATGTTGTCTGACGACTTTATTTTGTCAAACCCAATAGAGCCCTGCCATACACGGATAGTATTGGCGTCTTGTGGTCTTCTTCTATTGGTTGCGTAGCGGATTTTTTCTATTTCCACCTGATCTGCGAGACTATGAGGGGCTGGTGGGGGAGGGACGTCTATGGTACGTGACGATTCTGGACCCCACGTACTCCACGTACCAGCCATTGCCCCGCCATCTACCGTGTCGTCGCGAATATACCAGGCATACGGAATGTTTGGAGTTTCTTTGTCCCAAACCAATGAACTATTATCATGCAAAATCCGATCGGAATAGTCGAGAATAATTCCAGTAGTTTTGGGAGATTTGCGCAGATTCGCAAGATGAAGTGAACGGAGTAAGCTGTTGACTTCTTGGGTATGTTTTGGGGCCAGTTGGAGCAGGACCTGTGAGGCGGCTATGCTTGCTTGGCCGGTATCTCCTGTTGCTACAAGGACATCATCATAAACAGAGGCGATATATGCGTAAAACCGCGCTGTACCTGCGGCCGCGAAATTTTCTTTTTTCTGGATTTCAAGAGCAAGCGCCATCCATTTACGCGCGATAAGATGTGTGGGTTTTTGCTCTGCCCGGAAATAGCTGGATACGTCGGTATACATGCGTGTTTTAAGGAATAGATTGGGTACCGGCGCGTAGATAAGCGTAAGTAAAATCACTATGGAAAGTAGGATTCGCATAAGTCTTCATGTATAGTATAGCGTATGAAAGCGATTGGTCTTTTGCTTTTGTTTTTTTGTATCTTTTTCGTACGGGAGATATTTTTCGGTCAGGTATTTGCCTGTTGTGACAATTTTTTGACGAATATCCCGATAAAACAATTTATCCTATCTGAACTGCAAGAGGGAAGATTCCCATTGTGGAATCCATTTATGTATTCAGGCACGCCTCTTCTTGCGGATATCAATTTGAGTGTGTTGTCTCCCTTTTCGTTTTTTTATCTATTTTTGCCTGCCATACGTGCGCTTACCTGGAACATTATGTTCATTTTTTTATTCGCCAGTTTCGGCATGTATATGTTTGGCAGGTCGCTTGGCCTTCAGAGGATTTCAGCGCTTGTTGCAGCTGTCACGTTTTCTTACTCAGGATCTCTTATGGTGCTTACGGATGATTTGCCTGGTATTCAACCGATTGCGTTTCTTCCGTGGATTATGTGGGCTTGGCATACGTATATACAACACCCGAGTGTTACCAGAGGAATTCTCGTGACGGTGCTATCTGCAATGCAAATATTTTCCGGTCACCCTCACGTTATGTATATGACGTGGTTATTGAGTCTGGCCTATATTGTTAACCTGGGCCTTCGATCGGTTCGAAGTACGCTGGTGTTAGTTTCCCCAGTACTTGTGCTCGTCGGACTCGTGACTGCTGTACAGACACTTCCGTTTATCGAGTATGTACTTGCTTCGACACGACCGCTACACAATATGGCATTTGCAGCATCAGATAGCTTGAGTCTGCTATCCGTTGTGCGATTTTTTGTTCCGAGTGTTGGTGGCGTGCTGGCGCATGCGACCGCATGGTGGGAAGGAGGGAATGTCAACGGGTATATCGGGATTGTTGCGTTTTTGCTTGCGTTTTTTAGTTCGGGAAAAAATCGGGAGCTGCGATTTTTCCGTTGGGTTGCGGCAATTGCATTTTTGATTGCGTTGGGGCGAGTGACCCCACTTTTTTCTATCGCATATTGGATCGTGCCTGGTTTTTCTTTCTTTCGTTCGCCCCAAAACTATCTTGTCCTCTATGCGTTTGCCATGGCAGTGCTGGCTGGATTTGGTATGCAGCAGATTCTCGACAAACATATAGTGAAGGCGAATGTGGGCTTATTGCGCTTGATAGGCATGGTCGTTGCAGGATTGGGTGCCCTCCTGTTCACAGTTTGGTTTATTCGACCAATACATCTGGTTTTTATGGAAACTGCGGTGAATTTACTCGTGAGCGGGACGCTCGTGTTTGTATTTTCCATGGTTTTACGAAAGAATCCACTCCGTCAATATGCGTGGATTGTTCTTTTTTTGATTATTACCGAGCTTTGTCTGTTTAGCCGGAATATTGTTGTGACAACGCCAATGGCAACCGTCTCCGCATGGTTGTCTGAGAGCACTAGGGTGGCCACTCAATTGACGGATTTTGACTGGAGGAGCGATCGGGTTCATGTGGATCCATCCATGTTTGTGCGCCCGAATCACAAAGACATAAACGTGGAAAAAACATCGGCCTGGAATGCGAGCATATTGTGGCCGAATCTGACGCTTTTGTATCAGCTCCCATCAACCGGGGGGACAGGTGCCATGTCGGTGAAATCATATCAAGAATATCTTGAATCGGATCCTAAGCTTATGCGGACGCCGTATTTGACTCATGTCCCACTGAATAAATTAAACGATTTGGGCGTGCGGTACATTGTGGGAAACAAGTATGATGCAAAACTATATGAATCTATGGGCATTCGTCCAGTTATGGAGGCAGAGCACTCAGTGCTGTACAAAAATAGTTTTCCCCTCCCTCGATTGTTTCTAAAAATAGACTCGAAAATTATTACTGATGCAGTAGGGGTCATTACCTATGAGCCAAATGTGGTCGAAGCGCAGGTTCGCAGTCCAGCTGCGGGGACAGTAGTATTTATGGATAGCATGTATCCCGGCTGGGAGGTATATGTAAATGGGGAAAAAAAGCAATTGCAGTTATACGATAATGCATTTAAGTCCGTTGCGGTTTCAGCTGGGACACATAGAGTCCAATTTGTGTTTCGACCTATCAGCGTGAGGATAGGATTTGCCATAACAATTATTGGAACATTGATGCTCGTGTGTTGTTATATTTCGGTTATTCGTCTGGGAATAAGAAGAGTAATCAATACATACGCACAATGAGGCTAACGAGATTGGCGTCGTTAATATTTGATTGTGCTAAATCTACGGTTTCTGTTACCTCAACACGGGATCCTGTTTTGATGTCAGCAAATGTAGCGGGGATTTCGCGTCCCTTGACGACTCGGACCACTTTCATCATTTGTGTCCGCTTCGGACTGAAATAAAACGTTTTGGCCTCACCGTTTACATCGGTAAGTCCAATTGTACTTTCGTAAGCATATAGACCAGGATTACCGACAAAGTAATATTTAGAGGCAATAGGCATGGAGCCGGATTCTTTTTTGGCTTCGGCAACTTTTCCAACAACCGTGGTCGCGATTAACGACTGTTTCATGAATTCCTTTGGAGTAAGACCGATATTTGCACTTACCCATTCCAAGTTTGATTTCGGGAATGCGTATGAATCGGATTTCATAGAATCTATAGCGCTCAGAAGAATCTGATGATCATTTATAGAAGCGGGAGCTTGAGGAGATCTCATCATATATCCGGCGATGAATCCCGCAAAAGCTACGATGCACAAAAGAATAACCATAGAGCTAGTTATTTGAGTTGAAGTTGATAATTTATTCATAATTTTATAGTACCATTATGCGCATATGCTTTGTCAAGATTGCGTCATCGAAGATTATTTAATATGGCGTCGCCCAATTTTTGGGCAACAATTTCGTATCCGTTATCGAACAAATGCACCCAGTCAAAATAGACCGTGTCTGTAAAATTGTCTAAAAATGTTGTTCCATCGATGTATTTGACGTACGGTATATTCATGTGTATGCGTTTACGTAACACATCGCTCAGATCACTGTACACATCCGGTATATACACATCAACACCCGGAACATACGCAATCAGTGACTGTTTACGAATGATTTCATGCGGGGTCAGTGTTTTGTTTCCGGTAAACAAGGTAGGCTGAAGGACAATAAATGTAGGAATTTTTTCTTGTGTAGCCAAATCTTGAATAAGCCGGATATTTGTATCAAATACACGTGCAATATCTGAGCTCTCGGTATAGGTCTCGCGGTTAAATTCATTTTTTCCTACGTGCATTGTAGTTTTTATCAATCTATAAAATGCGCTGTATTTACTCAATCGAACATCCAGCTCTCGGGCGAAAAGAGTTTTTATAGTTTGCATTCTTTCTCCTGTTGTAAACGAGTAGTCGAAAATAAATGGGTGATTCCATCCGGCTTTTCGAGAAAGAAGTCCCGTGTACATATCGTTAAAACCGGTGTAGTGAATGACAATATCCGGCTTCAGTGTAATAATTTCACGCCATTGGATAAGTTCTTGTGACGACGTATAGCCGTTTTGCGCCATATTGAGAACCTCTATATGCTCTATGTCCCTTATTGAGGGTAGATGGTCGTGCAGGTACGTCGCTAGGTATGCTTGAATTGTCGTGTCATCAGAAGAAGCTCCAAGTCCGAATGCGGCAGATCCTCCCGTCATAATAATTCGAAGGGTATTATCAGGTTTTTGTTTTTGCCATTCTTTTCCCCGATAGCCCAGAGAATTAGTGCTAAAGCGTGGTGTCTGAAGGAATGGCTTTGATTTCCAGTGGAGGTATGGTTCGTGGATAAACTTTATGAGAGGCTCTTCGGGCGGGACTTCAATGACAAGCGGAGATGAATTCCTGGTTTCTACCCATAGAAGTAGGTGTGAACATGCCTCCAGTAGAATCACAAAAAGAATGATGGACGCTACTGATACCACATATTTTTTCATATTTCTTTATTATTGTTCCCACAGGGCATGATAATACGTCGTAAGATAAAAGAGTAGCATCTCGCCCTCGGGTGATGTACGAATATACTGATAGTGTTCACGTGACTCAGGATTTCCAGAGGAAAACTCGAATATAACGTCAAGTTCATGAGTCAGGAGTAATCCTCCGGGGGCTATAATTCGATTGTTTGGTCCGTCGGGGTTATTGTGAATCGAATGGCGCGTGTTTATAAACACAATGCAGAAAAGTATGATCCAAAAAATTTTTGAATTGGTTTTCATTAGTTTTTCCAGTAGAGATGCACTAACAAGAAGTAAAACTACTGTTGCATTTGCGTGATAATAATAATCAAGCCACAGATGTGTGGTGAAGAAATAGGGGATTATGCCAACCAATAGCCAGAAGGCTAATATCATGAATTGAAGATTATGTTTGCGACGTGTCAGATGCCATAGATATATACCTACAATAATAAGAAACGCAGTTGAAAGATACGGTAGGGCAATAAGGTTATCTGTAGACCATTGACGTATGACCATGTATATTTTTGAAAAGCGATCCTCGAAAAAATTCGCAGTGGTGGGGAGTCTGATTATCTTTATGGATTGGAGACCGTTAACGTAGAGTAAAAGTAACATGCTTACGCTATAAGCAAGCGCCGCATACATACGTGTTTTAAATCGGAGTGGTGGAAATTTTGATCTCCGCAGGATGTACACACATAGCATGGTGAATCCTGTGAGTATGAAAATGAGGTCAAAAAGCATTGCCAGGCCTGCAAAAAGTGCGGCGACAATCATGCCCCATTGGCGTTTTTTCACCGCGAAGTGAAGCATTCCCCACCAACTCAAAAGTACACACATGAGACCTATAGATGCGTTTGAGAGATAGATGGACATCTGTATCTGTTCAACTGAAATAGCATAGAGGAGCGCAGCAATAAGGCCGACGTTCCAGGAAAAGATGAGGGATGTGATAGAAAAGACTACAAATACGCCGCACGCATGTATAACTCGAATGAAAAATGCCGGAATCCGGGGATCACCGTTTCCAATGTAATACAGGGGTGCTAGTACATAGTAATATAAGGGAGAATGGTGAATGCCCCTGAGCGTAGAGTGCGGTCCCAATAGCGGATATTGTCTATTAAGAATATTGCGGGCCTCAATAGCATCGCGAGCCTGTTCTCCTCCGAAATAGATATTGTTGGGGAAGTAGAGAAAACGAAGGATAAGGCCGAGAGCAAATATCGCGATCAAAATAATGGAAACTTTTGGTTTCATCACGCATTAAAAAAATACCTCTGTGGTGGGCAAGGATGACTTGATATATCGTTTTTCGTCATCTGATATTGGATTACCGCCGAGGTAGAGGACGCGTAGTGTTTTAGCGAGTTTATACATGCTTTTTGGCAGCCTTTTTATGGAATTCGTATGGAGGTCTAATTCCTCGAGCATGGTAAGGTTGCCTATTTCTTCAGGCACTGATGTTAGGGCGTTGTCATATGCATGGAGTACCCGCAGGCCCGTTAGATTGCCAATTTCCTTAGGTAGCGATTGCAGGTTATTTCCTCCAAGCATGAGAATTTCCAATTTGTTAAGCTGTCCAATTGATGATGGGACGGATTGAAGTTTCTGATCGTGAATTTGAAGCCGGATTAGATCGGAGAATGCAGCAATTTCAGGGGATAGCTGTGATACGTTGCCCCGGGTTATACCGATCCTTTGGGTGCGACTCATTTTCTTGAATTGGTCAAGCGGCACGTCGTTTACATTGCAAACGTATGCAAAGTCGTATCCGGTGACAGAACTCTTTTGCGCTGCTATGGCCTCGATGACAGCTCCGGCATCCGGATAATACTGTCCCATTTCTTCGCAGTACTCGGTGGGATCATAGGCTAGCTGTGAGGCGACCGGTTGTACGAGAAATCGTACGCCAACAAAAGATCCTGTCGCAATCAAAAAAAGCAGCACAATAGGTTTCATAAACGTATGATACACTGGAGCTATGAAAAAAACGATTATTGTTTCGGTCTTGATTTTTCTTTTGAGTACCGCAATTTCCACATTTGCGTATCAAGTTATTCCTCGTTATGTATTGGACGTACAAGATCAACCGGCAGGTGCTTTTTTGAAGCTCAATCGTCTTATTGTGCCTCAGCGGGTATTTGTGGTAGCAAAGCTATTGTCTTTTAATGATAGGCGATGGTATGCGTCAAGGCTAGCGTATGTACAGGCAGGTGACTATGAAGATTATTATATTGATCTGATAGCGAATGATTTTCTCCATCAAAAACCTGGCATGCAGCTTATTTTGACTATCATTCGAGATGACGGAGATTTTGAGTATGACGAAACGAGAGATACGCCCGCAAGAACATGGTATGGAAAAAAGATATCTAAAAAAATTACTCTACAGTAGTGCGATTTTAATACTATTCTTTATTGGGTTGGTATTGTGGATGAGATTTGGAGACAAACCCTCACAAAGAGCGCTTGGTTTATCGGGCACAATAACCCATACTGTTTCATTTCCGTTTGTAGGGCAAAATAATTCAAAAATAAACGGAATGCTTGCCATCGAAGAAATAGATCGCATGATTGTTTTGCGCTTTGCTCTTGCCCCCCAAGAAAGTAGTACGCGATTGGGAGTAAGTATTTATAATGGGTCATGTGACATGCTGGGTGCAAAAAAATATACAATTGCGCCTCTTAAGGAGAATACTTCAATGGGGTGGGTGACGCTCTACGATATATCCTGGACTAGGTTAACGAATGAAATGCCTCTTGCGTTAACATTGGAAGAAGATGGAGTCGTAGCATGCGCGGACATTCAATTATGAAGACGTTTATTTTTGGAGTACTTATTTTTTTCATATCAGCAGCTGCGTCTGCCCTTGCCCATCTTAAGGTTATCCCATATGAACTTGTGGTAACGGATCAACCAGCCGGAAGCACGATTTTTGTGAAGCGCCTTGTGTTGACTAGAGCCGGGTACATCGTGATTCGATCAAATGATGAGGTTAGTCCATCTGTTTCGGATTACATGCCAGCCGGCGTTTACACGGATTTTAATATCGACATTGTTGGAAAGCCGTTAGTGCCCACACAAGGCATGACAGTCATGCTAGACTTGTGGATAGATAATGGAGATGCGTATTATGATCCTAGCCTGGAAAAGCCTGCAAAAGGGAAAGATGGCAAGACAATTTCTCAATCAATTACACTTTATTAAAAGTAATAGGGTTATAGTATTTGTTGTCTGTGTGATTTTTGTCATAGGCACAGCAGGAATACTACGAAGTCGACTGCAAGCGAAAAACGAAGCGGATTTGGCGTCACTTTTTGTTTCTTGTGCGTCTACAGAAAGTAAGCCATTTGATTATGAATGCCTGCGCGCAGGACTTGCAGGCATTATCACGAAACAAACTCTTGGGTATGTTATGGATAGTCTCGAGGAGATTTTTATTTCCGAGTCGGAGTCTCTTGAGAAATCTGGGGTGTACACATGCCACCCGAGTGGTCACGTAGCCGGGGAAGTGGCTATAAAAAATGGCATATCATTTGCTGATGTGGTGGGCATCTGTGACCGTGCGTGTGATTATGGATGCACGCATGGAGCATTTGTAGCAGAGCTTAAGAAAAACAAAGAGTTTCTTTCCCGGGTCGGCACAATCTGTGAGCAATTTCAGTCAAAAGGAACGACGAGGGAGCTGACAAGCTGTGCTCATGCCGTTGGACACGGTCTCGATGATGTGTTTTCACAAGATGTGTTACGCGCACTGCCGTATTGCGATCAGATGCAGCCGGATGTCGCACGTCACGCGTGTGGGCAGGGAATTATTATGGATTCGTTTGTAGGCCTTCCCGATAGACCACGAACTACACCGCTTACCAGAGAGGTCGTACTATCCTTATGTGCCAAGCTTCCCGGAGTGTATAAAAAAGAGTGTTATGAAAACTTGGGGCTTTACGCTGCGAAAGTCTCTAAAGATCAGTATGAGGCGCGGAC
>Ga0247727_10014508_pt1 | contig 13078 bp, 9 predicted proteins | sample WisWelCaveWW1625_FD_202498 | JGI IMG/M metagenome (GOLD analysis project Ga0247727, IMG submission 202498) | Biofilm microbial communities from Wishing Well Cave, Virginia, United States - WW16-25 | ecosystem: Environmental > Aquatic > Deep subsurface > Groundwater > Cave microbial mat | place...
TTTCGTTGACCGCCCGCGTCATCACCTGCACGCGGCTGACCGAGGCAATGGACGCCAGCGCCTCACCCCGAAAACCCAGCGTGCGGATGCGGAAGAGATCGTCGGCGGACTCCAGCTTGGAGGTGGCGTGCCGCGCAAAAGCCAGTTCCACTTCGGAGGCGAGGATGCCCTGCCCATCATCGGCCACGCGGATCAACTGCCGCCCGCCGCCCTCCACCGTGACGGTGATGGTGCGCGCCCCGGCATCCAGCGCGTTCTCGATCAACTCTTTCACCACCGAGGCCGGGCGCTCCACCACCTCGCCCGCCGCGATCTGCGAGGCCAGTTCTTCAGACAGGACTCGAATGGGCATAAGCGGACTCATCCACAGACGCGAAGCGCGCAGATTGCACAGAAAGATTCAATCTGTGTCATCTGTGAAATCTGTGGATTTATTTGATTTCCAGCAACTCGGCAGATTCCGCGATGGGCAGATGCAAGACGAACTCGCTCCCCTGCCCCACCCCGGCGCTGCGAAAGGTAAGCGCCCCGCCCATCAGCTCCACCAAGCGCTTGGAGATGCTCAGGCCGAGGCCGGTGCCGCCGAAGCGCCGCGTCATACTGCCGTCGCCCTGCACGAACGGCTGGAACAACTGCGCCTGCCGATCCTCGGCGATGCCAATGCCTGTGTCCCGAACCGCGATCTGCAATTGGCGTTGGGCATGGTGCACAGACACCCGCGTCACCACCTCGCCCCGGTCGGTGAACTTGAGCGCGTTCCCCAACAAATTCAAGAGCACCTGCCGCACCTTGACGGCATCGGCGCGCGCGGGCGGCGGCTCTTCCACCACCTGCAACGTTAACAGCAGGCCCTTTTTCTCCGCCTGCGCATGCACCAGCGTGTGGACCTCCGCCAGCACCGGCAGCACGTCCACCGGCTCCAGTTGCACGTCCACTTTGTCCGCCTCGATCTTGGCCAGGTCGAGCAGGTCGTTGATCAAATACAACAGCCGCTGGGCGGAGGCATGCGCGGTCTGGATGAAGCGGTGCTGTTCATCGGGCGACGCGACCATGTTCTCCAGCACCACCTCCAGCGCGCCGAGAATCGCGGCCAGCGGCGTGCGCAGTTCGTGAGACGTGTTGGCCAGGAACATGCTCTTAAGCTGGTTCGCTTCCTCCGCCACCCGCCGGGCATACTCCAGATTCGCCACCAACTGCGCGTTGTCCAGCGCCAGCGCGGCGTGCTCCGCGTACACCGTCACGATGTCCCGCGCGCGGGGCGGGAAGGCGTCAAACTCCGGGCTTTGCAGATCGAGCACCCCGATCACGTGCTGGCCGATCTGCAACGGAACGGCCAATTCCGAACAGGTGCTGTGGTCGCCCGTCAGATAGCGCGGATCGCGGTTGACATCCGGCGCGTAGATCGGTTGAGCGGTGAGATAGGCGGCGACGGTCAGGCCGGGGCCGGGAACTTTCATGCTCGGCCTGCCCCCTTGCATCGCGAACTCGCCCTCGCTGGCCAGGCGCTGCAATTCGTTCTCGCCCTCGTTGATCAACAACACACTGCACGCCACAAAATCGAACTCGTGCGTCACCGAGCGGGCGATCTGGCGCGCCAGCCCGGCCACGTCGCCGGCGGAGGTCAACAATTGCGCTGAGGCCCGGTACAGCGCCGCGATCTCGGCGCTCTTTTGCTCCAGCGCCTCCTCCGCCCGCTTGCGGTCGGTGATGTCGCGCGCGACCAGGCACACGGTTTTGACGAAACTGTTGACGGACGAGATGGGCGCGACGCGCGCGAGGAGCCAGCGCAGTTCATGGCCGATTGGGACGGCATACTCAAAACTCTCCGGCTGGCCGCTGAACAGCACGCGGCGGATCGTCCGGATCAACGTCTCCGCCTGCGCGGCGTCCAGCACCTCCTCCACGCTCCGCCCCAGCAGTTCGTCGCGCGGGCGCGCGAGCAGGTCCTCGTTTTTCGTCCAGACGTTGATGTAAGCGCCGTCGGCGTCGAACTCGTACACCACCTCGTCAATCGAGTCGACGATGGCCTGCAAGCGGAGCTCGTTTTCGTGGAGCGAGGCGGCAATCTGCTTCTGGATCGTGATGTCATGCGCCGTGATCTGCCAACAGCCATCCTCCAGCGGCTCGGCGCTCACTTCCGTAAACAGCGGGCCGCCGTCACTGCGCAACATGCGCCACTCGCGTTGGCTGGCGTGGACGCCCCGCCCGGACGTAAACAGCGGGGCCACGTTGGTGATGTCCTCGCGCGGGATCAGGTCGCGCAGGCCGATCTCGCGGAACTCGTCGCGGGTGTAGTCAAACAGTTCGCAGGCCGGGCGGTTCGCGTCAATCACGCGCAGTTCACTGTTCAGGATGATGCTCGCGTCGGACGACTCGCTGGAAAGCCGGTGGGCGTGGCTGGCGCGCAGGAGGCTGAGTTGAGCTTCGGCCTGAGCGGATTGGAGTTGCCCGACTAACGCCTGCAAGGCGGCCAGCGTTTCAGAGGGAAGCTCGGTCGGACCCTGCTCGGCGGTGGGCAGGGCCTCCAAAACTTGGCGCAATTGCGCGATCAGCGCAGGCAGGTCGGCGGAGGACATACGGCTTGGATATAACTCAGGAGCGGCAAATATGCAATCGCGGGGCCTCACCCCCCTCCCCTTCTTCCGACGCGAAGTTCAGCGTCGGGAGAAGGGGAGGGGCCGGGGTGGGGGTGAGGTCATCACCGGCAAATCAACATCGGCACAGGCGACTCGCGCAAAACCTGATCCACGGAGCTTCCCACCACCACCTCCACGACCGGGCTGGCGCCGTAGCCGCCCATCAGGATCAAGTCTGCCCGGTGCGCCTTGGCCGTATCCCGGATCGCGGTCGGCGCGGGGCCGGCGGCTTCAAGGTAGGCCGCCTCCACTTCGTGGAACTCCAAATACTGACGCGCAAAGTCCAGCGCGGCAGACGATTCAACTCTGTTTTCCGCCGCCGCCATCACCACCAGGGACGACCGCCACTCCCCGGCCAGATAGGCGGCCACAAAAAGCGCCTCCCTCGCTTTGGGACTGCCATCGTAGGCCAACAACAGCGTCTGCAAGGCGGAGGCGGACTGGGGGACCGCCAACACCGGGCGCGGGCAACGCCGCAGGATGGCGCGGAAGCCGGAACCCAGACGCTCCAAAGGCCGAGCGCCCGGCGGATGCGCCAGGTTCAGCACCACCAGATCGGCCAGCGCCGCCCGCTCGCAGATGCGCGGCGCGATCTCACCCAGGTCCACGGCCAGATTTCCGGCGACGCCCGCCGCCTCGCAGCGGCGCTTGAACTCGGCCTGCACCGCCACAGCCTCCGCGCCGGTGCGGGCGTCTTCATTCGATACGAGGTGCAAGCCCATCAAGGCCGCCGGCTCGCGTTGGGCGATGACGATGGCCTGATCCAGCGCCAGCCAGCTATTCGGTTCACCGCTGAGGGGCACCAGAATATCGGCGAACAGCCGATCAACGTAGCGCGCTTCGAGGCGGGTCTGCCGCCATCGCCCGGGCGAAGGCCCGTCGGTCAGCGAGACCGGTGTCACCCCGGCGAGCAGGCGCGAGGGCCAGGGCTTGGACCGGGGGCTGAACTTTTCGGCGAGCGACGCGGCCGCCATCTCCGGCTTCACCGGCCAGCCGAGCGCCTCCCGCAATTCCACCAGGTGCTCCGTGACCCACAAATACAAATCCGTCTCGGTGCGGTCGGGGAAATCGCGCAACAGGCCGCGCTCGTGGATGACCTGTACGACAGGTAGATAGGCGTGGTCGTACCAATCGGTCACCGCCTCTTCATCCGGCATCGCCTGCTCATGCTCTGACTCCCAGAAGTAACGATGCACCTCAATCAGGTCTTCGAGCCTGGAATACTGACCGGGCACACTGACGCTGAGATCGGCGCCCGGGCGCAGGTTGGCGAGGCGGGTGCGGTCGAGGAAGTTGGCGTACTCGGCTTTGAGGATCAATTCATCCGGCTGGGTGTCGGGCTTGAGCGGCACCGCCGTTTGCACTTCGGTGACGTACGCGGAGATAGTCTCCGCCCCCAACTGGCGCGCCACCGAGACGCGGTGGTGCCCATCGCTGACAAAATACGCCTCGCCGATCTTGTAGACATTGATGGGGGCTGGGCCGGCCGAGGTCGTCGTCACCACCGTCATCACCTGCGCCCAACGCGTCTCATCCGTGCTGGCGCGCGGCAGGAAACTGCGGGTGAAGTCGGTGTAGCGCCCCACCGTGCCCACAATCGAGGCAGTGGGAATCTCTTGCAAGCCGCGATCGGCCATGGCAGTGGCCCGGAGCTTGCGGCGGACATCTTCAAAGGACAGCAGGGCAATGGACTGGCCGGTGAAACGCGCCATGACGGCTTGCAAGGCCGCCTGCTGGCGCGCGCGGCGATAATCCTCTCTAGCAGCTACGAGATTCATCGTGTGTGACAGGGTGCTTCGTGATTGTAATGAAATTCAACCGCCACCCGTTTGCTAACCAGGCGGATACCGTTTTGAATTTACGGGCGTGGCCGGTAGTGTATCATAGCCATTCAGTGACGATGAGCACACCGACGCCAGCCCTGCTCGCGAAGTTCAGGCCAGACATGGCGCTTCAATCGGCGCAGTCCTTGGCGCGGCCACGCTTTGTGGGCACGGCGGCGGAGGCGGACACTCGGCAAACCCTCACCCGCCGCCTGACACAACTTGGGTACGCCGTGACGCCCGAGGACTTCCGCTTCTCCACCACCGTCAACGTCGTCGTCATCATCGCCCTCGCCGCCAGCCTGCTCCTGATCGCGCTCGCCATCTGGGCGCGCGCCTTCGCGGAGTGGGCCCCCGCCATCCCCGCCCTGCTCCTGCTCGCCCTGTTCGCCGGCTTCAACCGCCTGCTGTACGCCGCCGAGGCCAGCGCCCTCACGCCTCAAAGCCCAGGCTTCCGGCTGGGGAGGGCCTACGCCGCCCAAAACCTGTGCGCGTCTCTGCCCAACGCCTCTAGCGACCCGCTCCTGCCTCACCTTTATCTGGTCGCGCACTACGACTCTAAAAGCCAGCGCCTGCCGATCCTCGTTCGGCTGGCCCTGTTCATCCTCCTGATCGGCGGGATCAGCCTGTTTGTGGGAGTCACATTGATCAGCGTGATACTTCCAACGTGGTGGCCGGCCGCGCTGGTCATCGGCGGCCTCACCGTGCTGGCCGGTCTGCCCCTGCTTTGGATGGACTGGGCGGATGACTCGCCCGGCGCCATTGACAACGCCTCCGGGGTCGGGCTGGTCTTGCAGTTAGCGGAGTGGTTGGCCGCCCGGCCTGACCTGGCCCAACGTCTGCGCTGGACAATTTTGCTGACCACCGCCGAAGAGTTGGCCCTGATGGGGGCGGCGGCCTTCGCCCAGCGCCACCTCGGCGATCTGCGCCAGCAAGCCGGGCAAGGCGGCCTGTACATTTTGAATTTCGACGGCATCGGCGTGGATGGAATGTTATACCTCGACGCGCGCGAGCAGAGTCAGACCAGCCGCCTAGCACAGTGGGTTGAGCAGGCGGCGCGCGCCCAGGCCGTGCCCCTGCGGCAGTTCAACCTGGTGGGGGTGTTGTTCGATCACATGCCGTTTGCGCGGCGCGGGCTGGACGCCGTGACGCTGACCGCCATCGGCCCGGCGACCTGGACCGTCCACACCGCGCGCGACACCGCCGATCAACTTCATCTGCGCGGATTTGAGCAGGCGGGGAAGGTGGCGGTGAAGGTGATTGAGTTGATCAGTCAATAGATGGACGTCATCACTCGCATCTCCACCCTGCCGCGCGTGCGCTTGGGCCACTACCCAACGCCGCTGGAGCCTCTGCCCCGGCTCACCCAGGCGCTCGGCGGGCCGCCCGTGTGGATCAAGCGCGACGATGCGCTTGGCCCGGCGCTGGGCGGCAACAAGACGCGCGAGTTGGAGTTCTTATTCGGCGAAGCCCTGCAACGCCGGGCGCAGGCGGTGGCGACGTTCGGCGGATTGCAATCGAATTTCGCGAGGCAGATGTGCGCGGCGGCTCAGGCGACCGGCCTGGAGCCGCATTGCTTTTACTTCGCGCCCCGCCCGGCCCGGCTGGAGGGCAACCTGCTCCTGGCGCAGATCATGGGCGCGCGTCTGCACTTCATCCCGTTTGGCGGAGGGGAGGCCGGCGGCCTGACATTAGAGCAGGCCATTCAACTCGTGCGCTGGATCGCGCGCTTAACGCCCGGTCTGTGGGGCCAACGGACCTATTTCATGCCGGTGGGCGGGCACACCACCGTGGGTTGTTTGGGCTACGTCCTCGCGGCGCTGGAACTGGATGAGCAACTGCATGAGCAAGGGATTCAGCGCGCGACGATCGTCGTGGCGGCCGGCACCGGCGGAACACTGGCGGGCCTGCTGGCCGGCCTTCAGCTTGGGAACCGGCCGCACCGTCTGATCGGGATCGACGTGGGCAAGCTCTGGCGCGGCTTCCCAGCCTCCATCGCCGCCTTAGCCGCCGCTACCTGCGCTATGCTGGATCATCCGCATCGCTTCACTGCCGCGGAGGCGCCGATCATCGAACGCACTTACGTCGGCGCGGGCTATGCCAAACCCTCGCCCGGCGGCCTGGACGCTCTGCGCCGCCTCGCGCGCCACGAAGGAATTCTGCTCGATCCGGTGTACACTTGCAAAGCGATGGCAGGTATGATCGATCTGATCCAGCGCGGCGCTGTCCCGCCGGATCAGCCGCTGGTCTTCTGGCACACCGGCGGCCTGCCCGCGCTGTGGGCGTACGGCAAAGAGTTGGCAATCGGATGAGTGGAGACTATGTCGGAGAGTCGTGAGACACTGGAGGCTCGCATCGCCGCACTCACGCGCGCGCTGGAGGCGAGCGAGGCGCGCTTCCAAAACAGCCTCCACCCCAACGCCGACGAGCGCCAGTTGGCGTTGGGCAACCCGGCCGCCATCGCCATCGAAAACGCCCGCCTGTTTGAAAACCTGAGCGCGGAAAAGCGCCGCCTGGAACTGCTCTACACCCTCAGCCAGAACGTGACAGCCAGCCTGAATCTGCGGGAGGTCGCTGATCGCGCCCTCCATCTGATGACCCAGGCGCTTGGCGCTTCTATGGGCGAGCTGTTCATCCACGAGCCGGACGCTCGCCAACTCAAATTCATTGCCGTGTCCGGCCTTGACTCGGCGGACGTGGAAGCGCTCAATCAGAAAATCCCCACCATCTTCATCGGCGACGACAAAGGGTTGGCCGGTTGGGTGGCGCGGGAGCGGACGCCGGCGCTGGTCATGGATGTCACCCTCGACACACGCTGGGCGCCGACCGCCGGGCTGGAAGAGGCTATCCGGTCGGCGGTTTCGGTGCCGCTCCTGGCCGGCGATCAGTTAGTGGGCGTGATCAGCCTGCTCAGCGATCGCGTGGGCGCGTTCACCGCCGCCGACCTCCCCCTGCTCTCGGCGGCCTCGACCTCGATTGCGCTGGCCCTGCAAAACGCGCGGCTGTTTGAAGAACGCACCCTCTTCTTTGAATCGGCCCAGCAACGCACCACCGAATTAGAAGCGCTGTACCGCGCCTCCGCCACGTTGTTCAGCGCCACCGATCTGCGCGCCCTGGCCGAGCAGATCGCCGAGGCGGTGGTGGAGGAGTTTGCTCAGACCCATTGCACCGTGTTCCTGCTCGATGAGCCGGCTCACGAGCTTCGCCCCATGGCGCAACGCGGCCAAACCGACTTCCGCTCCTTCGCCATGCGGCTGTACGGGCCGGGCATGATCCCGGAGGCCGCCCGCTCCGGCCAGCCGCTCTATGCGCCGGATGTGGCGAAGGAGCCGCACTATCTCCGCGGCAATCCCGCTACGCGCTCCGAATTCGCCATCCCCTTGCGTACGGGTAGTCACGTGATCGGGGTGCTCAATCTGGAAAGCCCGGAGCTGAACGCCTTCAGCCGGCGCAATCGGCGCACGCTGACAGCCTTCGCCGAGCGCGCCGGGTTGGCGCTTGAAAACGCGCAACTCTTCGCCGCCGCCGAGCACAACGCGCGGCACATGACCCTGCTCAACGAGTTGGGGCGCACGGCTATCGAGACGACCGACTTCAACAAAATGCTCCAACTGATCGCCAACCGCCTGCCGCCCATCATCCAGGCGGACTCCTGCACGCTCACGCTCTGGGACGCCGAGCATCAGCGCCTGTCCCCGTTCGGGGCGGCCTCGGACTCAATCCGCGCCAGCTTCGAGGCCTTTGAGCCTCAGCCGGATGAACTCACCTTTACTGAGTCGATTATCAAGGCGCGCCAGACCCTCATTGCCGAGGATACGGTCTCGTCGCCCTACCTCAGTCCCCGGATCGCAGCTTTCTTCCCCACGGCCAGCCTGATTGGCGTGCCGCTCATCGCCGGGGAGCAGGTGCTCGGCGCCGTGATCATCGGCTTTTTCAAACCGCACCCCTTCACCCCGGACGAGATCGCGCGGGCCGAACAGGCAGCGCGGCAGGTGGCGCTGGCCGTAGCCAACGGCCAATTGCTTCTGCGCCTGCAGCAGGCCAGGCAGGTGGCGGAGGAAGCCAGCCAGCTCAAGAGCGAATTCCTGGCCAACACCTCCCACGAACTGCGCACGCCGCTCAACGGCATCCTCGGCTCGCTCAAGCTCGTGCTGGACGACCTGTGCGACTCGCCGGAGGAGGAGCGCACGCTGATCCGCACGGCGCACAACGCCTCGCGCAAGCTCCTGGGCATCATTGACGACCTGCTGGATATTGCCCGGATCGAGTCAGGTAAGCTGGTGATGGAGCCGCAAGGCTTTGAGTTGATGCCGATCCTGAGGGACGTGTACGACCTCACCCGGCCGCAAGCCGAGCAAAAACGGATCGCGCTGGGCCTGCGCCTGCCGCCCAAAGCGCACGAGCTTCGCATCTGGGCCGACCCGGACAAAGTCCAGCAAATCCTGCTCAACCTGGTCGGCAATGCGGTCAAGTTCACGGAGCAGGGCGAGATCACGATCACGCCGCGCGCCGACCCGGCCGATAGAACGATCATCATCGCGGTTCAAGACACCGGCGTGGGGATCGCGCCGGAGGCGCAGGGGAAGCTCTTCCAACCCTTCGTCCAGGTGGACGGCAGCACCACGCGCCGGCACGGCGGCGCCGGTCTGGGCCTCAGCATCTCCCGCCGCCTGGCCGAAATGATGGGCGGGAGCATCGCCTTGTACAGCGCCGGCCTCAATCAAGGCAGTACGTTTACGCTGACGCTTCCCATGAAAAGGCCTACGGGCGAGTTGAGTTAACCGCTCAAACGAGTGTGATAAAATCCGCCACTGACCCAAGGAGACTGTGCATGCGAAAGAAAATCACTGTCGTCGGCGCCGGCAATGTCGGCGCGTCGTGCGCGCTCTGGTTGGCCCAACGCAACCTGGCCGACATTGTGATGGTGGACGCCGCCATCGCCAAGACCGCGCCGGTAGGCAAGGCCCTTGATCTTTTGCAGGCCGCGCCCGTCGTCGGCTACACCACCCGCCTCAAGGGCACCGCCGACGGCTCTTACGACGGCACGGAGAACTCTGATGTCATCGTGATCACGGCCGGCTTCCCGCGCAAGCCCGGCATGAGCCGCGAAGACCTGGTGGGCAAGAACCAGGAGATCATCGTGGACGTGCTGGACAAGGCCCTGCCCCGCTCGCCCGATGCGTACGTCATCGTCGTCACCAACCCGCTAGATACGATGACGTACCTGGCCTACAAACACTCCCAACTGCCCAGGCACCGGGTGATGGGCCAGGCAGGCATCCTCGACTCCGCGCGCATGGCGGCTTTCATCGCACTGGAGTTGAACGTCTCGATTGAGAACGTGGGCACGGTGGTGCTGGGCGGCCACGGCGACGAGATGGTTCCGCTCACCCGCTACTCCACCGTGTTTGGCCGCCCGATCACGGAGTGGCTCTCGCCGGAGAAGGTCAACGCGATCCTGGATCGCACGCGCAAGGGCGGCGGCGAGATCGTCAACCTGCTCGGCACGTCGGCCTATTACGCGCCGGGCGCGGCGGCGGCCAAGATGGCCGAGGCCATCCTGACCGACTCCAAGCTGATCGTCCCGGCCTCCACTTACCTGGACGGCGAGTACGGCCTGAAAGACATCTTCTTCGGCGTGCCGGTGAAGCTGGGCGAGGGCGGCGTGGAGCAGATCATCGAGTTTCCGTTGACCGACGAAGAGAAGGCGATGGCGGAGAAGTCGGTGAAGATCATCCGCGAGACGATGGGGGCATTGAAATTCTAAGCGTATTCCGTATTGCGTATTCCGTAAGGGTATGCAATACGGAATACGGAATACGAGGCACTTATGATTCACAGCAAATACGGAATCAACGAAATCGGCCTGACCGGCATTAAGCAGACCTGGAATCCCTCCGCGGCGGGGACGATTGAACTGGCGGTACAACGCGGCGAGGGCAAACTCACCGCCGGCGGCGCGTTCCTGGCCGTCACCTCGCCGTTCACGGGCCGCTCACCCGAAGACAAGTTCGTCGTCAAAGAGCCGTCCAGCGACGACAAAATCTGGTGGGGCAAGGTCAACAAGCCGATCTCACCCGAACACTATGCCCGACTCGAAGAGGACGTGAAGGCGTATCTGAACACCAAAGCGTTATTCATCCGCGACCTGTACGCCTGCGCCAACCCGCGCCGCCGCCTCAACGTCCGGCTGATCTCCGAAAGCGCGTGGCATACCCTCTTCGCCTACAACCAGTTCATCCGCCCGTACGCCGCCGATCTGGCGGATTTCCAGCCGAACTTCACCATCTTGCACGCGCCGGAATTCCATCCCGACCCGGAGCGGCACGGCACGCGCAAACCCGCCTCCGGCCCCACCGCCGCCATCATCCTCAACTTCGCCACCCGCACGGTCATCATTGCAGGGACACGCTACGCGGGCGAGATCAAGAAGTCCATCTTCACCGCGCTCAACTACCTGCTCCCGCTGGAGGGCGTGTTCCCCATGCACTGCTCCGCCAATGTCGGGCCGCAGGGCGATACCGCGCTGTTCTTTGGACTCTCCGGCACGGGCAAGACCACGCTCTCGGCTGACTACAAGCGCAGTCTGATCGGCGACGACGAGCACGGCTGGGGCAACGCCGACGTGTTCAACTTCGAGGGCGGGTGCTACGCCAAAGTGATCAATCTCTCCTCCGAGGCCGAGCCGGAGATTTACGCCACCCTCAGCCTGTTCGGCACCGTGCTGGAAAACGTGGTGATGGACGAGGAGATGCGCACGCTCGACCTGGACAGCCAGGCGATCACGGAGAACACGCGCGCCGCGTATCCGATCCACTACATCCCCAACTACGTCGCCTCGGGCATCGGCAACCATCCTCGCAACGTGCTGTTCCTGACGGCGGATGCGTTCGGGGTTCTGCCGCCCATCAGCAAGCTGACGCCGGAGCAGGCGCTGTATTACTTCCTCTCCGGTTACACGGCCAAGCTGGCGGGCACGGAGCGCGGCGTCACCGAGCCGCAGGCCACGTTCTCCACCTGCTTTGGCGCGCCGTTCATGGTGCATTACCCGCACGTCTACGCCAACATGCTCAAGGAAAAGATCGCCCAACACCAGTCCACGGTGTGGTTGATCAACACCGGCTGGAGCGGCGGCTCGTATGGCGTCGGTTTGCGCATGAAGATCGCGCACACGCGCGCGATGGTGACGGCGATCCTGGATGGCCGCCTGCGCGACGTGCCCACCGTGGCCGACCCGATCTTCGGCCTGCACCTCCCCACCCACTGCCCTGGCGTTCCGGATGAGGTGCTCACGCCGCGCAACACCTGGGCGGACAAAGACGCCTACAACGCGAAGGCCCGCGACCTCGCCCGGAAGTTCAGCGACAACTTTAAGCAGTTCGCTGAGCGTGTCGATGCGGCCGTAGCGGCGGCGGGGCCAAAAGCATAAGTCAGAAGGCGGATACAAACAAATTAAATCCGGTGGAGCCACAAAACCCTTCATCCTTCCGCCTTCACGCGAAGCGTTCATCCTTTCGAATGCCCTTCCAGTTCTCCGCTTTCGTCATCGCCTTCAGCCAGCATTACTTGCTCGTCCACGGCCCGGAGGCGAAGGCGCTGGGGGAGCCGTTGTTTGGCGACCCGGTGTACCTGCGGCCCGGCTACCGGCTGTGGGATGCGCCACAGCAGTATCTCCTGCCTCACACCGTCGTGGACGACATCGGCCAGCAGTTTGACGCGCCCGGTTGCTACGAATGGCTGGAGACGCGCGGCGATATGTTTCCGCGCTCGGACGCGCTCGGCGTGCTGGCGGCCAGCGGCGAACCGCGCTCGGTTTTTCTGAAGGAACTGGACCTGGCGGATTTGGCCGCGTTTGCCTCGCCTTCGTCCGCTGAAGGCCCGTTCGTATACGTGTCGTTAGCCATCGAAGCCCGCGCCGTTCCGGATCAATACGCCCTGCTCCCCACCCCGCCGCCCATCCCCCTCCTCGACCGCGCCCTGCCCAGTTATCGACTCGCGCCCGGCGTGTTCGGCGCGGTGGGGGCGGCCCTGCTCACCCAACTCCTCGCCAGCCGGCGGCGCGATTGGCGGCTGACGTACGACCAGATTGACGACCTGCTGGCAGATGGCGGATAGCTGCGTGCTATAATCCTCCGCATGGCAACGGTAAAGATCAAGTATCGCAACAAAGAATATGAAGTCCAGGCCGGCATGACAGTGCGCGACGCGATCAGGAAGTGCGGGCTGGAGCCGGAAGCCGTGCTGGCGGTGAGCGAAGGCAAGCTGATCACCGACGACACCATCATCAAGGACGGGATGCAGATCAAATTGGTGGCGGTGGTGTCGGGCGGGGCCTCACCCCCCGCCCCCTCGCCTGAGCGCGAAGTGCGGCGCTTAGGAGAGGAAGCGGGCGGCTTGCGAATCGGGCTGGCGCCGGGGGTGACGGTATGAAATGCCGCAAGTGCGGCGGAACCGCCGTCATCAACATGCGCCAGCACAAGCTGGCGTTATGCGCCGACCACTTCGGCGAGTGGTTGCCGGAGCAGGTCCAACGCTTCATCGAGAAGTACCGGATGTTTACACATGCGGACAAGGTCCTCATCGCGGTCTCCGGCGGCAAGGACTCGCTTGGCCTGTGGG
>Ga0247727_10014509_pt1 | contig 13077 bp, 15 predicted proteins | sample WisWelCaveWW1625_FD_202498 | JGI IMG/M metagenome (GOLD analysis project Ga0247727, IMG submission 202498) | Biofilm microbial communities from Wishing Well Cave, Virginia, United States - WW16-25 | ecosystem: Environmental > Aquatic > Deep subsurface > Groundwater > Cave microbial mat | place...
GAGGGTGTTCCAGTCAAAGGCATACTTGACGCGGTTTGTGAGCCACACAAAAACCGCAAAGGGCTTACGGTTCACGACTGGAAAGTAAAGGGCGCTAATTTTCCTGGTCGCTATTATCCAACAGCGGGATACTCACGGCTCTGGATCAATGGCCATGATCAAGGACCACACCCAAGGCATAGACTTAGGATCGAAGATCACAACGAGGATTGGGCAAGCCAGCTTACGCTTTACTCTTGGCTCCTTGGCAACGAGGTTGGATCAGTAATCTATGTCTCGATTGACGAAATAATTTTGGGCAAGGACGAGGAAATTAAGGTGGCCCAATTCCGCACCACGGTTGGCAAAAAATTCCAGTGGGAATTGTCGGCTCGTCTTCGCCGTGCATGGTGGAAGATTCTCAAAAAAGAAGTCGTGCCAGAAAAACTAATGTCTTGTGGTTCTGAATTGTTGGAGGTGCTCAGGTGAATCACTGCAAAAAATGTGGAACCCGTTACACATTCAAACACGAAATTTGCCGAGTAAGAAAAAAAATATGTCGAAGAAAAAAACAAAATCGTCGTTGTATGAGTTGTGGCATTAAAGACACAGAGGTAAAAATCTGGTCAGGCTCTAATAAGTATTGCCAGGCTTGTGACCGTCGCCGGTGGCGTAACGGAATTTGTAAATGTGGTTATGCCTTGCTTCGCAGGGGCAGCAAGAAAATTGGGTGTTATTCAATTTGTGGTCGTTGTCCAATAAGGGTAGGGAAATGATTGGATTAGAACAGGCTCTTAAATTTTGTGGCATACGTCCTGGTGAGAATTTCTCTGTTGCGGCCCTCCGAGAAGGTCAGATCAAAGCCACGTGCTTTACTGACGTGGGCTTGGCCACGTCAAGGTTAGAGCATTATGCCTCACAGGGATTCAACCTTTATTTTTGTGGGAATCCCGTCCGTGAAGGAACTACGGGTAAACCAAAAGCAGCGGACATTATTGAAGGGCGTGTGCTCTGTGTTGACCTTGACCCAAAAGGTGATAAGGATTTGGGGGCAGAGCGGGACAGAATCTCAGGTCTCTTAAAAGACTTGCAACACATGCTTGTCTTTTCTGGCCGAGGTTATCAGTTTTGGGTTCGGACCAATCCCACAATGACCACGGAGGATCGTCGAGACTTCTTGGGAAGTCTCGGTGGTGTAGACGCCACACACAATCTTGACCGGCTTATGCGTCTGCCAGGATCAGTAAATCAAAAAACTGGTGAGCTTGCGGAAATAGTTGTTGAGAATCCAGGGAAGCCCCTGAGTTACAAAATTACCAATCAGCCAATTGTTGGTGTCCCTGACATTTTCAACGACGAAGCAAAAATACTCTGGCGTTTTCCACAAGCGGATCGGTCAAAACGAGACGCCATGTTTGTTTTGGAGCTTGCACGCGAAGGCATGGCCGAGGCTCTCTGCCGTGATTGGCTCTACAAGCTACCAGGGGGAAAGGCAGCAGAGGACGGACGCCATGACGAAAGCTACTGGACTTCAACATGGAATTGGGTTTGTGGGCGTCTGAAAAAAACCTCTGAGGCGACGGATACCCTTGTTGCTCTGGCAACAAGGGTAAAGGAAAAACCAAGTATTGTTTTTGCCCCTGACGTGCTTGACGCTCTTTTGTCCTTGAGATCGGGGCCAGAAGAACCATGGCAGGTCATGCGGGCAGAACTGAAAGCGGTCAAGGTGTCACTGACACAGCTTGATAAAGCCATGACGAAGCGTTTTCAAGCGACCCGTCCACCAGCAGATATTCGCTATGTTGTTTTTGGTGGCAAGGGGATCGGCTGGTATTTCAAGACCGATCAGGGTTGGCAAGGCGTCGCGGAACAGACCTTGAGCAAATGCCTTCGTGCAGACGGTTATGACGTGGACATGACCATTAAAAATGCTGTGGCGGCTCCGTGGCGTTTTGTTAACGAGCCTTTTCAGGAGGAAGAATTACCAGGACGATCCTGGAACAAAGACGGGGCTCGATTGGCTTTTGAGCCCCTGGCCGGAGGCCCCGGGACGTGGGACATGATCCTTTCAAACATTGGTCGAAACCTTGATTCCTCGGTGCTTGTAGACGCTTGGTGTCAGGATAATGAGATCAAAACAGGTGCAGAATACCTCAAGGTTTGGCTTGCCAGCATGATCCAATTCCCCAAGGAGCCAACGGCTTACTTGTTTTTCTATGGGGAGCAAGGCGGTGGCAAGAGTCTTTTCCATGAGGCTGTTGGACCCTTGTTCACACGGGGATATGTTCAGGCCAAGCACAGCCTAACGAGCCAGCAGGGCTTTAATGGGGAGATCGCCCAAGGCGTTTTCAACGTGGTTGAAGAGGTTGATTTATCGGACCAACGAAAGACCGCTTACGCCCGAATCAAAGAATGGACGACCGCCAAGACCTTGAACGTTCACGCTAAATTCTTGACACCTTATGACGTCGCAAACACTGGCCATTGGGTTCAATGCGCGAACGATTTAAAGTATTGCCCAGTGTTCCCAGGGGACACACGAATAACAATGATCCTGGTCGAACGAGTTGAGAACGGTCAGGAGATACCGAAGGAGGTCCTTTTGGACCTCCTTCGCCAGGAAGCTCCCTTCTTCACTCACACCCTTGTTAATCTGGTTGTGCCCAAAGCCTCGGACAGGCTCCGCGTGCCAGCAATATCAACACAAGATAAAAGGGATCAGGTTAAATTATCGGGCTCGGACCTTGAGCAATGGCTTTCACCCGAAAAATTGACACTGGCTGACGACGAGCTTGTTAAAGAATTTCAGAAAACGTTACCAGATAGTCACAAGTGGCCCCGTTCGCGCATTCTCAGGGAACTACCTTCGACATTCAGACGGGACCGTGAAATAGTTCTTGGCCTAAAAGCCCTCGGTCAATTTGAACTGACAGCCTCCGAGATCGCGTCTCGGTTCGGAGGGTCGGCTGTTGGTGTTGGCAGACTGTTATCAAAGTTGTCATGGGTGAAAATTGAAAAACGACATGATAATCAATACTGGCAGATAAAATGATCTACCAGAAAACAATCTACCCTTGCTATTTGCCATTTTTTGACAGAGCAATAATGCGGTTCTTGGTAGATGGTAGATATTTATATATATATATATAAGTATTAGTATAGAAAATAATTAAAAGGTACAAGAGGTAAGAATGAATTTTTTATATAGTAGAAGTTTTGGGAGATCGCCATTTTTTAACTGCCATCTACCTAAACTCTTGCTTTGTCGGTGGATATAACAATGGGAGATAAAAACGCTGGTAGATCGGGTATCTACCTCCCCCGCAAGAAACCAATGCAACGTGAGAAAGCCATTGAGCTTACGATCAGAAAAGTCCTTGAGTCTCAGGGTTGGCTTGTCGAAAAGACTCATGGTAATGAGTACCAAGCCGGGTGGCCTGACCTATGGTGCTACCACGTAGTGCATGGTGCCCGCTGGATAGAGGTTAAACGACTAAGCGGTAAACTCACACTAGCCCAGAGGAAGAAATTTAAAGCCTGGCTTGACGTGGGCGTGGGCATTTGGATACTTACCTCAAAAGAGGAAATATCGTTGATCCATGGGCCCCAAAATGCACAGGAATGGCTATGAAATACTTCTGTGATCTATGCATGGCATGCTGTAAGCCTTTGAGGGGGTTGTAAATGAAAAGTGACAATCTTGCTGCTGTTTTCCTAAATCCCAGGGAATTAAAGCCTTGGAAGAAAAACCCAAGAATCCATAATCTAGATAAAATTGTTGAATCCATAAAAACTTTTGGATTTGGTGCCCCCATAATCGCCCGTCAAGAAAATAAAGAGGTTATTGCTGGTCACGGGAGACTGAAAGCCGCGTTAAAAATGGGGCTTGAAAAAGTGCCAGTTCGGCTTCTTGACCTGACTGAGGATCAAGCACACGCTTTTGTTCTTGCTGATAATCAAGTGTCAGGTCATTGGAATGAGACAGATTTATCTCAAGTGTTAAAAGATTTGGAGGTTATTCCTGTTGGATTCTCTGAGAACGAGGTTCAAAAACTTACCGAGCCTATTTGGGAAACCTTGATTAAAAGAGATATTGAAGAAGATAAAGAAATACTCTCTGGGGCTATAGGCTCGGCTTTTGACCTCAAGGAAGGCATGAGATTTGATTCCCAGGGGAAATGGGAATTACCAAGAAGATAAAGAAATACTCTCTGGGGCTATAGGCTCGGCTTTTGACCTCAAGGAAGGCATGAGATTTGATTCCCAGGGGAAATGGGAATTACCAAAATTGATGGAGGATAGACTTGGTGTAGCACCACAAGTATTACCAGAGGTAGCACACTCAAAGAATCCAAAGCCTGGTGGCATTTTACTTTTTGGGGGTGTTTCTCCTGAGTCAGCGTCACCCAATCCAATATTGTGTTTTTATTCTGACGATTATAGGTGGCAGAGTGCCTTTGACGACACGGCTACTTTTTTCAAAAAAGTTTTAAGAACAAAGCCTGCTGGATTTATTGGTTTTGATTTTTCAAATTGGAATGTTGATCCATTCCCGTGTCGTTTGTGGTCTTTGTATCGCTCTCGTTGGTGTTCACGCTATGCCCAAGAATTGGGCCTTTGGTGTTGGCCCAATCTTCAATGGGATCGCTCAAACATTGAGGAATCACTTGATGGGTTCCCTGTTGGTGCTCCTTATGTCGTTCGTCAATTCCACACAAAAAATCTTGAGAACGCGGAAACAGGTAGAATCTTCTTGAAAGATTTTGAAAAAGCATTAAAAGTTGTGGAGCCACAAGCCCTTGGTTTTTATGGGAATCCTGATAAACACCCTAAGACTTGGGAGCTATGCAAAAATTTGGTTGGGCGTGTGGACGCGATCAAACCTTATGAAGAAATTATCAGGGATAGGAGAAAGAAAAATGGCTAAAAAGAAGGCAAAAGGCAAAGGCAAAGGCAAAGGCAAAGGCAAAGGCAAAGGCAAAAGCAAAGGTGGCGGTGGCGGTGGCGGAAAGTAGACTCTCAACTACTGCCAAAGCCCAGAATAAAGTTGTAGTGGCTGAACGAAGGCGCAAGGTGAGTAACCTTGCGCTTTCGAGGTTATCTGTGACAGAAATTGCAAAGCAACTTTCAGTCTGTCAAGCAACTGTCTCAAATGACCTGAAAAAAATTAGGGAAGAGTGGTCACGGGAACACCAAGAAAATATAGGTTCTACTATTGTTTTTGAACTCGCGTCTCTTTCCCGTGACGAAGCCAGGTTAAGGGCAACGCTAGCTTCCTTGCCAGAGGACGACCATAAATCAAGGGCTCGCTATTATGATTTGATTCTTAAGGTAATGGATCGGAGGCACAAAATACTTGGGCTTGACGCCCCACAAAAAGTTGATTATGAAACAAGAGAGATCAAAGTGAATATTATTCGCGTCGAGGATTGGCGTGAGATTGAAGGCTAAAGATATTTGGTGTGCAAATTGCCATAAAAATCTTGCAGATTTTCTTTGTAAGGTGTGTAAAAAATTTCTAGGTGGATTCAAAACCACCAATAACCACTATGGGATGTCTGACGGATATGTCTGGTGAATCTTTTACTTCCTAAACCCCTTCCACACCAGCTTGACTTCTTGAGGGACAAGGCACGCTTCAAAGTTGTTTGTTGTGGGCGTCGCTGGGGCAAGAGTCTGGCGGGTTTGATTGCATGTATTGAGGGCCACGGGGGATTTAAAGGTGCTATTGAAGGGGGACATATCTGGTGGGTAGCACCAAATTACAAATTAGCTTCTGGCATTTGGCGTTCGCTCAAAACTGCTTTGCGTTTTGTTCGTATGGGAAAAAACGAAGTCGAGCGAAGAATCTCACTCCCTGGAAATGGATCAATCACGGTTAAATCGGCTGATACACCAGATTCTCTCAGAGGCGCGGGGCTTGACGGGGTTGTGATTGACGAAGCCGCGTTTTGCTCTGAGGAAGTCTGGACGGACGTTTTAAGGCCAGCGCTATCAGATAAACAAGGTTGGGCGATTTTTATTTCAACACCATGTGGTGAGAATTGGTTTTATAAGCTCTGGCTCCAAGCCAAGGATTCTCAGGGCTGGAAGGCATGGCAAAGACCAACGAGTGATAACCCAAAAATAAAACCAGAGGAGCTTGAGGACGCAAAACGATCCTTGGGCACAACGGTTTTCAACCAGGAATTTCTTGCCCATTTCCAAGCTAACAAGTCTGGAATCTTCAAGCGCGATTGGTTTCGATATTACGATTCAGGGGAGACCTTTCAGATAAAAAATCAAGTCTTCAGGCCAGGTGATTTAAAACGCTTCGCTACTGTCGATCTTGCAACGAGCCTCAAGACAAGTGCGGACTTCACGGTAATTTCTTCCTGGGGATTCCACACGGGAAAGTTGATTTTGCTTGACGTGATCCGAGACCGAATGGAAGGACCAGATATTGTTCCGAGTATTCGAAAAGCTGTTGACAGGCACAATCTGTCAAGCGTGTGGATTGAGAAAGTAGGCTTTCAACTCTCGTTGATCCAAGAAGCTCGAAGGGCTGGTTTACCTGTGCGTGAACTAGAACCCAATAAAGATAAGGTTTCCAGAGCAATGCCCGCAACGGCTCTTATGGAAGGTGAGCGGGTTTGGTTTCCTCGATATGCTCCCTGGTTGTCGGAAATTGAAAATGAGTTGCTTAATTTTCCGAATGGAAGTCACGACGATTTTGTTGACACTCTTTCTTACGCTGTGGCTGTTTCAAAGCAATATGCAGATAGACAGCCCATGCCGATTTTGGACTTTGCTCCAAAACCAATACAGCGTGTGTTATCTTCTTACAAAATCGACGCGGGGTAGAGCAGTCAGGTAGCTCGCCAGGTTCATACCCTGGAGGTCAATGGTTCAAATCCATTTCCCGCCATGAGGTAGAAAAATGTTGAATCAGATCGGAACCAGAAATAATGAGCGTTACAATCAACAAATACGCTCGAACCTAAACACGTTTGCTCTCTATCACACGTCCTACGCTCTTCGTCAAGACCCGTTTGTGTGGGAGAAAATGCGACAAGACGCTGTAGTGAGTTTTTGCATGGACTTCCGAAAAATGCTGGCCGCTGGTAACGATTGGTTTCTCGAACCGGCTTCAACCTCTGTCGAGGATCGCAAAGCCGCGAAAATACTTGAGTCCCTGATAAGGAGAATCAAAGACTTCACGGGAAGCCGATACAACATGGCCGAGGCAATAATCAGGGGAATATCCTGGCAAAAAATTTCTGGTCAGAAGCAAGTGGTAAAAATCGAGGGTTTGTCCTATCTTGAATGGTTCACAATTACAGCCTTGACGGAGGCTGACTCCAGGCGATTCCAACAATTTCCAATCGAGGGAGAAAAAAATATTTATGAGTGGAAACTTGAGGACCCCAAGGCACAAGTTTACGACAAGATTGTTCTGTCGGATTGGGTGACTCATGTTCATGAAAAACGCGAAGCCGATCTTGGATACGGGACTGGCCTTGCAGATCGAATTTTCACGTATTGGTATTTCAAAGCTGAGGCTATGGACAAGTGGCTTAAATTTGTTGACCGTTGGGCTGGTGGTTTGATTCACGGAAAAATCGAGAGCTTGAGAGACGGAAATGCCTCAACGCCTGGTGCCCAGGATAAAGCCGAGCAACTTAAAGACGCCTTGAGTGTAATGCGGGCAAATAATGTGATTGTTCACGACAAAGACGACGAGATAGAAATAATTGACGCACCACCGAACGCGGGGAAAGCGGCTCAAGATTTGATTGAATATCTTGACGCGGGCATAAAGGTTTTGTGCCTTGGTTCTGGCCTTCCCACTGAGGGAGACTCAAAAGGGGGGAGCTTTGCCCTTGCTAAAATTCAAGCGGACTCAACAAAAAGCATTGTAATGCTGGATCGAAGCCGACTTGAGGAGACAATCACACGGGATATTGTTGGTTATCTCTGGCGTTACAATTTTCCGATTCTTCGGGAATTGGGCTTGGCAAATGTAAGCCCCCCTCATTTCAAAATCCGTGACGACGTTAAAGATTCTCCCTTAGATCGAATGACGGTTATCTCTCAGGCAAAAGCGTCAGGAATCCAATTGAGAAAAGACGAGGTTTATTCACAACTTGGCTTTAGTCCACCTTTGGAGGGTGACGAGATTCTCTAATGTCCAAGTTTTCAAAAAAACTTCTTGACGGGCTGGCCGATAGTGTTCCAGATACAAGTGACCTAGAAGCCTTATTAAATAAGATCTTCAAGGCACGCCAAAATTACAACAACTCTGAGGCAGAGGACTTGTTGATAAAAATTGGCGCTCTTGTGTCGAAGATCGAAAGCTCGGCTCATTTGGTTGGTCGAGTTGCTGTGAGATATGACGTAAAAGGGCCTCGGCCAGAGGAACTGGCTTACAAAGCAGACGTGATTCCAGTTGTTTTTGAAAAGGCGATTGAATTTCTTGTGGGTGAGGACGCAAGCCTTGCTCAAGTATTCCAGATAGCGGCAGACGAGGCTAGGAAGATATATGGTTTCTACACGGATAAGGCTGGGAAGAACCGATACCCTAAGGGTGAAGCTATGGCTCGCATGCTTGATAGTTCTGTATCTGCCACGGTTGCTGCAAGCCTCAAAACAGGCAATATTCCAAATTTTGGGGGTCTTGCTCAAACCCTGGTCAGGACTGTCACCACGAAAGCCTACTCATATGGGCGTCAGAGAGAAGCGGAGGTTTTAACCTCAGAGGGCTTTGAGACTGGTTTTGAATTTCAAACGGCTGGTGACGTTGACGTGAGAGACGGAAAAAACTCCCATGAGAATCACAAGGCCATGGACGGGATCAAAGCTCTTGAGAGTGATTCAGTGTGGGAGTATTTCAGCCCCCCGCTTGGCTTTAACTGTCGGTGTCTCTTGGTGCCTCAGATTGGCGGGCCATGGACGAAAAACGCTTTGCAGACAGCCAGAAAACGTGGGGCGCGTGCAGAAATAGGTTTTGGATCAAAGCCTATTTAACCCTTGAGGCGTAAGTCTGGAGTGAAAGCAATCTGGAGTATTTTCCTTTTCTTCCTTTTAACACCCACAACAATTTTTGCTACCCATTTTTTGAGAGTCTCGCATGTGTTCATTTTCCTTTTTCTCTTTCTGCCCCGCGGGGCGAGCGAGCACGGTTTTCGTGCTCGCTCTCAGTCAGTGTTTACTCGTGATCTGTTAGATACAACGACGATTTTTCGTCGTTCGTCAATGATCGTGGACTGCGTCCCCTTTCGTACATACAAACTGTATTTTTGTGCGTTAGCACAACACTAATATCGAGTGCAGAAAAAACTCTCGCTCTTTTTTGAGCATTCATGTCTCATGTGCAGATCATAAAATTGATCAAATGACCAGTTCGTGACGTCGTCACAAATGCAACACTGATGATGTCCCACACACTGCGACCCACCGCCGACGTACACGACTGGAGTTAGTGAATCCCTGCGATTATGCAGCTTATGAATCGCCATTGATAGGGCATTGCATTTGCATTGCCCGCTCTCAACCCCTTGTGGTATTTTGTTGATTGGTGTTGCAAGAATGTGCTCATATTGTGTGTGGGTGTCACACACAAAAATATAAGATCCTTCTTTTTTGGTAAGCCTGAGAGTTGCTTTTTTACCACAGGTACATTTCATTTCTCACCTTTAGCTAAAAACTTTTCAACAACGACTCGGACAAGATTGCTTTGAGAGCGTTGTTCTCTCTCAGCGGCCTTTTCCAGCTTTTTTTTTGTTCCTGGTGTCAACCAGACTTTTAAATATTTGTTGCATTTTTCCATTATGACCCTCACATGACCCAAGTTAGGTTCTCACACTATATACAAAAATAATCTTACTTTGAAAGGAATGCCTTTTACAGACGAAGAACAGGTTTGCATTTCAAATAAAATCCGCAAGTTGCGTGACGATGGGAAGCCTCAAGATCAAGCAATAGCAATTGCTATTTCTGTTTGTGCCCCCAAAAAATCTTACGAGGACATGGAATTACCCATTTCCTACAAAGCTGAGGAAAAGCCCAACGGATCAGTAGTTATTTCTGGTGTTCCTGTTTTCGCCGAGAACAAACGAGGTGATAAGACTTTTGGCCAAGATTGGCTCAAAAGCGCTCTTTATCGTGACTCTGACCTGCGGTCAAAAAACTATAAAGCGCCAATTCATTTTGGGCACCATGAACCTGGTGTGGATCGAGAGCGAGCGGGTTATTACGAGCTTTCAAAGGTTCAACTTGCCAATTATTCGGGATCGCCAACATGGGTTTTGTTTGCCAATTTGATTTTTGACTCAAAGGAAAAATCCGAAAAAGCGCGGCAATATCCTTATCGCTCTGTTGAAATTAGTTCAGAGCATCCGAGTGAAATCAACAGCCTTGCTCTATTGTCGAGCGAGGCACCATATTTCCGGTTTCCTACTCTGACTTTCAGAGCTTGGACCGGCGGGGAATCGTTTTTATGGAGGGATACCTTGGAAGATAAAAAAGAAGATCTGGAGAAAAAGCCGGACGAAAAAAAGTATCAAGAGGCAGATTGCCCAGAGTGGGCAAAAGCTATGTCTGCCAAGCTGGACATGCTTATGAAAATGCTTGGTGGTGAGGAAGATAAGCAGGAGCCAGTCGTTGCGGCCAAGGCAGTGGTTACTGACCAGTTCGCAGCCGGTCAGGTCGAAGGCTTGGTGGCCAAGGTTTCTTTTCTCGAAAAGAAGATCGAAGCTGACAAGCAATATGCGGCTCTTGAGTGTGAGCTTTCGCAATATGCTCTTGGACCGAATTGGAAAAAAGACCTTCGCAAGCGTGTCGAGGAAGGAACAGCAGAGGCTTGGGCGTCAGGGATCAAGACGCAAGCTCCCAAGTTCTCAACTTCTGAAAAAGCAAGCGTCAATCAGGACTGCCCTGCACTGTCAAAGTATTCAGGTTCGCCCGTGAGATCATTAGAGGCCAAGAGATTGGCCGACGTTTACGCTGGACTTCCAGAAGATTCTTTTTTGAAGGCAGGAAACACACTCGAAAAATTCCTTGATATTCAAATGAGAGGGGTTGGCTAATGGCGGCTTTAACACAGAACGTCAATCGAGTAGGTCGGGAAAACGTTGTGCAATCTTACAAGATTGCCAGTGGTTTCACAGTCTACACAGGATCAATTGTGGCCTTGAATGCCTCCGGTTTTCTTGTGCCTTACACAAACACACCTGACGGTCAAATGATCCTTGGAATTGTCCAGTCTGGACCCGGTGCAAATTCTGACGGATCAGGAGCCATGACTGGAAACGCGGCGGGTACGATCGAAGCCATGGTGCTCGAAGAAAAAGTAACACTCTACAACGTGTCGGTTGCGGGTGTTGTGAATCAAGCCGATCTTGGCAAACGATTTTATGCGTCAAGTGACAACGACTTGACTTTGACTCAGCCAGGCGCGGCAGGTGTGCCTTTCGGGCGAATTGTTCGGTATCACACGGGAGACAAGTGCGACGTTGAAATGCACAGCTACGACGGAAGGAGTTCGTAATGGGACCTTCATTGATCAATGCTTCAGAGCTTTTTGTTAGGGGACTCCGGCAGGAGTTCCTTAACACCTATGAGCCACAAAAAGTGGCTCAAATGGCCAAATTATCTAGGGTCATGTCTTTGGGCTTGCCTTCTGACAAGTTCTCAGAAATCTACGGCTATTACGAGTCGGCTCCGCATATCAAACGGTGGCCGTATGGTGAGAGCCGTCCTGAGAGTTCATTCAAGGCAAAAAACTTCACTGTGCCCAATCTTGATTGGGCTGTCTCAATGTCGTTTCATGCAAACGCTCTCGCCGACGACCAGTCGAAAGGATTGATTGCACGGGTTAAGGACGCGGCCACAAATGCTTTGCTTTTACCTGAGAGAGTTTTCTTTCAGTTCTTGCTTGGCAACACGGACGTTGATCTTTATCCAACGGCACAGATTCCAAATGCTCCGGACGGGGTTGGTTTCTTCTCGTCAACGGACGGGACCGGCGCGGTTCGTTTTGGTGCAACAAGTGGAAATCTCCTGACAGGTAGCACAGTTGCCACAACGGCAAATGTGCAGACGGATTTTTTCAGGGCGATCAGCCAGTTTGCTTTGTTCCAAGATACTCAAGGGCATCCGCTTCACAGCCCTGAGTTAATTGAACAGGGTGTGGTAATTCTTGCTGGTGCCCAGAATCAGCAAGTTTTCCGCCAGGCATTCCAGCAGACAGCAATTCAAGGATCAAGCGCGGCCCCAACGAATGTGATCATTGACAGTGGTCAAAAAGTTGAGCTTTTTTTAACTCCTCGAATCACCACGAATGACTGGTTCGTGTTCTTGACAGGCACAGCAACAAAAGCCGTGTTTGAACAAGTTCGAGAGCCCCTCAAGGATAACCTTGAGGACTTCCAAAACTCGGATTATGTCCGGCGGACAAAAATCCAGAATTATATGTGGCATGGCCGATTTGGTCATGGACTGTCTTTGCCTTACCAGGCTATCAAGATTGACAACTAAAGGTGATTTGTGATTCAAAACGAAAAAGGCGAAATACTTTATCGAGTTGGACTCACAGCGGACGCACCGGCCAGTCATGTAACAGTGGCTGGTGTGTGCTTCCCGTTGGAGACCTCAAAATTCAGTGATTCTGGCCATGAGACGCGATCTCCAGGGGCTTTGACCTATCTTTCAAAAGAGAAGGTTAAGGAAATACTTGAAGCGGCAAAGAAAGACTACTTTGTTGTTTCTCGTGGGCCTAACGGGATTGTTCGCTCATGGCAAGCGACGGTGGGTTGTAATGGCTTCACACCAACGAAAGAAAACATTCTATTGGCTGACTGCCTTTGGATTGAAAAGGTTGAGTGGGTTGTTGAGCCTGATAAGCTCGAAAGAGTTCCGGGCAAATTTATTTCGGATCTTGAACGGGAAGCAATGGCGTCCGAGCAAGAAGCACGAAAAAACCCAAAAGACCGGCAAACGAGATTGGCCCATGCTGACGCTAAAGCCAATAACGAAAAGGTTTCGTCTGTTGGAGACTTTTAACAATGTCTTTGTTGTCGGAAGTCCAATTAAGATTTTCGGCGCAAAGGCTTGTTGAGT
>Ga0247727_10014510_pt1 | contig 13077 bp, 10 predicted proteins | sample WisWelCaveWW1625_FD_202498 | JGI IMG/M metagenome (GOLD analysis project Ga0247727, IMG submission 202498) | Biofilm microbial communities from Wishing Well Cave, Virginia, United States - WW16-25 | ecosystem: Environmental > Aquatic > Deep subsurface > Groundwater > Cave microbial mat | place...
AGTTGAGGCCAAAGTAGTCCATCGTTCCGGCGACTCCGGGCAAGCGTTCGGTGAAGCCGCCAGCGGGAAATATCAGTCGCCCGGTATGCAGAGCCTGTGGCACGATTTCATTGAAAACGCGGTGAGTGAGTCTGGCAACCCATTGGTCGGGAGGAAAATTATCCTTTGCCGGATCAATCAACAGAAAGTGATGGGCAAGGCCAACGCGGGCCTGTGGTTGAAGCTCGTGGATGGCATGATAGGCAGCGGCGTGGGCCAGCACCAGATGCCGGGTTGCTTTGAGATAGGATTGAATGTTTTTCTCGCCCGGCGGCCATGTGCCACCGAGATAAGAAAAATAAGCGAAGATGTTGGGTTCATTGACGGTGCACCACAAATCAACATGCTCGCCCAGGGCCCTCACCACTTTGCGAACGAATCGCTCGAAGTGGCCGAGGCTGGCCGGGTTCAGCCAGCCACCCTTTTCAATCAGCCACAAGGGATTTGTGAAGTGATGCAATGTCACCATTGGCTCAAGGCCGCGCTGGCGCAATCCCTTCACCATTTGCCGATAATGGTCGAGCGCCTCTTCATCCCACACCGCCGGTCGCGGCTCGATGCGGCTCCAGTCAAGCCCCATGCGATGCGCGGTGTGGCCGTCGTTGGCGGCGCGATCAAAATCTTCGCGCCAGCGCCCGCCCCACCAATCGCAGGCTACCATTGCTGAACTGCCGTCGTTGATTTTGCCGGGGAGCGTCGCCCATTGCGCCCAATCGCTGTTCGTCGCCCCGCCCTCCACCTGGTGGGCGGCAGTGGCGGCGCCCCATTTGAATCCGCGCGGAAAGGTGTGGGCCCCTGTGATCGGCCAATCGTTCATGGTGATTGAGGCAGGAGAACCTGACCAGCGTATTCCCGCTGGCCGGTATCCACGAACCCGACGCTTTCCGCCAATTTGATGGAGGCCGTGTTCCGTTCGTTGACGACGTACAAGGGGGTGAGCCGACTCTTAAGCAGGGCCGCCACCAGGGCCGAGGTGACGGACTTGCCCCAACCACGCCCGCGCGCCGCCGGCTCGGTGTAGACATACACTTCGGCGAAGTATGGCGAACGCCAGTTCACTCCGGCGGCGGCGTGAACGGCGCCGTTAGAGCTAATTTCAAATCGGGGCGAACCATCGGGGGCGGGATTGGAAACGACAAGAATGTTGAGTTCGGGATCAAACTTCGCCGGGTCGAGGCGGTAGAGGCCAAGCACTTCAGGGTCGGTGATGGTGAGGGTGCGGTTGACGGCCTGGGCCAGGCTGAAGGGTGCTACAAGGTAATAGGGTCGGTTGGCGACGAGGCCGGTTCTGAACAGGTCGCGAGCGGCTTCGTCAGAGGCGGCCCGCACGGCGACAACTGGGCGAAAGAGGTCCATGCCAGTCTGCGCCCTGACCAAAAATCCATCGGGCTGTCCGTCTCTGTTTCGGTGGATAAAGAGAGTCGTGCGGTTCGGGTCGTGGTGGAGGGCGTAGTAGGCGGCAAAAGCGTCGGCAGGGGAGCGGTCATCGAGCAGACGGCGTGCCTCGGACTGTTCTGAGGAGAGGGCCATAGGTAGGCGGAGTATAACCGATAGACGAAAATCCGGGATTTGGTTCGAATTTGGTGACTTAAACTCGTTTGCACTTTGTAAAATTGTTATATAATGAATAGTACCTAACGGCTACCCAGTATTTTCAGCACTTTTTGGGCAAATTATGAAGAAAATTACTTTCATTCTTTACATTGCATTTGCCCTGACGCTTGCAACGTGCGTCCCCGTGCCACCGCCACAGTCTTTCACCACCGACTCTGGTTTAACTGTAGCGCCAGATTTTGAAGGGTTCTACAACCGCTACGACGGGTTGCGGACGTTGGGCAACCCCATCAGTCCCGAAATCTTAGAAAACGGAATCCGCGTTCAATACTTTGAAAGTGGGCGTCTCGAATATCATCCCCAGTTGCCTGAGGGCAGTCAAGTGATTCTGTCCAATTTGGGCAAGGAGTTGTACGGCATTGAGCCTTGCTTGCCAGTTGAGAACGTCGAGCCGGGGGCGCTCTATTTCAGTTCAACATGCCACTCAGTCAGTCCGCAATTTAGCGGTTTCTTTCTGGAATATGGGGGGGTGTCATTCTTTGGGTATCCGATTTCGGAGATGTATATCCGCGATGGCCGCTTCGTTCAGCATTTCGAGCGGGCGACGATTGTGTGGCACAAGAGTGAGCTACCTGAGTATGGGTTTAACCTGGCTGGCATTGGCAGTCGGGTTTGCCCGCAGTCAATTTGCGGCGACCTTCCGCCAGGGCCTTACGCACCTGCCTTTAGCGAGTCTTTGCCTAAACCGGTGGATGCCACAGCCATTCAGAGTTTCTACGAGTCCCACAATGGACAAACGTTATTTGGAGCGCCAATAGGCGGGCCACACCTGAGTGAGGACGGAGTCGTTGAGCAAGTCTACGAGAACGTAATCCTGTACACAAACCCATCTGCGGCGGAGAAAGTCAGCCTGCGCCCGCTGGGGTTGACTCGATTGGGCGCTGCTGACGGGCCCGTCCCGCAAACTGATGCGCCAAATTCCTTTTATTCCAATATCTATGGGCACAATGTGACGGGCGCAATTTACACATTTTTTAGCGCGCATGGCGGTCTGGATTTTTTTGGTCATCCGCTCACTGAGATGCGAATCGAGGATGGATATCTGGTGCAGTATTTTGAGAATACCGCCATTACCTGGCGCTCAACCAGTCAGGGTTCACAGTTGCACAATCTCGGCCAACTATCTTCGACTCAAAATTTCCCAAGTGTGAGCAATCTTCCTGTTCCCTCTAACCCGCCCAAAATGTTGAGCCTGACCACTCAACCGGTCTACGCCGCTTATGATGTGTACAGTGGACTACCCCAAACACTCAAAGCCTTGGTCCGTGATGAAAACAGAGCGCCGATCCCCGGCGCGAACGTCGTTTTCACCGTCAAGACGCCGAACGGCGATCAACAATACGCCAGTGTCACAAATGCTGATGGAACTGCAACGGCGTCCTTTACCCTAAACTCTTACAAAGCCACTGAACCCATAAACTATAGCGCCAGAGTGAGCTACGGCCATCTGTCAACAAGCAATAAAGGCCAATTTTTACCGTGGGCCAAACCGAAATGAGCGGCTGAGCGATCAAAAAATGGCGGCGCACTCGATGAGTGCGCCGCCATTTTTTTATTCCCTTCTTTCTACTCTGCCCCACCCGCTGAACGGCGGGTAAAGAGCCGCTTCACCCAAGCAATGATCTCATCCCGGCTATCATTCCAAACATGAATGACGGCAGGCAGGGCCGAAATGACGATGACAGCGGCTATGATAATGAGGAAGTATCTATCCAGAACTTCAGGCGGGAATAATTGAGCCAAATAGTAGCCAGCCAAAGTAACCCCGATCCCCCAAACGAGTCCCCCAATCAAATTAAAGATGAGAAATCGTCGGTAGTTCATTTCAACAGCGCCGGCGACAATCGGCGCAAATGTCCTGATAAAGGGCATGAAGCGAGCCAAGACAACAGTTTTGCCGCCATGTCGATCATAAAAAGCCTTGGCCGCCAACAAGTTCTTGCGCCTGAAGAGCAGAGAATTTTCGCGATTAAAGATACGAGGCCCGGTCTTCGCCCCAAACCAATAACCGACATTATCTCCAAGCACTGCCGCCGTAAACAGCAAGGGCAACAACACCCAAATGTTCAATATCCCGCGTGAAGCCAATAAACCTGCTGTCAATAGCAGACTGTCGCCCGGCAAAAAGAAACCAAAAAACAAGCCCGACTCGGCAAAAACTATCGCAAATAAAATCAAATACCCTACGTTTGGCCCGTAGGCGGCAACGAACTCAACGATTTGTTCTGTACTGAAAGGCATAAGTATTTCCTATCTTCCACACAAAATTGCAGGCGCAAGTTTACCATACAACACTTGCCGATCACGTCAAAAGCTGGTTAGTCTTTAGTTTAGCCTTCCAACGATTTGACAAGCCTATAGCGATATGCTAAATTACTCGCCGCTGACCGACAAAAGTCCTATTTTGGAAGGAGAGTCGCTTTGACTAAATCTCGCACGGATACAATGGTAGATCGCTTGCGCGATCTGCAGATCAGCTCGCCTGACGTGGAAGCCGCCGCCGTCGTCAGCGTAGATGGTCTGACGATGGCGTCCGCTCTGCCCCGTGAGGTTGAAGAGGATCGAGTGTCAGCGATGTCGGCAGCAATGTTATCCCTCGGTGAGCGTATCGCCACTGAGTTGGGGCGTGGCAATCTTGATCAGGTCTACATCAAAGGCGAAAACGGTTACGTATTCCTGATGGCGGTCGGGGCCGAGGCAGTGCTTACCGTGCTGGCGCGCAAAGACGCCAGGCTAGGGTTGCTCTTGCTCGATATGCGTCGAGCAGTCATCGATCTGGTAAAACTGATATAGCGCGCAAGACACTTCGGAGGCGACTGTGGACCCAATTCCCAAAAGCGGTCTGTACTACCCCAATAAATTTGCTCGCATCACCATTCTGGCTATGGAAGAAGTTATGGGCAAGAATGGGCTGAATGCGATTCTAAACCTGGCCAGTTTGAACAGCCTGATTGACAACTACCCCCCCGATAATTTGGAACGTCAATTTGATTTTTCCGATTATTCCGCCGTCCATGCCGCACTCGAAGAAATGTATGGCCCGCGTGGTGGGCGCGGCCTGGCCCTGCGCGCCGGACGCGCTGTCTTTGGTTCGGCGCTGAAAAACTTCGGGGCCCTGGCCGGGGTTGGCGACATGGCTTTCAAGGTTTTACCCCTGGCAGTCAAAGTCAAGGTGGGCCTGCCTTCGGTTGCCAAAATCTTCACCCAACTCTCCGATCAATACACCACCGTCGAAGAGCGCGACGCTGAATACGTTTACACCATCCACAAATGCCCGGTGTGCTGGGGCCGCCAGACGGACAAACCGGCCTGCTACACTGCCACCGGCCTGCTTCAGGAATGTTTCAAATGGGTCTCCGGCGGCCATGAGTTCCGGGTCAATCAGGAAAAGGGCCACTCGTCCGGCGATGACCTCTGCACCTTCATCATCCAAAAAGAACCTGTCAGCTAACATAGCGGAGACCCTGCGTGGCCGAAAAACAGTCTATCCTGATTGTCGAGGATGACCTTGACCTGGCCGAGATGCTGAACGCCTATTTTCGCGTTCAGGGTTACGACGTATTGACTGCCGCCTGGGGTGAGGACGCCATCCGCATCTGCCAGCGCACAATGCCAGACATTGTTTTGCTGGACATCCGCCTCCCCGACATTGACGGTTACGAAGTCTGCCGCCAGCTCCGGTCGAACCGCCGCACCGATACCCTCCCAATCATCTTCCTCACCGAACGCCGCGACCGCGTGGACAAGCTACAGGGATTGGAACTCGGCGGCGTGGATTACATCACCAAACCGTTTGATATTCAAGAACTTCGCCTGCGGGTGCGCAATGCACTGCGCCGGGCTAAACAAGAAACCCTGATCAACCCCGTTACCGGGCTGTCCGAAGGGAAATTGCTAGACGAACAGTTAGAGAAGCTGCTGAAACCCGGCGATTGGGCGGTGCTGGTCATGGCAGTTCGCGGCCTGAGCGCCTTCCGCGAGCTGTACGGTTTCGTCGCCGCCGACGACGTACTACGCGCCGTCAGCTTGATGATCAACAACATCGCCCGCGAAGTCAGCGGTGACGATGATTTTGTCGGCCATACCTCTGCTGAAGAATTTGTCGTGATCACCACCGAGACCCGCGCCCGCGAAATCAGCAATCGGGTTCAAGCCCGCCTGATGCAAAGCATGGATTACTTTTACCCGCTCAAGGATCGGCAGGTTAATGACAAAACAAAAAAGGGCGAGCGCTTATCTTTAGCCACTCGGGTCATTGATATCGGCAAGGCGCAGTTCACCGACACCAGTGCTGTCAAAGCCGCTATCCAAAGCGCGAAAGCTTAAGATCTGCACATCGCGCACCGGGTCGCCAATGCCGGGTCGTTCGCCCGCGCAGGTTGCGGCTCTTTTTTTGTTCCCACGCCGTGAAAATCACCGTTGTTCTCCCCACCTATAACGAAGCCGCCAACCTGCCTCAGATCGTAACCGGCCTGCTGGATCTGCCCTTGCCCACCCTCTCCATTCTGGTGGTGGACGACAACTCTCCCGATGGCACTGGCGAAATCGCCGACCAACTCGGCATTAAATATCTGGGTCGGATGGATGTCCTTCACCGGCCCGGCAAAAATGGCCTGGGCACCGCCTATATCGCCGGATTCACGCAGGCCCTGGCGCACGGGGCGGAAGCCGTCATCCAAATGGATGCCGACTTTTCTCATTCGCCGAGTTACATCCCGACGATGATCGAAAAGTTAAGAGACTATGATGTCGTTGTCGGTTCCCGCTACGTCAGCGGCGGCAAACTCGACGAACAATGGGAATTTGGGCGCTACTTGTTGAGCTGGTTCGCCAATAGTTTATACATTCGCCTGTTGCTCGGCGTCCGCGCCAAAGACACCACCGCCGGCTACAAAGCCTGGCGGCGTGAAACCTTGCTCGGCATCGGCCTTGGCCGCATCCACTCCAACGGCTATATCTTTCAGGTTGAAATGGCTTACCTTGCCGAACGCCTCGGTTATCGCATCCTCGAAATCCCAATCTACTTTGAAGATCGTCGCATCGGCAAATCCAAAATGACGATGAAGGTCAAAGCCGAAGCCGCCCTTCGCACCTGGCAGGTTCGCGCCCGTCACAGCCATCTCACGCCAAAAGATCGCAGAATCTGATACGATGACAAGGTGACAAGATGAAGAGAGGAGTCACCCTGTCATCCCTTCATCTTGTCATCCTGTCATTGCATGTCTCGCTTCCGCCCCGACCTCCTCGCCGGCCTCGGCTTCCTCCTTCTGCCCTTCGTTCTCTTTTGGCCGATCACTCTCGGAGATCGCACCCTCATTCCCACCGACAACTTATTCTTCTTTGAACCCTGGGCCTCGGTGCGCGATCAGTTCAATGCCCAACCACCCGAAATTCCACACAACGATCTCCCGCTTGATCTGCTTCTCGAAAACTACCCCTGGAAGCGATTCATCATCAACGCCATCGAGGCGGGTGAACTACCCTTGTGGAACCCGCATCAATTCGCCGGTGTGCCCTTCCTCGCCGCCGGGCAACACTCGACGCTGTATCCCTTTAGCCTCATCTTCTACCTTCCCGGGGCGCCTCTGCTCCGCGCCTACGGTTGGTTCATCGTCTCACAATTCTTCCTCGCTGGCCTCTTCAGTTACATTTTTTTGCGCGCCCTCGGCCAAAGTCACATCGCCTCGTTCCTCGGCGGACTGATTTACGAATTCAGCCTGTTCATGGTCGTCAGCGTCACCTTCCCGATGATCGTCGCCGGTGCGGTCTGGATGCCGCTCGTCCTCACCAGCGTCGAATGGATCGTCCGGCAACGTCCCGCCCTGGGCCGCCGACCGGCCTCCCTGCCCTGGGTCGGCCTTGGGGGCATTGCCCTCGGTTGCCAGGTCCTTGCCGGCCACCCTGAAGTCGTCTACTACACCCTTCTCCTCTCCGGCGTTTATTCCTTCTTCGCCCTCATTCACGCTTCACGTTTCACGAGCATCATCCGCCCTTCTATCTATCTGCTAGGGATGGTCGCCCTCGGCCTCGCCCTCGGCGCTGTTCAATTGATCCCTCTGCTCGCGGTTCTTCCCGACAACTTCCGATCGGGCGGGGCTACACTGGAACAAGTGCGTGGCTGGGGGTATCCGCCTCGCCACCTGTTGCATTTTCTACTCCCCAACGTCTTCGGCAACCCGGCCCATCACGGCTATTGGGATGTATTCACCTGGCAATGGACACTCGTTACCAAAAACACTTTAGGCCAACCCATCACCAAAATTGACTGGGGCCCGCCGATCACCAACTACGTCGAAGGCGGCGCTTACATCGGCATCTTCCCCCTCATCCTCTCTGCCTTTGGCATCCTCTCCACGATTCACACGTCACCCGTCACGCGCCAAAAGATATTCTTTACCCTCTTAGCGGCGCTTTCCCTCGCCTTCGCCTTCGGCACACCCCTCTATGCCCTGATCTATTACCTTCCCGGCCTCAATCAACTGCACTCGCCCTTCCGCTGGGTGTGGCCCCTCAGCCTCTGCATCGCCGTCCTCGCCGGTTTCGGCCTCGACCATCTTCGCGAACGCCCCTCTCGGTTGTCGTTTGTCGTTTCACTCATTTCTGCGCTCACCGGCCTCAGCCTCATCGCCGCTCTCGTCTTCATCCGCCTCAACTTCTCCAGTCTTCAATCTTCAATCTCAAATCTCCTCGACAATCTTGCCCTCGCGAACACCGCCTTTGCCGATGCCCGCATGTTCTTCTCCTACGAAGCCATGTGGATCGCCAGACTCGGCGGACTGTTGCTGGTCTCAGGCGTGATCCTGTATCTCGCCCACCGGTCTCACCGCCTCTGGCAACCTCTAGCCGTCGCCTTAGTCGCTCTTGACCTCCTCAGCGCCAGCGCCGGGTTCAACTCTGCCGCCGACCAGGCCATCCTCGACTACACCCCGCCGGTCGTGAACTTCCTCAAGCAGGACACCTCCTTCTGGCGCTTTACCACCTTTGACCCTGAAGGCAAGAAACCCTTCAACGCCAACGTTGGATGGTTCTTCGACCTCTACGACGTGCGCGGCTACGACTCCATCATCCCCAAACAATACGCCGAGTACATGGCCCTCATAGAAGCCCAGGGCGAACTGCAATTCAACCGCATCGCCCCACTCTCTAATCTTCAATCATTGGACTCGCCGCTTCTCGACCTCCTCAACGTCAAATATGTCCTCACCCTCGCCGACATCCCTCTGCCAAAATACAAACTCGTCTACGATGACGGCGCGATCAAAGTCTACGAAAATCTTGGCGTCGCTCCACGCGCTTTCACATTGCCCGCAGGATGCGATCTATTGCCTGTAAATTTTGCGGAAGCAGTAAGGAATTATGATCCCCGCCATTACATTATTCTGGCCCCAGAGACACAACCAATAACAACCTATGACTATCCACCCATCCTGCCAATAGAATCTTGTCAGCCGACTCCGGCAGATATCATCGCTTATAGCATCAACGAAGTCACTATCGAAGTCGGCCCAACTGAGCCATCCTATCTTATCTTGGCCGACTCCTATGCTAAAGGCTGGCGTGCTTTCGTGCGCCCGATCGGTGCAGCTGAAAAAGCCGAAACCGCAGCGCCGCTTCAGCGCGTCAACGGCAACTTCCGCGCCGTGAAGCTGGAGGGGACGCAAAGCGGCTGGACGATCCGATTTAAGTACAGCCCGGACTCAGTCAAGTTTGGCGGCTTCACCTCGGCTATTGCGGCGCTGGCTCTGGCGCTGGCCCTGGGCATGTGGCTGTGGCGCTACTTCTACCGCGAGAGCGCCGAAGACTCCACTGCCCGCCGGGTCGCCAAAAACAGCATCGCCCCCATGGCCTTGACCTTGATGAACCGGGCTATTGACCTGGTCTTTGCCGCCTTTATGTTGCGCCTGCTGGGGCCGGGTGATGCGGGTAAATACTACTTCGCCGGGGTGCTGATCACCTGGTTTGAAATCTGGACCAATTTTGGGCTGAACACTTACCTCACCCGCGAAGTCGCCCACGACCGCGCCCACGCCAATCGTTATCTCTCCAACACCACCATTTTGCGCCTCAGCCTCGGCGCGCTGTCCTTCCCGGTGCTGGCTCTGATCATGCTTGGCCTGGCGCAGTTCTCGACTCTCGACGGCGACACCGCCTGGGCGATCATTCTGCTTGCCATCGGCCTTGCGCCCTCGTCGGTGTCCACCGGCCTCACCGCACTATTCTACGCCTACGAAAAGGCCGAGTACCCGGCGGCCATCACCACCCTCACCACCCTGCTCAAAGTGACGTTCGGCGCGCTGGCGCTTCTGCTCGGCTATGGTTTCGTCGGCCTCGCGGGCGTGAGTATCCTCGTCAATGCCATCACCATGCTCATCCTCGGCTGGCTCGTCATCCGACTTTTCTTCATCCCGCGCTTTGAATTCGACGCCTCGGTTCAGCGAGTCATGCTCCGCGAGTCGTGGCCGCTGATGATCAACCATCTCCTGGCCACACTCTTCTTCAAAGTGGATGTGACATTGCTTCAGCCGATCCGGGGCGCGGTGGAAGTGGGCTGGTACAGCACCGGCTACAAATTCATCGAAGCCTATAACATCATCCCCTCGTTCTTCACCTTCGCCCTCTTCCCGGTGATGAGCCGTCAGGCGCGCGAAGACCGCCCTGCCCTCGTCCGTTCATATCAGTTAGCGGTCAAACTTTTAGTGACGGTCGCTCTGCCAGTGGCGGTCGCCACCACGTTTTTGTCCCCCACCCTCATCGGCCTGTTGGCGGGCGACGAATTTTTGCCGCACGGTGCAATTGCGCTGACATTGATGGTCTGGTCCATCCCGGTGGGCTGGATCAACAGCGTGACCAACTATGTACTAATCGCCATCGGCCAGCAACGCGCCCTCACCCGCGCCTTCATCATCGGCCTGACCTTCAACGTAATCGCCAACCTGATCTTCATTCCGATTTACGGGTACGCCGCCGCCGCCGTCATCACCATCCTCTCTGAGATCATCGAGGGCCTGCCGTTCTACTTTACCCTGCACCGGACGTTGGCCCCGATCCGGTGGTTCAACATTTTGTGGCGGCCCGCCCTGAGCGCCGGGGTGATGTTTGGAGCAACGTGGGCGGGCTGGCAAATCCATCCCTTGATCGGTCTCGTGTCGGGCAGTCTTATCTACCTCGCCGCCATCATCTTCCTTCGCGCCTTCGACAACGACGAACAGACGCAACTGATTAGCATATTGCCCTCTCGTGTAAGAAACCAATTCTCAAAGCAAGTAGAAGCGCCTCAGCAGTGATAAAATGTGTTTGAGAAAACCAGTCTATGGCGACAGTCACTCAAACTCAACGTGTCCTGACTAAACAGGAGGAAGTTAAACTGCTCGAAGAAATCGTCCGGCGGATTGTGATGACGGCGAAGCCCAACAAGGTCATTTTGTTCGGCAGCCGTGCGCGCGGCCAGACCCGACCCAATAGCGATTTCGATCTTTTGGTGATAGCCGAGTCAACTCAACCGCGCTATCGTCGCTCGGCGCCGCTATACGGAGTCTTGAGTGATATTCTTTTGCCAATGGACATCCTTGTCTACAGCCCGGAGGAAGTCAGAGAATGGAGTGAGGTGCCGCAAGCGTTTGTCACCACCGCCATCCGGGAAGGCAAAATTCTCTATGAAAACTAAGAATTTCGGAGATTGATTCGTGACCCACCTCATCCGCATCCAAGATATTGCCGCCCACGCGGGCGAGACCGTGACTCTGCAAGGCTGGCTCTACGCCCGCACCGACAAAGGCAAACTGCAATTTCTGCAAGTACGCGACGGCACCGGCATCGTACAATGTGTGGTGTTCAAGAAAGATGTTTCCGAAGATGTGTTCAACGCCGCGGCGAAGTTGACTCAGGAGTCATCGTTGGAAGTGGCCGGCACGGTGCGGGCCGAACCCCGCGCCCCCGGCACACCCGGCGGCTTTGAACTCGGTGTCGCCGAGGTGCGTGTGGCGCAGGTCGCCCACGAATACCCCATCACACCCAAAGAGCACGGCGTCGAATTTTTGATGGACTGGCGGCATCTGTGGATTCGGTCGTCGCGGCAGTGGGCGATCTTGCGGGTGCGGGCCACCGTCATGCGCGCCATCCGCGAGTGGCTGGACACGAACGGCTTCCTGGAAATGTCCACACCCATCATCACCCCGGCGGCGGGCGAAGGCACCAGCACCCTGTTTGAAATTGATTACTTCGGGGAGAACGCCTATCTGGCCCAGACCGGGCAACTGTACAACGAAGCCAACATCGGCGCGTTTGGCAAGGTTTATTGCTTCGGCCCCACCTTCCGCGCCGAAAAGTCGAAGACCCGCCGCCACCTGACGGAGTTTTGGATGGTGGAGCCGGAGATCGCCTATTGCGATCTGGATCAGTTATTAGTGATTGAGGAGAACTTCGTCTCGCACATCGTGCAGACTTGTTTGCGCGAACGGGCGGCCGAACTCAAAGCGCTGGAGCGCGACCCCTCGGTGCTTGAAAAAATGATCCCGCCCTTCCCACGCATCACTTATGATGAGGCTGTCGAACGGTTACAAAAGTTGGCGGCTGAGGAAACTGATCCGGAAAAGAAAGAATTGTTGAAGATCGAATGGGGTGACGACTTTGGCTCGCCGCACGAGACCGAGCTAACCAGGCAATTTGAGAAGCCAGTGTTTGTCGTCGGCTACCCAACGGCGGTGAAGGCGTTTTATATGGAACCCTGGCCGGGCCGCCCGGAGGTGTGCAAATCCGCCGACCTGCTCGCGCCCGAGGGCTACGGCGAAATCATCGGCGGCTCGGAGCGCATCTCGGACCACGATACGCTGGTCAAGCGCATTCACGAACACAGCCTGCCCATCGAGAATTACAAGTGGTATCTCGACTTGCGCAAGTACGGTACGGTGCCGCACTCCGGCTTCGGCCTGGGGGTGGAGCGCACCGTGGCCTGGATTTGCGGGACGGAGCATATCCGGGAGACGAATCCGTTTCCGAGGATGTTATCGCGGAACTATCCATGAGTTTAAACCAAGGTTTAGGTATGGGGATGATGCCGCTTGTGTAAGTTGTTCGTCGCCCAGCGTGACCAATAGCAGGCTTGATCCGGGCGTCAACGCTACGCAGGTTTCCCAAAAAAATTTTCATTGGAAGTATTTGACCTGACGTGCTATACTATATTTAAATCGCAGCCGAATACTGCCAGTATTGGTGGGTGCCCGCAAGGGATAGGCTGTTCCCCCTAAGCAGCAGCTTTGCTGTGACGGGGGTTTTTGTTTTTAAAGCTCTTTGATGTATCCCTGTTCTTTAGCCTGCTTGAGCAATTGGGCAAGGTCTTCTCTGCCAGACAAGGCGGCGCGGGTGAAGCCGCACAGTGCATCCGCCAGCCGAATCAAAGCGTTGGATTCTTCATCGCGAACGCCCCTC
>Ga0247727_10014511_pt1 | contig 13075 bp, 11 predicted proteins | sample WisWelCaveWW1625_FD_202498 | JGI IMG/M metagenome (GOLD analysis project Ga0247727, IMG submission 202498) | Biofilm microbial communities from Wishing Well Cave, Virginia, United States - WW16-25 | ecosystem: Environmental > Aquatic > Deep subsurface > Groundwater > Cave microbial mat | place...
CGTCTCCAGCAGCTTTGCCTCGTCGAGCTCCTCGAACACGGCACCCTTGACGCGCAGGAAGGCGCGGATCTCGTCGCGTTCGTAGGCGGGGCCGAGGAAGGCGTGGCGCATGACCTCGCGGCGTGGCACACCGAACAGGTTGTGCTGCAGGAAGGCGGCCACGCCCAGTGCGCCGCCCGCGTCGCCCGCGGCCGGCTGGATGAACAGCCGCCGGTACGGGCCCTCGCGCAGGATCCGCCCGTTCGCGACGCAGTTGAGCGCCACGCCGCCCGCCAGACACAGGTCACTCAGCCCCGTCTCGGTATGGAGGTGAGCCGCCATCTTCAGCATGACCTCCTCGGTCACGCGCTGGACGCTGGCTGCGATGTCGCGATGCCGCTGCTCCAGCGGCCCCTCGGGCTCGCGCGGCGGGCCGCCGAACAAGCGGTGGAAGCGCCCGCTCGTCATCTCGAGGCCATGGTGATAGGCGAAGTACTCCATGTTCAGGCGGAAGCTGCCGTCGTCCGCGACCTCGATCAGCTCGCGCACCTCGCGCTCGAAGCGCGGCACACCGTAGGGGGCGAGGCCCATCACCTTGTATTCGGCGCTGTTCACCTTGAAGCCCAGATAACCGGTGAATGCCGTGTACAACAGGCCGAGCGAATGCGGGAAGCGGATCTCGCGGAACAGGTCGATGCTGCTGCCGCTGCCACGCCCGAAAGTGGCCGTCGACCACTCTCCTACTCCGTCGACCGTCAGCACCGCCGCTTCGGAGAAGGGCGAGACCAGGAACGCGCTGGCGGCGTGCGAGAGGTGATGCTCGATCATGTAGACGGGACCGTCGTACTGCAGCTCCTCGCGGATCAGGGATGGAATCACCAGCTTCTGGTGCAGCCACGAGGGCATCGAGCGGAGGAAGGCGCGCCACGAGCGCGGAAAGCCTGCGATATGCGAGAAGAGCAGCCGCTTGAACTTGATGAAGGGCTTCTCGTAGAAGCCGATCGCATCGAGGTCGTCGACCAAGAGGCGCCCAGCCTCGAGGCAGTAGCGAATCGCGTGGATCGGGAAGTCGGCGTCGTGCTTCTTGCGCGTGAAGCGCTCTTCCTGCGCGGCCGCGATCACCACGCCGTCGCGCATCAGGCAGGCCGCGGCGTCGTGATAGAAGGCGGAGATGCCGAGGACGTTCACGGCTGCTTCTGCCCGACCAGCACGAAGTAGCCGCCGCCCGCGTTCTGGGTGAGCACCCAGCTGAGCTGCACCAGCAGGTGCGCCGTGGGTCCGGTGCGCCAGCCGGCGACCGAGCGCGGCCGGAAGATCCGCTTCGAGCCGCGGTCGAAGAGCTCGATCTTCGGGAACGACGAGACGTAGCGGATCCCGTTCTCGCGGAACCACTCGAGCACTTCCGCGACGCTGTGGGTCGATTCGTGCGGATGCTCGTACTGATCGGCGTACCAGGTGTGGCGCTTGGCTTCGTCGTCGTCGAGCGTGACCAACTGCTTCCGAATCGCGCGGTCCTTGGCGCCGGAATCGATGCGCGAGAGCAGGGCCACGACGCGGCGGCGTGCCAGCAGCATCAGCCGGCCGTAACGGTTGTAGAGCCCGACGATGAGCCGGCCGCCCGGCTTGGTGATGCGCACGAGATTGCGGAAGCCGCCAACCGGATCGCTGGTGTGGTGGAGGACGCCGTTGCAGAACACGAAGTCGAACGCGTTCGCGGGCAGGTCCCAGTCGAGCAGATCGAGGCGCCGGAAGTCGACCGTTTTCAGCGCCAGGCGTTCCGCCAGGAGCCTTGCGAGATCGAGCGAGTGCTGGGAGTAGTCGATCCCCAGGACGCGCCGCTGCTTCAGCGCGAGAAAGCAGGCGAGCTGCCCGGTGCCGCAGCCGACGTCCACGACCGATGCGTCGAAGGGGATCTCCGCATCGACGCGCTGCGCATACCAACTTGCGCGCTCGAGCAGATCGCTTCGCGCCTCGTACTTGCCGGGGTCGAAGCCGGGGAACGGGTTGGCCTCGTAGAAGGCGTTGACGACGTCCAGGACCGAATCGCCCGCCGGCGCAGCTTTATCGTTCATGGAGACCGGAGCGATCTAGAAGAGCGCGTAGATGAGCGGGGCGAGCGCCGAGCCTTGCACGAACACCGTGAAAGCGCCGAGGGCCCCGAGCACGACCAGAATCGGCGCGAGCCACCAGGTCCGATCCTCCTTGAGGAACATCCCGAACTCGCGCACGAGCCCGCTGATCACCCGCATCTTGCCCACGACGACTGCTCCGGTTCGGATCCGGACGATCTTAGGCCCGCGCGGAGAGCGGCGTCAACAACGCAAGAGACGCTGCGGCTTCATCAGGGTGCAGCGCAGGCGCAGCTAGCGGCGCAAGTCCCCAAGCGCTGGGGCCTCGGCCAGCACGGCGATCGGCACTACACGCGAGCGCAGCTCCGGCAGCCTCGGGTGGCGCGCCCAGCGCAGCGAGACCGCCCCCTCGCCGTGGCCCGCGCAGTCGAGCCAGTTCGGATGCCCCGGATCGCGGCCCGCGATCACGATGCGTACGGTTCGCCCGTCGGCCTCGCGCTGCGCCTGGAAGTTGTTGAGCGAGATACGCCGGTCGCGCCACTCGAGCGACTCCATCCAGAAGTTCGTGATTACGAGGCCCCAGTACGGAACCGGCTCGGGCTCGAACTCGAGCACGAGCGCCTCGCCCTCGGCGAGCTTCCAGTAGCCCTCCAGGTACTGGATGCCCTCGGGCGTCTGGAGGTCGCCGGTGTCGGGCGGCGCGAGCTGGTTGTGCGGGCCGGCGCGGCGCTCGGCCATGAAATCGAGCCAGGTCTTCGCGTTGCGCTCCACGAACAGCGCCGCGCCGAGCAGCCGCCCGCCGAGGTAGTCGGCGGCGAGCGGCGGCGCCGGCTCGGCCTTCGGTACGCGCTCGATTCGCCAGCTCGCGCGCTTGTCGTGTGGATCCCCGAAGTATTGCCGGATCAGCACGTTGATGGCGTCGGCTTCGAGGCGCACCTGGTTAGGCTGGGCCGGGTCGGCGTCCGGGCCGAGCGTGATCTCGATCGAGCCGTCGGGCGCAAACTGGAGCTGCTCCTCGGTCAGGCTCGTGACGAGACGGCGCTTTCCGCCGCCCGAGAAGTTGCCCGCATACACGCCCAGCTCGACCAGTACCGCGTTGCCGCGATTCCCGGTGATCCGATAGCGGCGATCGCCCGCGATCACCGCGGCCGCGTAGCGCTGGTCCGGGTTGTCGCCCGCGTACTTGCGGATCGGCGACTGCAGCTCGAAGAAGGCCGGGCGATCCGCGTCGCTGCCCTCCACCACCATCTCGAACGCGAGGCCGAGGAGCCGCGTCAGCATCCGGTAGCCCTCGGCGCGATCGAGGTCGTCGTCTGGCGCTCTCGCACTGCGCACGTGCTCGCCCGCGTCCTCGAGCGTGCTGCAGAATCGCCCCCACAGGAGGCCCGACGTGAGCCCTTTCGCGAGCAGCTCGGGCGGCGGACGCAGGCCGCCGAGAGGGCCCTCGCCGCAGGCGCTGAGCGTCGCCGCGCTCGAAGAGAGCGTGCCGAGCGCGGCCAGCGTGGTGACGGCCTCGAGGATCTCGCGGCGGGTCAGCTCGGACATAGGCCCACTGTGCCACGGGTCGGCTCGGGCTTCCCGACCCAGCCCCCGCGCGAGGGGGCCGGAGGGAAGGGCGGATGGCGGCACGCCCTTTGCGTGGGATGATCGGGGGTCGAATTCGGGGGTGAGCATGGGCAGCGAACGTCCTCTGCGCTTCGTCGTGATCGGCGCGGGCATGTCGGGCATCCTGAGCGCGCTCGAGCTGCGGGAGGCCGGCTTCGACGACTTCTCGCTCTACGAGAAGGCCGACCGGCTCGGCGGCACCTGGCGCGAGAACACCTACCCGGGCATCGCCTGCGACGTGCCGAGCCACCTCTACAGCTACTCCTTCGAGCCCAATCCGGAGTGGAGCCACCGCTTCTCGCCGGGTGACGAGATCCAGGGCTACTTCGAGGGCGTGGCGAAGAAGTACGCGATCGAGGGCCGCATCCACTACGGCGAAGAGGTCGCGCGCTGCAGCTTCGAGCGGGGCCGCTGGCGGCTCGAGACCAAGAGCGGCCGACGCGACGAGGCCGACGTCGTGATCGCCGCGACGGGCGTGCTGCATCACCCGAACCTGCCCGACATCGCCGGCCTCGGTTCCTTCGAGGGCGCGCTCTTCCACAGCGCGCGCTGGGACCACGGCGTCCGCCTCGACGGCCGGCGGGTCGGCATCATCGGCACCGGCTCGACGGCCGTGCAGATCGTGTCGGCGCTGGTCGACCGCGTGGCGAAACTCTCGCTGTTCCAGCGCACCGCCCAGTGGATCATGCCGCAGGAGAATCCGGCCTACAGCGACGCGGAGCAGGACGAGTTCCGGCTCCATCCCGAGCTGATGCGACAGCTGCACGCCGACCTTTCGACGCTCTTCGCGCAGGGCTTCTCGAATGCGGTGGTGGACGCGGAGTCGCCGCAGATGAAGGCGATCGAGCAAGCCTGCCGCGCGAACCTCGAGAGCAGCGTGCACGACCCGGTGCTGCGCGAGAGGCTGCGTCCGAGCTACCGCGCAGCCTGCAAGCGCCTGGTCATCTCGCCTGACTTCTACCAGGCCATCCAGAAGCCGAACGCCGAGCTCGTCACCGAGAGCATCGAGGGCGTCGAGCCGCGCGGCGTGCGCACCCGCGACGGGCGGCTGGTCGAGCTCGACGTGCTCGTGCTCGCAACCGGCTTCCGGGCAGATCGTTTCGTCCGGCCGATGCAGGTCGTCGGGCATGGCGGCCAGAAGCTCGACGAGCGCTGGGCGAAGCGGCCCGACGCCTATCTGTCGATCTCGGTCCCGGGCTTCCCGAACTTCTTCATGCTGAACGGTCCGAACGGCCCGGTCGGCAACTTCTCGCTGATCGAGGTCGCCGAGCTGCAGATGGCCTACATCCTTCAGCTCGTGGCGCTGCTGCGCAGCGGCCGCTGCCGCGAGATCAGCCCGACCGCCGAGGTGACGGCCCGCTTCGAAGCGGACCGCGAGCAGGCGGCGAAGCGCACCGTCTGGACCACGGGCTGCAAGAGCTGGTACCTCGACGATCGCGGCATCCCGGCGGTGTGGCCGTGGACCTTCGACCGCTTCCGTGAGGAGATGGCGCGGCCGAAGCTCGAGGCTTTCACGCTCGACGGCTGATCTATTATGTTAGGCCGGCACCGCGCAAGGCGCTGGGCGGTGCTTGCGGTATTGCTCGCGCACCCAAGCGACACCAGGGTGTGACGCGAAACGCCCGAGGAAGGCCTCGATCGCCACGGGTCGCGGCCGCGGCGCGCGCATGTCCGGGTGATCCGGTGAGACGAGCGGCGCGAGCAGAGCGGCGCACGCAAGATCCGCGACGCTGAAGGCGTCGCCGACCAGCTGGCCGCTCGGCCCCGCCTCGCGCACCACGAGGTCGAGCGCCGCCTCGCTGATGGCGAAGGCGCGCTCGATGTTTGCGGGATCCACCACACCGTTCGCGCGCGCGACGATCAACTTCGTGAGCGGAAATGCGGCGCGATACAGCCGGCTCGACCAGGCGGCCTTGCCCTGCGAGAAGGTGCGGCAAAGCTGGTCGGGCTCGCGGATCAGCACGGAGAACACGGCGGTGCGGACGGCCGGCCCGACCTCGGCGTCGAAGTGTGCTTGCAGCGCCAAGGCGCGCTCGGCGAGCTTCGGATCCGTCGGCAGCAGCCGCCACTCGGGGAAGCGCTCGTCGAGCGCGCTGATGATACGCGCCGAGCCTGCGATCACCTCGCCATCGAGCACCAGCACCGGCGTCGCGCGCTGTCCCGAGAGGCGCTGCATGGCGAGCGCGTGCGGACCCGGGAAGTGGGTGATACGACGGTGCGCGATCCGCTTCCAGTCGAGCGCCCAGCGCGCCTTCTCGTTGAAGTGAGAGGAGACGAACTGGTGGAGCACGATGTTCATGCCTGCGCCTCGAGCCGGACGGGCACGCCGCTCAGGATCGACTGGCCGACGACGCCCTCCACCTCGGCCTCGTCGGTCCAGTCGTTGATCGACACCCCCGCGTGTGCGCCCGCCGTCTTCTGCCAGCGCGCGGCAGCGGCGTGCCCCCAGCCGTGCGGGAGGCTCACGATGCCGGGCGCGATGTCGGGCGTGAGCTTGACGCGCACGGGCCCGCGATGGACGCGGCTCGCGAGGACGGCCTCGTCGCCGTCGGCGATGCGGCGCGCCTCGGCGTCCTTTGGGTGCAGGAACAGCACGCAACGCTCGCGACCCGAGACCAGCGACGGCACGTTGTGCATCCAGCTGTTGTTGCTGCGCACCTCGCGCCGGCCGATCAGCAGCAGCTCGTCCGCGGGTTGCGGCCGTGCCAGCGCTCGCTCGAGCTCGTCCCAGGCGGCCAGCAAGGGGCCGGGCGCCAGCGCGACCCTTCCGCCGCGGTGGAACACGCGATGCGCGATGCCCGTCGCGAGCGGGCCGAGGTCCACGCCGTGCGGTGCGGCGTCCACGTCGGCGAGGCGCAGGCCCTTCCGCCACGGCAGGTAGCGATCGCCCCACGCGCCCGTGCGCAGCAGCAGCTCGAGCGTCGGCCGCGGCGAGAAGGGGAAGCCGAGACGCTCGGCGAGAGCGAGCAGCGCATCCAGCGCGCGCATGCCGGTCGGCCCGCCGCCGAGCCGACGCGCCAGCGCCACCAGGATCTCGTAGTCGTGGAGCTGCCCGGGCTGTCGCTCCAGCACCGGCGGTGAGCGGCGCACGATGTTGCGCACCGACATCAGCCCGAAGAACAGGTCGTAGTGCTCTTCGCTGAGAAAGCCCGAGGGAGGGAGAATCAGATCCGCATGCCGCGTGGTCTCGTTCAGGTAGAGGTCGATCGAGACCATGAAGTCGAGCCGCTCGAGCGCGGCGTCGATGCGGCGGCCGTTCGGGGCGGAGAGCACCGGGTTGCCGGCGAAGGTGAGCAGCGTGCGCACCTGACCTGCGCCGGGCGTTTCGATCTCCTCGGCCAGCGCGGCCGAGGGCACTTCGCCCATCGTCTCGGGCAGCCCGCGCACGCGCGTTCGCCAGCGCGCGTGGCCATCGTCGCCGGTCATGCGCAGCACACGCGAGGCGTCCATGGCCGGCGTCGGAAACAACGCGCCGCCGCGGCTTCCGAGCCGTCCGGCCACGATGTTCAGCAGGTCGGTGGCGTAGGTGCCGAGCGTGCCGAAGCGCGTGTTACAGACGCCGACGCGCGAGTAGGCCACCGAGGCGCGCGCTGCGAACTCGCGCGCGAGCGCGACCAGCGTTTCGAGCGGTGTCTGCGTGAAGCGCGCGCACGCCTCGAGGTCGAGCGCGCGCAAGCGCGCGATCACTGTCTCGGAGTCGCGCGTGTGCTCGCGCAGGAAGCGCTCATCCACGCGCCCGTCGCGCACGATCAGCGCGGCGAGCGCGAACAGGAAGGCGGCGTCCGTGCCGGGCCGGATCGGCACGTGCTGGTCGGCCTCGTCCGCCGTCTCGATGCGGCGTGGGTCCACCACGACGAGCTTGCCGCCGCGCGCGCGCAGGCGGCGCAGGCGCCCGCGCATGTCGGGCGCCGTCATCACGCTGCCGTTCGAGACCACCGGGTTCGCGCCCACGCACAGGAAGAAGTCGGTGGCTTCGATGTCCGGCACCGGCAGCGCCAGCGAGCTCCCGTACAAGTGGAAGGAGGTCGCGAAGCGCGGGCTCACGTCCTGCGAGCCCGCTCCGAACACGTTGCGCGTGCCGAGCGCGGCGTTGACGCCGCGCCGCACGAGCAGCGCCGCGTGGTTGTGGATGATCGGGTTGCCCCAGTACACCGCCACCGCGCTCGCGCCGTGCGCCGCGCGCACCTTTGCCAGGCCCGCAGCGGCGAGGTCGAGTGCCTCGTCCCAGCCGATCGGCTCGAACTCGCCGCTCTCGGTGCGACGCAGCGGCTGGCGCAGCCGATCCGGGTCGTCGTGCAGCTCCGCGATCGCCATGCCCTTCGGGCAGACGTAGCCCTGCGAGAAGGGATCCTCGTGATCCGGACGGACCGACGTGATGCGGTTGCCCTCGACCTCGAACGACAGGCCGCAGTTGGCCTCACAGAGCGTGCAGACGCGGCGGACGGTGTGGCTCATGTCCGCGTACTCTACACGACTTCGTGTTCCCGCCTGCTCCTCAGCGGCGCGGGGCGAAGCGAAAGTCGGCGTAGCTGGCACGCGCGCGGGCGCAGCGGTTGTCGCTGTCGGTCATGAGCGCCAGGAACACCGGCGCGGGCGCCGGGTGCGAGAAGGAGCGCTCGTAGTCCAAGAGCAGGTCCACCTCCGCCTCTCGCCACGCGGCGGGCGCGCCGCTCGCCGCCGCGATCATCTGCGAGGACGCTGTGTACGCGTTCGGCCAGCGCGCGCCGACTGGCTCTCGACTCGTCCACACGTAGGTGAGCGAGCTGCCGGGCACCGCCTCGCCGTAGACGGCGCTGGCGAGCCCATGTGCCGCGCGCTCGAACCAGCTCGCGCGCTCGGGCTCGAAGGCGAAGGTCACGTAGACGCGCGCTGCGAAGTCGTCGCCGGCCCGACTGCGCTCGTCGGCCGGTGCGAGCCCCTCTTCGATGCGCCAGCGCCAGCGCAAGAGGGGCGTCCGTTCGAGCCGGACTTCGCGCAGCGGGTAAAGCAGCCCCGAGGCGCTGCACTCGCTCTCGGCGTGCAGTATGGGACTCTCGTCCTCGCTCGCGGCCGTGTAGCGCGTGTGACGGTCGATCTTGGGAAACGTGAGCGACTGCCAGGCCTCCGTTCCGGGTGCCGGGATCGCGACGTCCTGCGCCGCGGCGGCTGCGGCGAGCGCGCTCAGCCCGATCGCGCAGCAGCGTGCGAGCGACATCGATCGACGTTCTGCAGGATGCTCACGCCGTGGTGGCCCGCTCTTGCTTCGCCTTCGCGCGCGCCCTCTCGTACCGCGCGATCTGGAAGGTGGGGCAGGCGGAGTCGGGGATCTCGTCGAGCGGCACTTTCACCTGTGCGGGTGTGATGCCGACGCGCTCTCCCGCCGCGCGCAGCTTCGAAAGGTCGAAGCCGTAGAGCTTCGCGGCGTTCTCTCCGAGCATCATGCGCACCTCGCGCTCGTCCACTGCGGAGAAAGCGAGGCGCATGTTCTCGCGCGAATGCGGGTAGCAGCCCTCGTAGTGCGGGTAGTCGTTGCCCCAGAGGATGCGATCGATGCCGACGGTGTCGCGACCGGCGATGTCCGACGGCGAGGGGAAGCTCGCGCCGTACCAGCAGTTGCGCTTGGCGTAGAAGCTCGGCGGCTCCGCGAGCACGAAGGACTTGCTGAAGTCCACCTCGCCGGTGAAGCCGGCCTTCATGCTCATGTGTACGCCGTCCATGCGGCGCAAGAGGCCCGGCGCCCAGGCGCAGCCCGACTCGGTCAGGATGTAGCGGAGGCGCGGGTGGCGCTCGAAGACGCCGGCCAGGATCAGCTGGCAGAAGCCGCGCTGCACGAAGAAGGGCATCTCCATCACCCAGAGCGCGTCGCCGCCCGGGTCCGTGCCGTAGTGCGGTGAGCCCTGGCCCGAGTGCTGGTTGATCACGAGGTCGTGATCCTGGATCGCGGCCCAGAGCCGTTCGTAGTGCGGCGAGGTGAGCGGCGGCAGGTGCACGTCCGAGGGCGCCGGCAGCGGCAGCAGCACGCCGCCGCGCAGGCCGTGCTTCGCGATCCACGCTACGTCTTCGATCGCGGCGTCGATGTCGTTGAGATGGATCAGGCCGATGCCGGCGCGGCGTTCGGGCGCATCCGCGCAGAACTCGGCCAGCCAGCGGTTGTGTGCGCGGATGCCCGCCTGCCAGCGCTCGTACTGCGCCGGGCTCGGCGGCGGCGAGACGTGGAAGGCCCTGTCGTAGAAGGGCGGCACGGTGTTCGGGAACAGCACCTCGCCCACCACGCCATCTCTTTCGAGGTCGGCCGTGCGCTCGGCCGAATCCCAGCTCTTGTTCTTCTTCGTCCCGAGATGCTTCTTGGATGGGTTCTTGTACGCCGCGCGCCAGGCGTCGAACTCGCCCTGCCAGTGTGGGTCGAGGTAGGCGCGGTAGGCCTCGATCGAGGCCCCCGCGTGCGTGTCGGCGGTGATGATGGTGTACGGCCGCTCGGCGGGCTGGCTGCTGCTCATCGGGGTCTCCCGGTCTCTCGCGGCGTCTCCGCCGCCTGCTTCTCTCGGCGCGCTCGTCCCAGGGCGAGGCAGAGCCTCCGCAGCTGCGACGTTCTCAGCAATCGCACGGTCACGGCGCGGGCCGACATGTCAGCGCCCTTCATCGTCGCCCTCGAGCGCGCGGATGTCGTCGAGATCGAGAGCGCTGCCGCGCAGGCGCTTCATCTGCACGAGGCCCGAACGCGACACCACAGGCAGGTTGCCGTACTCCCAGGCCACGCGTTCCCGGCTCTGCCAGATCGAGGCCAGGGCCGGTGTCACCAGCAGCAGGTCGAGGCTCAACAGGTCTCCCGTCTCGGGGTCCGGTTTCGAGAGTCGATGCATTTCCATGACATCCTTCCGAACGATCATCGGCCCCGCGTCGATTCGATAGCCCAGCCGCACGGCCACGTCTCGGGCGCGCGACAGCTGATCGCGCGGCAGCAGCAGGTCGATGTCGAGCGTCGCGCGCGGGCGGGCGTGCACCGCAACGGCGAGGCCGCCGCAGACCGCGAAGTCCACACCGGCCTCCTCGAGCGCGGACACCAGCCCACGAAACTCGTCGAGCAGATCCTGCAAGCGGTTGGAGCCTAGCGCCTATCCTGAGACCGGAGGACGCTGACCTGGCCGCGAGCGAATCCAGAACGGCGAGCCGGCTCCCGCGCGGCGTCGTTGCGCTCGGCTTCGTGAGCCTCCTTATGGATTCCTCTTCGGAGATGATCCACGCGGCCCTGCCGCTGTTCCTCACCGCCACACTCGGTGCCAGCGTGCTCATGGTCGGCTGGATCGAGGGCGTCGCCGAGGCGACGGCGTCGATCACCAAGGTCTTCGCGGGGGCGGCGAGCGACTGGTTCGGGCGCAGGAAGCCGTTCGCGCTGCTCGGCTACGGCCTCGCGGCCCTCACGAAGCCGCTGTTCCCGCTCGCGACCAGCGTCTCTGCCGTGGTGCTCGCACGCTTCCTGGACCGCGTGGGCAAGGGCATCCGCGGCGCGCCGCGCGATGCGCTGGTCGCGGACCTCACGCCGGAGCCGCAGCGCGGCGCGGCCTACGGGCTGCGCCAGTCGCTCGACACCGTGGGCGCGATGCTCGGCCCGGCCGCGGCGCTGCTGCTGCTGGCGGCGAGCGGCGGCGATTTCCACCTCGTGTTCTGGGTGGCGGTGGCGCCGGCCTTCGTGGCGGTGGCGGTGCTGGCGTTGGCCGTGCGCGAGGCGGAGTCGGCTCGCACCGCGCGTCCCCTGCGTTCGCCGATCCACCGCCGCGAGCTCGTGCGCCTGCCCGCGCGCTACTGGCTCGTGGTGGCCTTCGGCGGCGTGCTCACGCTCGCGCGCTTCAGCGAGGCGTTCCTGGTGCTGCGGGCTCAGGACGTGGGACTCGCCATGGCGCAGGCCCCGCTGGCGCTGGTGGTGATGAACCTGGGCTACGCGGCCACCTCGTATCCACTCGGCCGGCGCTCGGACCGCGGCCGCCGCTCGGTGGCCACGTTCGGTGTGGCGTGCCTCGTCGTCGCCGATGTCGTGCTGGCGGCGGGCTCCGGCCGCCCCGTGCTCGCGCTGATCGGTGCGCTGCTCTGGGGCGTTCACATGGGCGCGACCCAGGGACTGCTCGCCGCGGTGGTGGCCGACGCCGCGCCCGCCGATCTGCGCGGCACTGCCTTCGGCCTCTTCCACCTGCTGGTCGGCGTCGCCCAGCTCGCGGCGAGCGTCGTCGCCGGGGCGCTCTGGTCGTGGCTCGGGCCGGCGCAGACCTTCCTGGCCGGCGCGCTCTTCAGTGCCGCGGCGCTCGCGGGCCTCGTCTTCGTGCGCCGAGGCCCCTAGATCAGCCGTCCGGCTCCGCGTAGCGCCTGCTCGGCGCCGGCGACGAGGTCGCGCAGCACCTCCGCCGCGGGGCGGATCGAAGTGATCATGCCGATGCCCTGGCCCGCGAAGCCCGGCGCGATGTCGGCGCGCTGCGCCGCGAAGGCCGCCAGCTGGATCGGCCCCGACACCGCGCCCTGGAACGGCATCGGCAGCGGCTCGAGCCCGGATGCGGCGAACGCGTCCGTCCACTTGGAGCGGAGCATGCGCGCCGGCTTGCCCGTGAGCGCGCGGCTCACCACCGTGCCCTCCTCGGTGGCCGCCACGATCGCCTTCTTCTGGTACTCGAGGATGCCGGCCTCGTGCGTCGCGAGGAAGGCGCTCCCGACCCACGCGCCGTCGGCGCCGAGCATCAAGGCCGCGGCCACGCCGCGTCCGTCCGTGATGGCGCCCGCGCCGAGCACCGGGATCGGCGCCACCGCGTCCACCACCTGTGGGATCAGCGCCATCGTGCCGACCGGGGAGTTGTGGCCGCCGGCGTCGTGGCCCTGCGCGACGATCACGTCCACGCCCGAGGCGGCGACCTTCCGCGCATGGCGCACCGCGCCGACCACGGCCATCACCTTGGTGCCGTTCGCGCGCAGCCGCTCCATGTAGGGGCCCGGGTCGCCGAGGCCCGAGGCGTAGACCGGCACGCGCTCCTCGATCACGACCTCCATCTGCGCAGCAAAGAAGTCCTTCGTGAAGGCCTCGCGCCGGCGCTGGTCGCCCGCGGGCGTGGGCTTTGGAGCGGCGAGGCCTTCCTTCTCCATGAACTCGCGCGCGAAGGCCAGCAGCTCGGGCAGGCGCTCCTGCGGCGACGGGCCCGCCGCCTGCTTGTAGCTCTCGCGCCGCACCGAGGCGGGCAGCAGCGTGTCCACGCCGAAGGGTTTGTCGGTGAGCGAGCGCGTCTTGCGGATCCACGCGCGCAGATCGTCGGGCGTGCAGGCTGCGGCGCCGAGAATCCCGAGCCCGCCCGCGTTCGAGACGGCCGCGGCGAGCGCCGGCGTGCTCGCGCCGCCCATGCCGGCCAGCACGATCGGCACCTCGATGCCGAACAGGTCACAGATGCGGGTGTGCAGGGTCATGCGAGCTC
>Ga0247727_10014512_pt1 | contig 13075 bp, 6 predicted proteins | sample WisWelCaveWW1625_FD_202498 | JGI IMG/M metagenome (GOLD analysis project Ga0247727, IMG submission 202498) | Biofilm microbial communities from Wishing Well Cave, Virginia, United States - WW16-25 | ecosystem: Environmental > Aquatic > Deep subsurface > Groundwater > Cave microbial mat | place...
GTCATCGCTCATCAGGAAAACGGCTACAATCCAACTGGCGTTCATAGGCTCCTCCGGCTGAAAGATTGGGGTGGGATACCCACATCTTCTGCCCTGAGCCTATGAACGTCAACTAGCAATCAGCGTATTTGGTATGGGCAGTTCTTCCTCTGCCAACCATTGTGTTCAATGAGACGGGCTGGGGCTTGAGCCACTGCTCCCTCCAACGTCGGCGCGGAACTGAAGCAACCGGGCCAGTCGAAGGCATAGGCTATCCAGTGATTGGGTTCTATATCTTCAACGCCAAGTTCGATTTTCATGGCGACCCTCCAATCGTAATCGTAGCGAGTTCCACTGCCGTGCCGACGGCAGTCCCGCCAACTTCGGTGATGGGCAAGCGTCTCCCATTGCCGGCGTCGTACATCCCAATGCGGATCGCATAGTTGCCGGGTTTAGACTCGGCGGGGATGGCGATGTTGTAGCCGTCAATCACAAACTGCATGTCGCCCGTCCAGCCCCATGTCGGGCTGTTGCCGTGATCGGGCGGGTTGTCCTGCCCGGCGATCAGGGTCTTCGTCGCCTCATCCCACACATGGACAAAGACAATGTTGTTGGCTGGCGTCGGTTTGACCGACATCCAATACAGCGTCAGCCGCAAAGTTGACCCGGCTTTGACCGTCGCATCGGGCAAATCAAATCCGCGAAAGGAAATTTCGCGTTCGTTCCCGAACCAAAGATAGCGCATATTTTTTGGCAACGGTGGCAGGCGAAAGATGATCTGGCCGGGCGGGGCATAGGCCTCCCCGGTAAAGACGGCGACCCGTTCCGTCTGGGCTTCAAATTCGGCGAAGCGCGGGTCGGCCAGAGTCTCGGCAGTGGCCTCCACGATGGCGTATTCATAACCCCGGGCGCGCAAGTCTTCGACCGAGGCGCTCAAGGTCGATTCCTGCGCTGAATGAAACTGAGGCGGGCGACTGAAGCCACTGCCGATGTAAAACAAATAGTGATTGCCCAGCACCCGCGCGCCCTGCGGCGTGTTGGCATATAACCAATCCATGCTGGCGGCGGCAGGGTTGGGCCGGATCAGATTTGGCAAGGTGAGCCAGTAGCGTGTGACTTGCGGCCAGATCAAAAAAATGGTGAAGCCGATAATGACGAATGAGGCCGCACTCTGACGCAAGCGTTGAGGGATGGGCATCGCCGCCACCGAATGGGCAACGGCGGCGATGCCCATGGCCTCGATGATGAGCAAAATGTTGAGCACCGGCAGCCATTTCACAATTGCCACTTGCCAGAACAGCGACATGATCCAAAAGAACGCCGCCATGAAGAGGGTGAGCAGGCCAAGGCCTTCCCAGTCGAACTTCAATGTGTGACGCAGGCGAAGCGCCGCCCCCGCGCCGACGACGATGATGAGCAAGACCACAGGCCAACCGCCCATTGCCGCGTACACTGCAGAGACGTTGTCGGCAAGGGAGGTGATGGCAAATGGATTGGCGCGGCCTACGAGCGCCGCCGTGCCACTGCCGGGCGTGTTCACAATGTCGGTCGCGCCGTAGATGAACCCCAACCAGCCAATCAAGGCAATCAGGGAGGCGCCCATGAGGATGAAATTGAGAGCGGATCGTTTGCGGTCCGCCCAGCCGCGTCGGAGCATGATGATGAAAGGTAACACGAGGAGCGGCGCGGTTTGATATTTCAACAGCATTGAGATTGCGCCGGCGACGAAGGCCGCCCACAGGAAAAAGACCTGATGGGTCTTGTTTGACGAACCACCAGAGTTTGCCGCCGTTAGAGACCCATCAGGTCTTTCAGACGCGGCCAACACCAGCCACAGGCTGAGCGCGGTGAAGAACGCCCACGGTGGGTTGGCCGTCCCCAGTCGGCTTTCTTCGATGAAGTCCACGTGTGTGGCGAGGAGGAGCGCGGCCAATAGCCCGGCTAGTGGTGAGCCAGAGAGGCGGCGAGCGATGAGGCCCGTCATCAGCACTGTCAGTGCGCCGAAGAGGACGTTGACCAGCCGGGCCACAAGAAAGTATTCGCCGACCTGCACCGCGGACCCGCGAACGGCATCCACAATCTTTTCCTCGGCCAGCAACAACACGAACAATGCAGGCGGGTAGCCATCCCAGGCCGTGCCCGAAATCGAGCCGGTCCGCCGGTAGTGTGTGACCCACTGAAAATAGTCGGTCTCGTCGCGGCCCATAATGTAACGTGGCAATCCATTCGCCAAACCCATCAGCCGGATCCCGCCGGAAAGAATCACAATGAGAATGAGGGGAATGATCCAGCGCGTAAGTTCTGATTTGGATAAGTTGCTGATCATTTGAAATCGAAATTTTGCAAAGCGAGCCAGCGGTCTTTTGGTTCACTGCCGTCGAGCAGAAAAATGGGCAACCGTTCCCCGTTCCCCGGGTCATAGAAGCCGGTTGTTATCAGGTATGAACCGGGGCTGAGGGTGCTGAGGTCGAGCGTCGCTGTCTCGCTGAAGACTTCGTCCGGCCCCCACCACGAGGTGAGGTATTGATAGGCGCCAGGCATGGCATCGGCTTGAGTCACCACCTTGCCGTCGCGCCAGATGTGGACGAAGTATTTGTAGTCGCGCTCAATCTGCCCAATGGCTTGCCAGTGCAGAACGACGCTCAAGTTTCTGCCTTCCAGTTGCAAGTCGTAACCGAGCAGTTTGATCTGCTGGTCGAAGGTGGCCTCAAGTGGATGCGCCATCGGCGGCGGGGTGAAGCGGCGGTCACGGGCAGTGATCTCAATTGGCGATTGATAGCGGCCTTCACCTAACGTGGCTTCCAGGGTATATATCCCGGCGGCGAGGTCGGTGGGGAGACGGAGACTGTGGTGGGTGGTGGTGAACATTTCAAAGGGTCGATTTGGGATCGAAAGGCCCGTTGCCAGCGGCGTATTATGACTGATGATTACCTTGCCAGCCGAATCGATCAATCGCCAGCGGATATCACCCTGGGGCTGATGAGTGAGTCGCCATGTGGCAGTGACCTCCAGAGGCGGCCCCTGCATCAGGGGACTGTTGACACGGAGTTGATCGAGTGTGACCCCATCCGCCAACCTTGCCAGGGGTTGCGCCTGCCCGCGAATTTGAATCAATGCAAAGTCTTCGCGCGGCATACCGCTCTCGTCCAGTACGTGCGCCTGACCTGTCTCATTCGCCATGCCGAAACGCAGGTAGAGCGGCCCGGTTGGCGGCAGGCCCGCGCCGAATTGAAACGCCAGTTGAGTCAGCACCCGCCTGCCCGATTGCTGTTGCCCGACAGGCAGGGCCAGGGAGTCGATCTGTGCATATTTGTTCCCGGCATCGTCCACGACATGAACGAAGACAGAGTATTCCTTTTCACTTGGTCTCTCAATCTGCCAGATCAGAAAAATCGTCCACGGTTGCCCGGGGGCGGGAGAGTCGTCCGGGCTTTCGCGCAGAAAGCCCAGAGCAAGGGCGCCGTTGTCAAACCGGATCGGGGTCAGGGGCAAGAGATCGGGTTGAAAGTGATCGGCGGCGGGCAAAAGAGTGAGGCGGTAAGCCTCTTCGAGAATCTGGCCCCCACTGAATACGAAGGGGCGACTGGCATAATCTATCGGCGCGAAAAGGAGCGCGCCATGTTGCGGCAGAGGCATCCCACGCCCGTCGTAGACCACGATGAACTGCTGGCCGTTTTTGAATTGTTGCAGTTCGCGTAGAACTTCCCATTCCATAGGCCGGCGTTGCTCGATTGTGGTGAAGATGAGCAGGTCTTGCCCTGTCTGTCGGGCTGTATTGGCCGCCGTCTCCACTGCGGCCAGTTGTTGATTGAGCGATACGCCATCATAGCGTCGATCCAACGTGACCGAGAATTGAATCTGGGCGAACACTATGACAGCCACCAGAGGCGCCGTCAGCCAGCGTAGATAGCGATCATTGAGCAGACCATTCCACTTCCAGAAAACGGAAATCTCAGCCTGCCCCAGAACGCCGCCGATCAACGCGCCTTGAATCAAAAAGACGCAGGGGAAGACCGACCACAAATAGTCGGCCACCAAATACAGGTTTACTAGCCATGACACGAACGGGACCAGGGCAAAAGTCAGTATCAACGTCAGTCCTGGCAAATCCCTGCGGCCCCGCGAGGCGCGCACGGTCAACCATACTCCCCCCGCGACGGCCAGAAGTTGTGAGGCCAGCCGGGTACTTGCCTCTGACCCGCCGATCAGATCGAACACCACTTTGAGGGTGTATTCTGCGCCATAGTTGGCGCGCACGGGGGTATCGGACGCAACGCCCGCTATGTTGAGGCCTGTGCTCCGATAGAAACCGAGTCCCCAGGGTATCATCAAGATTGCGGCGAGGAGGCCGCTCAACACAAATTGGAGGCTGAGTGACCGCCACCGTTCCCGCCGATTCCACAACGCGTTGCCCAGGAACATCAACGAAACTGGAGCGGCCATAAACACGTAGGGATGACATTGCCCGGCCAGACTAAACATGGGTAAATGAAGCAAACGCGCCCAACGTTTGTCTTCGTAATATCCGGCCAGGCCGGTCAGCACATACAGCATCACAAACGGCGCCCCTAACTGAGCATTGTTGATGATGCGGCTGACGGTCACAGCTTCGGGATGAATGGCGTAGAGAAATGCGGCTACGAAAGCGGCCTTGCGATCAAAATAACGGTTGCCAATCACATATACCAGGCCTACGGCGATGACGTTCAGCAAGCCGGTGAAGGCCCGCACGGCGCGCATGTCGAGACTGACCAGCAGAGGCAAGGCATAAAGATAGACCGACAGGGGTGAGTGCCACAACCCAATGGACATGGGCGGCCCTTCGAGTTGTAGTTCATGATGTCGGGCAGCGAAAATGGCTTTGAGCATGATGAAGTTCTCGTCGTCGTGAAATGGCTCTGCGCCGAGCCTGAGCCAGCGCAAAACCGCCGCCAGACTCACGGCGATCAGAAGCGGCCAGTGCTGTCGAAGAAAAGTTTTTAGCGACATTGGGAGATCGCAATTTTGCCGCCTGCCCAAAACTCGCCCGAGGCGCCGTCGGGCAGTTGTACGGGCAGACGCGCTTGCGTGTTCAGATCATACATGCCGATTCGCAATTGATATTCTCCTGACAATGTTTCGGGCGGCAGGCGAATGGCAAACTGATCCAGGATCGTCTCGCCCACCGCCCAGGTGTTCGTCGGGCGCAATTCGCCAGCGGGCTGGCCGTCGTGTTGGGCGGCAATGCCTTCACCGGCAAAGATGTGGGTGAAGATTTTGAGTTGTTGCGAGATGGATGACTCGGCGCGCCAGATCAATCGCAGACGGACGATGCTCCCTGGCCTGGCAACCGGATCGAACACTTCAACGGACTCTAGTGTGAGGCCGTCACCAAACCTGGCCCCAACCGTGATCGTTTCCCCTGCCTCTGCTCGTCCGGCGAAGCGGATCATCCGAACCGGCCCGAACCATTGCTCGTCGAGGCGGAAGAGCCGGGTGTTGAGCCACGTTTCAAGCTGGCGAGACGGGTCGCCCTTTGTTTCTTCGAGGAAGATGACGTTGATCGAGTCGGCGTTGATTAATCGTTCATCGCTGGGGGCAATCATTGTCGGCCATGAAGCGGCGAAAGGGGACAGGGTGAGGTTGGAGCGGGCGGCCAACAGCGGTGACAGGGTTTCCACTTGAGTCAGCGGGTAGGCTAGCAGAGTCAACGGATCGGTTTGGGGCAAGGTGTCGACCAGGGCTTGATAGTTCGACAGCAACTTGTCCGGGTCAGGGAAAAAGTCGCTGAAGATTTTATCGCGCACACCGCCCTCGGCGCCGGTGATCCATTGCAGGCGAACTGTCCGCGACTGGAAATGTGGGTAGCGGCCAAGCACTTCGGCGAGTAATCCCGATGTGGGCGAGTCGTCCACAGTCATTTGCTCCTCAATAATGTAAACGTGTTGGCCGTTCAACAGCCAGTTGCCGATGTCCGCCGGGAAGGCTTGATCGAACTGGCGCACATCGACGCGCGTGCGGTCAAAGTAAGCAGCCACTGAATTGAAATGGGTGTTGACCGATAGCACGACAGGTGGCGTGGCGGCGTTGCCCGCTTCGCGGTTGAGGATAGCGAGGGCGGCTTCGTGCGCGCCGTTGTGCATCGCGCCGTTGGTGAAGCTTTGGCGATCCAGATCGGGCAAGTCTGCTTTGATGGGATCGGCGATGAGGATGGCGGTGTTCGTCATGGGCCATAGGGTGACGAGAGTCAAAGCACAGGTAACGGCAAAAGATTTTCGGCTCACGACAACTATGCCATGCGCCCCGAGGACGGCGATGGGCATGACCATAAAGGCCATGTAACGCGGTGGGATGTCGCGGGCGGCGAAAACAAAGGCCAGCAACATACCCGCCGCGCCCATAAACAAAAATACGACTTCTCGTTTGCGTGGGATCAGACTTAGGCCGACGAATACCATCAATGGCCAACCCACGTAAGCATTGACCAATTCGCTCAACGTTTGCAGGGCGCGACCGGCGTTGTCCATCTGCCCGGCCAGATCCCCGTCGCACAGCAGTGGTGGACAACTTAAGAATCCGATCTGCTGATTGGCGAGTCGTTGATCGTTCTCGCCCCAGCGCGGGTAGAGCGCGCCGAGAAACGCAACAGTGATGAGGACGCCCAACCCCAGCGCCAGGCTTTGCCGTTTGACGCGCCCGAACCATAATATCGCTAACAGCGGAAAGATGACGTAGAGCGCGCCAAAGAGTTTGGCGACGAAGGCGGCGGCAAGGGCGGCGGCCAACCTGATGGCGGGCCACAGTGGGCGGCGGGCGCGAGTCAATTGCAGGGTAAAGACGATGGCCAGGGAACCGGCGGCGCCCATCAACGCATCGGCCAGCAATTGGCGTTCGTGGAAGATGGCTTGAGGCAGGACGGCGCAGATCACTCCGGCCAGCAACCCAGCTTTGCGCGATCCCAACAGCACGCCGCCGGCGATGCAGGCCGCCACGCCGGGGATGGCCGTTAGCGCCATCGCCGCCCGCCCCACCCACAATGGCCCTGGCCCGACGGGTTGAAACAGGGCGACGATCAGGCCCATTAAAAATTTGCCATCCATGAACAATGGATAGTCAAAGTTGTTTGAGGCGTAGCGCTGCGCCCAGGCCAGGTGATTGGCTTCGTCTACAAACACGGGCTGGCTGTAGAGGTCGGTGAACCTGAGCCAGAGCGCTAACCAAATGATGACGACGCTAGTGAGCAGAAAGCGCACACGAGGGGAGGAGGCCATAGGCCTCAACTATTTCGTTAAGCGGGGAAATCGTCAAGGGGAGGCATTACGGCCTTTGCACGGCAACCGTGTCGCCGTCATCTATCTGCGTTACGTCGCCCTGAAAGCGAACCAACAGGCGATGGCCGATGATGTGTGAGAAGCGGGTGGTGAATTCGCCGACGAGGCCGATGGCCGACCACGTTTGCCCGACTTTCACCTCGGGGCGGGCAAAGCCAAGCGAGGAGCGGAAAAAGATTCGGACGGGGCCGGAGCCGTCGTCAATCCAAAACACATTCGCGCCGACTTCGATCACTCTGCCAGTCACGATTACCAACCGCCCTTCAGTGCTTTCACCCACCTCGCCACTGCGAACGGGGATCGGCATGGGCGCAGGGCCGAGTTCGCCCAGTTTGACCTGTGTCGCGTCCAGCACAAGCAACTCGCGTTCGCCATTGCGCGTTCGCAAATATCCATTTGCAGTGAGGCTCTGTCCGACGGTCAATCGCGGCCACGACCCACTCCGCAAAAAGACGGCCAAGCCGCGCTCGGATTCATCCTGCGCGTAAATCACGCGACTACCCAAGAGCGGGTGCGGCCCGGTGACGCGGCCCACAAACGTGATCCAGGTTCCGTCTTCGGACTCCAGATCAAACTCAGCACCCGTGACCGGGATCGAGACGGCCTCGGGCGTGGGGGTCGCCGCCGCGTTGGTGGCGAGGGCCACTTTGGCTTCAGCTGTTGCAGTCGGCAGGGGCGTAGCCTTTAACATCGAGTTCGGTTGGTTGGGCGTGCCGCGAATGGGGTTGCCTTCGGCGTCGCGGCCATTGCGGGTGAGGCCGTTGTTCGTCGCCCAATTGGCGTCGGCGTCGGGCGTGATGGGATCGAGGCGCTCCATTGAAGCGTGAGTCTCAGCCTCCCCGGCCGGCCACGCACCCCCATCGCCGTTGGCGGAGTCAATCACCCTGCCTGATGGATCGCGCAAAAGAATCGCGCGGCCTTCGTTGCTCAAGGCGGCGGTGTAAATTTGGTCGGCGGCGATGTCGCTCACTGTCGAGTCGTCAGTGCGTTCGAGCAAAAAGAAGCCGCCTGCCGGGATGACTCCATTCAAAACGATCTCGGCGTCGCCCATCACCAGCTTCCAGCCATTGAGATTGATCGGCGCATTCGTCGGATTGTGGAGTTCGATCCACTCATCGCTGGAATTTGCCAACGACCCCGCCCACATCACTTCGTTGACGACGACGGCCCGAACCGGATACGTGGTGGAAGCGATCACGGTGGCCGATGAGGCCGGAGTCGCCGTCACCGGGGCGGAAGCCGCCACTGCGCCATTAGCCGCCCTAATAGTGGCGGCGGCCCTGTCGAAGTCGGTGATGTCGTTGTCGGTATCCGTTGCATTGGGTCGGCGGGCAATCGCTTCGTCGGCGAGGCTTTCGGCATTGCCGTTGCTGGCGCCGCCGTCGGGTGCACCGTCGGCGCCGCCATCGGCTTCGGGGTCGTTGCCAATCTCAACATCATCCACCAGTGCACCGGTTGCATTGCGCAAGGTGATGTGCACGTCGTTGTTCAGCGCGTCAGGCGGGTTGCCGAGGACGAGGTATTCGCCGGGTTGAAAGTTGGTAAGTGTGCCGCCTTTGCTAAAGACGAAGACGGTTGTGCTAGGCGCGTTGAAGTTGAGGACGGTGAAAGATGTGTCAATGAAGGCCAGCGTCCAGCCCGACCCTTCGAGCAAATTAATGGAAGCCGATCCAGCGTTGAAGAGTTCGAGCCATTCGTCGGTGTCGGTGATCGATCCGTTGCCGGGTATAGCATTGAAGGCGAGGCCATCGCCGCCGCTATTGTCGCTCCAATCCCGTTGCGGATCGGTGACGACTTCATTGATGAGGACAAAGTGCGGGCCGGTCGAAGGCGCGGTGGTGGCGGTGGCGACCGGGGCACGGGTGCGAGTGGCAGTGGGCGCGCGGGTGTTGGTCGGGAGGCGGGTGTTGGTCGGCGTGCGAGTGGAGGTGCGCGTCGCCGTCGGGGTGGGCGTGGCTGGGGGACGATTCGGCGCCCCGATGGTGGCGGCCTGTTTCTCAAAGTCGGCGACATCGTTATCGGTGTCGGCGGCATTGGGTGAGCGGGCCACGGATTCGTCGGTGAGGCTGGCAGCGTTGCCATTACTCGCGCCGCCATCGGGCGCGCCGTCGCCTGTCGCATCGCCTTCGGGGTTGTCGCCAATTTCAACGTCGTCAATCAGCGCGCCAGTTGAATTGCGGAGCGCGAGGTGGACATCGTTGTTCAGCGCGTCGGGTGGATTGCCAATGACGAGGTATTCGCCGGATTGAAAGTTGGCGAGAGTGCCGCCGTTGCTGAAGACGAAGACGGACGTGCCGGGGTCGCTGAGGAAGTTGATGGCGACAGTAGCCGAGTCGGTGAGAGTCAGAGTCCAGCCTGCGCCGCTTTGCAAATTGATAGCCGTTGAGCCAGAGTTGTAGAGTTCGATCCACTCGTCGGTATCGGTGATCGATCCATTGCCGGGAATGTTGTTGAAGGCGAGGCCGTCGCCGCCAGTGTTATCGCTCCAATCCTGTTGGGGGTCGGCAACGATTTCGTTGATGAGGAGGCGTGGAAGAGCGGAGATGCCGGTTGCGGTCACGGTTGCAGTCGCAGTGGCAGTTGCTGTGCCGGTCGCTGTGCTGGTGGCGGTTGTGGTCGGCGTCATGGTGGGTGTGGGAGTCGCGGTTACTGTTGCCGTTGGCGTTGTCGTAGCCGTTGGCGTGGAAGTTGCTGTCGGAGTAGGCGTCGCCGGAGGCGCATTCTGTGCGCCGATGGTGGCTGACTGTTTTTCAAAGTCGGCGATGTCGTTGTCGGTGTCAGTCGCGTTTGGGGCGCGGGCAATGGACTCGTCAGTTATGCTTGTTGCGTTACCGTCGCTTGTGCTGCCGTCGGGTGCGCCGTCGCCGGGACCGTCTCCCTCAAAATCATCTCCAATCTCAACATCATCAACCAACACCCCGCTTGAGTTTCTCAGCACGAGATAGATATCGTTGTTCAGTGCGTCGGGCGGGTTGCCGATGACGAGGTATTCGCCCGGTTGAAAGTTGGTGAGCGAGCCGCCATTGCTGAAGACGAAAACGGACGTGCCGGGATTGGAAAGGAAGTTAATGGTGAATGTTGCCGAGTCGCTGATTGCTAATGTCCAACCCGTTCCAGCTTGCAGATTTATGGCTGCTGGACCAGCATTGTAAAGCTCGATCCATTCATCAATATCTGTGATGCTGCCGCCACCAGCAAGCGTAGTGAAACCTGAGCCGCTCCAATCCTGCTGTGGGTCAGTGACGATTTCGTTGATGACGATGATTTCTGGCACAGGTGTGGGGGTCTCAGTGGGAGTGAGAGTTGATGTCAGTGTATCGGATGGTGTGGCCGTATTGCTCGGCGTGGCGGTCGGAGTCTCGGTGAGTGTTTCAGTTGCGGTGTGAGTGGGGGTTGAGGTGTCGGAAGAAGTGGAAGTGGCGGTGGCAGTATCGGTTGCAGTGGCAGTCGAAGAGGGCGTCTCGGTGGCAGTGCTGGTATTGGTTGAGGTTGGGGTAAAGGGAATTTCGGGGGCGCTGGAGGCGTTTTGGGGTTCAGAGATGGTGCGGAGGGTGAAGTCGTCGGCGTTGTTGTCGCTGTCTTCGCCGTTGCCGGCCAGGGGAGCGGATGCGCCAGGTTTGCGTTCGATACTTTCATTATTTGTCGGATTAGCGCCAAAGCCCAAGCCTTCGAAATCACCAGCCGCGCCGAAACCAACTTTGTCTATCAATATCGAGTTGTTGTCGTATAACAAGATAGTATTGCTTGCGGCAATGCGATTTGTGGTGAACGAATAAAAGACATCAGCAGTAGGCGATCCATTGTAGGTTGTCGGCGCGATGAGCAAAAAGCTATGAGGTTGGATTGTTAGGGTGGAAGAAAATGAAGCGACGAGATTGCTTTCAGTGCCAGCAGCAGGTTTACGAGTTAATCGCCAGCCATTGAGAGAAATAAAAGCCCCTGTGGGATTGTAAAGTTCAACAAATTCATCATCTCCTACGGGAACTGCATCGCCGCTTATTTGCACTTCGCTGATGACGATGTGATTGGCGGTGACGGCGCGGGCTGGGGCGGGGCTGCTACCCACAAAAAACGCCGACAACACGCTCAAGGCGAGGACGCATAGCAGGATGATGCGATGCGGGCGTTGGTGGTGGGTGGGTTGGCGCACAGAAAGTCCCTCCGGCTGGTTAGGCGATGCCCCCTGACGTATCAGGATAGAGAATTCAGCCGCAGGAAGTCAATGACTTCTGCGTCCTATACTATGTCTCCTGGTGAAACCTTGATTTTGGTGTGACCAGAGGCGTCAAGTTAACACAATTTTGCCGTCACTCATGTCGGTGATGACGGCCAGCGACTCAATGGGGACTTCGAGATAAGCCAGAGTGGCCCGGCCACCTTCAAAAACCTTTTCAATCACCGTGCCGATGCCGACAATGGTTGAACCTGCGGCTTGAGCCAATCGCACCAATCCGAGAATAGTCTGGCCGGTGGCGAGGAAGTCGTCAATGATCAGGATTCGTTCACCCGTGGAGAGATATTCCGGCGAGACGATGAGTTCGACGGTGCGGCCTTTGGTGTAGGAGGGGGCGATGGTGAGGAAGATTTGGTCGGGCATAGTGATGGGCTTGGCTTTGCGGGCATAGACGACGGGCACCCCGAGGTGGAAACTGGTGGTGAGGGCCGGGGCAATGCCCGAAATTTCGGCGGTCAACACTTTGGTGGCGCCCACTGAGGCAAAGCGGGCGGCCAGTTCGCGGCCACATTCATCCATCAGCGCCGGGTCCACCTGGTGATTAATGAAGCCGTCCACTTTGAGGATGCCATTGCCGAGATTGCGGCCCTCTTTCATAATTCTGTCTTTGAGTATTTGCATCGTTGTTCTCCGAGAGAGGATGACGGCATTGTACCGCGCCTTGAAGGGAGCCTCAACGCGTTCGGGGTAATTTTGAAAACCTCTTGACAAAGCATGTATGACAGTGATATTATCTTGCCCGCAGTTCAGTCTCGTCCGTAACATCCACACGGAAAGACAAAAAAACAAAAAAACTAGAGGCAAGCAGAGACCGGAACTTGTAGTTTGACAGGTCTGCATCCCTCGCCGATGTGTGCAAGTTGCATCGGCATTTTGTGTCTCTGGGTCTTGACAGACTAAGGGCAGAATAGTAAACTCAGCCCCGCTCTGAAGACAGCACCTTTACAACTGAATAGTGACAAGAAATGTACAACAATGGGTCCAGCGTTGCAAATGACAACGCAAATTCCAAAGACCAATAGCAGGCTTAGCCTGTTTATGAAGTCTTACGAAGAGTTTGATCCTGGCTCAGGATGAACGCTGGCGGCGTGCTTAATACATGCAAGTCGAACGAAGAGTGTAGCAATACTCTCTTAGTGGCGAATGGGTGCGTAACACGTGGGTGACCTACCCCGAAGTGCGGAATAACAGTTCGAAAGAACTGCTAATACCGCATGTGGTCCCAAGGGCTAGAGGCCTTGGGTCTAAAGCAGTAATGCGCTTCGGGAGGGGCCTGCGGTCCATCAGCTAGTTGGTAGGGTAATGGCCTACCAAGGCAACGACGGATAGGGGACCTGAGAGGGTGACCCCCCACACTGGCACTGAAACACGGGCCAGACGCCTACGGGTGGCAGCAGTAAGGAATATTGCTCAATGGGCGAAAGCCTGAAGCAGCAACGCCGCGTGCGCGATGAAGGCCTTCGGGTCGTAAAGCGCTTTTAGGGAGGATGAGGAAGGACAGTACTCCCAGAATAAGGTACGGCTAACTACGTGCCAGCAGCCGCGGTAAAAC
>Ga0247727_10014513_pt1 | contig 13075 bp, 13 predicted proteins | sample WisWelCaveWW1625_FD_202498 | JGI IMG/M metagenome (GOLD analysis project Ga0247727, IMG submission 202498) | Biofilm microbial communities from Wishing Well Cave, Virginia, United States - WW16-25 | ecosystem: Environmental > Aquatic > Deep subsurface > Groundwater > Cave microbial mat | place...
GCAGGAGGCGCACTGGACGGTCTTGTTCTCCCCCTCGGAGAACAGCTTGACCGGCGTGGCCTCGACGACGGCGGCCGGATGCAGCCCGCCCTCCGGTACGTAGTTCATGTTCACCGGATGGTCGTTGCGCAGCCCGTCGGAGTTGACCGGATGAGCGATGGCCCTCGGACTGGCCGGCGGAATCAGCGAGGGAGTGGTCAGCCCGTCATGGCAGCTCAGGCACAGGACGGTGTAGACCTTGGCGCCCGCGGGTAGATTCGACGCGCTGTAATTGCCGCCTACCTCCACCGGCACGTTGTCGATGGTGGGGGAAGTATAGATGCCGAAAGTCGTGTTCGTGGTGAAGGGCCGGTTCCACAGCAGGACTTCGCCCCGGGCGGACTGCTGGTGCGCCACATGGCAGGGACGGCACCCGCCGCCCATACTGGGGATATCGTGGAAGGTGCCGAAGACCGTGCTCTTGTTCTGTGCCAGCAGCCCGGCCCCCAGGCTAAGAACCAGCGCCAAGACCGGCAGAATCACCAGCGTCGACTTAGCGCGCTCGCGCATAGGCTTTCTCCTTAGGACCGCGATCGCCGCTGGCCGGCTGCGGGGGGTCGTTGGCCTCAGACAGGAACTGGAATATCTGAAGCCGGCCGCCGCCTAGGCGATGCTCGGTGACATAGATTCGATTCTGATGATCTATGAACATCCCCGTGGGCAAAAGGAATTGCCCCGGCTCTTCCCCCTGGCTGCCGACGAACAGCAAGGGCCGGCCCTCGGGGGTGAAGATCTGGAAGTTGTTGAATTCGGCGTCCACGACATAAACGTGGTCCTCGTTATCGATCGCGATCCCTTTGGGCCGCATGAACATGCCCGGCTGTATCCCCTGGGTTCCGAAGACGCGCAGGAACTTGCCCTCCGGGTCGAAGACCTGAACCCGGCAGTTCCAAGTGTCGGTGACGTAAAGGTTGCCCTTGGAGTCGAGGGCGACGTTGGTGGGTCCGGAGAAGCGTCCCTCGCTGGGGGCGCCCTTTAGAATCACGGATCCAATCGCTTTCTCCAGCTTCAGCGTGGTCGTATTGAAGACGTAGATCTGGTTCCTGACCACATCGGCGACGTAAAGCCACCCGCGCTGCGCGTCGATCGCCAAACCGCCCGGCCGGACCAGGTTTCCTTTCCCCAAGGCCGCCACCGGCTTTCCCGAGGGATCGAAGACCACGATGTGCCGCGCGAACGAATCGGAGACGAACAGCCTGCCCTGTGGATCGAGCGCCAGGCCGACCGGCAGGAACAGCGGAAACTGCGCGTTGCCCCGCCAACGGACGGCGGCGCCGGTTTCCCGATGGAACACCAGGACGGCGCGCTGGACCGTGTCGGCGACGAAGATGCGGTTCGACTTGTCCACCACTACGCCGTAAGGCTTCATCAGGCGCAACTGGTCGCGGAGCGGAGACCGGCCGCTGAGCCGTTCGATGAACGACGGCTTGACGCGCCCGGTGACGTCCTCCGCGCCGGCGATGGAGCCGAGGTACCGGATGCGGGGACGCTCGGGGGGTCCGGGCCAGACCAGGTCGACGACGGTCGGCGGGGTCTTCGGTTTAGGTGACTTGGCCCAGGCCGGGGCGGCAAGGAGGCACCCGACGGCCAAGAGGGCGCCCCCGCGGATCTGGATAGTACCGAACTGTCGCGTTCGACGCATTGCCCACACGAGAGCCAATCTTAACCACGAGCGGACTACCGCAGAATAAACCAGCTTGGCTGGACTGTCAATCACGCGGTTTGTAAACACTTGCCAATCACGGGGTTGCACGCCCCTCCGAGGAGTAACAACACGGCGAGGCAACCGGAGTTGCCGGAGGGAGCGGCATGGGCGAAAAATGAGAGTACCAGAACTCTCCGCGCCGGCGGCCCGAGGAGCCACGAGCTCAGCGATACAACAGAACCCTCACGACCTGGGGCTATGCGTCAGTATGGGCGCGCGAGGACCGGCCAGCCAGCCGGCGGTCTTGCCGGGTATTGCTGTATGATGTCTGCATGCCGAAACACATATTGGTGTTGATCAGCTTGCTGGCGCCGGTTTCCCTGTTGGGCCAAGCCCAGAGCGGCACGATCGTCGGGGCGGTAACCGACCAGAGCGGAGCCGCCGTGTCGGGGGCCAAGGTTACCCTGGTGAACGAAGGCACGCAGTTTACCCGCGTCGCCGTGGCCAATGCCAGCGGCCAGTACGTCGCCTACTCGATTCCGACCGGGGCCTACGCGGTTGCCGTCGAGCAGGCCGGATTCCAGAAGCTCGTCCGCTCGGGCGTCCAACTCACCGCCGCCGACACCCTGACCGTGGACCTGCGGATTTCGGTGGGCAGCGTGCAGGAGACGGTCACGATCACCGCGGAATCCCCGCTGCTGCAGTCCCAGACCGCCGCCGTTTCTTCGCTGGTCACAAATCAGCAGATGCTGGAGATGCCGTCGAACGGGCGCACCTTCACGGCATTGCTCAAGCTGAGTCCCGGAGCCTACACGGGTTCCAGCGCCAACCTGACCAACTCCCCCTATGCCATGCGCGGCGACGTCAACATCTCGGTCAACGGCTCGAGCGCCCAGAACAACTCCTATCTGATTGACGGAATGGTGAACCGCAATCTGTGGTTGAGCACGCTCATCCTGGTTCCCACCGTCGATTCGATTCAGGAGGTGCGCATGCTCACCAGCAATTTACTCGGCTGAGTATGGAACGGCGGCCGGCGCGGTGACCATCGTGCAGACCAAATCGGGCGCCAACGAGCTGCACGGCAACGCATACGAGTTCTTGCGCAACGACAAGCTGGACGCCAACACTTTCTTCAACAACCGCGCCGGGGTAAGAAAGCCGTCCTTCCGGCGCAACGAATTCGGCGCCACGCTCGGCGGAACGGTTCGCCGCGACCGCACCTTTTTCTTCGGGGACTACCAGGGCATCCGGGTTCGCCAGCCGCGCAGCATTGTCTCTACCATACCGACTCTGGCGCAGCGCTCCTGGATCACAACCGGCGATTTTTCCGGCCTGGCCACGCCGCTCTACGATCCGGAAAACGTGACCGGCAGCCAGCGCGCGCCGTTTGCCGGCAACCGCCTCCCGTCGTCGCGTCTGGATCCGGTGGCCATTCGCCTGGCGAGCCTGCTGCCTCAGCCGACGAGCGCCGCCTCCAGCCGCAACTTCGTTTTCAACCCCACCATCCAGCAGCGGACCGATCAGTTCGACCTCCGGCTCGATCAGAATCTCGGGGCCAGCGACCGCATCTTCTTCAAATACAGCTACGATGGCACGAACCTGATCAGTCCGGGGAATCTACCTTCGCCGTCCGACTCGCCGGTTCCCATCGGCCCCTTTCTGTCGGCCGACGGGACCAATAGCGCGATCCGCGTGCCCCTGAAGAACTGGTCCGCCACGGTGAACTTTACTAAGGTGGTCAGCCCGGCCATCGTCAACGAGGTACGGGTGGGAGCGGTCCGCTGGAACCAGAACATCCTGCCTCTGGGCGGCCCGTTCAATACGGCCGACGCGATCGGTCTCCGCGGCATCAACATCAACGACAAATCCGGCGGCTTGCCCGCCTTCAGCGTCACCGGATTCCAGGTTCTGGGCGACAACTCCACCTATCCCGAGAACAGTCAGACGGTCTCGTTCCAGTACGAAGATATTCTCACCGTAGTGCGGAGCTCCCACACCCTGAAGTTCGGCGGCCTCTACGTCCGGCACCGTTTCAACGGGTTCTCGGCCTTCCCGACGCGCGGCGACTACACATTCAACGGACAGTTCACCCGCCAGATCGGCGCCGCGGGGGCCGCTTCCGCTTTGGCCGATTTCGCCTTGGGGGCAACCAGCGGCATCACGCGGAATATTCTGGCGGGCACGTTCGGTATGCGCATCTGGAACCTGGCCGCTTTTGTCGACGATTCGTGGCGCCTGTCCAACCGCCTTACCTGGAACTTTGGCGTTCGCTATGAGCTGCTGGCGCCGCCTTACGAGGTTTACGATCGCTGGTCGAATTTCCGGGTGGACACGGCGCGGCTGCAGATCGCGGGCCGCGACGGAGCGTCGCGCCGGCTGCGGAATCTGGACCAGAACAACATCGCGCCGCGCATGGGCATCGCTTATATGCTCACGGCGGACGGCCGGACGGTCCTCCGCGCCGGCGCGGGCGTCTCCTACGTGGAGGCAGGGCAGGGCGGCGGGCAGTTGTACAAGAACCTGCCGTTCTTCTACTCGCAGGTCATCGCCACTGACCAGAACGCCCGGCCTCCGATTCGCCTTTCCGACGGCCTGCCGGCGCCCGTGCCGCCCAACCCCAACGACCTGGCGGCGCTGTCCAGCGGCAGCCCCAACGCCTGGGACAACAACTTGCAATTCAGCTTCGGCAACTCCGGCCGCGGCGGTCTGGTGGGGCCCGGCAACTTCAACCTCGACCTGGGGATTCACCGTAACTTCCCGTTTCACGAGAAGGGGCGTCTGAGCTTCCGCTGGGAAATGTTCAACGCGCTCAACCGCGTGAACCTGGCGACGCCGAACGCGGCAATCGGCAACCCGGTTGTAGGGCAGATTAGCGGAACCGCTCCCGCCCGTGTCATGCAAATGGCGCTCAAGCTCAGTTTTTGAGAAAATGAGAGTACTGGAACGAGGTCAGGCCGTCAACAACCCGCGCAGCTCCTCGACGATCTCGGCGTAGTCGGGGTTGTCGACGGCGTTCTCTAATTGGTAGGGGTCCGCCTCCAGGTCATACAGCTCCGAGCGCTGGTTGTTGGTTTCCACATACACGTAGCGCTCGGTGTGGATGGATTGGTACGGCTGAGCGGGCCAGCTCTCCAGCAGCAGCGTTTGTCGCCATTTTCCGCCGCCCTCGAGCAACGGGACCAGAGACCGGCCGTCGACCTCGGCCGGAATGTCCAGGCCGGCCAACTGATAGATCGTCGGCGCGATGTCGATGTTGGAGGCCAGGCGGCTTTCGAGCCGTGGTCCTGTCACCAGGGGCGGATAGCGCAAGGCGAACGGCACGTGCTGGGAAGGCTCGTAGACGCGATTCTTTCCTTCTTGAATGCGGTGCTCTCCCCAGAAGAAGCCGTTGTCGCCAAGGTAGACGACCATGGTGTTGTCGAGCTGTCCTTGTTCGGCGAGGTAGGCCAGCAGGCTGGCGACGGCCTGGTCCAGGGCGTTCAACATCTGGACCTGGCGGCGGCGCCGGTTATCGATGGCGGCCATTTGCATCGGGCCAAAGCGAGCCAGGTTGCGCACCCATCGGCTTATCGGAAACGTCCTCCTCGTTGAAGTTGGGCGGACGGTGCAGCGGTAGTTCCGGATAGAGTTCCTCGTCGCCCGGAGCGGGATCGAAGGGAGAGTGGGGGGCGTTCGGGCAGAACTGGAGCAGGAAGGGGCGGTCTGCCGGCGCTTGCGTGAAGAATTGCAACGCGTAGTCACGGAGCAGGTGGGTCATGTAGCCGGGGCGCACCGCCCATTCGCCGTTGACGTTCAGCAAGGGATTGAAATAGCGATGGGCGCCGCCGCTATGAGCCACCCAGTAGTCGAACTCAGGGCGGGGGGAGCCGTCCCAGGAGTTGAGAAACTTGCCGACCAGGCCGGTGTAGTAACCGGCCTCGTGGAGGCGGTCGATATAGCTCGTCTGCAGAAATAGGTTGGGATTCCGCAGTACGCCGTGGTTGCGGGCGTACATGCCGGTCATGATGCTGGAGCGGCTGGGGCCACACAGGGGCGTGGTGACGTATCCGCGGTCAAAGCAGACGCCCTGTTCGACGAGCAGCTCGCGGGTCCGAGGCATGAACTCCGGGGTGAGGGTGTCGGCGCGCTGATCGTCGGAGATGATAACGAGGAAATTCGGCCGGCCCGCCTGGGCTAGCGCTCGACGCCAGCGGGCGGAGGTGAGTAGGGCGGCGCCGGCCCGCTGCAGGAATTGCCGCCGGTTAAAGTGAACGGGCATTCGGGTCTCCGGGAACGGCATCCTACCACAACCCGAACCACTGTCCGGAGTTGCGGGACCAGCCGGGCTATAATGCCAACACGGAGGCAACAGCCGTGCGGAAACAGCGGAATCAGAACGGATTGACTCGACGAGGGTTCGTGCTCGCATCGACGGCGATGGCTGGCGGATCCTTGCGCGGGCAAGCGAGCGCCCAGCCGAACATCCTCTGGATTACGTGCGAGGACACCAGCCCGGATCTGGGCTGCTACGGGGATCGTCAAGCCCGCACCCCGAATCTGGACCGGTTGGCGGCGGAAGGGGCGCGCTTCACCCGGGCCTTTTCGGTGGCCGGCGTCTGCGCGCCGAGCCGATCGGCCATCATCACCGGAATGTACCCCTCCACCATCGGCACTCACCACATGCGGTCGCAAGGCGTGCCACCGCCCTTCGTCAAGTGCTTTCCCGAGTATCTCCGGGCGGCCGGCTACTACTGCACCAACAACGTCAAGACCGATTACAACTTCGACTGCCCGGTGACGGCCTGGGACGAGAACAGCCGCCAGGCGCACTGGCGGGGCCGCTCCCCGGGGCAGCCCTTTTACTCGGTTTTCAACCTGACTGTCTCGCACGAAAGCCAGATCCGGGCCGCGCCGGAGGATTTTGCGCGCCAGACTCGGGCGCTCCGCCCCCAGGACCGCCACGATCCGGCCCTGGCCGCGCTGCCGCCGTACTATCCGGATACCCCGCTGACCCGCCGCGACTGGGCCAACTACTACGACCTGGTCACGGCCATGGACCTGCAAGCGGGCGCCTTGATCGAAGAGCTGGAGCGTGACGGGCTGGCCGGCAACACGATCGTGTTCTTCTGCGGCGACCACGGCCGGGGACTGCCCCGGGCCAAGCGCTGGATCTACGATTCCGGGATCCATGTTCCGCTGCTGGCGCGCTGGCCGGGGCGGATCCGGCCGGGCGCGGTTCGCGACGAGCTGGTCAGCCTGCTGGACATGGCGCCCACGCTGCTCTCGATCGCCGGCGTGAAGATCCCTTCCCACCTGCAAGGACAGGCGTTCCTGGGCGACCAGTTGGCGAAGCCGCGCGAGCTGATCGTCGCCGTGCGCGACCGCATGGACGAGACCTACGACATGATGCGGGCCGTGCGCGACGCCCGCTTCAAGTACATCCGCAATTTCCAGGCTTGCAAGCCCTACGCGCAGTACATCGACTACATGGACCAGATGCCCACCATGCGGGAGATGCGCCGGCTGAACAAGGAGGGGAAGCTGGAGGGACCGCAGACGTTGTTCTTCCAGCCCGAGAAGCCGCCCGAGGAACTGTACGATACGGCCGCGGATCCGCACGAGATCCGAAACCTGGCCGCGTCGCCGGAGCACCAGGGCACGCTGCGGAGGATGCGCGGCGCGCTCGACCGGTGGATGAAGGACACCGGGGATCTGGGCCCGATCCCCGAGCCGGAATTGAAGGAACGCATGAGGCCCGGGGGCCGCTGGTCGACCACTGCCGCTCCGGTAATCACGCCCAGCGGGGGCTCGGTCCGAATGTCGTGTCCGACCGAAGGGGCCTCGATCGCCTATACGCTGGAGGCTGGCGAGAAGGCCCGGTGGAAGCTTTACTTGAAGGAGCTGCGGCTCAGCGGCGAGGGCCGGGTTCGAGCCAAGGCCTGCCGGCTCGGCTACCGGGACAGCGCCGAGGTCGAAAGCCAGTTCCGGGCGGGGACGGGGGGGCCGTTCTGAGCCGCGACCGTCAGGGAGCGGATTTCGGCCTATCGCCGGTACAAGTACAGCGTGTGGGACCGGCCGTTGCCCTCGTCGTTGTCCTCGACGTTGATGGTCTTGTCCGGCTTCCAGTTGCTGAACTCGAAGTCGTGGGAAACCACGCGCGTGCCGGGGCGCATCGCCTTCTCTAACAACGGCCGGATCTTGTCGTTCGAGGAGGGCAGCAGGTAGACGGTGATCAGGTCCGGCCTGCCGAAGTCGGCCTTCATCAGGTCGTCCTTGACGATGCTGGCCAGGTTTTGCAGGCCCAGTTCCTTGATCCGGCCCGTGCTCTTCTGAAAGAGCTCCTCGTCGATCTCGTAGCCGACCGAGCGGGCGCCGAATTTCTGGGCGGCCATGATCACCAGGCGGCCGTCGCCGCTGCCCAGGTCGTAGTGCGTCTCGCCCTTCTTCAGGCCTCCCAGCTCGAGCATCTGCTTGACCACCGACTCCGGGGTCGGATAGAAGGGGGCCAGTTTCTCGACGTCCTGCTGTTGGGCCGGGGCGGCCACCAGAAGCGCCAACAGACAAGCGGCGGCGAGCATAGCGGTCTTCATGAGCTTCCTCCTAAATCCCGCCACGGCAGGAATGAGAAGACGCCACCGGGCCGGAGTTCGTTACCCCCGGGGCGCCCTTCTGACTGCCGGAAACAGGGAACCTTGAATGGTACCATGTTTTGGCGAGGCAGCCATGGAGCTTTTGGCGGTCAAACTGACGATCCCCGAGAACGCCAACCTCATCTTGGGGCAGACCCACTTCATCAAGAGCGTCGAGGACCTCTACGAGGCGATCGTAAACACCGTGCCCGGGATGAAGTTCGGGTTGGCTTTCAACGAAGCTTCCGGCGCCTGCTTGACCCGGACGGAGGGCAACGACGAGGAGTTGCGGCGGGCGGCGGTCGAGAACGCGACAGCCATCGGGGCTGGCCACCTGTTCGTCATCGTCCTGCGAGAGGGGTATCCGATCAACATCCTGAAGCGCGTGCAGGAGGTCCCCGAAGTGTGCAACATTTACTGTGCGACAGCGAACCCGGTGGAGGTGATCGTCGCTCAGACCGGGCAAGGAAGGGGAGTGTTGGGGGTCGTGGACGGCTTTTCCCCCAAGGGCGTCGAGGGGGAGGCCGACGTGACCTGGCGGAAGGAGTTGTTGCGGAAGATAGGATACAAGCGGTGATTGAACGATTGGTTGATTGGTTGATTTATGAGGAGCGTCTTGGCGGGGGGAGTGGTTTGGTGGGTGATGGCGGGGACGCTGGGGGCGCAGATTACGGCCTTCAATCGGGAGCAACTGGTCAAGTACACCAGCCAGAATCCGTTCGGGCGTTTTGAAGACGGGCGGCCCAGGGTTCCCGAGGAGTGGCTCAAGCGGCTGGAGCCGGCTAGCTCGGAGGAGGCGTGGGGCGTTCTGCGCGGGGCCGGCTACGTGAATCAGTGGGAAGGCAACTGGCGGATTCTGCATCCGAACAAGAAGCTGGTGGGACGGGCGGTGACGGCGCAGTTTATGCCCCTGCGGCCCGATTTGAACGACATGATCAACGCGGACGCCAAGGCCGCCGGCATGGGCCCCAGCCAGAATCAGCGAGTGATCGATCTGCTGAAGCCCGGCGATGTGGTGGTGGTGGATCTGTTCGGCAAGATCGAGAACGGCACCTTTGTGGGTGACAATCTGGCCACGGCGATCTACGCGGCCACCGGCACGGGCCTGGTCATCGACGGGGCGGTGCGGGATCTCGAAGGGATCCAGCCGCTGGGGATGCCCGCCTACATTCGGGGCGTTCATCCGAGCGCCATCGGCAACGTGATGCTGACCGGCATCAACGTCCCCATCCGGGTGGGCGGCGTGACGGTCATGCCCGGAGACGTGGTTTTCGGCGACAACGAGGGCGTGACCTTTGTCCCGCCGCACCTGGTGCAGCGGGTGGTCGAGCGGTCCGAGGAAACCCAGCTCCACGACCGGTGGACCAAGGAGAAGATCCAGACGGGAAAGTACAAGTCGAGCGACTTGTATCCGACCCCGCGCGACCCGGCGCTGAAGAAAGAGTACGACGAATGGCTGGCGAGGGAAAAGGCGAAGCGATCGAGGGATTTGCGGTAGAAAGACGGCCCTGGAGGAGGGTGGAATGAGCCAGAACCGGAGAGTGCCTGCGGAGCCAACGAGCGGGTGGTTTTCGCCCTGATCGGGGCCGGCGGACGAGGCCGCGGCGTGACCGACAACTTCAAGGAACGTGGGGCGCAGTGCGCCGCGGTGGCCGACGTCTACGAGCCGAATCTCGAACTCGGCTTGAAGGCCGCGGGGGGAGGGCGCCACACCCTACGCTGGACCGGCTGCGGAAACCCATGGGGGTCGAGACCGGGGGGCTTAGGCTGGCCGATCGGTCCGCCCAGATTCCGCAGGGAGGGTTGTCGAAAGGAGTGGAAGTCATTGCCAAGTAGGGAGTTATGGCCAGCGCTCGGCCCGCCTTGCGGTTTCGTCTTAGGCTGACCGGGAGGGTTCTTACGCTGGTCAAGAGAAACAAGAGTTAGGCGGCACCAGCGTAGGGAGCAGGTGAACCTCGACACGGACGGAGGGGCGCCGGCCTGCAATTCCGCCGTTCGACGGCCCGGTGGCAGCCGAAACCGTATCCGCGGAGTCGCTTGACCCTCGTGAAGCGGCGTGGTACTTTGCAGTAGCAAGTACTTTGGACCACGAAACGGGAGAGGAGGGAGAGGAGGATGCGGCATCTCATCAAGCGACGGCGGTTGGTCGTACTGCTAGGAGCGGCAACCACTCTTGTTGTGGTCCTCGGCATGCTCTGGCGCTCTGCGATCAAGAGAAACCGTTCGGTGCCCGATGAGCCGTTCCGCATCGCTGGCAACCTCTACTACGTCGGCGCCACCGGCGTCACCGCCTTCCTGCTCACCGGGCCCGAGGGCCACGTATTGATCGACGGCGGCTATCCCGAAACCGCCCCGCTGATCATCGCGAGCATCGCGAAGCTCGGCTTCGACATCACCGACGTCAGAGTATTGCTCAACTCGCACGCGCACTCCGACCACGCGGGCGGACTTCGCGCCCTGCAGGAGGCGTCCGGTGCCGAGCTGTGGATCAGCGAAGGCGATGCCGATGTCATCGCAGCCGGCGGCGCCGGTGACCGAACCCTTGGCCCGTTCAGGTTTCTCGGGTTTCTCGGGCTCGACAGATTCCCCGCGTCGCGCGTCGACCACCGGTTCAAAGACGGCGCGACGATCCGCCTCGGGCCGCTCACACTCACCGCCCATGTCACCGCCGGCCACACGCCCGGCTGCACATCATGGTCGTTCCCCGTCCACGACGGCGACCGTGAGTTGCTTGCCGTCGACATCTGCAGCCTCACGTTGTTCCCGTACGTGTCAAAACTGGTCGAGCCGGAGACGTATCCGGGAATCCGGTCTGACTTCGAGCGGAGCTTCAGCGTGCTGCGGAGCCTGCCCGCGGACATCTTCCTGGCCTCGCACGCGAACTGGTTCAGCATGAAGCGCAAGCTCCTCGAACGCTCCGACGCCGAGAACCCGGTGGAACCGTTCATCGATCGGGCCGGCTACCTCAGCTTCATCGATCGAGCCGAGGCGACATTCCGTGAAACGCTCGCGAAGCAGCAGAGACGCCCCTAGCTACCCACGACGTTCCCGACAGAGAGGTCAAGCTCGACCAGCAGTAGCGCCATCTATATAGATGGCACTGCTACGCAGTGTCTGACCCTGCTGAGAGGGTGTCCCGCTCGACCTCGCACCAGGACGCCGGGGCGCCTTATGAAAACACGGGGGTTAGGCTGGCATTTTGCGCCGGAAAGTAGCTAGCGCCTTACCAGACTGATTCGGCCGATCCGTTCCTCGTCTGACTGCGGCACGCTGGAACGTGATGAGTGCCGCCTAACAGGGCCGTGAAGCTGGCGCGGCCAGAGGCTGCGAGTGCATTCTGGTTCGTCGAGGCCGCGCAGCTTACGGCCGAATCGTTAGGCAGACCGGGGCAGCGGCAGGTTTTCGGGTAAACTAAACTCCGAGGTGAATCGAGCTTATGGCGACGAAAGCGACCCCTACTCTGGAACTACCACCCGCGGCGGTGATGGCGAACATGACCACCGGCTACTTTGTCTCCCAGATGATCGACGTCGTGGCTGAACTTGGCATTGCCGACTTGTTGAAAAACGGGCCGCGGGAGTCGGACCAGCTCGCCAAATCCGTTGGCGCGAGTCCGGATGCGCTGTACTGAGTGATGCGCGCGCTGGCCAGCGTGGGCGTCTTCAGCGAGGTGGGTGACCGCTGTTTTCAGTTGACGCCCCTGGCGGATTGTCTCAGGACCGGCGTGCCGGGTTCGATGCGGTCGTGGGCGCGGGCGGTCACTGCGGGTCATTTCTGGCGTACGTGGCACGACCTCCTCTATAGCGTGAGAACTGGTCGGCCGGCGTACGACCACGTGCACGGCATGGGAGTGTTTTGAACACCCGCTACGGCATCTTGCGACCTCCGACATTGAGCTAACGGTGAGATGCTGCCAAGATGCCCGAGACGGCCGGCTGATGCACCGCGAAAGGATCCTAGCAAGGATGGTCCGGTCCGTGAACGGTAGACGCACGATCGGCGCTCGGTACCTACCGCTCTTGCGGCTGATAATGAGGGCTAATAACTGGCGCGTTCAAAATCTCGAGTGGCTGCGGCACCGGCTGAGCGAGAAGCGCCGACCCGAGTGTCCGGTCGTATCAGTCTTCCTCGAGCAGCTTTTGACCGAGTTGACCGCGTAGGCGCTTATGGGGGTCTAGCGGTCTAACCAAGGCGCTGCAGGCGACGGCCAAAAAGGGGGCCGCGCCTTAGCGCCCAGGGCGTTAGGTCAGTGAGATGAGATATGGCGGAATACGGCGAATGGAATCGCAAAGGGGCAACCCTCAGCGACGTATCGGCCCAAAAGGAATATGGGGTGAGCCGGGACTTCATTGTGAAGGGCATCCGAGCCGGCAAACTGGAATACCGTGAGGGGGCGATATGGGGCAATCCATATCTGAGGGTCTTGAGGAGTCAGCTTGAGCGGTATATCGTTGACGAGCTTGGCGTGGACCGCTTATCGAGCAGCAAGAACCAGACAGAGTTGCGCAAGATCAAGAAGGAAATGGCCGACCTGAAAAGGAAACTGGACGAACTTCAGGTGCGAAGGATGGAACTCGAGAAGGCTATGAGGAGGTAGCCGACCGAACCAGGCGCTGCAGCCGACGCTCGTGGACTCGCGCGCCTGAACGCCGAGTGTCGCAGCAAAGTGAGAATGTCACCTTAGGGCAAAGTAGAAATGTCCCCTTGACAACCTTCAGGCTTGGAGGATGCAAGAAGGACAACTACTGATGACGCAAGCCGAGCGAGATCGGCTGGTAAC
>Ga0247727_10014514_pt1 | contig 13074 bp, 10 predicted proteins | sample WisWelCaveWW1625_FD_202498 | JGI IMG/M metagenome (GOLD analysis project Ga0247727, IMG submission 202498) | Biofilm microbial communities from Wishing Well Cave, Virginia, United States - WW16-25 | ecosystem: Environmental > Aquatic > Deep subsurface > Groundwater > Cave microbial mat | place...
GTTTTCCTTAGTCTAGCATGGGAGGTCAAGACGAAAAAGCTACCGGGGGGAAGCTCGCCGTAGCGCCCGGTAGCCGACGAGTATCGGCAGGAGAAAGAGCAGCGCCAGCAGGTAGCCGCCCAGGACATCGCTGGGCCAGTGGGCCCCCACGTACACTCGCGCCGGCCCCGCCGAGACGATCGCCAGTAGACAGCCCCCCTGCGCCACCCGGCGGCCCGGACGCCACGGGATCAGCGACGCCACAGTTACGAGGAGGACGGCGAAGAGGGCTGCGTCGCCCACGGTATGGCCGCTGGGAAAGCCGAAGCCGGATGCATCGTGGGAGATCTTCACCAGGTCGGGCGAGGGGCGAGGACGCTCCACCCAGTCCTTGATCACGCTGTTGGCGATGCGAGGGCCGATCGTCAGCAGCACCAGCAGCGACGCCAGCGGCGCGCGTCGTAGCGCGAACGCGGCGGCGAGCGCCACGATCAAGACGCCGGCGGGCCAGGGCTCGCCGAGCCAGTTGACGAAGTCGAAAAAGCCGCCGAGGGCCGGCACATCGATGCCCTGGACGGCATGAGCGATGCGCTCGTCCCCTGGGAAGCGGTCGTACCAGTGGGCGAGGAAGGCCAGCACCAGGAAGGTCACCGCGGTCGCGGCCCAGAGCCACATCGCCCAGATGAGGCGCCGGCGCCCCCCAGGAGGGCCAGTGCTCCCGGGCGTCGCGGGACGCAGATCGCGGGGAGGCGTCGTGGTCGTCGTCGGGCGCCGGTTCACGTCGCCTTCGCCTCCATGAGCAGGGCGTGGCCTTCGGCCGCCAACGCCATCACGCGGTCGGCCACCAGATCGGGCGCGAGCCCGGCGGGATCGACCACTGCCACGCCGGACCACGCCTGGAGCTGCCGGTGGAGCGACTCGAGCCGCTCGCTGCCGTGCCACTCGGACGGCCGCTCACGCTCGGCTTCCAGCACGGCATCGAGCGGAGGGAGGAGCAGGACGAGGTGGACGGCGTGGCCGCAGCCGGCGAGGGCGTCGCGGTAGAGAGGCAGGTCGCCGGGGGTCGCGACGTCGTCGATGATCACGCCGTAGCCGGCACCGAGGAAGCGGCGCGCCAGATCGCAGGTGCTGGCGATGAGGAGGCCGCGCTGACGCCGCCCGGCGGTCGTGGCGTCCCAGGGACGGAGGCGTCCCATGCGCAGGAAGTCGCGCAGGACGGCGACCTCGATGTGGAGCATGCGGTCGTAGCGCTGGCAGAGCGCCTCGGCCACCGCCGACTTGCCGGCGTGGGCCGGGCCTGCGAGGATGACGAGCTGGTTGGGCACTGGCGAGCGCTCGGCCCGGCGTTAGGCCTCGGCGGCCACGTCCAGGCTGATGTCCAGCGCCGGCGCCGAGTGCGTCAGCGCGCCGATGGAGATGACGTCGACCCCGGTTTCGGCGACGGCGCGGACGTTGTCCAGCGTCACGCCGCCGGACGCCTCCAGGAGCACGTCCCGGCCGCCGGCGCGACCTTCGTAGATCGATGCCATCGCCGCCACGCGCCGCATCTCCGAGAGCGACATGTTGTCCAGCAGGAGGACGTCGGCGCCGGCGGCCAGCGCCTCCTCCGCCTCCTCGAACGCCGTCACCTCCACCTCGATACGCAACGTGTGCGGGACGCCTGCACGGGCCTCGCGCACCACGCCGGCGACAGTGAGGCCGCGGGCGCGGCCCGCCGCCAGGTGGTTGTCCTTGATCAGGGCGCCGTCGCTCAGGTTGAAGCGGTGGTTGTGGCCGCCGCCGACGCGCACGGCGTAGCGTTCGAGCGCGCGCAGGCCGGGTGTCGTCTTGCGCGTGTCGAGGATGCGCACCGGCAGTCCGGCGACAGCGTCGACGCAGCGCCGCGTGGCGGTGGCGATACCGGAGAGGCGCTGGAGGAAGTTGAGGGCGACGCGCTCGCCGCTGAGGATGGGCGCCAGCGGCCCTTCGACCCGCGCCAGCTCATCGCCCGGCGAAGCGACAGCCCCTTCGTTGAGCAGCGGCCGCCAGGAGAGGGACGGGTCGAGCGCAGCGAAGACGGCCGCCGCCACCGGCAGGCCGGCGACGACGCCCTGGCCCTTCGCCACGAAGACGCCGGCGCCACGCTGGTCCGGCCCCACGAGCGCCCGGGTCGTGACATCGCGGCGCGCCCCGTCCTCGTCGAGCGCCGCCTCGACGAGCCGGCGCACCAGCGCCGCATCCGGTGGCGACATGGCCTCAAGCATCCCGGCGGAAGACGATGTGGCGGCGCCATTCATCGCGGGGCTCGGGGAAATCGCGGCGGAAGTGGGCGCCGCGGCTCTCCTCGCGGCGCAGAGCGCCCTCAGCGACGAGGCGCCCGCAGGAGAGCAGGCTGGCCAGCTCGTGGCCGGGCCGGTCGATCGGCGCCGGTAGCACCGCCTGCCACGCGGCGAGCGTCGCGCAGGCGCGTCGCAGCGGTTCGCCGTCGCGGACGATGCCGACCTGCTCCCACATGAGCGCCTGCAGCGCCTGCCTGCTGAGCGCCGGCGCTTCGGCGGGCTGCGCCTCGCTCAAGGCGACGGCATCGAGCGAGCGAGGCGCGGCTTCGGGCGTATCTCCGGCGGCGTGCGCGCGCTCGACGACACGGCGGGCGAAGACGACCGTCTCCAGCAGCGAGTTGGAGGCGAGCCGGTTCGCGCCGTGGACGCCGGTGCAGGCGCACTCCCCGCAGGCGTAGAAGCCGGGGATGGTGGTCTCGCCCCAAATGTTGGTGCGGGCGCCCCCCATCATGTAATGCGCCGCGGGGGAGACGGGGACCGGCTCCTTCGTCAGGTCGAGGCCATGATCGAGGCAGTAGCGGTAGATCTGCGGGAAGCGCGCGCTCACGCGCTCAGCCGGGAGGTGGGTCACGTCCAGATAGACGTGGTCGGCGCCGGATTTCACCAGCTCCGCGTGGATGGCGCGGGCGACGATATCGCGCGGGGCGAGCTCTGCGCGGTCGTCGTACTCGGGCATGAAGCGCCGCCCGGCGGCGTCGCGGAGCAGGGCGCCTTCGCCGCGCATTGCCTCGGAGATGAGGAAGACCGGAACGCCGGGCAGGCGGAGGGCGGTGGGGTGGAACTGGATGAACTCCATGTCCGTCACCTCGGCGCCGGCGCGATAGGCGAGCATCACGCCGTCGCCGGTCGCGACCTCCGGGTTGGTGCTGGCGCGGTAGAGCTGCCCGCAGCCGCCGGTGGCGAGGATGACGGCCCGCCCTTCGAACGTCTCGCGACTGCTGGTGCGCGAATCGATGGTGACGACGCCGGTGGCGCGCCCGCGCTCGAGTTCGATCTCGTCGACGAGGCAGTGCTCCTTGATGGCGATGCGCGACATGCGGGCGAGGGACGAGAGCGTCAGTTCGATGTGGGCGCCGGTTGCGTCGCCGCCGGCGTGGATGATGCGGGGACGGCTATGCGCGCCCTCGCGGCCGAGCGCCACTTCGCCGCCGGCGCTGTCGAAGGGCACGCCGAAACGGGCCAGGTCGCTGATGCGCTCCCCGGCTTCGGTGACCAGGACCCGCGCTGCCTCCTCGTCGACGAGGCCGGCGCCGGCTTCGATGGTGTCGCGTAGGTGCAGCTCGGGCGAATCCTCCGGGCCGATGGCGGCGGCGATGCCGCCCTGGGCGTAGCGCGTGTTGCAGTCGTCGATCGAGCCCTTGGTGAGGACGAGGACGGAGCCGCGCTCTCGGGCGAGGAGGGCGGCATACAGGCCGGCGATGCCGGAGCCGGCGATGATGTAGTCGTAACGCATCTGAGTCTGAGTTAGTGTACAGAGTACACTAACTCAGACTCTAGCACGACGGCGCGAGCGCGTCAACCGGCCCGCGAAGGGCGAAGCGAGTGGTTCGGAGTTCGTGGTGTGGAGGCACGTCCGCGGAGGCCGCAGCTTCTCCAAATCGCGACCATGCCGCCAGCTCCTGTCTGCGGTGCCGTTCACGATGCACCCACCGTTCGCGGACAAGTCATTAGGCGCGAAGTCCCCCTCGTTTGCAGGGATCGCCGGGCGGGCTTGCGGAGCATCCCTCATGCCTTAGCGGTAGGCGAAGGGCGACACAGATACAGACACCTAAGGCACCGGTAGGATGCCGCCGTCGCAGGGGTCACCGCGCGGAACGCGCCCAGGGTGGGCGCACCAGGAGCACGAACCGGGATGGGCCGTGCAGCCAAACTGAACAGGGAAAGGAGAATTCATGAAACACGTGCTTCGGCTGTTCAGTCGTGCGGCTAAGAGGGAAGAGGGGATCACCGGCCTTGAGACCGCGATCATCCTCATCGCCTTCGTGGTCGTAGCGACGGTCTTCGCCTTCGTGGTGTTGACGACAGGTATCTTCAGCTCCGAGCGGGGCAAGGAGACGGTCTTCGCCGGCCTCCAGAAGGCTCGGGGCACGGCGGAGCTGCGCGGCGGCGTCGTCGCTACCGCGGTGGGCACGGTCGTGGACGACATCCAGTTCGCGCTGTCGCCGACGGCGGGCGGCGAGCCGGTGCCGATCAACCCGGCTGCCGGCGACAACCGCACCGTCCTTGCCTTCCGCGACTCGGACTCCATCGACAATGACGTGACCTACACGGTGACGGACATCGTGGGCGACAGCGACACGCTGCTGGAGCCGGGCGAGCTGAAGCTGATCAACGTCGACCGGGCGACCGGCATCGATGGCCCGCCCGACATGGAGGTGAACGAGCGGTTCACGATCGAGGTGCAGACGCCGGTGGGCGCGGTGCTGGACATCACGCGCCAGCTGCCGCCGGAGATGAACGTCGTTATGCAGCTTCACTAGGCCAAGGGCCAAACAGCGAAACGACAAGCACAGGCGCTCTGGGCTGGGCCTCGCCCAGCCCGGAGCGTTCTCTACGCAACCTCAAGCAGCGCCCCGCAATAGGGGCGCTGTGGTCGTCGTCGGCCGGACTTCGGCGACCTTCGGCAGGCGCAGGCTGAGGACGACGTGCTCGAAGCCGGCCTCCGCGTGTGACCCTAGCGGAAGTCTCCTAGCCTGTCAGCTTTCCTGCTAGGCACATCATCAAGAATACTACAGTGCTCTTTGACTACGCCTGGCCCTACGCCCTATACTAGAAGTCGAGAGCCATGGCCAGCAAGGACCTCTACGCCGTTCTGGGCGTGCCGAAGGGCGCGTCGCAAAAGGAGCTCCGGCAGGCGTACCGAAAGCTCGCCCGCCAGCACCACCCCGACGTTAACCCCGGCGACAAGGCGGCCGAGGCGCGCTTCAAGGAGATCAACGCCGCCTACGAGGTGCTCTCCGACGAGGAGAAGCGCCGAAAGTACGACCGCTACGGCGACCAGTGGCCGCACGCCGACCAGATCGAGGAGATGCAGCGTCGCCCGGGCGGCGGCCGCACGTTTCGCTTCGGTCAGGGCGGCACGACCTTCGACGTCCGCGACATCGGCGACCTCGGCGGCGTCTTCGAGTCGTTCTTCGGCGGAGGGAGGTCGCGCGGCCCCCAGCGAGGCGCCAGCCTGGAGCAGCCGCTGGAGGTAACGCTGGACGAGGCGTTCCACGGCACGACGCGCACGCTGCAGCTCGCCACACAGGAGCCCTGCGCCATCTGCGGCGGCTCCGGCCAGATCGCCGGCGCCAACTGCCACATCTGCCAGGGCAGCGGCACGACGCTCAAGACGCGCCGCCTGGAGGTGAAGATCCCGGCCGGCGTGACCAACGGCTCGCGGGTGCGCATCGTCGGCGAAGGGCAGGCCGGCTCTGGCGGCGGCCCGCGCGGCGACCTACACCTCGTCGTCTCGGTGCGCCCACACCCGGCGTTCGAGCGCAAGGGCGACGACTTGTACGTTAATCTCGACGTGCCGCTGACCGACGCGGTGCTCGGCGCCGAAGTCGCGGTGCCGACGATCACCGGGCAGGTGATGCTGAAGGTGCCGTCGCTCACCCAGAACGGCAAGCTCTTCCGTCTGGCGAACCTGGGCATGCCTCACCTGAAGGGCGGCGGTCGCGGGCACCTGCACGCTCGCGTCCGCGTCAAGCTGCCGGAGAGGCTGAGCGACGGTGAGAAGAAGCTGTTCGAGGAGCTGAGAAACCTGGCCCACGGAGCAGGGAACGAGGAGAAGGTGAGAGAACATGGACGCGCTTGACCCTCGACCCTCGGCGCTCGACCCGGCCGACGAGCCGTGCTACGTGATCAGCGTGGCTGCGCGCATCGTCGGCATGCACGCCCAGACGCTGCGCTACTACGAGCGGGCCGGGCTGGTCGCGCCGTCGCGCTCGCTGGGCAGCCGGCGGCTCTACTCGCCGGCGGACATCGCCCGGCTGCGGGAGATCCAGGGCCTGATCAGCGACCTGGGCGTCAACCTCGCCGGCGTCGACGTGATCTTCCGGATGCGCAACCGGATGCTGGAGATGGAGGCGGAGCTGGAGGAGCTGCGCCGCCAGCTCCAGCGCCTGCGGGACCGTCGCCTGCCGGCGCCGCGGGAGTAGTGTGATTTCGTCATCAACGGATGGTGAACGGATTAGCGGATGCAGATCGGAGGGTCATCCGGTCATCGTTCGAACGTAATGTAGGGGAGGCCTTCAGACCTCCCGCAGCGGAGCTGTCAACGGATATGGAACGGATTAGCGGAAAACCGTTCGTAACGTCATCCGTTTATCCGTTCACCATCCGTTGACAGGAGCGACAGGGCCCGTGACGACCTGAAGGTCGCCGCTACGAAGGACGAATAGCAGCGTGAGGTAAGCAGCCATGATGAGACAAGACCGATTCACGCAACAGGCGCAGGAGGTGCTGGCCGCCAGCCAGGAGATGGTGCGCCAGCAGCGCCACAGCCAGTGGGACGTGGAGCACGTCCTTTTGGCGCTGCTCCAGCACCCGCAGGGGCTCGCCGGGCAGATCCTCGAGAAGCTGAACGTGGATGCCGGTCGGGTGCGCGACCGCGTCGCCGCGGCGCTGGCGAAGACACCGAAGCTCGCCTACGACGTGGTGCAGATCTACACCACGCCGCGCATCGTCCGGATGCTGGAGGCGGCGAACGCCGAGGCCGAGCGCCTGAAGGACGAATACGTCTCGGTCGAGCACCTGCTGATCGCCATTGCGGACGAGCGCGAGGGCGAGTCGGCGATGGCGCTGGGCGAGTTCGGCGTCGACAAGGAGCGGCTGTACAAGGCGCTCGAGGAGGTGCGCGGCGGCGCTCGCGTGGACACGCCGACGGCGGAGAGCCGCTACGGCGCGCTCGAGAAGTACTCGATCGACCTGACGGCGGCGGCGCGCCAAGGCAAGCTCGACCCCGTCATCGGGCGCGAGGACGAAATCAAGCGGGTGATGCAGATCCTCAACCGCCGGACGAAGAACAACCCGGTGATCATCGGCGACCCCGGCGTCGGCAAGACGGCGGTCGTCGAGGGCCTCGCGCAGAAGATCGTCGCCGGCGACGTGCCGGAGATCATCAAGGGCAAGCGCCTGCTCGCAATCGACATGGGGGCGTTGGTGGCCGGCTCAAAGTTTCGGGGCGAGTTCGAGGAGCGGCTGAAGGCGGTGATGGACGAGATCCGCCGCGCCGAGGGTGAGGTGATCATCTTCATCGATGAGCTGCACCAGGTCGTCGGCGCCGGCGGCGCCGAGGGCGCGATCGACGCGTCGACGATGATGAAGCCGGCGCTCGCTCGCGGCGAGCTGCGGGCCATCGGCGCGACGACGCCGGACGAGTACCGCCAACATATCGAGAAGGACAAGGCGCTGGAGCGCCGCTTCGCGCCGGTCTGGCTGGACGAGCCGAGCCTGGAGGATACGATCGAGATTCTCGGCGGCCTCCGACCGCGCTACGAGGCCCACCACAAGGTCGAGATCACGGACGAGGCCATCATCGCCGCCGCCCGCCTCTCCGACCGTTACCTGACCGAGCGCTTCCTGCCGGACAAGGCGATCGACCTGATCGACGAGGCGGCGTCGAAGAAGGTGATCGAGGCGCAGAGCATGACGCCGGAGCTGCGCGAGCTGAAGCGACGCCTGGACGAGCTGGCCGCCCAGACCGAGGCGGCGGCGCAGCGTCAGGACTACGCGGAGGCGGCTCGCATCAAGCAGGAGGTGCTGGCGATTCAGGCCGAGTACGACCAGAAACGCGCCCACTGGGAGCGCGAAGAGAAGATCGACACGCGCGTCGACGAGGCGGCGATCGCGGAGCTGATCGCGTCGATGACCGGCATCCCCGTCTCGCGCATGCTGGAGGGCGAAGCGGAGAAGCTGCTCCACATGGAGGAGCGCCTGCACGACCGCATTATCGGCCAGGACGAGGCGGTGCGCGCCGTGTCGGAGGCGCTGCGCCGCTCGCGCGCCGGCCTCACCGACCCGCGCCGGCCCATCGGCAGTTTCATCTTCCTTGGGCCAACCGGCGTCGGCAAGACGGAGCTGGCGCGCGCGCTGGCCGAGTACATGTTCGACGACGAGGAGGCGATGGTGCGCATCGACATGTCGGAGTACGGCGAGCGTCACACCGTCTCGCGGCTGATCGGCGCGCCGCCGGGCTACGTCGGTTTCGAAGAGGCAGGCGGCCTCACCGAGGCCGTGCGCCGCCGCCCGTATCGCGTCGTCCTCTTCGACGAGATCGAGAAGGCGCACCCTGAGGTGCTCAACGTCCTACTCCAGATCATGGAGGACGGCCGCCTCACGGACGGCCACGGGCGCGCGGTGAACTTCCGCAACACCGTCGTGATCATGACCTCGAACCTCGGCACCAGCGCGGAGACGAAGGGTACCTTCGGCTTCGTCACGTCGCGGTCGCAGACGGCGGGCGAACGCGATCGGCTGCGCAAGAACGTCGAGGAGGCGCTCCGGCGCTTCTTCCGCCCCGAGTTCCTCAACCGCGTGGACGAAATCATCATCTTCGAGCCGCTCACCGAAGCGGAGCTGGATCGCATCGTGGAGCTGATGCTGCACGATGTGCAGGAGCGCCTGACCGACCGCCAGATCACGATCGAGGTGTCGGCGGCGGCAAAGCGCGCGCTGGTGGAGGAGGGCTACGACCCCGCGTACGGCGCGCGGCCGCTGCGCCGCGTCGTCGAGCGGCAGATCGAAAACGCGCTGGCGCGCCGCATCCTCGCGGGCGAGTTCGCCGAGGGCGACCGAGCGCTCGTCGACTACGCGGAGGGCGAAGGCTACACGTTCGCGAAGGAGCGCGTCGCCGCGGCGAGCGCGTAGCGAACTTAGCCCGGCGGGACGGGCTTCAGCCTGGGGACTAGTACTCACTAGTGAAAGTAAGCGGTGAGTGTGATATGGCTGGCTGCATGGGAGACCCGGTTCAGCCTCAACAAGCGCCAACTTTTGCAAGTGAGCACTAGCCTATGCCCGCAACGTACCTCGCGGCGCAACGAACGCCGCGTTAGGACCGCCACTCTCCTGATTTCACTTAGCCTTCCGCACTTGCTTGTTCCTCGGCAACGTCATTAGCTACTGTGTCCGCGAGCGAGCGCTCGACAACGTCTACGATCTCGGCTGGGAGGATGGAGTTCAGCAGTCCTCGCGAATGGCATACCTGGATGTAGCCACGTATGTAGCCGGCCTCACCGTACCCCAGCCTCTCTAGAAACGCCGGTAGGATTAGCGATGCGTCAAGCATTGCTAGCCTGGCAGCGGTAACGTGATCGATAGTGAGGTGGTCAATTAAGAACTCAAAGAACTTGTTCTTCCGAAAGATCGTGCCTTTGTTCTCGACTATCGCGTCGAACGTTGCTTGGCGAACTTCAGTTTCGGTCTTGCCAACGACCGCGGAGGCAATCGCTGGATCCAGCAAGTAACACTCAACGCAGTACTTCCCTAGATGGATGAAGCGTGGGTCGGCGAAGGGCGAGCGCTCGTTATCCCCGTCTTCAACAAAGTAGGAGTTTGTCCAGCGATCATTCTGAGCGTAGCGGTAAAGTGATCTGACATTGGCCTTGTTCCCACAAGGCGACACCGCGACATCAGCATCGAGGACTCGGGCGATTTCTGTTACGATCGTCTCCTGACACGCATCTTCCACGAAAAATGTTGGTTTAGTGAATGTCCCGAGGCGGATTATTTCTATTGCGTCGCCCGCAAGACGGCGCCGCTGCTCTGCAGCAAGTTCCGGTCCCCACTTGACTTGACCACCTTCCCAGAAAAGAAACTGGGTTTTGTTAAGGAACTTCGTTGTAAACACCATTCTGCTATGCGTGACTACTATCATTTGCTTCTGGTGTAGATCGCAGAAGGCATCCAGGAAATCGAATAGCCTCTCTTCAAGGTGCCAGTTCAGATGAACTTCGGGCTCATCGATAAGGAAGATATCGTATGTGTCCCGCGATGAATGAATATATGTCGCCAGCGACAGGATCTCTTGCTCACCGAGGGATAGTCCGTCCAGCGGTACTTGCGTGGCATCGTGTTTCAGCAATGAAATGCGAGGCGCGCCCAGGGCATCATCCCAGACTGCCTGCAGATCATAGTGCTCGAAAATGCGCTTGATGACCGCATTGAAGCCCGCAGCTGCTTGTTCCATCTTCTCAACTTGGTTTCCACCGTCGCGGCAGAAGTCGTTGAAGACCGCGTAAAATAGCTCGCCTATCGAAGGATAAGCTTCGAACGTTGCGTCTTGGACGTTGCGGGCGTTCAATACTGCCTCTAGCTTCGTGTCGTTCCGGCGCAGCTCGTTGTAAATCTCCTGGACCGCCCTTCTCTGGGCGTTACGCTTGGGGCTAATCGCCTGCACTCTGGGGCTGGCGGCCGGCGGGTCTTCGTGGTACTTGAGGCTTGCCCCGCTTCGCAGGTTCTGAAGGAGCTTCGTCTTGAAGGTGCCGTTCTCCCCACTGAGGAGATTCAGGCCCGTGCGGAATTGCATGGTTCCCGCCAGTGCGCCCGGCGAAATGCTGAACGTTGCCGCTTCTATGTAATTGCTCATAGTCATCTCAGATCCAAATCGAGCGTTGGTTGAACGGCGATAAGAGGCGTGTCGTCGGCCCGCCGATGTCGATTGGCGCGCTGAACGTCCCCATGCGAACATCCTAGTGGGCCGATCATGCGCTCGTCAACGCTCTAGGAGGCGGGACTCCCGTACAGCAGCTCCCGCAGGTCGAGGGCGATGCTGGCGCCGTCGAGGCGGAGGTGGCGCGGGTTGTAGTCGTCGTGGTGGACGGTGATGACCACGTTGTGGGCGGGCAGCTCCGCCGGCAGCGGAACGCCGGCGACGCCGAAGTCGTCGGCGTGGGCGCGGGCGAGCACCTGACCGCCGGGGCCGCTCACCGTTACCTCGGCGCCAGCGACGGGCGGCTGGTCGCCCGAGGCGTCCGCGTCGTTCGCGACGACGGTGAGCGTCGCGGTGCGGCCGTCGCGGGCGTGTTCGATCTCGACCGCCATGTCCAGCAGGTAGATCAGCGGCGACGGCACGACCGCCCTCATCCCCTCCTTTGGCAGCAGGTCGACCTGGTTCGCGGCCAGGCCGGTGTCCGTCGGCGCCATGCCGTGGTCGGCGGTGATCACGAAGAGCGTCGAGTCGAGCAGCCCGCGCGCCTCGATGGCGCGCAGGAGCCGGCCGATGCGCCGGTCCGTCTCGTCGAGCGCGGTGCGATGGCCGGGGTGGTGGGGGCCGTAGTCGTGGGCGGTGCCGTCGGTGAGGACGAACTCGTGGAAGGTGAAGAGCGGTGGAGGGTGGCTGTCGTCCTCGAAGAGCAGGATCGCCTGGGCGATGCCGCGGTTGTCGACGATCGCCTCGTTCTGCGACTGCTGGTGGCCCTCTTCGGCCCAGCGCGGGCTGGTGTCGGCCTCCGACTCCTGCGTCAGCTCGCGCAGACGGTTGCGGTCGCCGATGACGCGTCGTTCCAGGGTGGCGTGGTCGGCGCCGCGAGTGCAGGGCTCGTGGATGCAGGCGGTGAAGGCGCCTCGCGTCCCCTGCCAGGGGCCGAAGACGCGATGGCAGGCCTCGTAGAGCGTCTCCACGCCGTCGCCGAGGAACTTCGCGGTGTCGAACTGCTGACCCTGCGGCGTGACCACCTCGCGCGTCTCGCGCAGGTAGTAGGTGGGGTTGACGATGTCGTGGTGGCCGGCCCAGCAGCCGGTGCCGATGGTGTTGTGGCTGGGCCAGGTGATGCTGGGGAAGTTGACGATGCTCCCGTAGCGGAACACGCGTCCTCGCTCGATCAGGCGGCGGAGGTTGGGGATGGCGTCCGGTTCGTTTTCGAGCCGCCAGCGCAGCTCCGAGTTGCTGAGGCCGTCGAGGTGGAGCAGGTACACCCGCTCCGGCTTCGACCGCAGCTCGTCGCCGTCGAGATCGAGCACTTCGTCGAGCGGGCGCCCGTCCTGACGTCGCAGGTAGACGTCCGGCGACGGTCGGTTGCTGGCGTCGCGGCCCTCGATGCGCGGAAAGCCGAGCAGGCGCGCGATCGTCGGGGCGAGGTCGATGTGGCGGGCCGGTTCGTCGCTCACACCGGGGGCGACGCCGGGGCCGGAGAATGCCAGCGGCGCCCGCGACTGGACGACGTCGAGGGCGCCGTGCTGGCCCGGCTGCCGCCCGAACGCGTAGCACTTCGGGTTGAGGACGAGGTCGGGCGCGTTCAGGCTGTCGAAGAGCTGGGCGATGCGCTCATAGGCGAGCGGGTAGCTGAGCTGCTCCGGCTCGATGAACGCCCGGTTCGCGTCGTCCGTCGGATGGCCGGAGCGGCGCGCGGCCTCCAGCTCCTCTTCCAGCGTGGCGACGGCGCGCGCGTCCTGGCGCTCGACCGGGTTCTCGCCGAGCGTCTCGACGACGCGGTAGTCGTACCCCCCGCCGGGCGCGTGCGAGCGCTGGAAGCGCGCCATGCCGCGCTGCGCCCACACCTCGTAAGCGCCGTCGCGGTAGGTGGCGACGAAGTCGGTCTGGGGGCCGACGGTGGGGTCGCTGAGGAGCAGGTAGATCGCCCGGTTGCCCGACTCCTCCTGGTTGGCGTCGAGCCCCTGGCCGCCGGGGCGCTCGGGCGGGGCCGGGGCAACGTCCGTTGGGGTGGTGGTCGTCGTCATGTCGCCTCCTCTCGGGTGCCAGCGCGAAACGCCCCTGATGATACGGCACACGGGGGTCGCGGGTCGAGGGCCTGCCGAGGGTCGAGGGTCGGGGGTTGGGGGTCGAGGGGGGAAG
>Ga0247727_10014515_pt1 | contig 13073 bp, 9 predicted proteins | sample WisWelCaveWW1625_FD_202498 | JGI IMG/M metagenome (GOLD analysis project Ga0247727, IMG submission 202498) | Biofilm microbial communities from Wishing Well Cave, Virginia, United States - WW16-25 | ecosystem: Environmental > Aquatic > Deep subsurface > Groundwater > Cave microbial mat | place...
TACGCTCGAATCGCTCGCACGTCCGCGCCGAGACACACTGGCGATCCGACCCACCTCGACCGCCTCCTACGCCAGATCCGGCTGCGGAGACTCGGCGGCCCCTGCCGCCAAAACGTCAGGAGAACCCCTTTTCGTCAGCACCTGGAATCGGTGCAACGACGCGCGGCGCATGACGTCGAAGACTCGCTGGATGTACTCGACCGGAATGTCCGCGTGGAACAGATCGCTCATCGAGTTGACGACGATCCGTCGTGATTGGCGCCAGTGGAGCGGAAGATCGAGCGGCTGCGGCTGCAGCGTCAGCTCGAACCCGTTCCGGTAGTTCGCCTGACCCATCGCCTGGAGCCGCAACGACATGCGCTCCGCGTAGCAGTGCGTGCGCCCCGGGCTGACCTTGTCGCACCCGGTGACCGGGTTCCCGGTGGCGTCGGTCCATTCGATGGGGGAGGAGAGGGCCATCATCTCGCCGCGTGCGTGGAGGACGTCGATGCTTCGAGCGGAGTCGCCGGGGGTGACCCTGGCTTGCGAAGGAATGCGGCGACGACGGCTCCAAGCGTTCCGCCGACTCGTTCGTCACGCTCCTACGGGCTGTGGTCGAGCGCGTCGGCGTGGAAGACGTCGGCCGCGCGTGAACGAGGCCGAGAGCCCCCGGGCGCTCCAGCAGCCACCTTTCGATTCGCCGGCCTGCAAGGTTTCAATCAGCCGGCCACGAAACTTGCGTTTAGCCGAGATCGAACGTCACGATCAGCCGGCGTGGCCACCGGTCGCCTCCAACCCCGATTCGCCGAGCTGCGCCTGGTCGAGGCGCTCACTGACACACCGGTCGTCCTGATCCATGGTCCGCGGCAGGCTGGCAAGACGACGCTCGCCGCCGCGCTGGCCGATCCGGCCGGGTTCATCGCCGATCTGCCCGAACGGGTGATCCTCGACGAAGTGCAGCGGGTGCCGGCTCTCTTCCCGGCGATCAAGAGCTAGGTCGACCGCCGCCGGATCCCCGGCCGCTTCCTTCTCACCGGATCCGCAAACGTCCTCCTGCTGCCGGCGCTCTCCGAGTCGCTCGCCGGGCGCATGGGGTTGCTGCGGCTCCATCCCCTTGCGCAGTGCGAGCTCGCGGGACGTCCGTCCCGGTTCCTCGAGACGCTCGTACAGCGCGATGCGCGCAACCTGACGCGCATCCGCTCGCTCGACGCACTGCCGCGGCTGCTCACACTCGCGGCCGGGCAGTCAGCGCGTCTGCTCAACGTGACGGAGCTCGCGAGCCCGTTCCAGCTGAGCCGGCCGACGATCCACGACTACGTGACGCTGCTCGAGCGGATGTTCCTGATCGAACCGCTGCCGCCGTGGCACGTGAACCGACTGAGCCGCCTGGTCAAGACGCCGAAGCTGCACGTCGGCGACACGGGCGTTGCATGCGCTCTCCTCGGCCTCGACCCGGCTGCGCTCGCCAAGGATCGAGCGACGCTCGGGCAGCTCCTCGAGACGTTCGTCCTGCAGGAGCTGCGCCGCCACGCGAGTTGGCACGACGACGAGATCCGATTCCACCACTTCCGCGGCCTGCGCAAGTTGAAGGACGCCGCGGGACGCCGGTTCGTGGCCGGCGTCGTCCTCTACGACGGAGAAGCGAGCGCGCCGTTCGGCGAGGGGTTCTTCGCCGTTCCCATTCGCGCGGTGTGGGAGCTACGGTGATGCGGGGGAGAAGCCGCGACCTCGCGAGAGGTGCGTGACCGACTGACCCCCCGTTCTTTGTACCAAGCGCTACGTGGTGACTCCCGGATGGCTGGATGGCGACGGGCTCACGCTCGAGTGGCTCTCGCCGGACGCGCTCGCTGCTCGCTCGGCGCATCGTTCACCTCACCACGAACTCCGGAATCGTCGTGACCTCCTGGTCGACGACGATCTCGCGCGACGGGGCGACGTGGTCGTCGAAGCTGTAACCGAAGCAACGCGCGACCTTGATGCGGCAGGGGCCGAACGGGACGCCGCACATCTCGAATCGTCCGTCGGCGTCGACGTGCGCGAACGCGGCGAGGTGACCACCGAACGTCCACCATCCGTCCGAGAGCGGGCGCACGATGGCGATCACGGCGAGGCCCGGCATCGGGGCGCCGCGGAAATCGACGACGCGGCCGAGGAGCGTCGCGCCGCGCGGCTCGAGGATCTCGACGACGGCTCCGGGCGCGAAGTCGGCGAGCCACGAGACGGCGGGCGACTCCCGGCCTGGCAACGCCTCGACCGCGACCGCGCCGTCGTGCGGCGTGAACTCGAACCATCCGCCGGCGTCGGTCTCCGTTGCGGCCGGGGTGGAGAGCCGACCGTCTCCGGATCTTCGTTCGGAATCGGGTTCCTCGTGCGTCACGAGGTGGACGCGGACCTGGCCGACGGGCCCGCCATCGAGGCGGACGAATCGGCCGCGGATCGGCGGGGCCGGCGCGACGCGCAGCTTGCCGAGGCTGCGGCGCGCTCCGTCGGCGAGCTCGAACGTCGTCAGGCGTCGCGTGCCTTCGCGGTGCCGGTCAAGGAGCCAGAGCTCGTAGGCGCCGGCGGGGAGCTCCGCGAATTCGAACGCTCCTTCGGCGGAATCGCCGGGAGTCGTGACGTCCCGCTCGGCCGCGCCGCGCAGGACGAGCGTCCGCGGCCAGCCGTCGCCGAACTTCGGATCGAGGCGCAGGCCGACGACGCGGCCCGCGACTCGTCCTGTTCCTTTCGGCGGCGCGGCGTCGGCCTCGTCATCCGACGATGAGTACTCTCCGGCCCAGCGCACGGGCCCGAGCGGGATCGCGACCTCCGGAGCCGGCTCGCCGCGGCGGACGGCGAACTCGACGTCGCCGTAGACCTTCGACTCGTGATCGACGACCTCGGCTTCGAAGTCGCCTTCGGGAACGGCGTCGAGCTCGAAGAGGCCGCCGATGTCGCAGGTCGTCTCGGCCTTGAACGGGAAGAGCCACGACCCTCCACTGACGTAGACCGTCCACGGCTCGCAGTGCTGGCTTTCCTTCGCGACGAGGCGGCCGCGGATCCTCATGCTCCACGGGATCTCGACGAGGATCGAACTCGGCGGGGAGTCGTCGACGGCGAGCTGGATCGTCCGGCTCCAGCCGCGCGCGCCACCGGGTGGACAGCAGGTCACCACGAACCAGCCGCCGACCGCGACGTCCTCCAGCTCGAAACGACCCTCCTCATCGGTCTGCCCCGCCACGCACGTGAGCCACGTGTCGAGCCCGGCCGGCTCCTCGATCCAGAAGGTGTTCACGCGCGCGCCTGCGACCGGAGCGCCCGACTCGAGCACGAGCCGCCCCGCGATCGAGCGCGCGAGCGGCAGCGAGTACTCCGTTGCGAAGACGGTGTACTTGTGCCAGTTCGAGACGGTCGCGCGACCCGGCGCGCTGACCTCGGCATAGACGTCGAGCCGATCGTCGGCGAACTCGAACCGCCCCTCGTCGTCGGCGCGAGCCGTCGTCCCGAGCGGCTGAAAGTCGCCGTGCTTCATGAACCGGACCGTCGCGCCCGGGATCGGCCGCCCGTCCTCGTGGGCGACCACGCGACAGACGGAGCCGCCAGGCATTGCCGCGACCCAGATGGCCGCGACGAGACGATCGAACACGACGTCCCCCTCCCCGCGGACGACGATGGCGGCGAAGAGTAGCGTCCCGCCGATCGGCGGGCTGTTACGCTCCCGCGCTCTCGTCGAACCGGAGAGCCGCCTTGCTCGCCGCATTCGCCATCGCGTTCCTCCCGTGCGCGGCTCGCCAGGTCGTCCCCGCCCGCTCCGGCTACGCGCCCGACGTGAGTCGCGACGACGGCGGGGCGGCGAAGGCGCTCGCGGGGATCGTGGTGCCGGCGGGGTTCAAGGTCGAGCTCTTCGCCGCGGAGCCGCACTGCGCGAACATCGTCGCGCTCGACGTCGACCCGTTCGGCCGCTGCTACGTGGTCGAGACGTTCCGGCTGCACGGGCAGGTGCTCGACATCCGCGACCACCTCGACTGGCGCGAGGACGACCTCGCCTGCCGGACGGTCGCCGACCGCATCGAGATGATCCGCCGCCACGCGGGCGACAAGCTCGCCGACTTCCGCAAGGAGAGCGAGCGGGTGCGCCTGCTGCTCGACCGCAACCGCGACGGCCGCGTCGAGACGTCGCTCGTCTTCGCCGACGGATTCAACGAGTACGCCGACGGGCTCGCTTCCGGCGTGCTGGCGCGCAAGGGCGACGTCTGGTTCACCGACATCCCCAACCTCTGGCGGCTGCGCGACGACGACGGCGACGGCGTCGCCGACGAGAAGGAGCTCCTCTCGACCGGCTACGGCGTCCACTTCAACTACACGGGCCACGATCTGCACGGACTGCGGCTGGGGCCCGACGGCCGGCTCTACTTCTCGATCGGGGACCGCGGGCTCGACGTCTTGACGAGGGAAGGCCGTCACCTCGCGCTGCCCGACGCGGGCGCCGTGCTGCGCTGCGAGCTCGACGGCTCCGACCTCGAGCTCTGGCACACGGGGCTTCGCAACCCGCAGGAGCTCGCCTTCAACGACGTCGGCGACCTGTTCACGTGCGACAACAACTCCGACAGCGGCGACAAGGCGCGCCTCGTCCACGTCGTCGAGGGCGGCGAGACGGGCTGGTGCACCGGCTTCCAGTGGATCGAGGGCCCGACGCCGCGCGGCCCGTGGAACGCCGAGAAGATGTGGCATCCGCGCAACGACGAGTCGCGCGCGGTGCAGCCGGCGTTCATCGTCCCCTGCGTCGCCAACCTCGTGAGCGGCCCGTCGGGCCTGACCCACGATCCCGGCACCTGCTTCCCCGAGAAGTACCGCGACCACTTCTTCGTCTGCGACTTCGAGGGCGAGCCCGACAACACGCGAATCGTCGCCTTCTCGGTGAAGCCGGCCGGCGCGACCTATGAACTCGCGAGCGAGGAGAACTTCGTCTCGCGCGGCATCGTCGCCACCGACTGCGAGTTCGCGGCCGACGGCTGCATGTACGTCTCCGACTGGGTGCGCGGTTGGAAGCTGCCCAAGCGCGGCCGCGTCTGGCGCATCTTCGATCCGAGGACGCGCGCGAGCCCGATCGTCGCTGAGACGCGCGCGCTCCTGCAGCAGGACCTCACGAGGAGCGAGCCGCTCGCGCTGATGCAGTGGCTCGGCCACGCGGACCAGCGCGTCCGCCTCGAGGCGGAGCTCGCGCTCGCGGAGCATGGCGACGTCGACCACCTTCGCACGATGGCGCTCCACGCGAGGCGGCCGCTCGCTCGGCTCCACGCGATCTGGGGGCTCGGGATCGTCGCTCGTCGCGGCGGCGATCGGGCGGAGATGGCGGAGCGCGCCGTCGCCGCGCTGCTGCCGCTGATGCATGACGGCGACGCCGAGGTCCGCGCGCAGTCGGCGAAGGTGGTCGGCGAGGCGGCGGACGCCGGCGTGGCAGCGGCCGGGGCGCTCGACGGGCTCGTCGTGCTCCTCGCCGACCGTGAAGCGCGTCCGCGCTTCTTCGCGGCGCTCGCGCTCGGTCATCTGCGCGACCCGCGCGCCATCGCGCCGCTCGTCGAGATGGCCGGCCGCAACGGCGACGCCGACCTCTACCTGCGCCACGCCGCCGTCCTCGGGCTCCTCGGCTGCGCGAGCGACGATCAGCTCGCCGCGATCGGCAACGACGCCTCGCCCTCGATCCGCAGAGTCGCGCTCCTCGCGATGCGCCGGCGCGCGTCGCCGCTGCTCGCTCGTTTCCTCGGCGACCCCGATCGCTCGCTCGCCGTCGAGGCGGCGCGCGCGATCCACGACACGGCGCTCGCGGCGTCGACGACGTCGAACCCCGTCCTGGATGCGCTGGCGCAGCGGATCGATCACCAGGACGCGATCGAGCCGCCGCTCCTGCTGCGCTCGATCAACGCGAATCTCCGCCTCGGCGGCCGCGAGCGCGCGCAACGTCTGGCGAAGGTCGCGGCCGAGCGGGCCGACCTGCCCGACGCGATCCGCGCCGACGCGCTGCGCGCGCTGACCGACTTCGACGCGCCGCCGCCGCGCGACTTGGTGCTCGGGATCTTCCGCCCGTGCACCCCGCCCGCCCGCGAGCCGGTCGCGGCGGCGGCGCTGAAGCCCCAACTCGCGGCGCTGCTCTCGAGCTCGGGCGACCTCCTTCCCGAGATGGCGGCCCGCTTCGTCGAGCGACTTCAGGTCGACGGCTTCCCCGACGAGCTGCGGACGCTCGCCGCCGATCCGCATCGCGGCGCGAGCGTCCGCGTCGCGGCGCTCGACGCGCTCTTCGCCGTCGGCGATCCGGAGCTGCGCTGCGCGATCGAGGCGGCGCTCAAGAGCGATGAGCCGAAGCTGCGCGGCGCCGCGCGCGACCTGCTCGCGAGATTCGATCCGGCGCTCGCGCTCGAGATCCTGGGCGGGGCGCTCGAGACGGGCGCGACCCTCGAGAAGCAGGACGCCTTCACGACGCTCGGCGCGATGAGCGACCCGACCTCCGCGGCGTTCCTCGCCACCTGGCTCGACCTCCTCGACGCCGGCAAGGTCGCGGCCGACGTGGCGCTCGACCTCCTGCTCGCGGCGGAGAAGCGCAAAGGCACGCCGGCCCTCGCCGAGCGACTGGCGCGCCACGAGGCGGTGCGTCCGAAGGACGATCCGCTCGCGCCGTGGCGCGAGTGCGAGCTCGGTGGCGACGCTGCGCGCGGGCGAAAGCTCTTCTTCGAGCGCAACGATCTGCAGTGCCTGAAGTGCCACCGCGTCGGGAGCGAGGGAGCGGGCGAGGCGGGGCCCGACCTCGCCGCGATCGGCGGGAAGAAGACGCCGGAGTACCTCCTCGAGTCGATCGCGCTGCCGAACCGGCAGATCGCCGAGGGCTTCGGGAACACGATCTTCGTCCTGACCGACGGCGATCTCGTCTCCGCCCGACGCGCGGGAGAGACGCCGACCCACTGGCTCGCCGTCACGGCCGACCAGGGAACGATCCGGATCCGCAAGTCGGCGATCGCGTCGATGCGGCAGGGGCTCTCGGCGATGCCGGAAGATCTCGTGCAGCACATAGGCCGGCGCGAGCTGCGCGACCTGGTCGCCTATCTCGCGTCGCTGCGTTAGCGCGAGTTCCGTGCGCGGCGCGCCGCGCTACTTGTCGCCGTCTCCGTCGCCGCCGTAGCCGAGCGCCTCGAGCTCCTTCTGCAGCTGGTCGAGCTGCTCGGCGGAGAGCTTCTCGGCCGTCGCGCCGGTCGAGTAGTAGGCGTGCCGCAGCTTCTGCTCCTTCATCGTCGCCTCGAGCTGCTCCTCGAAGATGCGGGCGATGTCGGGGTGCGCGCGCTTCACGTCGGCGGTCTCGTGCGGGTCGTTCTGGAGGTCGAAGAGCTCGTGGTGGCCGCTGCCGCGGTGGATGTACTTGAAGCGCGACGAGGTGAGCGCGAACTCGCCGCGCCGCGGCGGCGACATGCTGAAGACCGGGCGCTCCTCGAAGTCGGGCGAGGCGGCGCTCCGGCCGCGCGCCTGCGCCAGGAACTCCTCGCGCGGCAGGCCGGGAGTGACGTCGAGCGCGGTGGCGAGCACGTCGATGCTCGAGACGATCGCCGGGATCCGCTCCGGCTTCCGGCCGGGAGCGCGGACCAGGAACGGGACGAAGAGCCCCTCGTTCCAGACGGGACCGTGGTTGTAGACGCCGTGCTGGCCGAGCCCCTCGCCGTGGTCGCCGGTGAGCACCACCGTCGTCCGCGGCCACGCACCGCGCGACTCGAGCGCCGCGCGCAGCCGGCCGACGTGGTCGTCGATGACGCGGATCCCGGCGTCGTACTGGACGAACGCGCGCAGGCTCCCGGCCGCAGGGCCCGGCCTTCCGCCGCCCTTGGCGTCGACCGCGATTCCGAGCACCGCGGCGTGGGCGCGCAGCGCGTCGTCGACGTCGAGCTCGCGCAGGTGCTGCTTGTTCGACTCGCGCGGCGGCGAGTGGGCGTCGAAGAAGTGGACCCAGAGGAAGAAGGGTTCCTCGGCCTTCTCGAGCCACGCGAGCGCGTCGGCGAGCGCCTCGGCGCCGGGCCGCACCTCGCCCTGCGGCTCCGACCACGCCTGGAAGCCGGCCGCGAGCCCGGTGATGCGCTTCACGGTCGCGGCGGTCACGAAGCCGCCGGTGTGCCAGCCGTGATCGGCGAGGATCTGCGCGTAGGAGCGCAGCTGCGGCGTCGGCGCGAACGCGCGCTGCTCCTGGAGCTTCTCGTTGGCCCGGAACGAGCAGGCGAGGATCCCGTGCTCGAGCGGATAGACGCCGGTGAGGATCGAGCAGTGGCTCGGCGTGGTGTGGGGAATCGTCGCGTAGCAGCGCTCGAAGAGGAGCGACTCCGCCGCGAGCGCGTCGATCGACGGCGACGTCGGGCGCGCGTAGCCGTAGCAGCCGAGATGGTCGGCGCGCAACGTGTCGAGCGTGATCAGGACGAGGTTCGGGCGTGGCGGCGCAGCGTCCTGCGGCGCGGCGGGATCGGGCGACTGCGGCGCGAGCAGCGCGGCGAACGCGAGCTCATGGACCAGCGATGAGATCGACATGTCGTCGCTTCGGTCGCCTTGTCGACGGCGGAGGGGACGGTTACCGTTCGCCCGATGTCGCCGCTTTTTACACGGTGGGGCTGGTGCGCGCTCGCGGCGTCGATTCCGCAGGAGCCCGCGCAGGAGGTGCGCGCCGCGCCGGCGAGCAGCGGCCGCGCGGCGATCGGCGACCGCCTCCCGGACCTCTCCTTCGTCGACCTCGACGGCGCGAGCGGCCGCCTCTCGGACTACGCCGACCGGGAAGCGCTCGTCGTCGTCGTGCGCCATCTCCAGTGCCCGAAGTCGGCGGAGCTCGCGCCGCGCCTCGCCGAGCTCGAGAGCCAGTACCTGCTGCGCGGCGTCGGCTTCGTCTACGTCGACCTCGCCGGCGGCAGCAGCGACGAGGCGTTGCGCGCGGAAGCGAAGGAGCACTCGCTGCAGGGACGGCAGCTCCGCGACGGCTCGGGCCGCTTCGGCTTCGGCCTCGGCGCGTCGAGCTCGACGCAGGCGTTCGTCCTCGATGCGAGGCGGCGGCTGCGCTACCGCGGCGCGGCGGCGGAGACCACGAGCCAGGCGCTCGACGCGATCCTCGCGCGCGATCGCGTCGCCGTGCCGGAGTGCGACGCGCCGGGGCTCGAGCTCCGCTTCGATCCGCCGCCGGCCGACGACGCGGCTCCGCCCGCGCTCACCTGGCATGGCGACCTCCGGCTCGTCGCCGAGGCGCGCTGCCAGCGTTGCCATCGACCGGGGGGAGGCGGACCGTTTTCCCTGCTCGAGTCCGCCGACTTCGCCGGACGGGACGCGATGGTGCGGCGCGTCATCGCGCAGCGAGTGATGCCGCCGTGGTACGCGAGCGCGCGCTCGGAGAAATGCCGCAACGACACGCGGCTCACCGACGACGAGCGCAAGCTCTTCCTGCGCTGGATCCAGGACGGCTGCGAGGAGGGAACGGCGAGCGGCGAGCCCTCGACGAGCCCGACGACCGACGACTGGCGGATCCCCACGCCCGACATCGTCTTCGAGCTGCCGCGCGACTATCCCGTGCCGGCGACCGGCGTCCTGCCCTACGTCCACCTCTCGACCGACTACGTCCTCCCCGAGACGGTCTGGGTGCAGGCGATCGAAGTGAAGCCGCGCTGTCCGCAGGTCGTCCACCACCTAGCTCTCGTCGCGACCGACGAGAAGGGGCTGCGCGGAGAGCTGCTCGACGGCTACCTGCCCGGCAAGGAGCCGACGATCTATCCCGAGGGCATGGCCAAGCTGCTGAAGAAGGGGACGCGCTTCAACTTCTCCGTCCACTTCACGCCGAACGGGACGGCCTGCTCGGAGCGGCTGAGAGTCGGCATCGTCACGGCGAAGACGAAGCCGAACCTCAGGGTCTCGGGCTTCTACGTGCGCGCGCTCGGCTTCGTGATCCCGCCCGGCGCCAGGGAGTTCGCCGTGACCGCCGAGAAGCCGATGCCGGCGGATGGGGAGATCGTCCGTCTGATTCCCCACATGCACCTGCGCGGCAAGTCGTTCGTCATCGAGCTCGTCTTCCCCGACGGGACGTCGAGGCGGCCGCTCGAGATCGACCGTTGGCATCCCGACTGGCAGTTCGCGTACGACCTCGAGCGACCGATCGCGGCGCCGAAGGGAACGATCGTGCGCGTCACCGGCGTCTTCGACAACAGCGCGGCGAACCCCTTCAATCCCGACCCTGGCAAGCGCGTCTTCGAGGGGCCGCAGATCTTCAACGAGATGGCGGAGAGCGTCATCGAGTTCGTCGCGCCGACGGACGGCGATGGCGGCTGACGGACCGGCGCCCGCGCAGGCGACGGGAGCGCGGCGGCTGCGCCGCATCGCGCTCTCGATCGCGGCCCTCGCGGTCGTCCCGCTCGCCTGCGGTTCCTGCCTCGTGCGCGAGCTCGGCGGCAATTTCACGCACGCGCCGCAGGAGTGGCGCGAGGCGCTCTCGCCGGCCGCGCGGCGTTTGGTCGAGCAGTCGTTCGCCGACCTCTCCTCGCCGCCCGTCGACTACCACACCCATCTCGTGGGGCTCGGCGACTCGGGCAGCGGCGCCTGGGTCAACCCGAAGATGCGCTCGTGGCTCCACCCGGTGCTGCGGGTCAAGTTCTCGATCTACCTGAGCGCCTGCGCGGTCGAGGAGATCGAGCATGCCGACGCGCAGTTCCTCGATCGCCTCGTCGCGCTGGCGAGCGAAGGGCCGCGGCCCGGCCGCCACGCCCTGCTCGCCTTCGATCGGAACTGGCGGGCCGACGGGACCGTGAACGACGAGGAGTCGGAGTTCTTCGTCCCGAACGACTACGTCTTCGCGGTCGTCAAGCGCCACCCCGACCTCTTCTCGCCGGTCGCGTCGATCCATCCCTATCGGCCCGACGCGCTCGCCGAGCTCGACCGCTGCGCCAGAAACGGCGCCCGCCTGCTCAAGTGGATCCCGGCGGCGATGGGGATCGACCCGGCCGATGCGCGCTGCGATCCCTTCTACGACCGGATGCGCGAGCTCGGCGTCGCGCTCCTGAGCCACGCCGGACGGGAAGAGGCGATCGACGTCGAGGAGGCGCAGAAGCTCGGGAACCCGCTGCGGCTGCGGCGCGCGCTCGACCACGGCGTGAAGTTGATCGTCGCCCACTGCGCGAGCCTGGGCGAGGACGAGGATCTCGACCGCGACGACCGCGCGCCCGCCTCCTCGTTCGACCTCTTCCTCCGGATGATGGACGAGAAGCGCTACGACGGCCTGCTCTTCGGCGAGCTCTCGGCCGTCACCGACTGCCTGCGCGACCGCCGGCCGATCGGCGTGCTGCTCGAGCGGACCGACCTGCACGGGCGGCTGGTGAATGGCAGCGACTACCCGATCCCCGCGGTGAACTGCCTGGTCTGGACCAAGAGCTTCGTGAAGTGGGGGTATCTCGCCGACGACGAGCGCGAGCTGCTCGACGAGATCTACGGCGTGAATCCGATCCTCTTCGACTTCGTGCTGAAGCGCCGGCTCAAGCATCCGACGACGGGCGCGAGCTTTCCGGCCTCGCTCTTCGAGGCGAACCCGTTGCTGCCGATCTAGGGCGGCGGGTGGAGAGGCTTCGGCCCCGATGACGCGCGACTACTTCGCTCCCTGCACGCTCGGGCTCGAGGAGGTGGTGGCGCAGGAGGCACGCGGGCTCGGCGCGAGCGACGTCGAGGCGCGGCGAGGCGGCGTCGCCTTCCGCGGCGAGCGGGCGCTCGGCTACGCCGCGAACCTGTGGCTCCGCAGCGCCGTGCGCGTGCAGGAGCAGGTGGCGCACTTCGCGGCGAGCGGCAAGGACGAGCTCTACGCCGCCTGCCGCGAGGTCGAGTGGGAGAAGTGGCTCGACGTCGACGGCACGCTCGCGGTCGACGCCTCGGTGCGCGACTCGGCGATCACCCACTCCGGCTTCGCGGCGCTCACGGTGAAGGACGCCGTCTGCGACCGCTTCCGCGCGAAGACCGGCCGCCGGCCGAGCGTCGACGTCGAGAGCCCGGCGCTTCCGATCAAGCTCGTGCTGCAACGCGACCGCGCGACGCTCTACCTCAATCTGTCGGGCGAGAGCCTCCACAAGCGCGGCTGGCGGCCGATCCAGGTGAAGAGCCCGCTCAACGAGTCGATCGCCGCCGGGCTGCTGCTGCTCTCCGGGTGGGACCGCGCCTCGCCGCTCGTCGATCCGATGTGCGGGTCGGGGACGATCGCGATCGAGGCGGCCTGCCTCGCGGCCGATCGCGCGCCGGGGATGCTGCGCCGTTTCGCCTTCGAGCGCTTCCCCGACTTCGACGCGAAGCTCTGGTCCGACCTGAAGCACGAGGCCGCGAAGCGCGCGCAGCTCTCGCTCCCGTTCGTGATCGAGGGCGCCGACCGTCACGAAGGGGCGCTGTCGCTCGCGCACCGCAGCGTGCGCGCCGCGCAGGTCGAGGGGCTCGTGAAGATCACGCACGCCGATGCGAGCTCCTTCGTCCCGAGCCTCCCCGCCGGCGGCCCCTTCACCGTCGCCGTCAATCCTCCGTGGGGCGAGCGGCTCGGCGAGGGCGAGGAGCTCGCGCAGTCGTGGCGCGACCTCGGGCGCTTCCTCCACGAGCGCTGCCGCGGCGCGACCGCCTTCGTCCTCTCCGGCGATCCGGGACTCCCGCGCCAGCTCGGCCTGCGCGCGACCCGCAAGTGGCCGGTCATGGTCGGCCCGATCGAGTGCCGGCTCCTCCGGTACGACGTGTTCCGAAGCGAACCGGAGGAACCGGCACCCGAGGCGGTGTGAGGAGCGGGCTCGGGGTCAGTGCAGGTAGCGCTCGAGCCGCTTCAGCACGAGGCGGTCGCAATCGTCGACGCTCTTCGGCGCGACGCCCTGGTAGTCGTCGTGGTGATCGTTCTGGTAATCGACGACGACCCACTCGCCCTTGCCGGTGCAGACGACGAAGTGAACGGCGACGACCTGCGTGCGATCCCGGCTCATGACGTACTCCGCGAGCAGCGCGTAGTCGGAGTCGACGGGGAGGGCGGCGAGGTGCGCCTGGAAGCCACGCGCCAGTTCCCAGAGCGAACGCTGCTCGTTGCTCGACGGCTTGACGTCGATCGCGGGCTTCAC
>Ga0247727_10014516_pt1 | contig 13071 bp, 11 predicted proteins | sample WisWelCaveWW1625_FD_202498 | JGI IMG/M metagenome (GOLD analysis project Ga0247727, IMG submission 202498) | Biofilm microbial communities from Wishing Well Cave, Virginia, United States - WW16-25 | ecosystem: Environmental > Aquatic > Deep subsurface > Groundwater > Cave microbial mat | place...
GCATGCCCCTCAAGTCCTTCACCTCTTACGCGTGACGTTTCACGCCTCACGTTTTACGTCTTGGTGCGGGTTCAAATCAGGAGGGCACTTCGCTTAACGCTTCACGATTAACGTTTCACGAGTTTATGGAGCGGGCGATGGGATTTGAACCCACGACAACTTGCTTGGGAAGCAAGGACTCTACCACTGAGCTACGCCCGCTCGCTGCATCGAATCCTAGCTGGGCCCCCACGCCAAGTCAAGAAACTCCTGGCAACTACCCGTGCAGCTCTACCAGCGCAAACTTTCGTCGGCCGATCTTCAGACGATAGGCTCTTCCGGCCACAATCGGTAACAGGGCATTCGCGTCGCTCTGCTTCTGTTCATCGACCTCTAAGCCCCCCTGAATGATCAGCCGCCGGGCTTCGCTCTTACTCGGCACAAGTCCCGTCTTGGTCACCAGATCGACAAGACTGATCGTCTGCCCCTCGCGCAGATCTGCCAGGGTCAAGGTCAAGCGCACATCCGGCTCGCTCGGAAATTCCCGCTCCTGAAATTTCTGTTGAAAGACCGCCCGCGCCTGTTGACCGGCTTCCGCCCCGTGATACCGAGCAACGATCAGGGCCGCGAGCGCCTGCTTTGCCTCCATCGGATGAGCGGCCTTGACTCCAGCCAAATCCTCCGTTGTGAGCAGCTCGTAATACCGAAGCATCAGCGTGTCACTGATCGACATGAGCTTCCCGAACATGTCGTTCGGCTTATCTTCCAGCGCAATGTAGTTGCCGAAGCTCTTGCTCATCTTGCGTACGCCATCGGTCCCTTCCAGCAGCGGCATCGTGATGACCACTTGCGCCTCTTGGCCGTAACCCCGTTGCAAGTCTCGCCCGACCAAGAGGTTGAACTTCTGATCTGTGCCGCCCAGTTCGATGTCGGACTTGAGCGCTACGGAATCGTAGCCCTGCACAAGGGGATACATGAACTCATGGATGCTGATCGGTTTCTGCTCATGGTACCGCGTATGGAAATCGTCCCGCTCGAGCATCCGCGCGACACTGTACTGCGCACTCAGATGGATCAACGCTTCCGCCGTCATCGTACTCATCCACCGGCTGTTGAACTCCACCAGGGTCTTCGTCGGATCGAGAATTTTGAAGATCTGCCGCTCGTAGGTTTTGGCATTCTCTAATACTTTTTGTTTCGAGAGCGCGACGCGCGTTTCCGATTGGCCTGTCGGGTCGCCGATCATGCCGGTGAAATCGCCGATCAAGAAGATCACGTGATGTCCGAGTTCCTGAAAGTGCTTGAGCTTGTGGATCAGTACCGTATGGCCCAGATGCAGATCCGGCGCGGTCGGATCGAAACCTGCTTTCACACGCAACGGCCGGTTCTCTTTCAAGGCGCGTGTCAGCTTCGATTCAAGTTCGACCCGTTGAATGACCTCCACGACTCCGCGGAGAATCAACTCGAGTTGACGGGAGAGTTCGCTCATGTTGCCTTCTTCCGTCTGTCTGGAAGTCCGGCATCCGGCGTCACCATGACCAATGGGCGAATCCGTTCAAACTTCATCTTCCCAATCCCCTTGACAGTTCGCAATTCATCAAGAGAGTGGAAGACTCCCACCGATTGCCGATACTCCATGATCCGTTCGGCCAACCGGGGACCGATCCCCGGCAGAGCGTCAAAATCCTGCTCCGTCGCCCGATTCAGATCGAGGAGGCCCCTGTAAGAACGTTTCGAAGCAGCAGCGGTGGACCGCTGATCTGACAACGAGACGACAGGGGATGGACTCACCGTGGTTTCGCGCCCACTGCCGGAAGCAATCTCAGCCCTCGGCCCCTCAAACGATTCGGCTGCAAGATCGCGCGCTCGATCAAATGAGGTCGGCAGGGTCCACCCGATCCAGAAGACGACTCCCATGGTCGCCGCAAACATCCCGAGCTTGATGATGAGAGAGTAAAGCATAGTTTTCATGTCGAATGTCCAAAGTCGAAAGTCCTATGACTTGATGACTTTAAGACTTACGACATCTTTTTTCTGGCTTGATGAATCGCCTTCCCTTCGACATCTTCAGCCGCTTCCATCATCCCTTCGGACAGCGTTGGATGGGCATGGATCATCTCCGCCATTTGTCCCACTGTCGCGCCGACTTGCATCGCCATGGCCGCTTCATGCACCAGATCGGCTGCGTGTGCACCGACGATATGCACGCCCAGAATCCTTCCGCTCGGAGACTCGGCAATAACCTTGAAGAGCCCCGTCGTGTCCCCTGTCGCCTGCGCCTTCCCCAACCCGGCATATCGAAAACGTCCCACCGTAAGTGCCTGGTCGGGATTCTGCCCGGCAGCCTGAACTCGTTCGCGGGCTTGCTGTTCCGTCACGCCCACGCGACCGATCTCCGGCAGGGTAAAAATGCCGGCAGGGATGATGTCGTAGCGGACCGTCGCCTGATGCCCCATAATATTCTCCACCGCGACTTTGCCCTGCGCCGAAGCCACATGCGCCAACATGACCGTACCGACCACGTCGCCGATCGCATAGATTCCCGGTACAGTGGTTTCCATCCGCTCGTTGACAAGAATCTCCCCTCGCCGTCCCGTCTGCACCCCCACCTGCTCCAGTCCAATGCCTCTGCTATTCAATCCTCGCCCCACGGACACCAGTAGCTTCTCAGTCGCAACCTGCGTGCCATCCTTAAGATGCGCTGTGATGGCCATCGGTGACCGCTCCAGTCTCTCGACGGTGGTCCCGGTCACAACCGTCACGCCGCGTTTCTTCAGCTCCCGCTCCATCGTCGATGAGATGTCGTCATCCTCCAGAGGAAGCACGTGCGCCATCAATTCAACGATCGTGACCTGCGTCCCCAGACCGCTATAGAGGGCTGCGAACTCGCATCCTTCGACTCCTGCGCCGACGATCAGCAGACTGGCAGGAATGCAATCGAGGTCCAGGAGGTGCTGGCTTGTGAGCAGCTGCTGTCCGTCGATCGGAAATTGCGGCAGGTTCGGCCAGGACGACCCAGTGGCAATTACAATCGCGTCAGCCTGAATGTCCCGCGGCGTGCCATCGGCTGCGGCCACGGTGACCGTCTGCCGATCCCGTAGTGATCCAGTCCCCTGTACATGCTCGATGTTCCACGCCTTGAAGAGTGTCGCAATGCCCTTCACGAGAGTTGCCACCACCGTGTTTTTCCGGGCGACCATCCGAGCGAGGTCGTACATGACTGGCCCTTGGACAAGCAACCCTCTGTCCGCGGCTTTTTTGACCTTGTCACCGAGTTCGACGACCGACAGGAGTGCTTTACTGGGAATGCAGCCCCAATTCAAGCAGACACCCCCGAGCGCATGGGATTCTATGACGGTGACACGGGCGCCAAGCTGGGCCGCCCGGATCGCGGCGACATACCCACCAGGCCCCGCGCCGAGAATAGCAATCTGCTTCTGGGAAGTCATTGAGTCATCGACTCATTGCCGATTGATTCATTGCGAGAACTCACCAATGATCCAATCACACAATGGTTCAATGATTCAATGCACAAATGATTCAATGTTTCTGGCCGGCAAGAAAGGCTACATACTGTGCGGCGGTCATCAGCTTGTCTACATCGCTAGCGCTCGATAGATCTATCACCACCATCCAGCCTTTACCGTAGGGATCGGAGTTCACCACTTCCGGATGGTCTTTCAAATCAGCATTGATCTTAGCAATGGTGCCACTCACGGGCGTGTAGATCGTGGAGGTCGTCTTGGTCGATTCTACCTCACCGATCTGCTGCCCGACCTTGACGACGGCACCAGGCTTTGGCATATCGATGAAAACGATATCGCCCAACGCATCTTGGGCAAAATAACTGATGCCGACAGTCGCTTGCGCGCCGCTCACTCGCACCCACTCATGCTCTTGGTGATACCGTAAATCCGTAGGAATCATGCACACTCCTCGCTACTCAACTTAAGCCTTAGCCTCGACCTTCAAGATTTTTCGGGATCGTAGTGGTCCGGTAATCTTTTGTCAAGGAATCGCCGGCCCGTTCATCAGCAGCAGATGTGTTCCTGTTTGCCCGACTGTCTTTGCGGCGGTGGCTCTCACGGCGGTGACGAGAGAAGATGTATCCGAGGCGCTCAGGGCCATGCCCAGCCAGAGTTGCCGTTCATCCCCAGCCGGTGGCGCCAATCGTTGTCGCACTGTTTCAATTCCCGCCCCTTTCTCATCCGGCCGTTCGGATATGCCCGGCCTTGGCTGGACAACCAAGTGGAGCCCACGTTGTTTCGTCTCGAGTACATCTTCTCCGTATTCCGCCAAGGCATCCGCAGGCGAGAAAACCGCACGCTCATGAACCATCACGGCGACCAGGAGTCCTGGCCGCGTCTGTCGTAACTGCTGGGCTAATCTTGCCACGAACCCGAGATAGGTCCTCGTCTTCCACCCGGCCCAGCGCCATGCGTCCGCTGAGACAAGTTGATCGTGGCTGTCAAATGAAGGCCCAAAGAGCCCTTCGAACATCCGTCGCGATGTCGGGCTCCACTCCTCGGCAAATCCCTTGGTCCTCCTGGCCCCAATCACCAGCCCATCGATGCCCGTCTGCAACAAATCCTGTGCTACCTCACTCACATAACGCTGATATTCAGGATGGAGCACATCGACATGACCGACCAGTTGGAACAGCTGGTCGGTCCTATCGGCCATGGCGATGTCCCACTCAGGATTCACCGTCATCCATCCAGGCTCATGCAGATTGAGCGACGCCAACACCGCCATCCCTTTGGCATGGGCGGCCGGCACGATCACCGTAAAAAGATCCTCGACGACTGGGGCCTTTGACGTCTGGAAGTAGACTCCCATGGGGTCTGGCCGTACCGTCTCAGGAGGACGAGTTCCCGCCTCGACAATCAACGCTGTCACTCCTGCGTCAGCGAGCAGTCCAATGAATGGCCGGATATCAGGAATCGCGAGCCAGTCCGCGCTCGTCATCCCGAGCGCAATCTGCCTGCGTTCCAGCAAGGACGATGGGCCGAGATTACGGCGAAATACATCCAGCCGATTGAGAGCGTGAAACTCATAACTGCCTGCGAGCTGGGTCGATCGCGGTGCCTCTCCGACCACGGCGCGATAGGCAGACAGCGCGGCCGGGAGGTCCCCGCGCTCCTCATACGAGCGCGCGAGCCACCAACGAGCTTCACTCAGCCTGGGAGAATCGGGATTGGAGTCAACAAATCGTTGGAAGAGCGCACTCGCGAGTGAATAGCGCTCTTGTACAAAGGCGCGATAGGCGGACTCAAGGAGCCGCGTCTGAGCGTCCAGTGCCGGATCGACACCCGACGTGGTAGGCGGCATCGAAGGTGGGAACCGGTGCGCCAGACTGGCGCACCCAGGAAGGACCAAAAGCAGCACACAGAAAATCCATCTCACAACATCCGGCCAACGATGAACGGGAAAGAGCACAGCCGTTCACGCCTGCCGACAGGCGTCCTTATCCTGCGAGTTCCATTTCAGGAAAGAAATATCCAATCTCGAACTTGGCGGTCTCCGGCGAATCGGATCCATGCACCGCGTTAAATTCGATGTTCGTCCCATGGGCCTTGCGAATCGTGTCAACCTCCGCCTTGGCCGGATCGGTCGCGCCCATCAGCTCCCGATTCTTCTTGATCGCGTTGTCACCCTGCAGCACCAGCACCACGACCGGACCGGACGACATGAACGTGCAGAGGCTATCGAAAAACGGACGGGTTTTGTGCACGGCATAAAACCCCTCCGCTGTCGATTTCGAAAACTGCATCATGCGAATAGCCACCGGCTTCAGGCCGGCTTTGTCATAGCGGGCAATAATATCGCCGATCGCGTTCTTCTTCACCGAGTCCGGCTTAATGATGGCTAACGTTCGTTCACTCATTGCTTGAAGTATTCCTCCGTCTAATTTGGAATGTGCCAAAATGACAGGCACATTATAAGGATGGGCTGCTTGCCTTGCAAGAAAGCACCGACCCTATGACGCGAATTGCCTAGCCAGATCCTGCGGGCGAAATACACCCCGCTCTGTAATAATCCCTGCAATCAATTCGGCCGGCGTTATGTCGAAGGCAGGATTGTAGACTGCCACGCCGGTTGGCGCCACGGGATGGCTACCGTGAATGGTGGTGACCTCTGCCGGATTCCGTTGTTCGATCGGAATGTCCGCTCCTGTTTTGGTCTTCAAATCAATCGTGGAATAGGGCGCGGCCACGTAGAAGGGTATCCCATGGGCTTTCGCCAGCACCGCGACTGAGTAGGTGCCGATCTTGTTCGCCACGTCCCCATTTGCCGCAATCCGATCAGCCCCCACGATACAGAGGTGAATTTTCCCCTGCCGCATGAGGGCGCCTGCCATATTGTCCGTGATGAGCGTCACAGGAATCTTGTCCTGCATCAATTCCCAGGCCGTGAGTCGCGCGCCTTGCAAGACCGGCCTGGTTTCGTCCGCGATGACCTGGATCTGCTTGCCCTGCTCCCAGGCCGCGCGAATGACGCCCAATGCCGTTCCGTAGCCGGCTGTCGCCAATGCACCGGCATTACAATGGGTCAGGACCGTTTGACCGCTTGCAATGAGCCCCGCTCCATGCTGTCCCATCGCCTTGCAGAGGGCGACATCTTCATCGAGAATAACCTGTGACTCCTTCATCAATGCAGCTTTGATGGACGCAAGCGGCTGCGTGCTCAACGAGGCGAGCAGGCGTTTCATTCGTTCGATGGCCCAAAACAAGTTGACCGCCGTCGGCCTGGTCGCCGCGAGATGATCGCAGATGACGAGTACCGCCTTGGCCAACGCCTCATAGTCGGATGCCGTGACAGTCTGAGCGCCAAGTGCGACCCCCATCGCCGCAGTCACGCCAATCGCCGGGGCTCCTCTGACTTTGAGGCTACGAATTGCGTCGGCGACGCTCTGATAGTCCCGACAGTCCAAAAACTCAACGGATTCAGGCAACCGGCTCTGATCGAGCAGCCGTACTGCGCCATCTTTCCATTCAACAGTAGGAACCATGGAGGGATCTTGTAGCGGGAACTGGGATGCAGTGCAAGGGGGCAGTAGCGGCTACCGGCTATTCACTCGTTTCACAACGGAAAGCGGCGTCACAGGTTTCTCCTCCATTTTGGCAAACTCCCGTTCCAACACCGCCCTGATGAATCCACTGGTCGTGTATCCCTGCTGTTTCAGGTTATCGAGCTGGGTTTTGAGATGGATGGGTAACTGAATCACGATTCGTACGAGATTTGGCATACGCTAGCCCCCTTAAAAATTAGACACACATTTGCTAAGCCAGTGTGAATGTAAGCACATGCTATGCCTTGCTCTCAAGTGATGAAAAGTGAATCAAATTAGGGCCTTATGCTATTAAACCTTCACTGATTGATGAAAGGAGAGACGAATTTCGCCTTGCCAAGACGTGAAATGTGCATTCTTGCATTCACGTGGACTGACCTGAGAATCAGCGCCAGCAGGCTGTTGAAAAAGTCCTCCAGCTTCGTTCTCGCGGCGCTCAGAGGCTCAACGTACAGCGGAGAGTACGCATCGCCTCTTCGCTTGCTGCGGCCTTGCTGGACGGCCTTTTTGAACAGCTTGCAAGTGGTCCTGTGACGTAGGTCAATACCAAACGGTGGTCAGTTCGGGTCACGCCATTGCTTCCAAATCCGAGCCCAGTTCGCCTGTTCACAGGCCCACAGACACGAGGCTCTGCTCGTCGGCTGCCACACCAACTCTCTCGCTCGATGGACGTGAAGTGTCGCCTCGGAGACTGATCCGGTAAACCATACCCCTCCGTCTCGGTCGGTTCGCAACACCGTACTACCTTCCGACCCATATGCATCGAGAACGGCAGAGGCCGGGTGTCTGTAGGGATTATGGCGGCCTGCCGAAAATACGGCATACTGGGGATGCAACGATGCCAACCAGTCACGATTCAACGAACTCACCGCCCCGTGATGAGGCACCTTGAGGACCTCGATCGGATCGCGAGACGGTGAGCGTATCATCCGCGACAAGCCATCTCGCTCGACATCCGCAGCGAAGAGCATCGTATGGCTACCACAAGTCAGCCGCGTTACCACTGAACGATTATTCAGCACATGCCCACCCGCATGGCTATCGTGGAGCGGCACATCAAGATGTTCGTCCGCTGGTGGGTTGAGGACCACCAGCCGACAGGGGCCGGATGACACGATCTCCTGTCCTTCGCGTGCCACCGCTTCTTGCAGGCCTTGAGAAGTCAATGACTGCTGCAGTCGTCGATAGAACAGTTCTTCGCGGGTCTCTCCCGATCCCCAGTAGTTCTTCACGAGAAAATGTCGGACCACCCAGGCGAGACCTCCGACATGATCAAGTTGAGGATGCGTGCCAATCACCTGGTCGATGGTGCGAATCCCCCGGTTCCAGAGAAACGGAGCCACCACCCCACGGCCCATGTCGAATCGCTCATACGTCGTCCCTCCGTCGATCAACACCACCTGTCCATCAGGCAGCTCAATGACCGCGCTATCACCTTGCCCGACGTCCAGGAAGGTGACTCGGAAGTGATCCCCATCAAGGAACATCCGTGGGGACCAGGCCCACCACAGCAATACCAATAACACTCCGGCGCCTGCGGCCAACCGGAACGATGCGCGGCCCACTCGCTGCCACAGCAATACGAGACAGGCATAAAACAACAACATGGTGAGAGCCGAAGGGGCCGCGACATGCCATTCCCCTCCCGGTAGCCTCGACACCAGACGGATCGCAGCCACAAAGTAGTCGAGGAACCATTGATTCAGCGAAGCCAGGGGCAGCAGGGTTCCCCCGACCAGGATTTGCCAGATTGCGGCGCTGAGTCCGATCGGTACCAGCAGAATCCCCACCACGGGAACAGCCACCACATTGGTGAAAAGACCGAGCCAGGGCAATTGATTGAAATAATACGCAACAAGAGGAAGGGTCACCACGGTGACCACCCCGCTCATGACGACGGAGTCTCTCCCCCATCGAGCGCAGATTCTCAGGAACGACGGTGTGTTCGGCAGCTCCTCCACTTCAGCAGTGGTCGGCCAGGAGAGCCACCCGACAATGGCGATGACGGACAAAAATGAGAGCTGAAAGGAAATATCAAATAACGCCTGAGGATCGTGCAGCAATATCCCCACCGCGGCGGCGGAGAGGGCATGGAACAGACGGCGCTCCTGGCCGAGCCAGACCGCACTCAGCCCCACAGTCACCATCAGCAATGACCGCATCGTCGCCAGTTCCGCCCCGGCCAGGCAGGCGTAGCCTGCGACAGGAAAGAGCGTACAGACAGCGGCAATGCGAGTCGGCGTGATTCTCCGAGACAGCGCAAGAAGCCAATCGGCAGGCAACAGAATCATCGCCCATCTGACGACCGCGAAGATGAGCAGCGCGACGAGGCCCAAGTGGCTCCCTGAAATAGAAAGGAGATGGACCGTCCCGGTCGCCATGAACTGATCACGCAGATCTGGATCCAAATACCCCCGATCACCGATGATGATGCCCACATAGAGTCCCAGTGCAGGCTGGGGAAGGGTGTGCAGCGCGGCGAGACGGATACTGCTTCTCCACCGATCGAATTGATTCCAGATCGCCCACCAGGCGTGCGCACGCCCAGACTCAAGAAACTGCACCGCCTCGGATCCGGTCACCGTGGCGCTTGCATCGATCCCTTGCCGCTCAAGATAGACCGCATAGTCGAATCCACCAGGATTCAATGACCCGTTTGGACGGCGCAACATCGCCCGAAAGCCGACCCGGTCGCCTTGAAAGAATATTCGCTCCGGTGTGCGCCAGGTTAGACGAACATGCCTGGTCACTCCCGATGCATCGATTGGATCATCCGGCCTGATGATCATGACCAGTCGATCTGGCGCCTGTTGCACGGGTGCCACGATTCGACCGGTCACCTCGATCGCCGCATCGGACGATTGCTCGACCATCGGGTCCTGAGCAGCCAGGTTGACGGCCACCGCCCAATAGACGACTCCCGCCAAGAGTGCTCCGTAAAGCCAAGTCGCTTCGCGGGTGGAGAACCGATTGAGTCGTTCGAGGACGAAGCTGCCTAGCGCAGCGAGGAGGAGCAGGAATGAGGCAGACAGGGGGAAATAGGGAATCTGTGATCCGACGAGGAGGCCGGCGATGAAGGCAACGGTAAGGGACGGCAGCATGAGCTTCCCTCAATGGGGAGCGACAACCCTACCAGGATGCTGAAAAAGTCCGCCAGCGGCGTTCTCACTTCGTTCAGACCCTCACCGTACCCCAGAGGGTACGCCTCGGCTCTTCACTCGCTGCGGCCTTGCTGGACAGACTTTTTGAGCATCTTGCAGGAGTGCCCTCCTGAGGAGCCACATGTGCAGACCCTCAAAGCTCTAACGTGCCAACATAATTTTCCGCAGCCTGCTAACCCAGATGAGTCTTGACGACATCGACTAGATGATTGGCTACTTCGCGAATCTGGTCGTCGCACTCACCCTCGACCATCACCCGCAAGAGCGGTTCGGTCCCGGAGTAGCGCACCAACACCCGTCCGCTGCCGTTGAGACGCTGTTCACTTTCCTGGATCGCGCGTTGCAGTTCGGGGACTGTGTCGAGGTCCGGCTTCTTCGTCACAGTCACGTTGAGTAATACTTGGGGCACCGCCGTCATAGCTTTGGCCAGCTCGGACAAGGGCTTCTCCGTACGCTTCATCAGCGACAAGATTTGCAACGCCGAAATCAATCCATCCCCTGTCGTATTGTGATCCAGAAAAATGAAATGGCCCGACTGCTCTCCTCCGAAGTTATACCCCTCGGCCGACATCCGTTCGAGCAAATACCTGTCACCGACGGCGGTCCGCGCAAAGGCGATACCCGCTTTGGTCATGGCAATCTCCAACCCAAAGTTGCTCATGACGGTCCCTACCACCGTCTTCTTCGCTAGTTGCCCCTGGCGATGAAGATCGAGCGCCAACATCGCCATAATATGATCACCGTCCACAACGCGTCCCTGTTCGCAGACGAAGATGGCGCGATCGGCGTCCCCGTCCAGCGCCACTCCGATATGAGCCCCCTGCTCGCGGACTGTCTTCTGCAGCAGTTCAGGATGCACCGCGCCACAGCCGGCATTGATATTCATCCCATCCGGCTTATTGCCGATCACTTCAACCTTCGCCCCGAGTTCGCGCAGCACCGTTGGCGCGACTTTATAGGCTGCGCCATTGGCACAATCGACCACCACGTTGATCCCCTGGAAGTCCAGCTCCTTCGGGAGAGACCGTTTGACGAACTCGATATATCGCCCCTCAGCGTCGTCGATTCGATAGGCTTTCCCAATGGCCTCAGCGGTCGGCCGTAGATGAGCGATCTCGTTCGAGACGATGAGGCTCTCAATGCGATCTTCCATCTCATCGGGCAGCTTGAACCCGTCGTTGGAGAAAAACTTGATGCCGTTATCCTGATAGGGATTGTGCGAGGCCGAGATCATCACCCCCGCATCGGCACGGAGGCTTCTCGTCAAGAATGCAATCGCCGGCGTCGGCAACGGACCGACCAACAAGACATCGACACCCATCGAGCAAATCCCGGAGGTCAACGCCGATTCCAACATATAGCCGGAGATGCGGGTATCCTTGCCGATTACGATCTGATGGCGCCCAGCTCGGCGCATGAACAAATGTGCCGCGGCTCGCCCTAGCTGCATGGCTATTTCGCTGGTCATCGGATCGAGGTTGGCAACCCCACGGACCCCATCAGTACCGAACAATTTACGCATGTTGTGCTTTCATAGGTACGATCGTCTGTTGACTAATCGCCGCTGTCACCTGAACCACATCCTTCATGGCCCTCACGTCGTGGACGCGAAGGATTCCAGCCCCACGATCCACTGCCATCGCCACCGCCGACGCCGTACCCCACTGACGTTCCTGAACCGGACGATCCACGAGCTGCCCAAGGAACGCTTTCTGCGAGACACCGACCAGCAATGGACACTCAAACAGCGCGAAACGGCGCAATTGGGCTAACAGCGTAAGGTTATGCACCAGCAGCTTACCAAACCCGATGCCTGGATCAAGAATGATTTGTCTTCGTACGACGCCATGTGCCATCGCAAAATGGATTCGTTCCTCAAAAAAGTCCGAGACCTCGCCGACCACATCGTCGTAGCGGGGGGCCTGCTGCATCGTACGCGGCGTACCCTGCATATGCATCAGGACAATTCCGGCTCCTGTTCGGGCGACCACATCGACCATGGCGGAGTCGCCTCGTAAAGCCGTGACATCGTTCACCAGAACTGCCCCTGCGTCGAGGGCCGCGCGTGCAACAGCAGCTTTCGAGGTATCGATTGAGATTGGAATAGTGACGGCCTTTGCAACAGCGGTCACAACAGGAATTGCACGACGGCACTCTTCTGCCTCGTTCACGACATCGGCGCCGGGACGCGTCGACTCTGCGCCGATATCCAGCAGGTCTGCCCCTTCTTCTACTAAGCGAACGGCATGGGCCACCGCGGCATCAACATCCAAATGGCGGCCACCGTCGAAGAACGAATCCGGCGTCACATTCACGACGCCCATGATTAACGGTCTGTCGTGGAATTCGATCAGCCGATCTTTCGCTTGTCGTGTCAATGTCTTCAGCTCTACCACCAAACCACGGGCCTCCGCTTAACGGGATGCGGAAAAGTTAGCCAGTCTGTCTTGTTCATTTCGTCTGTTCGGTCTGTCTGGTCTATTCAGTCGGTCTAGTGTGTTTGATTGAACGACACTAACCAGATGAACCAGATAGACAAGAGAGACCAGACAGACCGAGCTTGCCCCAGCGGGCTAAGCCCGCCGCCTATCGTCGTTCAGATGTACTGCCCGGGACTCCAATGCCCTGGAATGGCGTCCCGGGATCAGCGATGCAGAATTTAGGCAGGAACCGCTTGGGATGTGGACTGCAAGAGAATGTTATCGATATCGGCCCCGTCGAGCACTTCTTTCTCCAAAAGTGCTTCCGCCAAACGCTTCAGACTGGCCATGTTTTCAGTGAGCAGCCGCTTTGCCCGCTCATAGTTTTCCGTCACAAGCCGTTTGACTTCCTGGTCGATCTCCATGGCTATTGATTCGC
>Ga0247727_10014517_pt1 | contig 13070 bp, 7 predicted proteins | sample WisWelCaveWW1625_FD_202498 | JGI IMG/M metagenome (GOLD analysis project Ga0247727, IMG submission 202498) | Biofilm microbial communities from Wishing Well Cave, Virginia, United States - WW16-25 | ecosystem: Environmental > Aquatic > Deep subsurface > Groundwater > Cave microbial mat | place...
CTTTATTGCAGATTTCCTCCATAAAATGCAGGCCGTCAAATGCGTCATTCGCATACGACAATTTACCTTGATAAATGGCGCGCAAATTGTCTTCAACGTAGCGCCGCGTTAACGCGGCGCCACCGAGCACGACGGGAAGCGTGATCGCGCGCTCGTTCATCACTTCGAGATTTTCTTTCATGATCAGCGTCGATTTGACCAGCAGGCCGCTCATGCCGATCGCATCGGCTTTGTTCGCCTCGACGGCTTGCAGCATTTGGTCGATCGGCACTTTGATGCCGAGATTGACGACTTTGTAGCCGTTGTTGGTGAGAATGATGTCGACGAGATTTTTGCCGATGTCGTGGACGTCGCCCTTCACCGTCGCGAGCACCATCACGCCTTTGCTCATGCCTTCGACGCGCTCCATGTGCGGCTCGAGAAATTTCACCGCGGCTTTCATCGTTTCCGCGGATTGCAATACGAACGGCAATTGCATCTGGCCGGAGCCAAACAGCTCGCCGACGGTTTTCATGCCGTCGAGCAAAATATTATTGATAATGTCCAGCGCCGAATATTTTGTCAGCGCTTCATTGAGATCAGCCTCGAGCCCCAATTTCTCGCCATCGACGATGCGGCGCTTCAAGCGTTCTTCAACAGCCGCCGGCATCGCGACGACTTCTTTCTTTTGCGTTGATTTGTCTGCATAAAACGCCAAAATCTCCTGCAAAGGATCGGAAACACACGTGCCGTTGGCGTCGAATTTGCGTTCATCAAAAATGAGACGCCGGTGCAACTCGCGCTCGTCGTCCTGAATTTTGTGCAATGGCATAATTTTCGACGCATGAACGATCGCCATATCCAAACCCGCTTCGACCGCATAATAAAGGAAAACCGAATTGAGCGCGTGGCGCGAGTGCGGCGAGAGACCAAACGAAACATTGCTGACGCCGAGAATCGTGTAGCAGCCCGGCAAATCTTTTTTGAGGCGGCGAATCGCTTCAATCGTCGCAATGCCGCTGCGGCGAAATTCTTCGTCGCCGCTGCCGAGGGTGAACGTGAGACAATCGAAAATCAGATCCTGTGAGCGCATGCCGTATTTGTCAACCGCGAGATCATGAATACGTTTGGCAATCGCAAATTTCTTCTCCGCGGTTTTCGCCATGCCCTGCTCGTCAATCGTCAGCGCAATCGTCGCCGCGCCGTATTTTTTGCACAACGGCAATACTTTCGCCGTGCGCTCTTCGCCGTCTTCGAGATTAATGGAATTGACCACGGCGCGGCCGGCAATACGCTGCAACGCGGCGTCGATCACCTGCCACTCGGTGGAATCAATCACTAACGGCACGGAAATTTGCGTATTGAGCCGTTCAATGAGCGGATTCATATCCGCGATCTCATCGCGCCCGACATACGCGGTGCACACATCAAGCATGTGCGCGCCTTCGCGAACCTGCTCTTTCGCCATTGACACCATCGCGTCCCAATCCTGCCTGAGCAGCAGCTCGCGAAATTGTTTGGAGCCGTTGGCATTGAGGCGCTCGCCGATCAACAGCGGCGGCGGATCGAGATGCAGCGGCGCGCTGTTGTAAAGACTCGCGGCTGAAGGTATGAAATCAATTTGCCGCGATTTCGGCGCGAGTTGGCCGACGGCATCAACGAGCATTTTAATATGTTCCGGTCGCGTACCACAGCAACCGCCGACGATTTGCACGCCGAGATCTTTCACGAAATGCGAAAGGAATTGGCTCAACTCTTCCGGTGACAATTTATAATGCGCGTGACCACCGACATTTTCGGGGAGGCCGGCATTCGGCATGCAGAAAATCGGAAATGGACTATTCGTCGCGAGATAACGAATATTCTCCGACATCTCTTTCGGGCCGGTGGCGCAGTTCATGCCGATCGCCGCGAGCGGAAACGGCTCCAACGCCGCGAGCGCTGCGCCGATATCGCTGCCGAGCAGCATCGTGCCCATCGTTTCAACGGTGACGCTGGCGATCACCGGCACGCGCATTTTTTTCTGCGCAAAATATTCGAAGATCGCCGCGAGCGCGGCTTTGGTCTGCAGCAAATCCTGGCACGTTTCGACGACGAGCAAATCCGCGCCGCCCTCGACGAGACCCGCGGCTTGCACGGCGAACGTCGCTTTCATGTTCTCATAAGAAATATGGCCGAGGCTCGGCAACTTCGTGGTCGGCCCCATCGAACCGGCAACAAAACGTGGATGATGCGGCGTCGAAAATTGTTGCGCCACTTTTTTCGCAATCTCCGCGGCGCGACGATTGTGCTCATACGCTTGTGCGGCGAGATCGTATTCGCCCAACACCAGCGGGGTTGAGCCAAACGTGTCGGTTTCCACCACGTCACAGCCGGTTTCAAAAAAGCTCGCGTGCAAATGCTCAATCGCCTCGGGCCGCGTAAAAACGAGATGCTCGTTGCAGCCGTTGAGCGCCTCGCCGCCGAAATCATCAGCAGTGAGATTCATGAGCTGCAAATTGGTGCCGGTCGCGCCGTCAAAAACTATGATTTTTTCGTGCAAACGCCGTTCAAAAAGAGTCATAACGCAGATGGAAGTTATTTCAATTTTAATTTGGAGTTAAATTAAAATATACAAAAAGAAGGGAAAAGAGAAAAGAGTTTTGTTCAGCGGCCGGCAAAATCCTCAACTATTGGCGCGTCCTTGCTTTTCTCCCGATTGTTGATTATATTCTTAAAAATTAGAACCGAAAATTTAGTGAGGCCGTTCAATGGAAATTGCCCTTGAAGAACGCATTGGCGCGCGAGAATTTTTTACTAATCGTCAGGATGAGCTCGCCCATTTCAATTCCTGGATTAGCGATATCGACAGAAAAGCCGCCATCTCCACCGCCATCGTCGGCTATCGCAAAGTCGGCAAGACGGCGCTGTTGCAGCATCTGTTCAATCAGCTTCTGGGCAAAAAAGAGAGCAAGGTGATTCCTTTTCTTTTTGAAATCCGGGAGCATGCTTTTCATATTGATGAATTCTCCCGCCTTTATTACTTGAGCTTCATTTCGCAACTGCTTGCTTTTAAAAAGAGACAATGGCTGGGGACCCTGAATTCGTTGGAAAAATTATTGAAAATCAGCGCGGAATTGCGGCTGGATTACGTTACCGAAGATCTGATGGAATGGCAGCGCCATGCGGAAGTCGGCGGCGCGATTTTGTGGACCTTCACCAACGAAGCGCCGCACCGGCTGGCCGAAATCTCCGGCGAACGCATTCTGGTGATGATTGACGAATTTCAATATATCAACAAATACGTTTATCAGGCCGCGCCGTTTACGCCGGAGAATCAATTGACGACGCTGGCCGGCAGCTATCTCGGCACCAGCGAATCCCGAATTGCGCCGATGCTCGTCACCGGCAGCGCCATCGGCATGCTGCTGAACCTCATCTATCGGCTGCTGCCCAAGCGGTTTAAATTTTATGAGTTGAAAAAATTCAAGGAACAAGATTTCATCGAGCTTGGTTATAAACTGTCGGCGCTTTACGAAGTGCCGGCTAGCGACGAATGCTTGCTCCAGGCGCACCGTTTGCTCGACGGCCATCCGGCATATTTGCGGGATATTTTTGATTCCCAATATGAAAAGAAAGACCTGACCACGACGGAACGCCTCTATGAAACCTATTTCTTCGAGGTGCAAAATCCCAAGCGCGGGCGCATCCTCGCCGGCTGGGAAGAATATATCGATCTGGCTTTTGAGCAAGTCAACGGCCGCCATGCCAAAAAGATCGTGCTCTTTCTCGCCAAACACAGCGACCGCGACTGGAGCCGCATGGAAATCAAAGAACGCTGCGGCTTGGGCGATATGGACGATCTGGAACTTGAGCGCAAACTGCAAGCGCTGGTGGCCGGCGATCTGATTACGCCGGGGCGTTCGCCGCTCTATTACCAGGGGCTCGGCGATTCGACTTTTGCGAAAGTCTTTCGTCTGAAATATGAGGAAGAAATCGAGCAAATCAGTTTCGAGACGACCACGCAAAATATGCGGCGCGAGTTTGAAGAGGCGAACCGCCAGCTTCAGGAAGCGCTGGCCGCCAAAACCGTTGAGGCGAATCAACTGCGCGGCGCGCTGAATCAGAAGAAGGGCGAGATCGGCGAGCTGTGGATCAAATCCATTGTAAAAAGCTATTCCAAGCGCGGGCGCTATTTTGCGCCGGGGGAGTTGGGCAATAATACTGAGAAAATTCGCTTGCCGCGCTTCAAAGAGATTACACCCTATTCCTTTGTCCGCGGCGAGCAACGCATTGATCTGGATCTGCTCTGCCGGCCGGCGCAGAAAGATGAACTGCACTGGGCGGTGGAAGTGAAGAACCGCGAAGTGAAACAGGTTAGCGTCAATGATGCAGAAAAATTTGCCGCCGATTTGCAGGCGCTCAAGGAGCATCTCGGCGCGGCGGCGCTGCAGGGAATCGTTTATAGCTTTAACGGCTTTCACGCCGCGGCGCTGGAAAAACTGCTGGAATTGAACATCTTTTGGTGGGATTTTGAGACGTTGGAGCACTTATCGTAACTGCCTGGTTAAGGCTTGAAAATACTCAACAGCTTGCCCAAAAGCTCCAGCACTTTGGGATTGGTCAACACGACCAATACGCCGAGAAGAATGATGTAAAGTCGCACTTTCCAAATTTCGTCTTTAAATTCGGCGCGAGTCACCATGTCACGTTCGAGGCGAGTTTCAATGACATCCAGGCGACCTTCGATGCGAATAATCGCCGCGGCCGGTGACGGGCGCACTTTTTCCATGTCCTGGAACGTCAGGTCGAGATGCTTTTGCACAGCGCGCTCGACGAGATCTTCGAGCCTTTTTTCGTCAACATCTGGGGGCGTCATTTAAAGAATCTTTCAGCTTCTAAGATTGCCTCGATGGACTTGCTTTGAAGATACGGCTAACCGCAGCATAAGTCAAGAAAATTTGTAATGCCTCACTCATGGTGGAGAAACGTAGCGCAGTCATCCTGACTGCAGACAAGATGTCTGCGCTACTACCCCGTCAGTGAGGCATTACGAAAATTTTTGAAAACTGCTTGACTTTTCAACCGGCCTCGGTTATATTTTCCGGTCTCTGTTTCCGCCGCCTCGCAAGTTTTCGCCGCCAAAATTTACGCAAGGTTGAAGACCCAATGCCCAGCAACAAACGCCGGCCTGCGAAGCCGATACTGCGATCATCGGCGAATTTCGCGTTCATCAGTTTAAGTATCGCCAGCGTTTTGTTCACGCCGTTTTTCTTTCTCACTGCGGCGCTCGACACGGCGCTCCTGCCGCGATTTCTGGCGCTGGCGGCCATCGTGCTTTTATTCACGATCTGGCTTTTCGTCAAATCGGGAAAAACGCCGTCGCCATTTGATTTCAGCGTTTGGCGCCGAAAGGTTTTCCTCGCCGCAACGTTTTACCTGCTCATGGCCGCGCTCACCTTCGTGCCAGCCGTCAACTTTGGCGAGAGCCTTGCCGAGCTGCTGAAAATTTTTCTTGCGACGGCGTTTTTAGCAATTGCAACGCTGCTCTTCGGCGCCAGCCCAAACGCTATCGTCATTCTAACCCGGACAGTGACGCTGACGGCGATAGCGGCGGCGATTATCGGCATCTGCCAATATTTTTTTATCGCATTCAATGCCATACCGGGAAATTTTCTCGTCTACGGCACAATGGCGAATAAGAATCTTTTCGCTTCGTTCATCTTTATCTGTTCGCCGTTCGTGATTTATGGATTTTTCCAGTTCGCCGGATTCTGGCGAATCATGAGCGCGTTCGCGCTGGCGCTCATTTCGTTTGGCCTCGTCATTACGCAAACCCGCGCGGTCTGGATGGCGATAGCGGCGGCAATCCTGCTGGTTATTATTTTTTTAATCATTTTTATAAAAAGACTCCAACTCACGCCGGATCAAATCGTTTTCCTGCGCCGCCGGCTGGCGCAAACAGCGCTAATTGCCGTCGTCGTTGTTTCCGCCGCCGGTTTTTCACATTCACGCCAGACGGCGACGAATTATAAAGTACAACGCACGTTCGAGCGGCCGCGCTCTTCGGTTGACGAACGCATAATATTATGGCGCAAATCGTTTGCGATGATCAGGGAACATCCGCTGCTGGGCGTCGGCCTCGGCCATTGGAAAATCTGGCTGCCGCATTACGGCGTGAGTGGGATGCGGTCAGAAACGGGCCTCGTTCATTTTCAGCGACCGCATAACGATTTCATCTGGGTGCTGGCGGAAAGCGGCCCATTGGGATTGCTCGCTTATCTGTCGATCTTTGCGATGGTCAGCTTTTATGTTTATAAAAGCTGGCAGCAGTCGGCGGCGCTCGACGCCAAAATATTTTCCCTGCTCATGTTTTTCGGTATGGCCGGTTATCTCGTGATTGCGTGTTTTGATTTTCCCAAAGAGCGTATTGAGCACACAATTTTGTTGATGTTTATGCTCGCCGGGGTGACGGCGATATATCACCCAACCCATCCTTCATCCAGCATGACGCTATCGCCGGCGGCGATTTTGTGCCTGGTGCTGCTTTCATTCGCGCTCTCTTTGTCAGCGCTGGCCGTGGGGTGGGTGCGTTTAAAGGCTGAAATTCATACGAAGAAGGCGCTGGCGGCGCGCGAGGCCGGCGATTGGCCGGCGGTGATTGCCGAAATCGATCGGGGCAATTCTCCGCTGGCGGCAATGGATCCGATGGCGACGCCGCTGTCATGGTATCGCGGCACGGCCAATTTTTCCTTGAATCGCATCGACGAAGCTTTCACGGATTTCCAGCAGGCTTACGCCATTCATCCGTATCACCTTCACGTGCTGAATAATCTCGCGACCTGCTGCGAGCTGAAGGGAAATCATGAGCAGGCCATCGCGCATTACAAACAGGCGCTCGCCATCTCACCGCGCTTTGAAGATGCGTTGATCAATTTGAGCGTGGTTTATTATTATCAGAAAAAATACGCGCAGGCGCGGCAAACGCTGTCGCTTTGCGATCCGAACAGCGGTAATCCAAAAATCGCGACCTATATGCAGGCCATTACCGCAAAATTGGCGCAAAAGGATTCGTTATGAATTCACCGGCTAAATGTTTTTGGCTCGCCTGTTGTTTTGGCGCGGCTACGACGGCGCAAACGCTCACAGCGCCGTCGAATCTGACGACGGAAGCCGTTTCCACGCTGCGGGTCAAATTGGACTGGACGGATAATTCCAGCAATGAACAGGGCTTCAAAATCGAACGCAAGTCAGGCACGGGAGGAACGTTTCAGGAAATTGCCGTGGTGAGCGCCGACAAAACGACTTACTCCGATGACGGGCTGACACCGCAAACACAGTACTGTTATCGCGTGCGCGCTTTTGACGCAACGGGCCATTCAAATTATTCCAATGAATGCTGCGCCGTCACCACGCAGGCGCCGGAGATCAACTGCGTGAATCCCAACACCGCGATGCAGGCGCAACGCGTCGAGGTTGCGATCGCGGCGCAGAATGTGGATTTTGTGCAGGGCAACACGAAGGCGTGGCTCGCGCGCGGCGACACGATCTTCAATGCGAGCAGCATGACGGTGACCGGCAAAACTTCGCTGCGCGCCGTTTTCTTTATTTTCGGCTATACGAGCACCGGTTTGACGGATGTTTTCGTGCAGGATAAAAATGGAATCGTTGCCACGTTGCGAAATGGGTTTACAATTTTACCGGGCCTGCCGGCAAATCTGGTTGCGGTGCAGCCCAATTTTGCCGAGCAGAGCCAAACACTCACCGTGACGATCACCGGACAGAACACGCATTTCGCGCAGGGCAGCGGCACGTCGAGTGTGAGGTTCCAGCAGGGCAGCTCGACGATTCACGCCGGCAGCATTAACGCGAGCAACGATCTTTCCCTGAGCGCCAGTTTTACCATTCCGCCAACGGCGCCGAGCGGTTTTTGGAATGTGGACGTGCAAACTTTTCTGGATGGCTCCCTGACGTTGAGCAATGGATTTCGGATTCTGCTCGCGCCGCCAACCAATCTCACGACGACTGCGATTTCAAACATGCAAATCAATTTAGGCTGGATTGACAACTCCGGTACGGAGCTGGGTTACCGAATCGAGCGTAAAATCGGTTTTATTGGAACGTATCAGGAGATTGCCGTTGTTGGCGCCAATGCAACAAATTACCAGAATACCGGACTCACGCCGCAAACCCTGTATTGCTATCGCGTGCGCGCGTTTGACGCCAACGGCAACTCGGCTTACAGCAATGAAAGCTGCGCGACCACGTTAAACCTGCCGGCCGCGCTGGTGGCGATCAGCCCCGATCGGGCCGAGCAGAGCCGGATGATCAGCGTGACGATCACCGGACAAAATACGCATTTCACGCAGGGAAGCGGCACGGCCAGCGTGAGTTTTATACAAGGCAGTTCCACCATTAACGCCACCGGCTCCTTCGCAACCAGCGATCAATCGTTGAGCGCCAACTTCACGATTCCTCGAACAGCCCCAACCGGTTTGTGGGATGTGGCCGTGCTGGCGCCAATCGACGGGTTGTTGCGATTAACCAATGGTTTTAACATTCTGCTCATTTCAGCCTCGAATTTGACGGCCACGCCGATTTCAAACACACAAATCAATTTAGGCTGGATTGACAACTCCGGTACGGAGCTGGGTTACCGAATCGAGCGTAAAATCGGTTTTATTGGAACGTATCAGGAAATTGCCGTTGTTGGCGCCAATGCAACAAATTACCAGAATACCGGACTCACGCCGCAAACCCTGTATTGCTATCGCGTGCGCGCGTTTGACGCCAACGGCAATTCCGCTTACAGCAATGAAATCTGCGCGACGACGTCGATGTTGCCAACGCTCGCGGCGGTGACGCCCAACCAGGCCGAGCAAAACCAGACGCTGACGGTGACGATCACCGGGCAGAACACGCATTTCACGCCGGGAAGCAGCACGGTGAGTTTGCAGTTCAGTCAGGGCAGTTCCACGCTGAGCATCAACGCCAATAGCGTCAACGTCATTAACGGCCTGTCCCTGCAGGCGAATTTCACGCTGCAACGCAACGCGGCCACGGGTTTCTGGAGTGTGGTGGTGCAAACGCCCGTTGACGGAGTGTTGACGTTGAGCAGTGGCTTTAGAATTCTGCTGGGGTCGCCCACGAGTTTGACCGCGACAACCATTTCAAACAGTCAGATCAACCTGAGCTGGACAGACAACTCCGGCACGGAGCGCGAGTTCAGGATCGAGCGCAAAATCGGCAGCGGCGCTTTTCAGGAGATTGCCATCGTCGAGGCGAACACGACGGCTTACCAGAACCACGGCCTGACGCCGCAAACGCTGTATTGTTATCGCGTGCGCGCGGCTGACGGCCTGAATGTTTCGAATTATTCCAACGAAGCCTGCGTCTCGACGCCGACCTCGGTCAGCGCCGGCAGGTCAGTGCCGGCACAATATCAACTCGCGCAAAATTATCCGAACCCATTTTCCCCGCTCACGCGGGGAAGCTTCGACAATCCGCAAACGCAGATTGAATATTCGCTGGCCGAACGCGGCGAAGTCAGATTGGAAATTTTTGACGTGCACGGCCGAAAAATTCGCACGCTGATTCAGGCGAATCAACCCGCCAGTCAGTATGCGGTGATTTGGGATGGGAAGGATGAGGCTGGCGTGATGGTGCCCTCCGGCATTTATTTCTATCGCCTGCAGGCGGGCGGATTTGAACAGACGAGGAAGCTGGTTGTTGCCAAGTAGCCCGGACGGCCCGTCTGTGCACATGAGGCCATTTGACTTCAGAAAATAAACGGTTCAAGATAAATTTTCTATGGCCGGCTTTAGCAGGGAGTCCTTGATTTTCCGAATCATCGCCAGCGCATCTTCCTGCTCGGCGGCTTCCCGCTGCGCCATCTCTTCCGCGCTTTCAATTTTGAACGGGGAATTTTCAAAAAGCGCCGCCGGAATCTCGCGCAAAAAACGCGACGGTTCCAGCGCGAGTTCTTCTTTGTAGCGGGTTTTCTTGTCGCAAAAACTCACGGTCAATTCGCGTTGCGGCCGCGTGAGGGCGACATAGCACAATCTTCTTTCCTCCTCTTCGCACGCGCGTCTACTTGGAAATTGGCCGTCGTTCATGCCGTAAATAAAAACGTAGGGAAATTCCAAGCCTTTCGCTGCGTGCACGGTCAAAATCACCACGCGATCGACTTGCCGGTTGAGATAATCCGTGTCCGAAACAAGACTGAGGCGATCGAGAAACCCCGCTAAGGTGGGATCGTCGCTCATCTGCTCGAAGCGCTTCAAACTGCCGAGAAATTCGCGCACATTGTTCTGGCGCTTCTCGATCACTTTCTCGTCGTGCGAAGTTTCCTGCAAGGCGCGCATGAAATCGAGACGCTTCACCAATTCTTCGGCGACGACGCTGAGTTGCCCGTCGTGAAATTTTCGACGGAACTCGTCGATGAGATGCGCAAACTGAATCATCGCATGCGCCATTGGACCGCGCAAATCTTCGATGAACTCGGCTTCGTGAAACGCGCGATGCAAATTTTTGTGCTGCGTCGCACAATACGTGTGCATCCGCAGCAACGTTTGGCTGCCGATGCCGCGTCTGGGAAAGTGCAGCGCCCGTTTGAAATTCAGCTCGTCATCGGGATTGCGCATCACTTTCAAATACGCGATCAAATCGCGAATCTCGGCGCGGTCGTAAAACGAATCGCCGCCGATGAGCTGATACGGCACATTCGCCGCACGCGCCGCTTCTTCGAGCGGACGCATTTGAAAATTCGTGCGCACCAAAATGGCGTAATCACTGCAGCGTCGTTTCGCGTCGAGCATGCGCCGGCTGGTGATTTCCGCAAAAACTTTTTCCGCTTCGTCATTCTCATTCGCGCCGCGCAGCACTTTGATTTTCGCGCCGCCCTGCCACGCCGTCCATAAATTTTTCCCTTTGCGGCGTTTGTTGTTTTTAATGACGGCATTCGCAGCATCGAGAATCAACTGAGTCGAGCGATAATTTTGCTCCAGCTTGATCACCCGCGCGCCGGGATATTTCTCGTCAAAGTGCAAAATGATTTCCGGATTCGCGCCGCGCCACGAGTAAATCGACTGGTCGTCGTCGCCGACGACGCAGAGATTGCGCCGCTGTCCGGCCAATAATTCAATGAACTGATCCTGCAGCGGATTGGTGTCCTGATACTCGTCCACCATGATATAGCGATAGAGATTTTGATAATACTCGCGCACCTCCCGATGTTCCGCCAAAAGCTTTGTCGCCAGAATCAGAATGTCGTCGAAATCAATCGCATTAAAGCCGCGCGTGCGCTGCTGATATTGGCCGTACAGATCGCGAAAGAGCAGCTCTTCGGCGTTTTCGGTTTGGTGAAATTGTTCCGGGCCGTGGCCGTCATTTTTAGCGGCGGAAACGCGCCCAAGCAACTGCGCGGGATTGTGTCCTGCAAATTCCATCGCTTCGTCTTTGATGATCTCGCGAATCAGCGCGAGCTGGTCGGACTCGTCGTAAATCACGAAATTTTTGCGATAACCGAGCGCCTCGACATTTTTGCGCAGAATGCGCACGCCGAGCGAGTGAAAAGTCGAGAGCGTCACTTTCGCCGCAACCTTCCCGGCCAATCCTTCCAACCTTTCTTTCATTTCGCGCGCGGCCTTGTTGGTAAACGTGACCGCCAAAAGATTTTCCGGCGGAACACGCCTGGATTCGAGCAAATAAGCTAAACGATACGTGATGACGCGGGTTTTGCCGGAACCGGCGCCGGCAAGAATGAGCAACGGCCCCTCGGTGTGTCCGACCGCCTGCCGTTGTTCGGGATTGAGATCGTTGAGACGTGACATGAAAATGTGATTCGTAAAACGTAAGGCGTAACTTAGTTTCTTTATTTAAAAAATTGACTTCGTTTTTTGCGAACGGCAAAAGCGATTAGCAAGATAAAAATTTGACGGGAAAGAAACAACGGAAAAATTTTAAAAAATAATGTGAAGTCCGACTTGCGCTGCGGGATTTTGCTAAATTATAAAAATCGTGGCGCGCAAGTCGGACTTCGCCCCGCGCGCCCATGAGCGGGCAAAATTCTCCTTGTTATTCTTTGGGGTTTGTGGTATATTTTATAAAAGAAGCCAGTTGCAGCATGAACAGCTTTCGTTATGCCGGATAAAAGTCCCAAACCAGAACTCGACAATTTGCCGGATATTACGGTGACAGGGTTGCCTGATTTTAATGAACATGGCGTATTGCCGTCGGGTGATTATTTTCCCACAAACGCGGCCTTTGAATCTCGGTTTGTTTATTCCGGCGACCCTGCTATTCGGCAACCTGTATATGAAGGCTGGATTAAGCACAGACAACAGCTTATGATGGATGGCCTTGCTGAATCTTCTCGACAGTTAGTGAATGGAAGTTTCACGACCTCGAAGCCCGATCCCAATGATATCGATATCGCCGTTGAATTTCGGGTTGATGGAGACATGTTTGAGAATTTGCTGCCAACCTCTCCAATCGTCAGGTTATTGCGAGGATCGAAACTGAAGGAACATTACAAGTGTGAGGCGTATCCTATTTTCTGTCTTCCCAGCGATCATCACCTTTATGAATCTGTAACTCTTGAGTCAATTCGGTATTGGACGAAATGGTTTGGACCGACACGGGAAAACATTCCCAAAGGACGTGTTTGGACAACCGTTGGTGGACTGACATGAGCGAAACCAAATCACGACAAGAAACGCTAATTTTAGAAGAGATCAACGATCTCTCGAAATACCTCGAGGGCATCCCCGAAGCTTTGCGCGCCAAGGGCATCTTTGAGGCATATTATGACCGGCTCGAGACATTGCAGGAGGAGCTCGTGCAGAACATCATGTCTTCGCCATCTTTCCAAATTAATAAGACGGCCTTTTCGGTAACGTCTCTTTTTGACGAGCCGGATGACAAGATTTATTGGCTATCACGAACACCTCAAGAGCGCCTGCGAAATCTTGAATTTTTTCGCTGTATTAGCTTGACAATGTTAAGTTAGAGTTTTAAAAAATGTTAATCCCGAATTCAGTGTGAATGAATATATAAGAGCGTGCTTCATGACCGCGAAAAACAAGGTAAAATTGCGAAATTGGCCTGTGCCC
>Ga0247727_10014518_pt1 | contig 13069 bp, 15 predicted proteins | sample WisWelCaveWW1625_FD_202498 | JGI IMG/M metagenome (GOLD analysis project Ga0247727, IMG submission 202498) | Biofilm microbial communities from Wishing Well Cave, Virginia, United States - WW16-25 | ecosystem: Environmental > Aquatic > Deep subsurface > Groundwater > Cave microbial mat | place...
ATGTGGTAATTTGTTCTGGGCGACTCATCGTATCCATCCTGCCTCCTCGTTGTCTTGGCAGGCAGGTGATACGACTTTTTGAGACTTTTGGTAAGGTTCAGGTATACGACTTTATGAGACTCGACACGAACCAGAAATCAAACCATGTCCCGCTTCGGAGCTGACCTGGTTCCAGTGTATCAACCAGCTCGCGGGCGCGCTCCAGTCCCGCATCGGCCGCTTTGCGCCAGGATGCCCTCGCCTCACTAGCTCCCTTCACGGCTCCATTCAGATGGTAGACAGCCACACCCCGGTTGTAATCCAGTTCGGCATTTGGCTTGGCGCTCGCAGGGTTTGCCTTATCGAGAAAATCGAGCGCCTCTTGATAACGTTTGAGGTAAATAAATTCAGCGCTGATCCCCTGGGCAAGTACTCCAGCCTTGTCGAGTTGCCAACCACCCTTAAACGCCTGCAATGCAGACCGGTGGCGGTCGAGGGTGCTGTATGCCTCCCCCAGCGCCTCCCAAACCTGCCAGGCTCTTTGCTCTTCCTCGATATCCTCACTAATTGCTTGCCGGTAGATTTCGATGGCCTTCTCGTACCGCTCCTGCCGGCTTAGAGACAAGCCTTTTCCAAGAAACGCTCGCATACGATGGTTCTTCTCTTTACACAGTAGAAGAGCCTCGTCAAACGCTTTCTCTGCTTGCTCGTAATCTTGTAGTTGGAGCAGGGCGTTGGCTTTGCCCAGAGCGATGTTGGGGTTTTCGGGCTCCAAGCGCGCCGCCCGGGTAAAGCTCGCCAACGCCTGGTCGTACCGCTCTTGGTTGGCCAATACCTCACTGTGAAACCACCAAGCCACTCCGCGGTGTGGAAAGCCCTCTGGCAGACGATCACTCATGTGGGCTGCCTGGCTCACGAGTTTCAAACCATCTTCTTCCTTCTTCTCTTTGATGAATGCCATCCCTTTGCCCAGGATAGCACTCATCCGGTTCGGATCGTGTTCAGGCAGTTTTGTGCCGTGTTCAATGGCTTGGTCAAATGCCTCTATGGCTTCCCCTAGCTTATCATTATTCAGCAGTAGATAGCCTTTTTGAAGATAGGCCAGTGTTGTGTACAGGTTGCCGGTTCTCGACTCTTCGGCCACCAAGATTGCTTGGTCAAGGGCGTACAAGGCTTTCGGGACATCTCCGAGTCCAGCGAAGGCCATGCCCCTAAACACCCACACATCGTCGTTCCCCTCAAGCTTTTGGTATTCGTCCAACGCCGCCTGGTGGTGATTAGCCGTCAGCAAGGCCATGCCCCGAATTGTTGAAACCAGCTGAGGCGCTATCGTTTGGTCGATCTGAACAGCTTTTTCAATAGCTTCCAGAGCACTTTCACCAGGATTGACCGTGGAGCGAGCCATACTGGCTCCAAGCCAGGCAAGCGCATCGTTTTGAAGTTTTGGCGGCGGCTCGACGGCCTGAACAATGGCCTGCATTCCTTCGTCGTTCCGCCCAAATACATTCATCAGAAGGTTGCCCCAAATGACTAGAAGCAGCGGATGCTCTTTCAAACTGGGGTACGCGGCTCGGGCCTGCTCTAGTTGCGTCGCAAACCCCCGTTCGTCGTGGAGTTTTAGATGGGTACTCACCTTGCTCATCCAGTAAATCGGCAGTTCCAGAAATTCTGACTGCAACTCACTAGCTTTTGCTAGAGCCTTTTGGGCTTCCTCGTAACGCCCCAGGTTGGACAGGGCGATGGCTTTTCCAAACCAGGCAGAAGCAAGCTGGGCAGGAACGCCCTCCAATCCCGTACCGGTAACCTGTTCGTACACCTCCAGGGCCTCGCCATATTCGCGGCGGCTGAGCAACAGCCTCCCAATTTGATCCCATGCTTCCAAAGAAGCCGGATCAAGCTCGACTGCCCGGCGAAAGGATGCCAGCGCCTCGACCTCGTCACCGGCTTTCTGCAACAGCACTCCTCGAAGATTCCACACACCTGGAATACTTGGCGCCTCCTGCGAGGCTGCCTCCAATGCCTTCAAAGCATCTACTTCTTGATTCAGAAGCATCAATGCCTGTCCCTTTTGAAACCAGGCTGCACCGCGTTCTGGCCCTTCGGGCAAGTAATTTACGGAAGTTTCGAGTGCTATAAGGGCTTCTGCATACCTTTTCAAGGTGTGCAGAACAGCACCTTTACGGAGAAGTAACAACCCTTGCTCTTGCTGTCCAGGAGAGGCATTCAACCCCTCCTCGGATGCTTGAAGTGCTTGTTCGTTTTGCCCGAGCTTTTGATAGCAGGAGCCGATAAAAAACAATAGGATTGCTGATGATGGAATTTCGGTTTTCAATTGGAATGCTTGCTTAAAAACTTCCAACGCTTTGGAATGCTGTTGTAGCCCCTGCAATGCTCTTCCCTTCTGAAAGAGAACAACAGCATGATCAGTGCCATCCGGGATGAGGGAAGAGGCCTCTTCCAAAGCTTCCAGGGCTTCCTCGTGCCGACCTAGCCCATTCAAAGCCACTCCCTTGTGAAGCCATAGGTAACCTGTAACTGGTTCTTTCCCAGTAAACCTATCAGAGGCCTCTTGCAAAGCCGCCAGGGCTTCCTCGTGCCGACCTAGCCCATTCAAAGCCACTCCCTTGTGAAGCCATAGGTAACCTGTAACTGGTTCTTTCCCAGTAAACCTATCAGAGGCCTCTTGCAAAGCCGCCAGGGCTTCCTCGTGCCGACCTAGCCCATTCAAAGCCACTCCCTTGTGATACCAAAGATACCCTATACCCGGTTCTTCCCCGGCAAGTTCAATTGCTTTCTCGGTATGATCGAGAGCTTCCGTAAAACGCGTGGTGCTATTAAGGGCGATGGCTCGTTGCAGAAGAAAAATCCAGTCTTGTTTGATCTCTGGATCGGCTTGTATTGCTTGATCGAAAGCTTGAGCCGCTTTCTCGTATACCTCGAGTTTGTTGAAAGTATCCCCTAGCTTTCTCCATATCCCGGCATCATTAGCGGCTAATCCAGCAGCCATTTCAAGTGCCTTAGCCCCCTCTGCAAGCCGTTCATATTGAAGATATACATCGCCGATCTTTTGCCAGACATTCGCCTCTTCACAACCCAGACCTGCAGCACTTTCAAGTGAGGACAGCGCTTCCTCGCTCCGCCCCATTGCATGTAGAGTCTCTGCCCGGGCGATCCAGATCCAAGCGCCATCCGCGCAATCCTCAGGCTTCACCACAATTTGGTTTAAGGCATATAGCGATTGTTCAAACTGTCCCAGCTTAAACAACGATACCCCTAATGAAAACCAACCTTCTGCATTATCATTTTCCAGCCGCGTCGCCTCTTCATAGGCGTTCGCGGCCTCTTGATAATTCCCAGATTCGAAGGCTTGATTACCTTTTGCAATCCACTCGCTTGCGTCCATATACCTCACTCATTTGCCAAATTTGACACCGTTAAAACAGGCAACTCGGAAAACGAGAACTTATACCCAAATCGTAATGTGCCCATCTGTCTATCAAAAACACCTTCTCTTTTCTGGCTGAATTATTACCCTCGATCACGCGCATCTGGTTATTCTTCGCATTCTTCTCCACCTCCGCCAGCCCCAACGCCTCCCTCAACGGCGGGATGTGGTTTCCAAATCGGCCGCGCAATCCATTCTTCAGGCCTTACCAGCCGCCCACAGGATTTTCGGGCGAGTGCGAGTCCGCGCTTTAATGACCTATGCAACCATCTGTTCGGACGCCACCATCAAGGTCAGTTCCACTGCTTCCGGCAACTCAATGGGGAAAAAGCGATCAGCTGCGTAAGCATAATCTTCCCCGCTTTCATCTACGACACGGATATAGCCATGCGCGGCCGCGTCTTTATCAGGGATGACACGATAAAGTTTGCCAATATCCAATGAAGCCAGGTAATCCTGGTTGTTGAGGCAGAGCGCAAAACGCAAATGATTTGAAGATTGTTTTTTCATGTCTTTTACTCAGTCTAAAAAGGGCAACTTGAGTTTGAACTCTTTCCTTCCAATACCGTGAGCTTCGTACCAATGGATTTCAGCAGTCCGTACCGTACCGTCTTGCAACTTTACCAAAGTTGTTCCTTTCAGTTTTCGCCAACGGCCCTCGCCATATTGCTTTTGCAACCGTTTTTGCTCACGGATGGAACGTCCAAGGGCGATGGTTTCAATGTCTGTGATGTCCCCAATGATTTCGAAGTCCATGGTTGATTGTCCAGAGCATTTTCGCTTTCAAATTATACTGTAATCATCAGCCTCAGCCAGCTCGCCGCTCAACGCTTCCTTCAATTGCCCCACGGCCCCACCCCCGCCACCCGCTCCACCCGGATATGCAGCACATACCCCTCCGGCGGGTTGTCCATCGGCGGGAACTTCACCCCCGGCCCGATATACACCGCCGCCAGCCGTTGCAGCAACGCCGCCGCCCCGCCCTCCACAATAACCCCTTCCCCATAGAGCACGGCATACTCCTCCAGCCCAAACGCACTCAGCGTCCCCGCCTCCAGCGAGATTGCCACCCGCGGGTCGCGCTGGACATTCTTCAGCTTCTGATTAAATGGCAGATGCCCGGAGACCACCTCGTCCCCCTCCAGCCCGATCCACACCCCGGTCACCTGCGGACTGCCATCCGCGTTCAGCGTCACCAGGTGCGCCAGCGCTCCCGCCTCAATCAGTTCGCGCAACTCGGTTGGAATTTTCATCATGCCCTCCGGTACGTCTTCGACTTCCCGTGAATGGCGTCCTCCCGAATGCGCCACTCCACCCCGGCAAACTGCGACTCCCGCAGTTGCCCAAAAATCCCATCCCCGGTCATGACCAGCGTATCCTCCGTTGCAAACGGATAAAATGCCGTTTCCCCACTGATCCGCGCCACAAAATAATCCCGGCCCCCCGGCAGGTAGACCCGCCCCTGAAAATATTCCTCCGCCACCCGCGCGGGGGCGTGCTCCCCGACATTCATCCGCGCCTCGAAAATGGTCTGCGCCCCCACCCGCATACTGGCCGGAACCTTCTCCGATACAGCCACCTCCGCAAAATAATACGGCGTCCTGAAAAACAGCCGCTCTGAAAACGCAAAGAATCGGTTTGAATTGAACGCGTGCGCCAGGAAATACCCGTCATGCGAACCGCCATCCTCCCGCCCACTCACGGCCACGGACACCGCACACTCACAAAACCGCGCCCCCTTCCACAACAACCGCGGCGCGCTGATCAGAATCCCCGCCCTCCCGTCCACCTCGTATGCAAACAGCCCCTCCCGTCCCAGCGCCTCCCGCCAGAAACCCATGTCTGCCGTCCCAAACAGGGCTACCTCCCGCACGTGCTCAATATACGCCGCATACTGGATTGCTTCTTTCACCATCTCTCCGATCCTTTAGCCCACTGCTTCCGCCGGGCGGTGGGGTACAACCTTCAGCCAATTTAGCGCCCATTGTACAGACGAGCCAATCAACAGGGCAAAGACCACGGTCCCGACCCCAGCCGGGCCGCCCAATAGCCAGCCGACCGCCACCACCACAATTTCCAACGTCCCGCGCGCCCGCCGCAGACTCCAGCCCAGCTTGCGATGCAGCGCCAGCATCAAGCTGTCACGCGGCCCCGCCCCGGCATCCACGCCGATGTAAATCCCGGTAGCCACCCCCATCATCAGGATCGCCAATAAAAGCATGGCAAGCTGGAGCGGCAGGTTGGCGGGTACCTCCGGGAAATTCCGCAAAGTCAGGTCAAGCCAGGGGCCAATGCTCAGGATATTCGCCAGTGTCCCCCAGCCGATCTGCTCCCGCAGGGAGAGCGCCGCCACCAACACACACGCCCCGGAGATCATCGTCATGATTCCCGGCGTCACGCCCACAATTTTCGACAACGCCACATCCAGCACCTGCCACGCGCTGATCCCCAGGCCCGCGCGAATCATCACGGCAATCGCCGCCCCGTACATCCCCAGCCCCACCTGGATCACCAGGAAATCACGTAAAAAAGTTCGGCCACGCACAGGCTTAAACAATCGTTCACCTCAAATTTCCGGGATCGTCTGCTGGCGAAAATTTGCCAGCCAACACGGTGCAGGATTCTACCTGACTGGCCTCCTCCCGGCCTCCCCCAAATCCCAAAAAACGATGTTGGGGGACGTGAGGGCATGGCGGGGGGATGGGGCAAAATTGCGCCAAAGTTTGACAATTGCAAACCCGGCCTGTATAATCGTGCCGACGTTCACAAAAGCAGGCTATTTGCAATCTGCACTCAGGAGTATGAAATCATAGATTGAGCAAGCAATTTCCCTGACCTGAAAAAATCGATTGCGTTGTGAGCGTCAATCGATTTTTTATTTTCTGGAGAAGAAAAAGTGACCACTGTAAATATTCGTTCAAATGAATCGCAGGAACAACTCTTTCGCCGGTTCCGCACCAAGGTGACCAAGGCTGGCATCCTCGGCGACCAGCGCCGAAAACGCTGGTTTGTCTCCAAGAGCGAAGAGCGGCGTCTCGCCAAAAAGAAATCCATCCGCCGAATGCAGCAGAAACAGCGTATGGCCAATGACGCCGGGTAAGCCTGGAGCAACTTATGGCCAAAGAAGATACAAAAATTCAATTCGAAGGCACCATCGTGGAGGCCCTGCCAGCCACCCAGTTCAAAGTCCAACTGGACAATGGACACCAGGTGCTGGCATACCTCTCCGGCAAAATGCGCAAGTTCTACATCCGCATCCTGCTTGGAGACCGCGTCAAGGTCGAAGTCTCCCCCTACGACCTCACCCGCGGGCGCATCGTTTTCCGCGCGAAGAAGGGCGGCAACCCGCTTGAAGAAGAAGTATAAATTGTCTCCCGGCCAGATTCCCTGCCACCACCTGAATACTTGATTCCCCCGCCCCGGCCTCCTGGCTGGGGCGTTTTCTTGTCACCCCATGCTTCCCCTCCAAACCGAAAGCATCACCCTCCTGGGTATCCCGCTCACCGATGATCAGGCGGCCCTGCTCGCCGAATACGCCCGCCTCCTGATCGAGTGGAACGCCCGCTTTAACCTGACCGCCATCCGCGACCCGGAAGAAATCCGCGTCAAACATTTCCTCGATTCCCTCGCCTGCCTCACCGTCATGCCCGACCCCATTGGTCGGGTCATCGATGTCGGCACCGGCGCGGGGTTTCCCGGCCTCGTCCTCAAAATCGCCCGTCCCGAAATCCGCCTCACCCTCGTTGATCGGTTGCCAAAAAAGCCCATTTTTGCGAACGGGTGGTGCAAGTGTTGGGCCTGCGGGATGTGGAAATCCTGGTGGAACGCGCCGAAACGGTGGGACAAATGGCCGCCCACCGGGAACAGTATGACTGGGCGCTGGCGCGGGCCCTCGCGGGGATGCCCACCCTGGTGGAATACCTGCTCCCCCTGGTGCGCCGCGGGGGACACGCCCTGGCCCAAAAGGGAAGCACCGGCCCCGCTGAGGCCGAGGACGCCTCACGGGTGATCGACCTCCTTGGGGGCCGCGTTCTCTCCACGGGTTCCGTGCCCATCACCGGGCTGGCCGGTGCGCATTCCCTGATCGTCGTCGAAAAAATTGGCTCCACCCCGCCCGATTACCCCCGACGGGTGGGCCTGCCCCAGCATTCCCCCCTGACCCAATAATCAAGCCGTCACGTGCCCGGCGCGCACGCCCCAGACCCGCGCCTGCGTGACGAAATCCGTTGCGAACATGGCGAGGTCCGTGGTCGTGGCGAGCACTTGTTCACAACCGGCCATGCGTCCCAGCAAGTCCAGGCGGCGGTATTCGTCCAGTTCAGCGAGGACTTCGTCGAGCAGGAGGACGGGCCAGTGGTCGGTTTTCTGCTTCATCCAGGCGACCTCCGCCAGTTTGAGGGTGAGCATGGTGGTACGCACCTGGCCGCGCGAGCCGTAGGTGCCCAGGTCGGTGCCGTTGCTGAGGAAGCGCAGTTCGTCGCGGTGCGGCCCGAAGAGCGTGACGCCGCGGGCGATCTCTTCGGGGCGGGTGGCTTCGAGGGCGGCGGTAAATCCTTTTTGGATGGCAACCTCGGTGAACCCCGCGCGGTTTTTGGGGTCGTTGATTTTCAGGACGAGTTGGCCGTCCGGGTTGGGGAGGGGGTCGTAGGAGGGGCGGTATTCCAGCCGGAGGACTTCGGCCTGGCGGGTGAGGTCGAGGTGAATCTGGGCGGCCAGGATTGCGATCTCCTGGATGGCCTGGATGCGCGCCCGGATGATGCGCGCGCCGAGGGTGGTGAGTTCCTGATCCCAGTAGGCCAGTTGGGCCGGGTCGCCGCCATAGTCGGCGATCTGTTTGAGCAGGGCGTTGCGCTGGGTGATGACTTTGTTGTAGTTGGTGAGGACGGCGCTGTAGCCGGGGATGACCTGGGCGAGGGCGAGGTCGAGGTAGCGGCGGCGGTGCTGGGGGGGGCCTTCGACCACGTCGAGCATCTGGGGGAGGAAGAGGACGGCGTTAAATGCGCCCATCATTTCGTTGAGTTTGAATTTCTGTTTGTCGAGCAGGGCTTCCTTGCGGACGCGCGGGCCGTTGGGGCCGGTTTTCTCCTGGATGATGCGGAGTTCCATTTCGTGGGCATGACCGTTTTTTTGGAAGCGCGCGACGATGCGGGCCACGGCCAGGTCGGCTTCGGCGGCATGGAAGTTGATGAGCTGGCGGTCGTTTTCGGCGTGGAAAGAGGTGAAGGTGGCCAGCATGTAGATGGCCTCAAGCAGGCTGGTTTTGCCCTGTGCGTTCTGCCCGACCAGGAGGATGGTGCCAGTAGGCACATCGAGGTCCAGCCGGGAGAAGTTGCGGAAATTGGTCAGGGAGAGGTGGGTGAGGTGCATTGTAGTCGGGTAGTTGCGTAGTTGGCTGGTTACTTCGTTCCGTCCTTTTGTCTTTTCTTCCTTCCTTTCCCCCTCCCCAGATCACACCTCTTCCGCGGCGTCGGCGGTCTGTTTCCAGAGTTTCTCGGCCTTGTCCACAAATAATTCGCCGTTGAGGTGATCAAACTCGTGCTGGAAAATGCGGGCCAGCCAGCCTTTGGCTTTCATTTTCATTTTCTGGCCGCGCCGGTTTTGCGCCTGGATGGTCACTTCCCAGGAACGTTCCACATCCCCCATGATGCCCGGGATGGACAGGCAGCCCTCGACGCCCATCTCCGTTTCCTCGCTGAACCGCTTGATCTCCGGGTTGACCATGACGTAGGTTTTCCTGGGGGCGTCCTCATCTTCGTCATCCCCCCATTCGGCGACGAACAGTCGGAGGGGCAGGTTGACCTGCGGGGCTGCCAGCCCCACGCCGGGGGCGTCGCGCATGGTTGCGATCATGTCATCGATCAGGGTTTGCAACTCAGGGCCAAAATCGGTGACCGGGCGGGTCTTGCGTTTGAGGATGGGGTTGGGCAGGGTAACGATGTCTAAAAGGGGCATGAGGCAGTCTCAGGTTTTAGGGGTCGGGGCGTTATTTTACCCGAAACAACCCGCGGGGTTCACCAGGACTGCCAGGGCCAGGAATCCCCCTGTCCCCGCCATCCTCCCGTTGCCCCTACTTAAGCTTGTATTTGTTTTCGTCGTCCGGTTTTTCGCTATCGGGGCGGGGCCAGAGTTCCTGCGCATTACCGTGATAGCGCGCCAGCCATTCGATTTGCCGGTCTTCATCCTGGCGAAGGCGTTCGCGCTCCAATTGCTGGCGGCGGGCCTGCTGGTGATCGGAAACTTCCTGGCGGACGCGTGCCGGGTTGTGGACGTGTTCAAATTGATAGGTGCGCTCGCCGACGTTGATGGAAACGCTCCCGAAATTGAGGAGGATCCCCAGGATGCCTTTGCGCTCGTGTTCCAGGCTCAGGATGCTTTCCAGCGGGGCGGTCTGGCGGTTCTCGCGGCCCAGCGGGGTGCGGTCGGTATCGGTGATGCTGGTCGGGGAAATTTCGTATTTATCGTCGCGCCAGTCCCAGTACTGGTAAAACCACCAGCCGAGGCAGACGATGAGGAGGACAACGAAAAGGATCGTGGTGAGCCGGCCGGGCAAATTGTTCAGCAGGTATATACCTCCCACCAAAAGCGCCGCCAGCGCCAGGGTGGGCATGAACACCTGTTGCAACAGGACATACCAATGGGTGCGATACACAATCGTATCCCCCTCCAGGTATCGCATGCGGAAGAAATTGGTGAACAGTTCCTGAAAGAGGGAGGGAGGTTGCTTCTCTTCCTGGGTTGGCAGGGCCGCGATGGAAACGGGCGCGGGCCGCGTTTTCCTTTTGGGGACCGCCAAACCCATCCTCTCCCGGAGGCGTTCGTTGAGGTGTACCTCAGTATCCTGCTTGGCGCGTTCGCGGGCACGGTGCCAGTATTCCTCAATCAGCCCCTTGAATTGCTCCGGCTGGCCGATGTTGCGCATGATGATAGTGCCGCTGTAGGTGTTGATGTGCAGGTTGCCATAACCGAAGATGCGCTGGAGCAGGTCGGTGGAAATGTCCACCGAGCGCACTTCGGTCAGTTTGGCCTCGGAGGTGCTTTGATAGAGCAGGATGGTTTCTTCCAGCCAAACGACGCGCTTGTCGGTGACAATGTAATAATCGTCCGCCCAGTCCAGATAGCGCCATAGCCCCCAGAGCAAAGCGGCTACCAGCCCCGCCCCGCCCGCGTAGTCCAAAATTTGCATGGAAAGCTGGAACCCGAAGGCGAGCACGGTCAGACTCAATGAGGCCAGGAAGGCCACCGGTAATTCGTTGAGGATCAGGATCATCGGGTGTTTGCGGGCCACCAGGTGCAGGCCTTCATCTTCCATCAGCCAGTCAAAGCGCTTGCGGTTGGCAATCTGGTAGCCCTGGCTGACCGCGGCCAGTTCGTTGCGGACGCCCGGATGTTTTTGTACCAGATCGTTAAAGTCCAGCCGACCCATCCGCAGCAGGATCACCGCGTCCACCGCAGTGACCGAGGCGCGGCGCAGCGAATTGGTCAGCAGGGAGCCTTCCCCAAAGAAATCCCCTTTCTTGAGCATTGAAACGTGCTGATCTTCCCCGCGGATTTTTGAGCTAACGGCGACATGGCCGGCCAACACAAAATAAAAACTCTCCCCGCGTTCGCCTTCTGAAAATAACCGTTTGCCAGGTTCCAACTGATCGATGGTGAACTTTGGGGCTATGGCGGCCAATTCGGCGTCATCCAGTTCCCGGAAGAGGTGGCTTTTCCGCAGGATGACCATGATCGCGCGGGCTATCACCGCATCAAACCCAATCGCATCGCTCATGAAACGATTTTACATCAAGCCCGCCCTCCTCCGCAAACCAAACCACCCTGAGGTTTGTAGGGGCGGGGTTTCCCCGCCCCGCGCCCCCGCGCCCGGGGATGATAGAATCCCCCGCAAACCCACCCCAGGAGCATCCCATGCCCATCCACTTCGGCACCGACGGCTGGCGCGCCGTCATCTCCGATACGTTTACCTTTCACAACTTGCGCCTCGTCGCCCAGGCCATCGCCGACGCCGTCCGCTCCGGCAACTGGAACGAAGGCGCGCCCGCCAGATACGCCCCCACCTCCAACGCCATGGTCGTCGGCTTTGACACGCGCTTCCTCTCCGACCGTTACGCCCGCGACGTGGCCCGCGTCCTCGCCGCCAATGGCTACACCGTTTACCTGGCCCAGGCCCATGCGCCCACCCCGGCCATCTCCTATGCAGTGCGCCACCTCGGCGCGCAGGCTGGCGTCATGATCACGGCCTCCCACAACGCCCCGCGCTACAACGGGGTCAAACTCAAATCCAGTTACGGCGGCTCCTCCCTCCCCGAACAGGCGCGGCGTGTCGAAATTTATCTCAACGATAACGAAGAACAGGCGCGCGGCCCCAACCTCATGGATTATGACCTGGCCCTCCAAGCCGGCGCGATCAAGAAATTTAATCCCATCCCGTCCTATTACGACCACCTCCGCACCCTCATCGACTTCGAGATCATCGGCGAACGCCGGCGGCACATCGTCGTTGATTCCATGTACGGTTCCGGCAAGGGCGTCATCGCGGGCATTCTACAAGGGACGGGCGCTGAAATCCACGAAATCCGCGGCGAACTCAATCCCGGTTTTGGCGGCATCCACCCCGAGCCGATCAGCAAGCACCTCGGCGCGCTGGCGGGCGCCATCGCCGCGGGGCGCGGCAGTTTTGGCATTGCCACCGACGGCGACGCCGACCGGGTGGGCGCGATGGACGAACGCGGCCAGTTTGTGGACCCGCACAAAATCATGGCCCTCGCCCTGCGCCATCTCCACCAAAAGCGCGGTCTGACCGGCGACGTGGTGCGCACCGTCTCCACCACCCGGATGCTCGACCGCCTGGCGGAGCGGTACGGCCTCGCCATCCACGAGACGCCCGTCGGCTTCAACCATATCGCCGACACCATGCTCAGTGGCGACGTGCTGATCGGCGGCGAGGAGTCGGGGGGCATCTCGTTCAAGGGTCACATCCCCGAGGGGGACGGTATCCTGATGGGGTTGCTGCTCATTGAAATTGTGGCCGCCTCCGGGGGCACCCTCGCCGACCTGGTGGATGACCTGCTCAAGGATGTCGGGCCTGCTTTTTATGCGCGCCGTGATTTGCGTCTCAACCAACCCGTGCAAAAGGGTGCGATGACCCAGCACCTGGCCGAGCATGCCCCGGCCAGCATTGGCGGGGAGTCCGTGGCCCGCGTGTCCGTAATGGACGGGGCCAAATACATTATGGGTGATGATTCCTGGCTGCTGATCCGCCCCTCGGGGACGGAGCCAGTGCTGCGGGTCTATGCCGAAGGGAGGAGCGAGGCGATGCGGGATGCGCTGTTGGGGTATGGGGAGCAGGTGGCGGCGGGCGTGGCGTAGATTCGGATGTCTCTTATATGCCGCGATGTATTCAATCTTTCAATAGGATAGAAGCTGATGGTTTTGCGAACCGCTTTCCTGTAACAACATTTTACCGAGGACTGCGCTTGGGTATCAACCACGCTTGATTGTCGAGCCATGCGCTAAGGCCATTGGTCACAAGTTAAGCTAGATTTGCTTCTGTCAAGACAGGAAACCGTTCCAAAGGTGAAGGATGTGCGCCTTTGCGCCTGCGCTTGACGATGCCCAGTAGCTTGGTGTTGGCGGCTAGATACG
>Ga0247727_10014519_pt1 | contig 13069 bp, 14 predicted proteins | sample WisWelCaveWW1625_FD_202498 | JGI IMG/M metagenome (GOLD analysis project Ga0247727, IMG submission 202498) | Biofilm microbial communities from Wishing Well Cave, Virginia, United States - WW16-25 | ecosystem: Environmental > Aquatic > Deep subsurface > Groundwater > Cave microbial mat | place...
CTTCGCGTTGATTGATGATGGATTTGTTTGGGACATACATATATTCTATCGGATCTTCGATGGTCACTATATGACGAGCTTGCTCGTTGTTTACTAAATTCACCATTGCAGAAAGAGTGGTGGACTTGCCTTGCCCCACAGGCCCAACCACCAAGAAAAATCCTTGTTTTTTGCGCGCGATGTCCGCAAGGACTGGAGGCAAATGTAAATCAGTCAAAGACTGTACTTTGGGAACAAGACGAAAAGCCACACTGATCAGATTTTTCTGAAAAAAAGCATTGCCTCGAAGACGCGCTTCACCACGAAAATCATATGAAAAGTCTACTTCTTTTTCTTCTAAAAATTTCTCGAGTTTTTTCTTGTCCAAGACTTCACCCAAGATACCTACCACATCATCTTTGGACATAGCTTGATGCTTCGCAAGAAATATCAATTCTCCTGCCACACGGATAGCTGGAATTTTTAAAGCGCCAAGATGTAGATCTGATCCGCCTTCGCGAATGAGAGTCAAGATAAGTTCTTCAAATTCTTTTTTGTAATCCATAATAAATAATATTTAGACTTCTTAATAAGATTATACAATACTTTTACTCATTTTCGCCAGTGAAATTGAAAACTTCTTTATAAGGAATAACTCCGTTTATAGCTTTGAGCATCGCATCTTCTTTCATTGAAAGCATACCGTTCGCGCGAGCGACTTTATATATTTCGTTGTTAGTAGGACTTTTCAAGATAACACTCTGCATTTCTTTGTTGATCTTAAACATTTCAAAAATAGCGATACGACCACGAGTACCAGCTGGGCATTCTGTAGACGGTACTGTATCGTACATATCGCTCTTTATCTCGATTCCTTTTTTAAATTCTTCAGGTAAATCTTTCAAACTGCTTTCGATCTGAAGCTTGACGCTCTCATCCATAGGCACTAGTTTTTTTGAAGACTCACAAGTAAGCCGAGCGAGTCTCTGCGCCACAGAGAGTATTAAAGTCGGCGCGATGAGATACGGATCCACTCCCATATCCACCAGTCTCGGCACTGCGCCGATAGCGTCGTTGGTGTGCAGAGTGGATAATACAAGGTGTCCAGTGAGGGCGGCTTGGATGGCGAGCTGAGCTGTTTCTTTATCACGAATCTCACCAACCATTATTACATCTGGGTCTTGACGGAGGATAGAACGAAGACCCGAAGCAAATGTGTATCCTATCTCTGGCATCATCTGCGATTGATTGATGTCAGGCATATGATACTCTACTGGGTCCTCTAGCGAGACGATGTTCGTAGTTTCCTTGTCGAGTTCATTCATCATAGAATACAGTGTGGTGGATTTACCTGAACCCGTAGGCCCAGTGATCAAAATAAGTCCATAAGGTTTTTTTAAGTTCTCACGAAGAAGCTCGAGATTTCTTTCAGAAAGTCCGAGTTGGTCTAAAGGCTTAACTCCCTTTTCTGAATCCAAAATACGCATCACGACTTTCTCTCCATAATAGGCCGGCATAGTGGAAACACGAAAATCTATCTTTCGATCATTTAATGTTGTGCTAAAGGACCCATCTTGAGGCTTCCTTTTTTCATCTAAGCGAAGTTTCGCCAATATTTTGACACGAGCCACGATACCATTGTATACAGAAAGAGGTAACACAATAGTAGTGGCCAAGCTACCATCCACTCGAAAACGCACTTTGACTTTTTCTCCGGTATTTTCGATATGGATATCAGAAGCGCCACCTTCTATGGCATTGCGCAACATCACCGCTACGATTTTTATCACAGGAGCATCTTCTACTATTTTTGTACCTTCTTCTCCTTTAGCATTTTTGAGTTCAGCATTTAGACTATTGAATTCATTTGCCGCTTTTGTGTCCAAGGATGCTTTGTCTTCTTTTATGTCACTCAGAGCATCCTCGACTTGCACAGAAATGCCTTTATAACTCTCCATTACGACTTTGTAATCACTCTCTGAGATGAGAAAAAGTTTGAAGGAAATACCTAGCTTGGCGGCTATGAATTGGAGCGCATCTATAGCTTCGGTATTCTCGCCATCTGTAATACCAACTTCGAGGACTCCATCTTTAAAATCGATTGGCGCAAAACGATAATGCAGAGCAGCTTCTTCTGGAATATATTTCAAAGCATCAAAAAGATCAGTCTCTTTAATATTCACTTTTCTCGTGGGTATTCTCAAATACTCTCCCTTTGTAATGAGTATTTTATCTTCTGGTACGCCAAAATCAATTAAAGCTCGATCTATATCACCTCCGTATTTTTCCCTAGCGAGATCTTTAATGTCATCAATCTGGCTGTTGTTGATTACACCCTTTTTTACTAATTCTTCTAAAAAGCTCATATGTTAATTATGGTTTTGCTCCGTTGGTTCCGCTCTTTGATGGTGTAGTGGTAGACATTATAGGAGCAAAAGGATTTGGTCTGCCTTCATCACCAGTAGGAACGAGCAAGATACTAGAATCATTTAGATTTATGAAAACTTTATCAGCAAAAATAGAATCATCGAGTTTGATGTTTTTGACACTGAGCAATACCGAAAGGAAATCTTCTGTGACTTTATTCATATTCGCTCCAGTCCCGGTGGTCGGAATATTCGGATCCGCAAAAGGTGATGTCTCGCTAGAAGGAGCAGAAGCTAGGTTGGCCTCTTTGTCTTTGCTTTGGACGAAAAAGATATAAGCGAGCGCCACCAGGACACCGATCGCAACAAAAAATATTGTGTTTTTAACAGTTGTGTTCATTTTAATTTTTAAGCCAGTAAGTTTTAATTTTAAAATCGTATGTATAAACCTCGGACAAAGATGATCCTGCGCCTAGATTTGTATTTGAAGAAAATTGAATCGAAGAAATATCCACGATGCGGAGATTGTTTTCTATGTCTTTTATAAAGCTGATAAAATTGCTATAAGATCCAGAAGAAGAAAATTCTAGATTCCAAACATCATAATCTTTTGGGGCTTCTTCTTCGGTAGTGGCTACCTCTTCACCCTCTTCGGTGACGGCCACATCTTCTCCTGCATCATATTTCACATTCTTTAAGACCATACCATAAGGTGAAGCTATTTTTTCTATCTCGAGGATGAGGCGAATATTATCTACATTATCTGGCAAGAGCTTTTGGAGCTTGGATAAATTTTCTGGATTCAAAGAATTGTATTTTTGTGTAAGCTTGTCGCGCTCAGCCTCGAAAGCTTTTGCATTATCGAGGGCTTTATTATAAGAAGAAACCAAATCTCTTTTTATTGAAACTTCTTGATAGAATGGATTAGTAAATAGAAAAAAAGCCGTGACTGCTATTCCTATTAAGATACCTGGTAAAATAAATTTGAACATATATTTAAATTAAAAAACTACAAATCTTCTTCGCTAAAAAACTCACTATTTGTACCTGCATTTAAATCATCCTCTAAACTTTGATCTATTATGTCATTCGGGTTATTGCTGTTACCTGTGTTCTCTGCGGTCACTTCGATCAATTTTTTATAATTGACAAAATTCGCATCAACAAAAAAATCAAGCTCAAAAAGCACATTGCCTCTGTCATCGAGAGAAAGATTGGAAAACACCGGATCGATGAAATTTTTATTCTTGGTAAAAAGATCGGATTGTAACGCCACAGATCTATACCCCACAGCCACACCGTCGAGCTTGATGGCAATCATATTATTTTTGCTGTTTGCAAGATCATAAGTAAATTTAGTATAGCCGATGGTCTGCATCGTGATGGTCTGAAGCTCTTTGAATATCGGAGAGATAGAAATGTGCTTGGAAAGTATCTCGTTTGAAGCGCGCAATCGTTTGTCCAAGGTCTGCAGTTGAACTATTTTTGAAGGTTCAAAACGATTTTTGGAAAGAGTCAAATCGCTCTCCATCTTTGCTAAATTCTTTGCTAAAACTCCATCATAAAAATAAAGCCCACCTGTAACCAGTATGACTGTGAAAAATACAAGCATAGAAAATATCGTCAGGTAACTAACCCTACCTACGCTCACAGCCCTCGCTTCAATCATCGGTTTTTTGGGTATGAAAGATGTTTGAAAATTTTGACCGTCCATTTGTTTGTCGTGCTATATCTATTATCGCATTTATTGTAATTTGCGCAAGGCAAGACCTATGGCAACTGCGAATTCCGGACCGATTGTCTCCAAAACTTTGTCTAAAAACTCCGGCGCGCTTGTCTTTGAGAAAGGTTGACCTACCACCACCTCTGCGCGAAAGTTATTTACAGCTATTTCTCTCAATCCTTTCAATAACGAACCTCCGCCAGTCAAAATGACTTTGGTGACAGTCCTGTCATATTTCTTTTCGTAAGCTAACAATACATTATTGGTTTCCGAAAAAATATAATCCGTATGAATCTTGATGATATCCGCGATATTTTGCTTCGAAGGGTTCTCAAAAAAACCGTATTCTTTTTTCATTTCTTCTGCTTGAGGAAAAGGGATGCTCAAAGATTGAGCAATAGATGAAGAGATCTCCGCGCCACCACGATTTATGGTGTGATGACCTTTGACCATGCCGAATTCTACCAAGGTTAGTTTGGTACTCGAAGCGCCAAAATCCATAATGAGCACCAACGATAGCTCATGCTCGAAATTTGATCTAATGTAAGAGAAAATTTCAATTTCAAAAAAACTAGCCTCGAGTCCGCATTCAGATACTATAGATTTATATCTGGAAATAGCTTCATTTTGAATAGCCACGACGAGAACTTCTTTTTTTTCTAAAGGAGTTTCTGGCGAAACAACAGTATTGGCTTCTTCGAATGACATCTCTCTTTTTGGCAACATAAAGTAATCGAGCGTGACTTCGGTGATAGGTAACGGAATATATTTTCGCGCTTCAATAGATATAATAGAAGAGATCTCTCCATCCTTGATCTGTGGAGGCAGAGCGAGGGTGAATATTAGACTAGACTGCACTGGTATAGAAAAAGCGGAGGAAGTCGTGGAAACTCCGGATTGCTTTAAGACTTCTTTCAATGCTTCTACTGTCTTATCTACGGGTAAATTTGTCACCCGTCCAGAATCTGTGCTGGCATATGAACCAAGCGCGATAGCTCCATAAGTCTCGAGCAATATCTTGCCTCCTTTTTTCTTGAGTTCTACGACCTTGATGGCCGAAGATCCTGTATCTATGCCGACAGCACTACTGCTATCTACTGTTTTGAGTTGCCTTAGCTTTAAAAAAAAATCTTTAAATATATTGTTCATTTTCTTGAATTAACGCAGATTATGTTTATAATTGTAGCACGAATGAATATTTTAGACACTATATCTGACATCATATTCCCATCATATTGCATTGCTTGTGGCAAAAGAGGCGTGGATTTATGTCTGGATTGCCTATTCAAAGCCCCACCGGCGTTACGCGAAAATGCAGAATGGATCTTTCCTCTGTTTGATTATAGACATCAGACCATCAAAGAATCTATTTGGCTTTTAAAATACAAGGGTCGCAAAAAACTTGCAAAAATATTCGCCGAGGTTATGTATGGGCGAATCGTAGAAGAATTGGCTGATCTGCGAATGATAAAAAACTTTCGTGAGGCGTTGTTAATACCTATTCCACTTTCAAACACGAGACATAGAGAGCGAAGTTATAACCAAGCTGAATTGATATGTAGAGAATTAATAAGATTAGATAATGAATCCAATCTACGCCATAGCGTAGATGTGGGACAAGATAAGAATTTTGAATTTGATAAAAATATTTTGATAAAAACGAAAGAAACAGAACACCAAGCCAGAATCAAAGAAAGAGCAGAAAGATTAAAAAATTTAGAAAATTCCTTTGCGGTAAAAAATCCAGATAAAATAAAAAATAGAAATGTTATACTTGTAGACGATGTTACAACCACTGGCGCCACACTCGAAGAAGCTAAAAAGGCACTAAAAAAATCCGGAGCCAAAAACATCATCGCTTTCACTGTGGCGCATTAATATTTTATGTATTATACTTCCTGAATGGAAAATGAAATAGAACAAAAAAAGGAAGGGGTCAAACTATCTGTGCCTATGGCTATAGTCATCGCAGGTGCTTTGATCGCAGGAGCTTTGTATTTTTCTTCTTTGTCGAGCGATTCAAAAACTACAACATTAAATATAGAAGAACAACTCGCAGTGGAAAAACTTGAAAAGATGCGACCGATTAGCGCCAGAGATCATATTCGTGGCGACATAAATGCTCCAGTGAAAATAATCGAATATTCTGATACCGAGTGTCCTTTTTGCAAAAGATTTCACGAATCAATGAAGAAGATAATGGATGAACACGGATCAAATGGCGAAGTGGTTTGGATTTACCGACATTCCCCTCTTTACAAGCCAAACTCTGCTGGGCAAACTCTTCACTCAAAAGCGATCACTGAGTCGGAAGCGCAAGAATGCGCTTGGGAGCAAGGTGGTAATGAAAAATTTTGGGAATACACAGACAGGATTTATGAAATCACTCCTTCAAACAATCAACTCAATTTAGTAGAACTATCAAAAATAGCTGCGAGTATTGGACTTGATGTAGAAAAATTCAACGCTTGCCTGGCGAGTGGTAAATACAGAGATTATATAGATAAGGATCTGCAAAATGCTTATGACACAGGTGGCGGAGCGACTCCGTGGAATATCATTATTGCCAAAAATGGTAAAAAATATCCGCTAATGGGCGCACAACCTTATGAAGTATTAAAACAAGTCGTCGAATTTGGGTTGAAATAAAGAAAATAAAAATTAGATTTTTCTCCTAAAACAAAGCTGTGCCACGAGAACCCCAGGATCTCGTGGCACAAGAAAATCTTGACAATCAATCCTCCTCCCGTTGAGGAATGAAAGTGACCGAGAGAGTAGCAAGAAAAGCCGTTATCGCATTGTACCATTGTAACTCGTGCTGCGAAGGCTTTACCCCGAGGTAGGGATTTAGCAACCAAAACCCCCAGGCCGCAAATAAAGCCAAAAACACCCGAAAGATTAACCGTGCCCAGTTGAATCTGGGCTTCAGCTTGCTTTCTATCATAATACCTCCTGTTAAAGTGCGTTTTTTAAAAACCTGCAAAAAAATAACAGGGAGTTATTTTTTTGCTTTTATCTTCCATACAATTAAAGCATCTTGTATGTAATCTGTCAAAAGGGCGGAGGAATTGCCTCCGCCCTAGATTTTTCTTTTGAATATAGTAGACTATTTATTATAAAAAATGGAAAAAAATAATAAAAAACTTGTAATATTTTGTGGCCCATCTGGGACGGGTAAATCCACACTTGCAAACTTTGTGGCTCCTCTTTTGCCTTTGGGTTTTTCCGTTTCTGCGACAACTCGAGAAAAAAGATCTGGTGAGACAGACGGTGTGCAATATTATTTCATCGCTAAAGAAGAATTTAAAAAGAAAATCGCTGAAGATGCTTTTGTGGAGTACGAAGAATTTTACAATCAATACTATGGCACACTAAAGTCCGAGCTCGAGAGAATCTGGAGCGCTGGCAAAAGCGCTATGTTTGATGTAGATGTATTGGGCGCGATAAATCTAAAGAAAAAGTTTGGAGATAGAGCACTCACCATATTCATTTCTCCACCAAGCAAAGAGGTGCTTTTTGAGAGGTTAGAGAAACGCGCAACTTCAAATCCTGAGGATTTGAAGTTGCGCAAAGACCGCGCCGAAAAAGAACTCGCTAAAGCATCAGAATTTGATCATATAGTGATCAATGATGACCTAGAAAAAGCAAAATCCGAAGCGCTGGAAATAGTAAAAAAATTCTTGAGCTAGATTTTTTCTTTAATTCACAGTCTAAAAAACTTTCGAAAAAATAAATTTTAAAGCTGTGAGATAATGCCCAAGCTTTTTGTTTTTAAACACTTTAATACTCAGACCTCTCTTTTCCATATCTTTTACCAAACGATCTCCACTCTCATAAGGTATAACCTTGTCAGACCTCGACAAATAAACTTCAATATCCTTCCCTTCTAATCTGTCTATATTATTCTTCGGTGCCAAATCTTGCCAAATTTTTTCTAATTTATCCAAATTTATTTTTCTCTGCTCTATTCCCTTTTGCAAATCGACAGTGGCGACACCATTCCACAGACAATACGCTAGTGAATCTCCGGGTACCACTAGACACAGTCCATCCACATCTTCATTGTCATTTGCAACCATTAAAGCATGGACATTGCCCAGACTTATCCCTACTAGAACGATCTCTTTGAATTTATATTTCTTTTTTATTTTACTAATATTGGCCTTTATCTTTTTTTGTATTATTTTAAAATATTTCTTGGTACGCAAAACATCTGTAGATAAAATATCAATAGGAAACTCGTAAACCAAACAAGAACACTTTGTTTTTAAAATCTTTTCTTTTAAAAAACGCATCGGTGGTGTATCAAAGCTAGCTCGCCAAGGAGGCACGATGACATAAAGTCTATCTCTTCCACCGAAAAAAAACTTCTTGCCTATTTTCTGCACAGAATTTTCTTTTGGCACAAAATCCATAATACCTGATATAACTTCATCTAAACTCGTAGGCATATGCTATATTGTATCAAAAAAGTTGCTGATTATCTTTTCTATATTTTTTAAATTTTCGTACTTTATCGTTTTTATATTTTTATTTCCCAAAATCATAGCAGACACTTTCTTTTCTCCCCCATCTCTGAAAAGACAAAGCACTGGTTTCTTTTTACTTTCTGCAAAACCTATTTCATAACCCACACCTGTACTATGTGTGGTAACCTCTGCCACTAAAACATCCGCCTCCGCAAGCCATTTCATATCTCGCTCGTAAATGTATTCTTCTGTTAATCCTCGCTCTCCCAGAGAAGAAAGCTCTTTATATCCGATATGCTCCGTCAAAACCTGCCCGTATTTCTGGAGCAGTAAAATAATCTCAGCATAAAGCTCTTTATCATCCCTCCCTCCCCGTATTGACCCTGCAAAATATATTTTCATAAATTGATTCTATCAGAAAAAGAATCTGAAATAAATATTTATCAGCAATGAAAAAGTGAGAAATAATATACTGAACTTTTTGTAAAAATTGTCAGAAATATTTGCTTTGGAAAATTTGCGGGTATAATAAGTCGTCCACGCGAAATCATAATTCACACTAGGGTCAATTTTCTTTCTCAGATTAAATTCCCATTTACTCAAAATACAATAGCCAAAAACTAAATCAGAAAGTAAAGCCAAAACCAAAGTAATCATATAAAAATACCACAGACTGGGTGCAAGCCACCCAAACAAAACAATCAAAACAACTAGGAGATGTATCAGGCAAATAAAATCCGCAACGATTCTATAAAAGAATTTCATAAATTTAGTTATTTAAATATTCTTCCTTACTGTCTCTGTCACCAGCGTCAAAATTACGATAATTTACCAATATTTCTTCTCCATTTTTTATATCACGATTTGCAACACCTGCTGTTTCAAGCTCGCCTTGTATAGATATAATATCTAAATTATTAGAAACAGAAGAATGATTTGTGAATCTGCTATCATCTATAGAGTAAACATATTTGCCTGATTTGTCGGAAAGATACGCATAATGAGAGATAAGAGTTTGCTGTTCATCTGTCATTTGCTTTACCTCTTCTTTAGTAAAATAAATATCGAATTTCGGATGAAATTTCCAAACTATCGTTCCCTTTGAAATATCCTCATCAGCAAAGAGCCCGATATTATTTATATTGCTTTGTTTTAAAATTGCTTTGACTGTAAGCATAAATATTTTTTCGATTTAAATTATTTTATTATTTTCTGTGGAGCCGGGCGGAATTTCTCCCTCGACTAAATTTTTTATCGACATAAAAAATTTGTCTGGGCACCGACTCGTAATTTTTTCTGTTGAAAAAATTATACTCCGTCGTTCGAATCCTTGCTTGTGTGCGTAGGCACACAAGCACCTGCGGTGTATTCTGAAATTAGCTCGAACGGAATTCGCTCCTCGCCGCGCACAGCGCGGCTCGGAATGGGCGGGCGGGCAAAATGAATTTCGAAGCCGAGAGCATTAACAATTTCAAGTTTTTAATTGAGTTGAGTATAACTCAATTCAGCAGATTTTTCAATTAAAAAGGATTGAAAAATCTGCTGGCTTTGGCGGCAAATTCTCGCTCTTTGAAAAAAGATGACCCTGCGCTTGAGATAAGCTAACAGGGTCATGAGGCTTGGATTACGGAAACAATTGAGGTCGGTTTCCCGTTCTCGAACGTGAGCTCAATTACTCCTTGTTCCGCGAGTTGTCGAGCGTACTGCACAACCTCCTCTGTTGGCGTTCCTTCGGTAACCGGAAAGAAATCTACTTTTCTGTTGCCGAGCTCGACAACATTTGCGTAGTTTTCTCGAAGCAACGATTGTGCCTTCTGAACGTTCGACCAGTGCGGAAGAAGCAGAAGCAGTTTCCCATTCTTCTTGAGACAACGCTTTGCCTCAACGATAGAACGGGAAACCAGAACAGAGCCATCTTCGCCACCATTTGTCGCTACCTTCATTCCGGCAGTCATACCCCAATCCTTTTTCGGCGGATAAGGCACGGCTGGCGGATGAACAGTGATAACATCGAACTCGTTATCAGGAAACGATTGGTAGAGGTCAGCGACAACTGCTGTGATAGCTACGCCGTTTTGCTCTGCATTCCGTTTTGTGGTGGCGATGGCCTCCGGATTGAGGTCAGACGCGAACACGTCGGTTTGCGGAACAAACTTCGCAATTGCTACTGCGACAACTCCGCCACCAGTACACGCGTCGAGAACCTTGTCTCCTGTTCGCACCACTTTGATGGCGGTTTCCGCGAGAAGTAGACTGGCAGGTTTGGGTGGGTAAACTTCTGAATCGCCGGTATCGAATGTTAATCCTCTCCAAATCATAGGACCTCCATTCGTTTAGCGTCAGTCAGAGGTTTTGAGTCGACGCTCACGGCGATCATCACGATACCGCGAGAATCAGCCCCGACTTGGTGCGGCATGTTTTCAGGAACATGAAAAACATCGCCCGCGCTGATGAGAGAATTGGTTTCCTCCTCACCTTGACCGCACTTCAGCCATCCGCCGCCCTCTAACAAAAAGATGACGTGTGGCGAAGGATGTTGATGGGGCGGATACTCCTTGTTCGGAGGCACCCAAATCTTGTGTGCGCTCAATCTGCCCTCGACGCCCGGCTTGATGAGTTCCGTCGCCTTGATCTCGTCCGTTAGGTTGACTTCCGGTTTGACGTTGTAATGGTTGATTGGTTTGCTCATATTTTTCCTCCTTTGTTCAAAGTTCAACGCTCATCTTACCACGAATTACAACATAATTCAACAAAAAAATCAGCTATCGCTGAGTTAAAAAATTAAGATGAAAAAATTTCTTTTGCCCTTCCAAAATATGGTTCGAGCCGATTTGTTTTCAGGTTCTTTGGCAGTTTGGAATGCTCTCGGCTTCGAAATTCATTTTGCCCGCCCGCCCATTCCGAGCCGCGCTGTGCGCGGCGAGGAGCGAATTCCGTTCGAGCTAATTTCAGAATACACCGCCAGTTGGGAAAATGCAAATTTGCAGAAGCAAGCTCGCGGCGCGAGACGCTCCGCTCGCATAGAATTTGAAAGGGCTTTTTTGGCGAAAAGAAAAAGAATTTATCAAAGAAGGGCAAAAGAAATTTTTTCATCAATTTTTTAACTACAAAACCATGAAATACATAATTTATGCGAGGAAAAGTACTGAATCAGAGGAAAGACAAGTCTTGAGTATTGAATCCCAGATTTCAGAGTTGCGAGAATTTGCCACCAAAGAAAAACTTGAAATTGTTGCCTCACTTTGTGAGGCCCAAACTGCCAAAGAACCTGGGCGAAAGAAATTCGCCGAAATGTTGTCATTTTTGGAATCAGGGAAAGCAGACGGGATTTTGAGTTGGAATCCAGATCGTCTCGCCAGAAATTCCATAGATGGAGGACAGATTATCTATCTCTTGGACACAGGAAAAATTAAGGACTTGAAATTTCCTACCCACTGGTTTGAAAATACACCACAAGGAAAATTCATGCTGAACATTGCCTTTGGGCAAAGCAAATATTATGTTGATAATCTCTCCGAGAATATCAAGCGTGGACACAGAGCAAAACTTCGCAAAGGAATCTGGCCGAGCTTTGCCCCACTAGGATATTCAAACAATCACAAAACGAGAGATGTTGACATAGATTTAGAAAAAGCTCCGCTAGTCCGTAAGGGTTTTGAATTGTACGCGACAGGTAAATATACACTCAAACAGATTGCTAAATTTCTCAAAGACCTCGGACTACGAAGCTATAAAGGCAATGTTCTTGCAGTTTCCTGTGTCCAGCGAATACTGAAGAGCAGTTTTTACTATGGAATTTTCGGGTTCAAGGGCGAGACGTATCAAGGTTCGCACGAGCCGTTAATCTCAAAGAAACTTTTTGATCAGTGCCAAGAAGTGATGAAAGATCGCGGACATATTAAAATTAGAAAAACTGAAAACACTTTTCCATTTCGTGGACTGCTAACTTGTGGAGAATGTAAATGTGCTATTACGGCTGAAACACAAAAGGGACATAACTATTATCGCTGTACCAAAAAACGCGAAATGTGCTCCCAAAAATATGTCCGCGAAGAACTACTGACAGAACAAATCAAAAGTTTCCTTCAAAAAGTTTCTTTGTCGAGCCAAGACACGGAAAAAGTTTTGCGCGAACTGGACAAGGACGAGCAGAAAGCAAGAGAGGATGGCAAACTGTTCGTGGAAAATATAAAAAATCAGTTAGTTGATGTTGAAGCAAGATTAGACAAATTGCTTTCTGCTTATCTCGATGAAGTAATTACGTCTGAAGAATATGCCGCGCAAAAACAAAAAATGCTCGACCAAAGAGTAGAGCTAAAAGAGAAAATCCATGAAATCGAGGATAAAGGCGTGTCTTGGCTCGAACCGGCTCGTGCATGGGTTAAATCCTTAAATCAAGCAGAGAAATTGCTACAGAGTGGGGATATGAGAGAAATGACAACATTTCTAAAACAAATCGGCTCGAACCATATTTTGATTGATAAATTCTTTTTCTTTTCGCCAAAAAAGCCCTTTCAAATTCTATGCGAGCG
>Ga0247727_10014520_pt1 | contig 13068 bp, 12 predicted proteins | sample WisWelCaveWW1625_FD_202498 | JGI IMG/M metagenome (GOLD analysis project Ga0247727, IMG submission 202498) | Biofilm microbial communities from Wishing Well Cave, Virginia, United States - WW16-25 | ecosystem: Environmental > Aquatic > Deep subsurface > Groundwater > Cave microbial mat | place...
ACTTGATGCCATGCACGAGCATCTGCACGAAGACAACCATGACGCTGGCGAGCTTGCCATAGGCGTGCGCGAAGAAGTTGGTGAAGCCCCAATCCTTTTCCAGGATCGCGCTGAAGATCAAGCCGCCAACATAGCGCGAGCGTTGCCATGCGTGCGAGTGCGTGAAATTTTCCGGCGCTTCCGGCGCGAGCGGCAACGCGGCTTGATGAATGACGCGCGCTTCACGAGTTTGCTTGCGCCGTGTTTCATGCGCGCGCGCTTTATTGCCCGTGCCGCGTTTGGCGCTATCGAGCAGACCGTCCGCGCCGAAGTGCTCATAGGTGTCGAGCGTGTTGTAAACAGTCTGCGGGCTCACGTCGAGCGCGGCGGCCACTTGGTGCGACGAGGCGCCCATGTCGTTGACCAACTCCACGATGAGCAAGCGCCGGTCGAGGGCTTTGCGGAGGTCCACGCGTTTGAGCAGATGGCCGAATTTATAGAGCGTCACGTGATGGTGGTCGCGTTCTGCAGAGAGGCCGTTTGCCAGCTTCATGGGGTCTTGTCCTTGCGTGTATTCGTGTGAAGTTTCGGGTGCAAGGAATATACGCAATCGCCGGTGCGAGTGCATGAAGCTTTGCGCCGAAGGGCAAGGTTTTTTCGTCCGGCCCTCGATTTTGCGATTTGGGCGAAGCGGATTTGTCCAATTATTCCGGTTTTTCACTCCAAACCCTTGTCAAATGCGGCTTAAACCGCCGGGATCCACGTGACCCTGACGAGGTCTGAACATAGTCATTCCGGAAATTTTTTTCAACATGATTTTCCGCAGCGGCACTTTTCCTCCGGCGAAAATTTTCTTTGTTTTTTTCAATTTTTGACTATATTGCTTCAACCCTCATTGGAATGCCTACCTTTCTGATGGAGTAGCGTCATCCTTAGCAGGTTACAATCACGAGTCGTCATTTCGCTTTCTCCGCGCGTGCCTGCGCTATCGCGTAAAGTACGGCAAGCCGTAACCTGCGACGGACCATCACGAGGAAACGATTGCGAGTTCAATTTACCGTAAGGAGGTTTTTACATGGCTGGGTTTGAGGTCATGCGCGGCGACAACGGCGAAGTCTCGGTGCTACGCCTGAAAGGTTTTTTGGACGCGCATACCGCTTCCGATCTTGAACGCGCGGTGCAAAAGCTCCTTGATGAAAAGCGTTTCAAGATCATCGTCAACTTCAAGGAGCTGACTTACATCAGCAGCGCCGGTCTCGGCGTGTTCATGGGCTTCATCGAGGAGGTGCGCAGCAACAGCGGGGACATCAAGCTGACGAGCATGAGCCCCAAAATCTTTCGCGTCTTCGATCTCTTGGGATTTCCCACCCTCTACGAAATTCGAGATGAGGAAAATCTGGCGCTCCAAAGTTTCCATAACCAAAAGTGATGAACGCCGTGAAGAATCTCAAAGCCAAGAAAAAGTACCATCTTCGAATTCCGAGTCAGACCGATAATCTTGAAATCATTCGCGAGTTCGTCACGCGCATTGCTCGCAAGGTTGGCTTTCAAGAGGAGGAGACGAGCAAAATCGAACTCGCCGTGGATGAGGCTTGCACCAACGTCATCGAGCATGCTTACAGCAAAGACGATCGCAAATTCATCGACATCACGATTCAAATCGATCCGCAGAAATTCACCATCATCATTTCCGACCAAGGCAAAGGCTTCGACCACAAAAAGCTCAAAGCCCCCGACATGAAAAAATACCTCGAAGAAATGCGCGTGGGCGGCTTAGGCATCTTTCTCATGCAAACGTTGATGGACGAAATCGATTTCGACGTAGTCGGTGGGCGGAAGAATCAAGTGAAGATGGTCAAATACTTCTGACGGTAACCTTCCTAAAACGTTTTCAATCTTTCTTTGCACTCCATTCATTATGCCAGTACGAAATCCTAAAACGCCGCCGCGCACGCCGCTAGCGACGGGGCGGACGCGCGGAGAATCGCCCATGCAGGTGCGGCAACGGACTTATCCTCCGCGCTCTTCGAACCAGCCCCGCACCACGATGCGCTCCAATCGCCCTTCTTCCAATTATCACCAAAGAAGCTCTCATCGCAGCAACAACAATAATAATCGCCAACTTTCACGCGAGTTGGATGAGCGCTTGGTGGAACTGCAGGCATTGTTCGATGTTTCCAAAACGCTCAACTCCTCGCTGCAGCTCAAGCAAATTTTGGATACGCTCTTGCTCACACCCATGGGCAAAATGATGATCGGCAAAGGCCTGATCATGATCGCGCGCACGGAAAAGCGCTTCGTCGTCGAAACCGTAAAGGGCTTGCAGCAAGCCAACATCGGCCGCGAGTTCGAAGTCGGCCTGCACCCTCCCATGACGGTCTTTTTGCAAAACGAAGAGACCGGCGAAATTGCCAATGAGCCGTGGGCGGTTTATCTGAAGAAGACGGGCTTGCAGCTCGTCATTCCGATCATCAGCAACAACAGTTGCAAAGGCTTGATGGCGTTCAGCAGCAAGATCAACGGCCAAAACTACTCGACGAACGAGATCGAATATCTCAACTCGCTCTCGAATCTCGCGGCTACCGCAGTCGAAAACGGCATGATCTTTCAAGAGCTCAAAGACGTCAATCGCAAGCTCGACAAAAAAATTCAAGAGCTGAACACCCTGTTCGACATTGGCAAAGAGTTGAACTCCACACTCGAAAGCGCCAAGATCGCGAGCGTGCTGGCGTATGCGCTGATGGGTGAATTGATGGCGCAACGCTGCTGGGTCATCACAGAGCAGCAAGACCAAATGCAGCTCAGCGTCGCAAAAGGCGCAGAAGACGCGCCCATTTTGAGCGACGCGGAATTTCTCGCTTCGCTCACGAAATTGACCGCGCCGCTGCGGATCAATAATGAGAATAACGGGCTGAAAGCGGAGTGGCAAGAGAGTTTGAGAGCTGCGGGCATGCTGCTCATCGTGCCGCTCGTCAGCCAAGAAGTCGTGCGCGGCGGCATCGTATTAGGGGAGAAAATTACTAAAGGCGAATACGCCGAGGAAGAGCTGGAGTTCGCGGCCACGCTGGGCAACACCGCGCTCATTTCTTTGGAAAACGCGCGGCTCTTTCAAGAAACGTTAGAGAAGCAAAAGCTGGAAGAAGAGCTTGCTATTGCGCGCGAGATTCAACAGAAGCTTTTGCCGAAAGACGCGCCCAAACTCCGGGGCTATGAGCTTGCCGCGATCAACATTCCTACCACGCAAGTAGGCGGCGATTATTTCGATTATTTTGCTATCGATGCCAATCGCTATGTGCTCACCATCGCAGACGTTTCCGGCAAGGGCGTGCCCGCGGCGTTGCTCATGTCCAACTTGCAAGCCACGCTGCACGCGATGATGACCGCCGATGTCCCGCTCGAAAAAATCGTGGCGCGCATCAATACGAGCGTGCATGCCAACACGACCTACGACAAATTCATCACCTTCTTCGTCGGCGTGCTCAACGTATCCGCGCACACCTTCACGTATGTGAACGGCGGCCACAATCCGCCTTATCTCTTCCACAAAATTCCTGGCGACGAGGGTGCAGCCGAGTTTCATCTTTTGGAAAAGGGCGGCTTGTTGCTCGGCATGTTTCCGGGCGTGCCCTATGAATCTGAAACCGTCACTTTGCAAAGCGGCGACGTGCTCATCATGTATACCGACGGCGTGAGCGAGGCCATGAACGCGAAAGAGGAAGAGTTCACGGAAGCGCGTCTCGAACAAGCGGTGCGCAACCGCCGTGCGCTGCCGGGCGTTTCGGCCGCGGCTTTGATCGACGCGATCACCAGCGAAGTAAAACAATTCACCGCGGGCCAACCGCAGAGTGACGACATTACGCTGCTCGCGTTGCTTTATAACTCCGAAACCGCGTAAGCGGAGTCCCCAAAAGCCTCACGCAAAGACGCAGAGCCGCAAAGGAGCCGCAAAGAAAAGCTTTGCGGGTTCTTCACGTCCGTGCGTGAATGCTTTTGCTTTTTTTTTGTGAAGTTCGAACTTGCAAAAGATTATTCCCGCCCATGTCCGACATTCTCGTCGTTGACGACGAACAAGCGATTCGACATCTGCTCTGCGAAGTGCTCGTCAAAGACGGCCATCGCGTGGAAAATGCTTCCGACGGCGACGCCGCGCTTGAAAGCCTTGGTGCCGGTGATTTCGATCTCGTCGTCAGTGATTTGCACATGAAAGACGTGGACGGCATCTCCGTTCTGCGCGCGAGCAAAAGCAAAAACCCTTACACCGAAGTCTTAATTCTCACCGGCAAAGGCACGGTGGCTTCCGCGGTGGAAGCCATGCGGCTCGGGGCGTATGAATATCTCACCAAACCGGTTGACCTCCAAGAATTTCGCCTAAAAGTTCGGCAAGCGCTGGAGCGCCGCGCCATGCGTTTGCAAATCGAAGCGCAACGGCGCGAGTTGCAAATCCATCAAGACATGATTGCGCGCGACCTTAAGCTTGCGGCGCAAGTGCAACTGAGCTTGGTGCCGCGGCCGTTTCAGCACGAACGCATGGAAATTGCGGTGCGTTACAAGCCGATGATCGGCGTGGGCGGAGATTTTTCCGACGTCTATTTCGACGGCGACAAACATCTTTATTTGACGATCGTGGACGTCACGGGCCACGGCATTACCGCGGCGCTGCTCGTGAATCGCATGGCCAATGAAATTCGCCGGCTCGTGCGTGAACAACTCGAGCCACGCATCGTGTTGCACCACTTCAATGACTTCGTGCTCGAAGCTTTTGCCGGCACGGGCATGTTCCTCACCATGTTCATTTGCAAGCTCGATCTCAAAAAGCTGGCGCTCACCTATGCCGGCAGCGCGCATCCGGCTTCCATCTTGTGGAGCGCGAAAGAACGGCAATTTTTCAAACTGGAATCGCAAAACCCCATCATCGGTTTTGATGAAATGGCATTGGAGCGCTACACGCAAGATCACATGCAGCTCACGGCCGGCGACCGGCTCATCATGTATACCGACGGCATCATCGAAGCCGAGAACGCGCAACGCAAAGCGCTGGGTCTCAACGGCATGTTGGGCTTGATGCGCGCCGAAGTTGGATCTTCTATGGAAACGGCTGCGGATAGTATTATTTCCGGATTGAGCCAATGGACGAGCGGCCCCTTGCGCGACGACGTGTTTTTGCTCGTGGGAGGAATAAAATAAAGCTCAAGCCTTCCCAAAACTGCGGGCCGACTTGAGCTTTGTGCAGGGAGAATAAACGGGGGAGGTTCAACGTTCGATGATGCGCCCTTTACCCACCAACATGTTGGCATTTTCCCCGGTCGACTCAAAAGTAACTTCCAAATCTAAACTCGAAAAGCCTTCCTTGCCTTGCGCATTGAAACTCATCGGTGCGCGCGTGCCTGCCTTGATCTCTTGCGTCATTCCGCCGGTGAAGAGGCCATGACGGTTTTGCGCCGGCCAATGTGCAGTGCATTCGACGATCAACGTCTCCTTGCTATCACCCGTTTGCGGGTTGCGTTCGGAATTTGTGATCGTGGTTTTGAATTCTCCCACCAAATCCCCGCTCACGGTTTGCCCTTCGACAATGCGGCCTTGCACGTGAATGATGCCGGAATTGTCGACCCATTCGTAGCCGGCCTGCGTCACGTTGCCCGTGCCGAGATCAACCGTAATCGTCACGGTTTGATTGATGGGCGGGTTCGGAGCAACGACGTCGTTGTTTCCTTCCTTACCGCAAGCCATCAACATGAACGACGCGCACGCGCACACAACGGCCAATAGCACTCTGTTCTTCATCTTGACTCTCCTTTGGTTAATTGCTACACCAACTTCATTTGTCTGCGCATGGATAAGTCAAAGCGAGTGCCAAAGGCAGTTGCGTTGTTGCTGATGAAATAGCCATACCGAAAGGAGTCAGTCATGAAATCGTGCAGATTTTTCTCTTGCGCCTTTGGCCTGATCTTTTTGTGGATCTTTTCGTCCTCGTTGCAGTCACAAACGAGCGCGCCGCAATGGTCGGAAACCCCCGGGCAGAGCGCTTACATTGATCCGACCGCGGGCTGTTGGCGCGGCAATCTCGAAGGCTATACCGACAAGGCCAGCGTCACACAAGGGCAACCCCTCGCTTTCAAAGTGAGCGTGTGGAAGGGCGGCACGAATATCACGCCCGGGGCTTACAAAGTTCGCATCTATCGCGTGGGTCGCAGCACCACCAGCGACTCGCTGGTGTCTACGCTCACAGATTCCGTGACCAGCAGTTTCCAAGCCCTGCACGATTCCGTGGGCAATCCCATTTATCCGTGGACGAGTTGCGGCACCACCGGGCCTTTTCCCATGGAATATCGCAACGGCTGCAACTGGCCCACAGCCTTTACGATAAACGTGGGTTCCAATTGGAAGAGCGGCTTTTATTATGCGCAGCTCGCGCGGGGCTCTTATACCGGCCGCATTCCGTTCGTGGTCAAGGAAGACGCGCCCGGCGCCACTTCCAAAATTTTATACGTCCTCGCTTGGAATACTTATCAGGCGTACAATTATTGGGGCGGCGGCAGCTTGTATTGGTGGACCGGTTTCTTTGATTCGCCCGATCGTTATGCGAGCGGCTTGAAAGTGATTCGCACCGTTTCATTGCAACGGCCGTTTGGATTGCACTATCATTGGGCCGGCCCGGACACCGTCCCCCAATCGCACTGGTTTCGCTTTGTGGATCAGCTTGGGCAATTTGATCATCGCGAGCGCGATTTCATCAATTGGGCTGAAAGCAATGGCTACACGATGGAGTATGACGTTGATTATGATCTGCATGATCCGAGTCAAGGGCTCGGGCTTTTGAACAACTACAAGCTCGTGGTTTTTCCCGGACATTCGGAGTATTGGTCAACCAATCAAAGAATCAATGTGCGTAACTTCAAAGCCGGTGGTGGTAATCTAGCTTTTTTCGCAGCCAACAATTGTTATTGGAAGGTGAATTTTCAAGCCAGCGACACCAAGATTTTTTGTGATAAGGAGAGCAACAGTTTTTGGTGGCGCAACGATCCCAACGAAGGCCCGGAGTCGAAGCTCATCGGCATCTTGTTCGGCGGCACCAATATCTATCAAGGCGGCCAACAAATCAAAAATGCCGTGACGCAAGCGAGCCATTGGATTTTTAGCGGCACCGGCTTGAGCAACGGCGATTCCATTGGCTATGGCTTGTGGAATCCCTATCCCGATCTCAGTATCGATCCTTTGGCCTCGGGCGAGGCGGATATGCGAGCGGCCGCGGGCTATCATCCCCCGAACATTGACAGCGTTTATGTGCTCGCGCGAGTCTTCATTCGCAACCTCTTTGCAGGCGCTCCGGGCATCGATCCGGACGCGCATTACAATGACATCTATTTGCCTTCCAACGCGCTCTATTCGGAAGTGGCGTATCATGAAGACAAAGTCAGCAACGCGCGCGTGTTCGCTGCCGGCGGACATGAATGGGCGCCGTGCTTGTTCGGGCAGGATTCCACCAAGATGCGCACGATGACAACCAACATTCTTGAACACTTCTCTTTCAAAAAGTATCGCGGGAACATCTACGCAAATCTGGAATGGGGCAATGATCCCTTAGAAACTGCGACAATTCTCGACGGCGACACCTACATTCTGCCAAGCAAAACCTTGACTCTCACCAACAACTTCCTCCTCACCATTAACACTGGCATCACGCTGTACGTGCAAGGCACGCTCGTCATTGGCTCAGGCGTCACCATCACCGGCGGCGGAAAAATTGTGACCAGCGGCGGCCTCATCAAAACCGAAAGCAATACCTCGCTTGCTACGGCCTTCAACAATAGCCGTAAAATTGCGCGCGACGCAAACGACGTTTCTCTTTTCACTTCTCAATTAGTTTCCAGAAGGTGAATGATGCGACGAATTCTTTTGACTCTTTTGGGATTGATCTTCATCCCATGCGGTGCCACGCAGGAAGCGAGGGCCCAAGAATACGGCTGGGTGAAGATTGCGCAACCGGCCAACGCGTTTATTTCCGCCATCAGCTTTGTCGATAGCTTGAATGGCTGGATTGGTTGCATTCTCGCTGACGCGGACAAATCCATCTTTCGAACACAAGATGGCGGATACACGTGGCAGAGACAGATTTCGCCGTCGGCTCCCAATATACAATCCATTGGCTTTGTTGATCCACTCAGTGGTTGGATTGTGGGCAATCTTGGCGATGCCTTCGGTTATATCATCCATACGAGCACCGGCGGACAGACTTGGCAAGAGCAACGGCGGCTTTTGTATCGAAATTACCTCGGCTTGGGTGCACACAATCCGCTTGCAGCAACGGTGACGGGCGGCATCGACTCTTTTTTCACTACCGCCGGTCTCATTGTGCGCACCACCAACGGCGGCCAGCGCTGGCAAGAGCAGCGCTTTCTTAAAGGCATTGGCAAAGCTGATTTTGTCGATGCTTTACACGGGTGGGCCATGACCATAACCGCAAGCGACTCTGAGCGCATCATTCGTACAATAGATGGAGGCAAAACCTGGGATCTTCTGCCTTATGATTTTTATAAGGAAATTTTGGGTTTGACCTGCTTTGATTTTATCGATTCCTTGCGCGGTTGGGGTGTTGGAAGATTTAGTAATCCTTGGATAGTTCAGACGGTCAACAGTGGTACGACATGGAAAAAAATCTTCAAGTTTCCCAATGACAATACTGACCCCATCATTGGAAAAATCACGTTTGGCGATACCCTTCGGGGCTGGGCCTTTGCCAATGCGTTTATCAATGGCGGGCTGGCTGGGGTGATTTATCGGACAACGGATGGCGGTCGAAGTTGGACACGAGAAATTGCGGATTATAGCCGGGCGTGGTCAGCGGCTTATGCTTTAAACCGTGATCATATATGGGCAGGGTCAACTATTGGCGAAGTCTGGCGTTATATGCCGATTACCAAAGTTGAGGAAAAGGATACGCCTATACCGAAAAACATTGCGCTCTTGCCCAATTATCCAAATCCTTTCAATCCCTCCACCACGATCGAATATTTTTTACCGCAAAGAACCCCGGTGGTTTTAACGGTCACGAACCTTTTCGGGCAGAAGGTAAGCACGCTCGCAAAAGCCGTCCAGGGTCCGGGCAACTTTCGCGTGTTGTTCGAGGCGAAGGATTTGCCCAACGGCGTTTATTACTATACGCTCAAAACCAACGGCTTTGAGGAAACGAAATCCATGACGTTACTCAAATGAAAGGATGATATGCCATGAAATCCTTCATCAAGATCACGCTGCTCTTTGCTTTTCTTTTTGGCACTTGGAACTCTTCTGCTTTGCAAGCGCAAATCACACAAAGCTCTTCTTCCCGCACTTGGACCGAGAATCCGGCCGACGTTATGACCTCCGATCGTCTGGCGGGCTGGCGCCGCGCCGGGCTGGAAGGCTATACCGATAAAAACAGCGTTGCCCAAGGACAGACCATCACGTTTTACGTGAGTATCCGCAATGATCTGCTGCCTACAAACTATAATGTGGAAATTTACCGTGTCGGCGCCACGGACGTCTATAAAGCTACCCGTAAGCGGCGGCCCCTTCACCGGCCAATTCTTTCCGCTTCATGACAAGAACAATCAAGAAGTCTTTCCCAGCGATGCGGGCAATCCCAACAAAGTCCCGATCGAACATCGCATCGGATGCAATTGGCCATCCGCGTTTACTCTGAGCATTCCTTCCAACTGGCCGAGTGGGTTTTACTACGCCAAATTGATCACGACTTCTACGCCCACAAAAATCGGTGCGATTCCTTTTGTGGTGAAAGAGGATCAACCCGGCTCCACTTCCAATATGCTGGTTGTGATCGCTTGGAATACTTACGCGGCCTACAACTATTTTGGCGGCGGCAGCCTTTATTGGTGGACCGCGCAATTTGATTCGCTGACAAAAGCGTATATCGACACGGTCTCTTTTCGCCGGCCCTTCGGATATCATCTCCACGATTGCTGTGTGCAATCAGATTCACTTGGGCAGTTCAATCAGCGTGAGCGGCAGTTCATCAATTGGGCCGAGAGCAACAACTATACGCTGGAGTATTGTATTGATTTGGATATACACAGTGATGCCCCCTCTTTCGGATTGCCCTTATTGCAAAAATATAAAACCGTTCTTTTTCCCGGCCATTCGGAGTACTGGTCTGACCAAATGAGACTAAACATCTCAGATGAGTTAAACAATCAGCAGCAGCCGACTTTCATGAAGCTTGGTGGCAATGTCGCTTTCTTTGCTGCGAACAATTGCTATTGGAAAATCGCATATCCCAATGGTGATTTTAATCGCATGTACTGCGACAAGTATACTTTCAGTTCTTTGTGGCGGCGGCAAACACCTCCCTCCCCCGGGCCGGAAGCCGAATTCATGGCCGTGCAGTTCCACGGCACAAACTATCCCGGCGACAATCTACCCAACAAAGTCAAAAACCAGAATCACTGGATTTTTCAAGGCACAAATTTGGTTAATGGTCAAGCGTTTGGTTTGGGCAACCCTCCTGCCTTCCCGGAACTGGCGTCCGGGGAAGTCGATCAGACGATTGATCTTTCACCTGACAACGCCGAGATTCTTGCCCAAATTACGGTGCGAGCCCTTGTGGATACGATTGATACCGTCCATTTCGGCGAAGTGGACTCGTTGCGTTCCGAAATGGTTTACTGGGAAGATACCGCCACCAATGCCCGTGTCTTTTCTGCGGCAGGGTTGGGATGATGCACCTCTCTCTATGGCATCGACGGTGCGAAAATCGCCATCATGACGACCAACATTCTTGAGCACTTCTCCTTCAAGAAGTATCGCGGAAACATTTATCGAAATTTAACTTGGGGTGATGATGAAGCAGCCACAATTCTTGATGGTGACACCTACGTTCTTGCAAGCAAAATCTTAACCCTCACCAACAACTTCCTCCTCACCATCAACTCCGGCGTGACGCTTTACGTGCAAGGCACGCTTGTTATCGGCTCCAACGTCACCATCACCGGCGGCGGGAAAATTGTGACCAGCGGCGGCGTCATCAAAACCGAGAGCACGACCTCACTCGCTACGGCCTTCAACAACAGCCGCAAGGTCGTACAGGATGCGTCGGGCAATCATCATATCGTGTTCGACGCCAGCGGTGAAATTTGCTACGAAAAGTGGGCGAACAACAGCACGGAGTTGAAAGAGTTCAAACGCCTCAGCGGCAGCAATGGCAACAACGCTTATGCTTGTATTGCCGAGCGCGGTGGCCGACTCTATGTCGTTTGGCAACGCAAAGACGGAACAACCACGACGTACACTTCCGCAAGAGCACGAACGGCGGAACGACATGGAATACTTCTACAGAACTTTTCTCCAATATCAGCCAAAGCACCATGCTGCCTGTCATCACCAGCACGGCCACGAACAAACTCATGGTCATGTGCCGCGGCGGGTCCGGCTCCACGCTGCGCTATCGTACCTCCGATGATGACGGCGTCAATTGGGCTGCGGGAGCCGCTGTACCTTCCAGCAATAGCAGCGATGGTTTCCCCACGCTTGCGCCCACCACCTCCAACTCCGGCGGCGCGCGCGAAGCTTTGGCTTATTCGCGCACATCACCGGCAACGATTTACTATCGCTACTACATGCACGGCCCGGACAGCACCGGTTGGAATGCTGCAGTGCGAAATCTCTCAGCAGTCGTGCCGGGAAGTTATAGCTCTCATATACGGCCTTCGATTGCGCCGAGCGGCACGAGCACAGACAAACGACTCCATGTCGCGTGGGAAGCCATTGGCCCAGGAAACGTTCGTGTCATCATTCATCGTAAAGCAACGAACTGGTATACCTGGCCCAGCGTCTTTTCCGTGACCTATGATAACGTCAATCAACAAGATTTGCCGAGCATCACCGGTTTGGCCAGCGCCACGGCGGTGATGTTGTTTCGATTGTTTTCTCAGAACCAAGTTTACAAGATGGATTACGACGGCTTGAGTTGGTGTAGCGCCGTGTCCGTGGGCCAAGGCGCTTATCCTTCCGCTTCGTTCGGATTCACTTCCGCGAAATATGTTTGGACCGAGGGAACCGCCTCGCCTTACCAAATCAAGCTCAACAGCGAAACTTTGAGCAGCGTCGGCGAATGCGGCGCTTCTCTCCTGAGCGCGCGGGCTTCGCAAAGCAATCCTGCGCTCGCCTATCATCGCTCCATTGCGGTGTTGGACACGACGACGAATGCCTGGCTCGACCTGCGCTTGGATAAATTATCGGTGAAAACTCAAGGCGGCGATGAGTTGGCTCTTCCGTTTGTCATAGCGCAAGAAGACTCGCTCACACTCACACCCGCTCGCGCTTTTGCAAACTTGGCTTCTTCTGCGTTGACATTGCCGGCGGATGCTGAAAGCTTGTTCGTGTCATACCTCGTAGGCGGCCAACGTCTATCGACTCTCAGAAACGGCACAATCAATCTCAGTTTGATTTTCAATGGGAAAAAAGGCGGGAGCAGAAGCTTGCCGCTCATTGCAACGACGAGTGATAGCATTTCGGTTGCGAACCTCAAGCTGGCGGTGCGGATTTCCAGCTTTGCCAATGACGAGGTGACTTTGAACACAACGGCCACCGGGCTGGATAACAAGTCTACGATGATCGCAAGCCTGGGACATATTTATGAAATCACTTCGCAAGGTTTCTCCAAAGAGGTTGAGCTAGTAAATGAGATCGCGGCGCCGCGCGCTTTTGAAGTGCATGTTCATCCCAATCCCTTCAATCCTGCGACGCAGATTCATTTCTATCTTCCCAGCGAAGACCTTGTTGCCGTGCGCGTGTATGATGTGAACGGTAGAATAGTGAAAGAACTGATCAACGGCTATCGCGCGGCGGGCGAGTACAACATGATTTGGAACGGTCGCGATGAACTCAACGGAACCGTCGCGAGCGGCATGTACTTCTCACAAGTCAGTTTTGGGGAAGAAAGAAAAGTGGCGAAGATGATGCTGGTGAGGTAAGGCCAAATGGCCTCCTCGCTCCCTTGACAAACGGGGAGCGGATGTTCTAACTTGGCATCGTTCGGATGCGGCGCAGGTGCCGAGCGCGTGGCGATGGAAGCGTAGCGATTAAAACTTTGCTGCC
>Ga0247727_10014521_pt1 | contig 13068 bp, 9 predicted proteins | sample WisWelCaveWW1625_FD_202498 | JGI IMG/M metagenome (GOLD analysis project Ga0247727, IMG submission 202498) | Biofilm microbial communities from Wishing Well Cave, Virginia, United States - WW16-25 | ecosystem: Environmental > Aquatic > Deep subsurface > Groundwater > Cave microbial mat | place...
GCGGCCCTGATAGCGCGTCTCGGTCCGAGTGGGACGGCCAGGCCCTCCGCTGTGTCGCGGGCGATGCGTCGCAGGAGGCCGCGGTGGCGCCTTCGCTCTCTGCTCCGCCGGGCGGTGTACTGCCGTGCGAACAGCAACACGAGCGCGAGCCCGCCGAGGCCGGCGAGACCGCCCACGACGATCCGGTCGAGCCACGGATCTTCCGTGACGAACGGCAGCGAGGCGACGAGAAGGACGACGAGCGCGAAGAGGTCAAAGCCACGGTCGAAGATGACCGTGGCAAGCGCCCTTCCTCCGGGTATCGAGATGTCTCTGGCCAGCCAGCGGGCGCGCAACACGTCACCGGCGCGCCCGGGGAGCACGTTGTTGACGGCCACGCCGGAGACGACGAGCACCATGAAGAGTCGGCGGCTGGACGGGACGTGTGCCGTGATGCCCCGCCAGCGCTCTGCTTGCAACGTGTAGACGGCCGCCATCATGGCGACGGCCGCGGCGACGAGCCAGATGCGCGCTCCTGCGAGCGTGTCGATCACGGCGGAGACCTCGACTTCGCGGACGGCGAGCCAGAAGAAGAGCACGCTCACCGGCACGCCGACCACAGCCCCGACCAGCATCGTGCGCCTGCCCACGCCTCGCAGCGTACGGCTCGCGCCGGAGCTGTCAGGTCGTCATGCGACACTCCGGGCGATGCGGATCGTGATCGCGGACGACCATCGCCTCATCCTCGACGGCATCCGCCGGGCGCTCGAAGCGGACGGGGGGTTCGAGATCGTCGGGGAGACGCAGAACGGCACGCAGGTGCTGCCGCTCGTCTCGCAGACGAAACCTGACCTCGTCGTGCTCGACGTCCGGATGCCACAGATGGACGGCCTCGCCTGCCTCGACGAGATCCGCCGGCGGTTCCCCGACATCAAGGTCGTCATGCTCTCGGCGTCGACGAGCTCGGAGCTCGTCGAGACGGCGCTCCGCCGCGGCGCGAGCGCCTACGTCGTGAAGAGCGTCGACCCCGTCGATCTTCCCGCCACGCTACGCCAGGTCGTCAGCGGCACCGTCTTCAGCACCGTCGGCGCGCCCGATTCGCTTGGAACGGCCGGCGCCCGGGCCGCGGGCCTGACGGAGCGTGAGCTGGCTATTCTCCGCGCCGCCGCCCGCGGGTTGTCGAACGACGCGATCGCGCGCGAGCTGTGGGTGACGCAGCAGACGGTGAAGTTCCACCTCACGAACATCTACCGCAAGCTCGGCGTCAAGAATCGCACCGAGGCGACGCGGGCGGCGTACCAGCAGGGTCTCGTCGAGAGCCCGCTGTACGACGACGAGTAATCCAGCGCCAGCTATCCAATGCCAGCGATCCAGCGCCCGTCTGGCCGCCCCGACGCTCGACCGGTCAGGCGTCACGGTTGGAGGGCCGGGCCTTCGCCGTCGGCATGCTGTGAAACACTCACACTGTTCGCGAAGCTGCCGATGAGTGCACCGATGGCGTCGAACCAGGCCTTGCTCGTACCCGCTCACGACTCAGCAGCAGCCCCACGCGAAGCCGGCCGCTTGGTCGACCGCGCGATCGTCAACGCGTTCCCGATCGCTCTCGTCTGCATCCTTGCGATGACCCTCTCCGCTGTCGGACCGGTGCTGTTCGTCGGGGACAGCTGGATGACGCTGGTCGCTGGCCGCGAGGTGTGGACCTCCGGCCTCCCCGACCGGGAGACGCTGACCGTGCTCGGGGCCGGCAGCCGCTGGATCGACCAGCAGTGGCTCGCCCAGCTCGTCTACTACACAACCGAGCGAATCGGCGGGTTGTCCGCTGTGGCGACGCTGGGCGTGCTTGTCGCAACCGCGGGACTCGGACTCTCTGTCGCGACGTCACGCCTGCTGGGTGCATCGGCACGTTCGACCTTCCTGGTGGGCGCCGTGTCCTTCTTCGTCGCGCCATGGGCGTGGCAGGTGCGCGCCCAGGGGCTCGCGCTCCCGCTCTTCGCGGCCACCCTCCTACTGAGCGCAACGCACGTCCGCAACCCCTCGAGGCGGCTCTGGTTGGCATTGCCGTTGCTTCTGTTGTGGGCAAACGTCCACGGATCGGTGCTCCTGGGTGCCATGATCGTCTCGCTGGCGGCCGTCGGCGGCGCGATCGCGAGCGGTCGTAACGGCAGGTCTCGATGGCCCGACCTCGCGCTTGCTCCAGCCGCCTGGGTGTGCGCGCTCGCAACGCCGTACGGCGTCGGCATTGCCGACTACTACCGCCTGCTGCTCGTCGACCCTCCGTTCGCCGGACTGGTCGTGGAATGGCAACGAACACGGCCGAGCGTCATCACCGCGACGTTCTACGTCGTCGCTGCGGCGACGATCCTGCTTGCGATCCGCTACTGGCGTCGGCTGACGTGGTTCGAGCTGGCCGTGCTCGCGATGACGCTCGCCGGTGCCCTACAGGCGGTGCGCGGCGTCGTCTGGTTCGCGGTCGTCGTCGCCGCGCTTCTCCCAAACGCGCTCGACGGGGTCTTCAAGCGCAAAGACGTGATCGCCCCACGGCGCGCGAACCTCGCGCTGATCGGGCTGCTCGCCAGCGCTGCGACGCTCGCCTTCGCAGCCAACCTCTTCCGGGCTGACGCGGCGTTCGAGCGCACCTGGCCGACGGGTGCCATCGACGTCTTGGCGGCAGCCGGACCGTCTGAGAGAGTCTTCCCGACTGACAGACACGCGAACTGGATCCTGTGGCGGCTGCCGGAGCTGCGAGGACGCGTTGCCTTCGACGTCCGCTTCGAGCTTCTGACGCGCGAGGAAGTCGTCGCGCTAGCCCGGTATACGTCCGAGGCCGGAGAGAGCTGGCAGGCCGCCACGGACGGTTACGAGATCGTGGTGCTCGACCCTCGAGAGACGCCGTCGCACCTCGACGACCTCCTCGCAAAGCCTGGCGCTCGAGTCGTCTACCGCGACGAGCGCATCGAGATCGTCAGGCGCGCCGCTCCCGCCCGATAGCGAGGGCCGGCGCGGCCGGTGCCGGCAACCCCGCGGCCTCGTACGCCTCACCGGCGTCGAGCGTCTCCTGCTCAAGGAGCGCCTCTGCCAGCTGCTCAAGATGAGAACGGTTCTCACGCAGTAGGTCGACGGCTTCCCGGTAGCACTCGCCGACGATCCGCAGCACCTCGGCGTCGATGCGCGTTCGAAGCTCGTCGGAGACGAGATCGCCACCGAGGCCGGGGTAGACGCCGTCGCCCGGCCGGGGCGCGACGACGAGAGGGCCGATCTCCGGCGACATCCCCCACCGGGAGACCATCATGCGCGCCAGCCGCGCGACAGTCTCGAAGTCGGCCTCCGCTCCTGTCGAGACGTCGCCGACGACGAGCTCCTCGGCCGCCCGGCCACCGAGAGCGCCCTTGATGCGCGCGCGAAGCTGAGTCACCGTGAAGCCGTAGCGGTCCTCCTCGGGGCTCTGGAACACGACTCCCAGTGCCTGCCCTCGCGGGACGATCGAGACCTTCCGCACGGGATCGGCTTCCGGCGTCAGCATCGCGACGATCGCATGCCCCGCCTCGTGGTAGGCGGTCCGGTGACGCTCCGTGTCGGAGATCACCAGGTGTCGCGCCGTGCCGAGCACAACCTTCTCGAACGCGTCGTAGAGGTCGCGGCGGGTCACGACATCCTGTTGCCTCCGCGCCGCCAGGAGCGCAGCTTCGTTGACGAGGTTCTCGAGATCGGCGCCGACCATTCCCGGCGTCGAAGAGGCGAGGGCGACGAGATCGCCGGGATCCTCGAGCGGCACGTCTCGCGTGTGCACGCGAAGGATCTCCTCGCGGCCCCGCTGGTCGGGCGGGTTGACGACGACGCGGCGATCGAAGCGGCCAGGACGCAGCAGCGCGGCATCGAGGACGTCGGTGCGGTTGGTGGCCGCCAGGACGATCACCCCTTCGCGACCGGTGAAGCCGTCCATCTCCGTCAGGATCTGGTTGAGGGTCTGCTCGCGTTCGTCCACCGCGCCGACGCGCTGGCCGCCACGGGCCCGCCCGACCGCGTCGATCTCGTCGATGAAGACGATCGCCGGCGCGACCTTTCGCGCCTCCGAGAAGAGGTCACGCACCCGGCTCGCCCCGACGCCCACGATCATCTCGACGAACTCGGATGCGGAGGCCGAGAAAAACGGCACGTCAGCCTCGCCGGCGACGGCCCGTGCGAGCAGTGTCTTACCCGTTCCCGGCAGCCCGGTGAGGAGGACGCCGTGCGGGATCGTGGCGCCGAGGCGCTCGTAGCGCTCGGGTTGTCGCAACATGTCGACGATCTCCTCGAGCTCCGCCTTGACCTCGTCGATGCCGGCGACGTCCGCGAACGTGATGCGGTGCGAGACTTGATCGTGCTCGTAGACACGCGCGCGGGATTTGCCCATGCCCATGCCCATACGGCCCGAGATCGTTCGCATGATGAGGAGGTACAGGCCGACAAGGACCAGGATCGGCAGGAGAGCAAGGACGAGGGAAGCGAGAAACGATCGGGAGAAGCTGGTCGACTCCGCGCTGACGGTGACGCCGTCAGCAAGGAGGCGCCCCAGGAGGTCGTCCTGCGCGAACGACGGTCTCTCGGTCGAGAACTGGAGGTATTGCTCCGGGGGGCCACCGTTATCCGCCGGGACGTCGACCGGACGTCTGAAGGTGCCCGAGATCGCTGAGCCGCGGGTGCTGACTTGCTCGACGTTCAGTGCATCCAGCTCGTCGACGAACTTGTTGTAGGAGATCGTCGCGCGTCGATCCTCGGGGGCGAACACGGTGTTGACGAGCGAGAGGTCGACGACGAAGAGGACGGCGATGATGCCCCACAAGACGAGGCGGCGCCGACGCGACGACCGGAAGAGCCGGCGCTTGGGCCGCTCGGGCATGCCTTCGGTGCGCCACGGTCGTTGCGGGCTGTCTTCCGGCGGCTCGGTGGCAGGGTCGTCGGCCGTCTCCCGTCTCTCGTCGTGTGTCGCCGGCACGGCTCCAATCCTCGCAGATGCAGGAGGCGGCGGACGCGGAGCTGCTACCTCAACGCTGTTCTCCGGGGCAGGTCGCACGCGGGGAACGTGGAACACTCGCTCCATCGACGCGATGCGCCGATATGACCTTCGATGTTCACGCTCCGAAGACGGGCACGAGGCCCGGTGCTGACGCCACGGGGACTGAAGCACGCCTTCTCGCAGGTCGCACCCGCAGCCTTTCTCGGGGTGCTGCCCGCAGCACTGCTCGTATGGGCGATCGTCCTCGCAGCGCACCGCCATCAACTCGCCGTCGACTTCCACCACGAGCTCTACCCGCAGGCGCAGCTCATGCTCGACGGCAAGAATCCGTTCCCGTCGCCCGACGCGGATCTCTCGGACGCGACGAACAACATCTGGCCTGTCGCGGCGGTGATCCTCGTGCTGCCGTTCGCGGTGATGCCCTCCGAGCTCGCGGACTGGGCGATGACGGCGGCGGTCGTCGCCACGCTCGTCGCCGCGCTCTTCGTCGCCGGCGTGCGGGACTGGCGCGTCTTCGGAGTGGTGTGCTACTGGCCGCCGGTTATCAGTGCGGTGCAGACGGCCAACCTGACGCTCCCGCTGTGCCTGTGCGCCGCAGTCGCGTGGCGCGCCCGAGACCGCGGTCTCGCACCGGGGGTCGCGGTCGGGCTCGGAGTGGCCGCGAAGCTCTTCTTCTGGCCGCTCGTTCCGTGGCTGCTCGTGAGGCGCCGCGTGGCAGCGGCCGTCGCCGCCGCGTCGATAGCGGGTGCGTCGCTCCTGCTGATCATGCCATTCGTCGGCATCGTCGACTACGCACGACTCCTGAGGAACCTGTCCAACACCTTCGACGGGCTCGGCTACACGCTCTATCCGCTGCTCACTGACCTGGGTGTGCCCGATCATGCCGCCAAGGTCGCATGGCTCGCTCTTGGTGCCGCCGCACTCGCCGCCGCACTGAGCCGGCGCAGCTTCGTCCTGGCCGTCGGTGCGTCGCTCCTTCTCTCGCCGATCGTGTGGCTGCATTTCCTCGCCCTGTTGGCTGTGCCGCTGGCCGTCGTCCGGCCCCAGTTCACGCCGGTGTGGCTTGCCCCGATGCTGTTGTGGGTGGTACCGGGAACGGGCAACGGCGCAACGTGGCAGACGGCACTGACGCTCGCTGTGCTCCTCGGCCTGCTGGGCTACTGCGTCCGCGCCGAGACAGCAGGCGAGAGGGGCAACGGCTCCGGCGCTCTCAGCAGCGGCGGGCGCGCCCCAGCCGCAGCGGCTGGGCGACCCTGACCACCTCGACGCCCCTTGGCGCGTCGACGGCCACGCGTACGCCCCGCACCCCGAGGTCACACGAGGCGAGCACATACGAGAGGTCGATGTCATCCCCGTGCGCGTCGACGACACGTCGATCCGCGCCGACAACCGTTGCCGGGACCTCGGGCAGGCCGTACGGCATCGGTGCGCCGAGGACGACCACTCGGTCGACACGGTCGCTCAGCAGCTCGTTGAGCCAGACGACCCGGTGCCGTCGCAGGGTCGTCCCGGGACGTGTCGCCGTCTCCCGCCAGACCACCGTCACGACCGCGGCGGGCGGGACGCTGCGGTCGATCCACGCTCTGTCCCCCCCGATGCCCCATTCGAGCGATCGCTCCGCTCCCGCGACGCTCGACAGGCCGGCAAGCGTCGACAGCACCAGGCCGACGCCGATGACGGCGAGCCAGAGCCGACCGACTCGCGCCTCGGGTGTCCGCAGCCAGAGGAGCGCCAGGCCGGACGCGAAGACCGCGAGTGCGCAGGCGGCGACGATCCCTCCCCCGGTCAATACCCACGGGATCAGGGACGGAGCCTGGAACCCGACGTTCTCGTCGACCCTGCCGACCGGGATCGTCGCCACCAGCATGGCGACCCCCACGGCGGCCGCGATGCTCACACGCCTGGAACGAGGGAGGCCGCATTCGACCCAGATCGCGAGCCCGAGGAACGCGACCGGCCCCAGATAGAAGAAGTAGCGCTCGATGAGCGACTCCCGCCCGTTGACGTCGACGACGGCGCTGAACCACGTCACCATGACGACGATCGACGCGACGAGCGGAGCGGCAAGGATCGCGTACCGGCGCTCGAGCGCAGAGACGCCACGGATCCCGCGGCCGATGACGACAGCGGCGGCGAGGGCGGGGATGACCGCAGCGGAGAGCACGATCCCGGCCAGGGTGATCCAGGCCCACAGGCCGAGGCTCGGGAGGCCCGGTGCCTTTGCGACGCCGTCGTAGGCCGAGTACAGCCCCTGCCCGCCCGCGAGCCCGAGAGGGCCGACCAGGACCACTGCGCCGGCGACCGCCGCCGACAGGACGAGCGAGGCGCGGAATCGCTTGAGTGCCTCCACCCTCCGGCCCGCGGGGGCAAGGGTGGCGCCGAGGAAGATCGACGCGACATACGCAGCGCCGAGCATGACTCCCTGCGGACGGGCGCACACGGCGAGCGTGATGAGAGCCAGAGCACCCAGCTGACGCCCGGTCGTCGGCGACGCGAGCGCCCGCTCGATGCCGAGAAGCGCCAGCAGGAAGACCGGGAAGAAGAGGTTCTCCGTGAACACGAGCCCTGCGTAGGCCAGCGCCGGCATGGCGAGGGTCGCGCCCGCGACGAGCAGCGCGCTGCGCGGCGAGACGAACCGCCTCGCGAGGAAGTAGGCGGGCACCGCCGACAGGGAGATGCCGACCGCGTTGATCAGCTTGACGACCTGGTACGCGGTCACGCCGTCGGGGGCGAGGATCCAGGCCGGGGCGATGAGCAGCGGGTACAGGAACCCGTAGGCGAGTGTCGTTACGCCTCGGACGGACGGCAGCCCGCCGTCGGCGATGCTCCGGGCGAGGTCGGCGTAGATCAGCTCGTCGGGCATCACGAGCGGGGCCTCCACGGCGCGTGCGAAGAGGTAGCGCACGACGATGGAAGCCGTGACGAGGACGGTCAGTACCGTCCCCGCGGACGCGAGCGCCATGACGCGCGACGTCGCGGCCGGAGGTGCGCGCAGCTCGTCGACTCCCTGCATGCTCGACCTCAGCCGCGCGTCTTCCCGTCAACCGTTGCGAAAACGGCAACGGCCCCGACGACCCATCCGGATCGCACGTCGGCGAGGTGCACAGCGACGCCCCGTCGCGCTGGCTCGGCAGTCGCGCTCACTACCTCACAGCTTGGCGGGACTCGCAGCCTTCATCGCTCGCCCGGAGTCCAGTCCGGACCAGTCCGAAGCACAGTGTTCCTTCACGTCGCCATGGGAAGATGGGGCATCGCGCCTCCTCTGGGCCTCGTCTCCACCCCGGGCCGAGTCGGAGCCGGCCGGGGAGTGATCCCCACGGTGGTCCTGACGGAACTAGACCCCCGGCCAGTTGTCGCAGCCTTGCTCCGCCCGCACCCTGAGAGGCACCTTCCGGATGTGGGGAGGGAAGGGTAAAGCAACCGGGGACGGGACAACCGCCCGGAGGAGAGGGAGGAATACACCATGGCAGATGCCATTCGCTCGCTGGTCGGGCGCGCGCAGATTGCGCTCGAGGGCCTTCGGGACCGCGAAGAGGGTCAGGGCCTCGTCGAGTACGTCGTCGTGATCGCGCTCGTCGCGCTGCTGATCTTCGCCGCGCTCCTGTTCTTCACGGACATCCTCGGCGACGTCTACAGCCAGATCGCGAACATCCTGGACGACAACGTCCCGAACTAGTCGCACCTCGGGCGCCGGGTCGCGCAGCGGCCCGGCATCCTCTGCCGGCCCGACACCCCCTCGTCGGGCCGGCAGAGTGACCGTCTCCCCGCGATGCGGCGGCAGGAGACAAGCTGATCAGGAGAAACGAGTGGTTTTCCGAGGGGTTCCGGCGTCCCGCGCCGTGGCGCATACTTTGATCGGGTCCTCAGGGGAGGAGGGAATCGGGTGAAGCACGACCGTCGAGCCGGCAGAGACCAGAGAAAAAGACGTGGAGAACGCGGCCAGGCCGTGGTTGAGCTCGCGCTCTTGCTGCCGCTGTTCCTGCTTCTCGTCTTCGGGATGATCGAGTTCGGCAAGGCGCTGAACTACTGGATCGACACGACCCACCTCGCCAACGAGGGTTCGCGGTACGCAGCGGTCAATCGCTGGCCCGGCTGTGTCGGCGACAACGGATCGTGCAATCCTGCAACGCTCCAGGAGTACGTCTGGAGCAAAGCCAACACCCGCGAGCTCCGAGAGGGGGTGGTCGGCGGAAATGTTGAGCCCGCTGGCTCTGTCTCGGCCGTGCCAGGCGCCATCACCGCGCCGGGTGTGTACGTCTGCTATCCGGACTCGGTCGAGACGATCGGTTCACCGGTCCGCGTGGTCGTGAATAGCACCTACAGGTTGAACGTCGTTGATGGTCTCTTGGGGGCGATAGGCCTGGACGAAGTCGGTGAGATCGACATGAGCGCCTCCTCGACGATGCGTATGGAGCGACGCCCACTGCGGATCACCGGTGAAGTGGCATGTTGAGGGTCTTCCGTCGCGCTCGCGACGAGGAGACGGGCGCGATCTTCGTGTTGTTCGCCGTCATGGCCGCGGCGCTCCTACTCGTGAGCGCGTTTGTAGTCGACGTCGGTAACTGGTTCGAGCATGACCGGCACCTCCAACTCCAGGTCGACGCGGGCGACCTGGCCGCTGGTCAGGAGTTCACCGGTTGTTTCCAGGATCCGACGCAGACGAACGCAGCCATCGAGCGAACGGGGCACAAGTACGCCGGCGACCCCGACTTCACCACCACCTTCCCCGGGTTCGGCAACCCTTTCAACCTCCAGGTCGACGATCCCCAGCGGGTGGCGCTACGACTCAACAGCGACTCGTACCCGAGCGGCGGCTCCGACTTCTTCATGGACTGGAAAAGCCCAACCGATCCGGTCAACGGGCCGTACGTGCCCGACGGAGTTCCTGAGGCCGCCCTGCCGTGCGACACGAAGTTCCTGGATATCAAGGCAACGGACGCCGGCATACCGACGTTCTTCGGCGCGATCCCCGACCTCAGCGTCGTCGACGTCAAGGCAAGGGCTCGCGTGGAGATCCGCGAGGCGGTGGAACTCTCCGGGTTCCTGCCCTGGGCCATCCCGGAGGCTGATCCGGAGCACGTCGCCGTGGTCTTCATGGACGAAGCGAGCGACTCCAAGATCGCCGCATTTGAGTTGACCGCTGGCTCCACCGCAGTTCTAAACGGCACACTCCTGCGCCTGTGGAACGGCGCCCAGTCTGGCATCGACCTTGAGCGGGAAACCGGGATGATCGTCGTTACGAGCCGTCTTGGCACGTCAGTGGGTGACCCGGCATTCGACGTCTCCGGCACGCTGGCAGAGATCTGCGGTCAGGCGAAGACAGCCTGTTACGCGGGTGACACACCCGACTCGGGTCTCGTCTTCATCCGTGCGAACCAGAGCGCTACCGGGGGTGGTAACGGCGCGCCTGGCCAACCGACGCCCGTTCTCGGCGCTGTGTCTCTCGACCCCGGGAGCTGCGGCGAGGACTCTGCGCCCTATTTCTTGCTCGATGCCGAATGCAATGTCGAGGTACGCGCCACAGTGGACTTCGGGGCGGCCAACCCGGACGACCCCCCGACGAACGCGCGCGTGTTCGCTATTGGACCCGGGTGCGGCAACGACACCGAGTTGACGTTGTCGAACGGTGAATGGACGGGCACATGTGGCAACCCGAATATCGATGCCGAGTCCGGTCCGAACACGATTCAGATCCGCTGGACGACGAACCCGCCGGGTCCGGGGAGCTACGGCGACACCTTCCGGAACAGCAATGGTAACCCAGTGACGGTCGCGCGGCCGTACGCAGCGGACGACAACGCGGGCCCCGTCCAGTACGTCGCCGTGGCGCCCAACCCTGCCGCCACCGACGGGCCGCAGCCGGTCTCGATCACTGTCGGCTTCCCACCCAGCCTCGAGGTGGCGGACAAGCTCGACGACTCGATCCTGTTGCGCTTTAAGAAGGGCAACGGAAGCACGACCCAGCAGGTCAACTGCGACGCCCAGAACCTGGCGTATCCGCTAGAGCCTCCCTCGAATGGGATCCCGCCGGACTCGCGAGAAGTGGCGTTCGGTTGCTTGACGACCTACGGCACCGACGATGACGGCATCTGCCCACCCGAGTACGACGAGGCCAGCGAGCTCCCTCCCCCCGTCGAGGTGGCGAGCCCGATTCCGACGTGCGCCCGGGTGCGACCCGGGACGATGTCGTCGCTCCGCGCAGGACTTGCGTTCCGCTGGGAGAACACCGACCAGCCCTACGGCTCGTGCCCGCCCAACAACTGGCCCACTACAGCCGCAGAAGCGATTCCCGGCCCCGAGGATCCACGGTGGGTGATCCTGATCGTCACCGACATCTCGGCCTTCAAGGCCCCGCCAGGACAGGATCCCGTGGTTCCGATTATCAAGTTCGCCGGGTTCTATATCACCGGATGGGACATCTCATCCCAGACGACGGGCTGTCCCGGCGAAAATGATCCGCATCCGCTCGGTTTCGGCAGCCAGGCCGACAACGGCGACGTGTGGGGGCACTTCGTGACGCAGGTTGCGTTTGTACCCGGCGCGACCGAAAGCGAGAAGTTCTGCAACTTCACAGAGGTCGGGGTCTGCATTGCGATCCTGACGCAGTAGTGGAGACAGGAACAAGAGAGCCTTGACGGAATTCACTTCATCGAGATTCATGAGACGGACGGGTGAAACCCGCGGAGGAGGAGAGCGCACATGAGCAGCATGGCCGAACGGCTGACGACATCGAGAGGTTGGGCGATTGCCCTCGGAGTGGGCGCCGCGCTCGTCGCGGGCATCCTGCTCCTCGTGTACCTGAACTCGTACCGCGACAGCGTCGCTGGCGAGACGGCGCCGACCACGGTTCTCGTGGCGAAGGCACTGATCCCCGCGGGCACCTCGGGCACCGTGATCGCCACCAAGGATCTGTACCAGGCCGCGACATTGCCGGCGAAGGAGGTCAAGACGGGCGCCATCGCGGATCCGGCGTTCATCGACGGGCGCGTCGCGACGACCGACATCCTGCCCGGACAGCAGTTCACGACGGCGGAGTTCTCGACAGCGACCACCGAAGCGGTCGACACGAAGATCACAGGCGCACAGCGTGCGATCTCGGTCTCGATCGACAACGTCCACGGCAGCCTCTCGCAGCTTCGCGCCGGCGATCACATCGACCTGTACATCGGCCTCGGGGCCCGCTCGAGCTCGCAGGGCGGCGGCCAGGCGCTCGTCAAGCTCTTCCGCGAGAACGTGGTCGTGCTCGCGACGCCCGCAGGCGGTGCCGACCCGAGCATCGGCGGCGGAGAGGGCGGCAGCGGCAACATGATCCTCCGGATCAACAACTCGAAGGACGCGGCCGACTTCGCCTACGCGGCGGACAACACGCAGCTCTACTTCGTGATCCGGCCGGCAGCCGGAGCGAAGAAGACGCCGCAGGACACGGCCACAATCTCGACCGTCGCCGGCTCGAGGTAGACGTGACGCGAACCGTCCGCACGCTCGTCGCCGTCGACCCAGGGCTCGACGTCGGCGCGATCACCTCGATCGTGCCCGACGGCGAAGGCCTCCAGGTCGTCGGCGTCGTAGCCGACCTGGAGGATGCGCGCGCGCGGCTCGAGCAGGTCCAGTTCGACACGCTCGTCGTAGCGTCGACGACCCACTCCGAGCCCGTGCTCCGCCTCATCGACGAAGCCCGCAGGCACGGGCCCGAGCGCTCCGTGCTCGTGCTCAGCGAGGCGACAACGAACGGGTACGTGCGGCGGCTCATCGAGGCGGGCGCAGACGACATCCTCATGCTCCCGCAGTCACGCGAGCAGGTCGCGTTCGCGATCCGGAAGATCCGCGCGCTCAAGGACACCGAGAGCGAAGGCAACGAGAACGCACGCCTGATCGTCGTGCTCGGGCCCAAAGGCGGCACGGGCAAGACGCTCATCTCGACGAACCTCGGCGCGGCGCTCGCGACCGAGGGGTTCGAGACGACGATCGTCGACATCGATCTCCAGTTCGGCGACGTCGCGCTGACGATGGGGCTGCCACCGGAGACAACGATTCACGATCTCGCGCAGCGCGGCGGCTCGCTCGACGCCGACGCGCTCGGGCACTTCCTCGTTCGT
>Ga0247727_10014522_pt1 | contig 13067 bp, 15 predicted proteins | sample WisWelCaveWW1625_FD_202498 | JGI IMG/M metagenome (GOLD analysis project Ga0247727, IMG submission 202498) | Biofilm microbial communities from Wishing Well Cave, Virginia, United States - WW16-25 | ecosystem: Environmental > Aquatic > Deep subsurface > Groundwater > Cave microbial mat | place...
CGCGACCTGCCTCCTCCTCAGCCTAAGCTCTAAACCATAGGGGCAGCGCGTTGATTGTCTGGGAGGGGCAGACGAAACGCATGAAACTGGGCGAGGATACTTCGTTGTTTGCTGCCGCTGGTGCTCACTCCGGCGTGGCCACGACTGTGGGCCGTTCCTTCCGCAGACCCCAGAGCGCAAACCCGCATGCAGCAGCAATGGCAGCCGAAAAACTGACGGCGATGAAATACACAAGATACTCCTGCCAATCCGTGCCTCTGTAGCCAGCGCCGGCGATGGGTGTTGCCCAGCTTGTTCCAAATGATGCCGCCAGAAACTGCGCCAGCCACCCCGCGTAGGACGCATACAGGAACAGCACGAAAGTTAGCCTTTCTGCCCGGGCGGGCAGCCTGATCTCCTCCCAGATCAGACCGACCAGCAACAGAAACAGTCCGCTCATCACTCCTCCGACATGCGCGGCGACGCCCATCCTTGGATTCTTCAGTTCAGGTACCAGCGCGCCAACGGCAAGTCCCAGCAGCACAATGAGGATTCCGTGCCAAAGCAGGCGGCGTTTCACTTCACATGCTTGCATAGCGAGCCTCCGCGTTCCTCTTGGTCCATAGGAGCAGATGAATTCCCAGGCAAGCTGGATGCAAATTTCTTCCCCGCAGAATCATCATTTCGCGACCCATACGCATCACCGCGGCAGAATTGGCAGCTCCTCCATCGCGCGGAACCGCGAATAAACCGCATACAGGTTCACGTTGAATTCCGGGCTGGCTAGGACACGTGCTTTGAGCTCGTTCACAGGCCTCACTGAAGGCCATCCTCTATTCTGGGCTCGGTTCTGGCGCAACGCGGTGGCATCATACACCCGCCGAACTTTGGTTCCCCGGGGGAGGGCCGAATGAACTCCGATGAACGCACGCTGCGCGAGCTCCGCGCCGAATTCGGCCAGAGCCGCTTCATCGCTATGCCCATTGCCGGAACCATTGCCTGGGCGGCGGCCGGAATTCTCGGCTCCCTCTTGAACGTGGGCGCCGCATCACTGGCGCTGTTTATCTGCACGGGGATGATTTTTCCTCTGGGCATCGGCATCGGGCGCCTGGTGGGCGAAGACGTAATGCAGACTCGCAACGAGCTGGACCGCTTGTTCGGGATGAACGTCCTGATGTGCAATCTGGTCTGGGCCGTGGTGATCCCTTTCTGGCTCAAGGACCCGACCTCTCTGCCCCTCGGGGTGGGCGTCCTGGCCGGGCTGATGTGGATTCCGTTTTCGTGGATGTTGCAGCACTGGGTCGGACTGTTCCACGGCATCGCCCGCACGGTGCTTTTGGTCGCGGCGCACTACGCGTTTCCCGCCCACCGCTTCGTGGTCATCCCGGCCATCGTCGTCGCCCTTTATGTGATCACTATTTACGTCCTCCTCCGCCGCCCCATTCCCCCGCTCGCCGCGCAGAGTCCTTAGACCGCCCTCGCCCCTGTGTTCAAGTGTGCGCCGCGTGGACGTGATCGAACTTGCGCAATTCGCCCCCCTCTACGGCAAGCCGCCGGCGTTCTTCCTCAGCTAGTTCAGTCATGCAGCGGAGACGCTACGTAAGGTAGTCCCTTACAAACTACTCGTCTTTTCGTTCGGCCTTGCCAGCCTCTTGGCATACCGCACGCCCCACTTGTGCATGGTGAAGAGAACTGGTTTCAGGCTTTGACCAAGTTTCGTGAGTGAATATTCCACTCGCGGAGGAATCTCAGGGAAGACCTCGCGTTGCACCAATCCATCCCGCCCCATTTCGCGAAGGTGGGTGCACAGAACTCGATGCGAAACGCCGGAGATCTTCCTCGACAGGTAGGAAAACCTCCTTGGCCGGTGTGCGAGTTCGTGAATGATGACGAGCTTCCACCGATGTTCAATCAGGCGCAGAGTGATTTCCGCGGGGCAAAGCTTCCGGGCCGGGTTCATTTGTCCCTCCCCGTCGCGTAACCTGCGGCTCACTTGGTTACTTCAAGATGCCTGCTTGACAGCTTCAAATCCCAGCTTTAAGAAAGATAATTCCCAAGTCGAAGGCCCACTGCATCATACGCTGGAAACGGCCCCCTACCCAAATCGCAGAGCGGCGGGGCAGCGTCGATTCCTTACTTCTGGCTCCGAGCTTGGGAAGGGCGTGGAAATGGGCACTGTGAAGAAGGTTCATGCAATTTACCGGGAACCGGAGACCCACTGGGTGGGAGACGGTTTTCCCGTTCGCACGATTCTCTCGCACCAGCGGCTGGATACGGACATCAGTCCGTTTCTGCTGCTTGACCACGCTGGTCCCAGGAACTTTCCACCCGCCAAGGAGCCACGCGGCGTCGACGAACACCCGCATCGCGGGTTCGAAACCGTCACGATTGTTTACGAGGGCGCTGTAGATCACCGCGACTCGGCAGGTAATTCAGGCTCGATTGGACCGGGTGATGTGCAGTGGATGACGGCCGCTTCTGGCGTCGTGCATGAAGAAAAACACTCCCAGGAATTCACCGAGCGCGGGGGAACCCTTGAAATGGTCCAACTGTGGGTGAATCTCCCCGCCAAGGTCAAGATGTCTCCGCCTCGTTATCAGGGGATCTTGAATGGCGACATCCCAGCGGTCGGCCTCGCTGGCGGGGGCGGGACCGTGCGGATCATCGCCGGCGAGTTTCAGGGAAGGAAGGGACCCGCGAAGACATTCACGCCCGTTCAGGTTTGGGATGTCCGGCTGAAGTCCGGGCATGAGGCGCAATTCAACCTGCCCAACGGTTTCAACACGGCTGTTGTCGTGTTGAAGGGAAAGGTCACCGTGAATGGTTCCGAAAAAGCAGGCCCGGCGCAGCTCATCGTCTTTGAACGCGAGGGAGAAACCGTTACACTTCGCGCCCACGAAGACTCGACTCTCCTGGTGCTCAGCGGCCAGCCGATTGCTGAGCCGGTCGTCAGCTACGGGCCGTTTGTCATGAATACGCAGGAAGAAATCCGTCAGGCTATGGACGACTACCGCAGCGGGAAGATGGGAACGCTCGACATTCGCATCAAATCACGAGGAGCATCACGACCATAAGCAGTTCGTCTTGCAGAATCAACTAAGAAAAAGGAGAAAACAGATGGCGAACAAATGGATGATTGACCCGAATGACGCTGTCATGCTTTTGATTGACCACCAGAGCGGGCTGTTCCAACTGGTAAGAGACATCGACCAGCCGACACTTCGCTCGCATGTGAAGGCACTGGCGAAGGTGGCATACCTCGCCAAAATTCCAACTTTCACCACGGCGTCGGTCCCCGATGGCCCGAACGGCCCCCTCATTCCCGAGATCCATAAGTACAACCCCGACGCGGTTTACATCGCGCGAACCGGCCAGATCAACGCCTGGGACAACCCAGCCTGGGTGAAGGCCATCGAGGCGACCAGGCGCAAAACGCTCCTCATCGCCGGCACACTCACCAGCGTCTGCATGTCGTTCCCCACGCTCAGCGCCCTCGCCGCCGGGTACAAGGTCTTCACCATCGTCGACGCCTCCGGCAACTGGAGCAAGATGGCAACTGATCTCACAATCGCTCGCGTCGCCCAGGCTGGTGCCATGCCGATTGACACCTATGCCGTGCTGGCCGAACTGATGAGCACCTGGAATCGGGCCGACGCGATGGAGTTCGCGGCGGTCATGGTTGACCACATTGTTCCACCCTACCGCGCGCTGATGGAAAGTTACGACAAGGCGCAGAATGTGCAAAAGTCTGGGCGGGAAACCAAGCTGGACGTCTTGGAGGCTGCCCGAGCCGCTGCAGGTAGGTAGTCGGACAGTCAGGGAAGGCTCGTTCGCGAGCTGACGAACGGCCGCGGCCGGCCGGTCGCCGAAGAGCGCGCTCTCTCCCCCCCCCAACCTCCAGTTCCTAATTTCGAATTTCTAACTTCTAACTTCTAACTTCTAAGTTCCAACTTCCGGCTTCAAACCTCTAATCCCTCGCCCCTCGCCCCTGTCGGAGCCCCTGTCGTAGACCCAGTCGGAGACCCAGAGCGAAGCCGAAGGGAGCGAAGCCGAAGGGAGCGAAGTCGAACGGAGCGAAGTCGAAGGGAGCGCAGTCGAAGGACCCGCCTCTACCGCAAACCCTCCCGTTCTTTGCCGCCTAGGTCCGGCGCAACCACCCCGCGATTCCCTTTGAGGCTCGAAGCCCCCGTACTAGAAGCCTCTTGTTTTAAAGGAAAGTAATTCTTCTTGAATAGGCCAAGTATGTGGCCTAGAATCTTCGCCGCTACGGGTCCTAGATAACCAGAAGGGAAATAGAACCCTTCAAGTTAGAGCGGTCACGCTTTAGTCTTCCGGGGGATCAATCAGGTCGAACAAAGAAAGCCCCTTGAGGACAGTCACTTTGTGGGGAGGAGGCGCTATGTCGAAGCGAGTTTGGCTTGGAATGCTTGTACTGGTCGCCCTAGCCGTAGCCTTCTGGTTCACGTACGGTCCGGGCGCACGGAAGGCGGAGGCCGAGATTAGGATCGGGGCCATTCTGCCGCTAACAGGCGGCGCGGCGCAGTGGGGCGTCCCACCGCGAGATGCGGCCACTCTTGCAGTGGAAGAGATCAACGCAAAAGGAGGTATCAAAGGAAAGAAGATAAGGCTCGAAGTGGAGGATGACAAGTGCGAGCCGGCTGTGGGTGTGTCGGCTGTTCAAAAGCTACTCGCGACAGGTAAGCCAGTCGCGATCTTGGGCGCAGTATGTTCGTCGGTTACCTTAGCCATCGCTCCGATTGCTGAGGCTCAGAAAGTTGTCCTCGTTAGTCCGGCCTCGACAAATCCTCAAATCACGAACGCAGGAGATCATATCTTTCGAGTAGTGCCTACTGACGCGCTTCGCGGGAAAGTCTTCGCAGAGTATGTTTATTCCTTGGGCCACCGACGGGTTTCGATCCTTTACATCAACAACGAAGGCGGCGCTGGGAACCAAATGACGTTTGCAGAGAACTTCCAGAAACTAGGCGGCAACATAGTTTCCATTGATGCCTATCCTCAAGATACGCGCGATGTCCGCGCACAGTTGACCAAGATCAGACAGCAAGAGCCCGAAGCGGTGATTGTGGTTTCGTATCCCGATGACACCCCGCTCGTTCTCAGGCAGGCAAGCGAATTGAAGCTGGGTGTGCCGCTTTTCTTCCAAACCGAGGCCCTTGACGATCCAGCAGTAATTCAGAGGGCCGGGAGTGCGGCTGAGGGTGCCACATACATCCTCCCCGCAAAAGCAGAGGGCCCGATGGTTGATGACTTTGCTAGGAAATACAGGGAGAAGTTCGGTCGTGCCCCCGAGCTTTACGCCGCCGAGGGTTATGACGTTATCAGGCTTATTGATACGATCCTCGCGAATTCCCCCGATTTCTCTGCTGACGGACTAAAAGCAGGCCTGTACGCGACGAAAAACTACCAAGGAGCTTCGGGCAGAATCACATTCGACGAAAACGGGGATGTCATCAAGCCTATGGCGGTAAAGAAGATCCAACAAGGAAAGGCGGTCACGGTCGAATCGAAATAGCCGTGTCGCCAGATTAGCGGAGGTCTTTGCCAGCATGTTGAACCCAGCAGACGCTGCAAAGTCTCGGTTGAAAGCTGGCATTAGAGTTTTCATGGCCCTAATGGCTGTGGCAGTCGCATCAGTGGTGAGCTCCGGCGTCCGACTTCACACCTTACCTCCAATCAGAAGTCCTTTCGGCAATGTCGATTGGAGAGACCTGCTGGTCGGAAGTTTGGTTGCTCTCACTTTCATATTGGGTAGCAGGTTCGCGTCGGGACTGAAGATGATCTTCGCTCTATCTTGGCTGGAAGGTTATGAGCGAATACTTTACAGAAAGAGACTTAAATGGGGGCTATGGATTGCTGCTCCTACTCTGGCTGTGCTCGAGACTCTCCGGCACCTTGAACCATTTGGTGCACGCATCGACTGGAAATGGGAAGCGACAATCACAGTTATCTTCCTAATGGCTGGCTTTGTACTCTCAGAGAGTCAAGCTAGCCATTGCGTGTTTGGGATACCCAGAAGGCAGGACATGTGCATTCCTCAGCTTTGGTGGGAGTTTGTCGGGCGCTACGGTGCGGCTAAAGACGAAGCCAAAGCTGAATTGCTGATGTTTTTGTTCAAGTGGGACGGTGATGCAGTGGAACTTCGGGTCACCTTTTCTCAGTACCTCAAAATATTACGCGCAGCCACCGAAATTGCACAGAGGGAATGGTTTGCGACCTATACCTTTCGGGTCTCCGAATGGGCCAACATCAACCAGCACGCGCAAGAGTACTTCGTTGCGCTAAAAGCCACTCATCTAAAAAGGACGCGGGTTGTCATTAGACCTAGGGCTGAAATCGTGACAATCAATGAGGGGTCGCGAATTCTAATCGACACGCGAGCTTCGGGGGCTGTCCTAGAGCGCTTGGCACTGGAATCTATCGAAGAATCAATCCAACAGCAGGGTTTGACCATTGAGGATTGTGCGATCTTTGACGAGAGATTCGCAGTTGTCGGCATTGCACTTTCGAACGCCCAGCAAATCGAGCCCAATTCTTTTCCCCTCACTGTCAAGCTTCTAAAGGGAACATCAGCTTCTACTTTTCTTACGATGAAGACTTTTCTTGAAAGCCAACTTGACCCAAGCATGCGGCTTCCAGCGAAAAGAAAGAACCCGAAGAAAGCAACAAAACCTGGAGGAGAAACAGGATGAGCATCCAACTGCAACTGGTTAACGCACCTCTGCTGCCTGGATACCAAAAGTCTTCACGTACTGGCACGTATCCTCCGCTCAGCATCGCTTCCCTTGCTGGTTTTGTGATGGCCCATGATCCGACTCCTGAGGTCGAGCTCATAGACGGAGAGCTCATCGGGATCGCGGACATCTGTTCCAGACTCGATGCCGATGTTGTGGGTATCAGCTGCAACATCATGACGTACGGCCCAGCGCTCGACATCGCGAAAGCAGCAGCGGCCAAGGGCAGCAAGGTGATCCTGGGCGGGCCGTTTCCCACGTCAATGCCCAAGACAATCCTGAAGAATCGTTCGTATGTTGACGCAGTTGTTGTTGGGGACGGTGAGGTGGCTCTGAGTGAATACCTCCGAGGTGTCCCCCCTAGTAGCATCGCGAACCTGTGCTTTCGAGAAGGCAAGGAGATTATTCAGAACGACGAATCTATAGTGAGTTTTGATGGTCTGCCGCTTCCCACATATTTGAATCTGCCGCTTCAACAGTACTTCCAAAACTACGGGCATCGCTACGCTGAATACAAACCGTTTCGGGGTTCATTGGCAATCTACTCGCGAAAGGGGTGTATCTGGCGGAACGCTTCCAACGGCGGCTGCGTTTTCTGCATGATTCCTCATAAGGGAATCAGGTACAAGAAACCGAAGGCACTGTGGGATGAAATAGTCTTTTTCCGGCAGGCGTGCGGTGTGAACTTTTTCTGGGAAGTCTCGGACACCTTCACGGAGAACAGCCGATGGATAGAAGAGTTCGTCCAAACGATGCCCGCTGGCCTCGACGTGGCGTTCAGTGTGTACGCGCGAGCTAGCAACATTTCTGAACGGTTGGCTAGACAACTTAGGGAGCTAAGTGTTTACGAGGTCTTCATTGGAGCCGAGTCTGGAGATGATGAGATTCTTCGGCGAATGAAGAAGGGAATTACTGTTGAACAGACGAGACATGCTGTACGAATCCTCTCAACAGAGGGCATCAAAATAATCCTGTCGTTTGTGTTCGGCCTGCCGGGAGAAACATCTGGGAGCATTCAAAGGACCGTGAACCTTGCGCACGAATTGTCTCAGTGGCCCGGTGTCGTAGAAACCTCAAGCAGCATCCTGCTTCCGATTCCGGGCAGCACTGCATTTGACATGTTGATGACAATCCCCGGCATGGCCGCAAAACACGGCTGCGATCTCCTGGACTTGGATGGACTCAAGCTGGATTGGATCAAGTATTTCACAGATACGAGCCCAGACGAGCTGGAGTTCGCCTTGCATCAGACTTTAGAGATGTTCCCCTTAAATAGTACGTTCAGTCAGAAACAAACTCAGTCTGCACCCATGTGTTGATGGCGAGGCAAAGCTTCAGGTACAACCAACTCGGACGATGTTTCCTCAACTTCTGGCCAACGCGCTGATTGCCGCAAGCATATATGGATTAGTGGCTCTCGGGTTCGGTCTCATTTATTCGACAACACGATTTTTTCATTTTGCGCACGGCGCCATTTACACTTCGGCTGCATATCTAGGCTTTCTGTTCGCCGTTTGGTGCGGTTTTCGTTTCCCTCTCGCTTTTACCCTAGCAATTGGCGCGGCCTCTCTGCTAGGTGTCTTAATCGAAATTGGCGTCTATCGTCGGCTCCGGCGGAACAATGCCACATCTATAGTTTTGCTTCTGAGCTCGTTGGGTGTTTTGATTGCAGCGCAGAACAGCCTGTCCCTCACATTCGGGGATAGCTCGAAGTCCCTGCACAGAGGAATTGCGGGTGAGGCGCTGCAGCTCTGGGGCGCCAGGATTACTTCGCTTCAGCTAACGATGATTGTCGTGAGTTTCGCTCTGTGGCTACTGACTTGGGTCCTCATACGGTTTACGCGTCTAGGCCGGATGATTAGAGCCGTCGGCAACGACCCGGAGCTTAGTCGGGTCGTGGGCGTTGATGCGGACAAGGTAATCGTCGTTGTTTACGCATGGGGCTCTGGGTTGGCCGCTGCCGCTGCGATCCTTGCCGCCCTGGACACAGATATGACACCAATGATTGGTTTCAATGCTTTGCTGGTGGGGGTAGTCGCCGCGATTGTCGGTGGCATCGGTAGCATCCAGGGTTCACTCTTAGGAGCGTTGTTGGTTGGCCTCGCTCAGCACCTGGGAGTCTGGAAGCTTCCGACTCAATGGCAAGATGCGATTGTGTTCTTGACTCTCCTGATCTTCCTCCTGCTCAGGCCCCAAGGTTTCTTAGGAAGGCCCATAAGGAAAGCTGAGGTCTGAGTTGGACTACCTCCTTCACATCCTTATACTGGTTTGCATTTACAGCGTGCTAGCAGTTTCGCTCGACCTTCTGGCTGGCCATACGGGTCTTCTTTCGATGGCGCATGGCGCGTTCTACGGGCTTGGGGCATACACATCTGCATTACTAGCTCTCCGGCTTGGCTCCCCATTTCTCGTAGGCACGCTATTGGGAATGCTCGTGGGTGCGCTGCTTTCTCTAGTTGTTTCCCTCCCGTCACTGCGGCTGCGTGGCGACTACTTTGTAATCGCGACTTTTGGCTTTCAAATGATCGTTTGGGGTGTGTTTAACAATTGGACTGAGGTCACGCGTGGGCCGTTAGGAATTCCCGGTATCCCTCAGCCGGCAGTCTTCGGCTGGGTTATCAAGTCCCACGCTGGTTTTATGGTTTTGGCGGCCCTGCTCGCAGTGTTAGCCCATTGGGTTGTGGGGCGGATCACAGGTAGTCCTTTTGGGCGTGTTCTCCGGGCGATCCGTGAGGACGAGCTTTTGGCGCAGTCTTTGGGTAAGAATGTTTTTCGTTTCAAGGTCAGCGCGTTTGCCGTGAGTGCAGCTTTGGCGGCGATGGCCGGAAGCCTCTACGCGCACTACGTCACTTTTATAGACCCGACCAGTTTCACGGTGATGGAGTCTATTCTGGTGATTTCGATGGTGATCATCGGAGGTGCGGGTAGTCCATGGGGGCCCCTGATCGGCACTACTATGTTAGTGGTCCTTCCTGAGGCATTGCGGTTCCTTGGGTTCCCAAGCTCTGTCGCCGCAAACATGCGCCAAATCTTCTACGGAGTGTTGCTCGTGGTCATGATGATGGGGCGCCCCCGTGGTTTGGTAGGACGCTATGGTTTTAGCCGGTGAGGATCAATGGATTCCTTCCGCTGCCACGAACTCTGCAAGGTCTTTGACGGAATTCACGCCCTGGCGCATGTCAGCACGGAGATTCCCTCATCAGGAATCACCGCCATAATTGGTCCGAATGGAGCAGGCAAGACTACGCTTCTCAATGTGTTGACTGGATTTCTCCGCCCTGACTCGGGCCGTTGCTTCTTGGGCAGCCGCGAGATTACACACCTCGCACCGCACCGGATTGCCCAGCTTGGATTTGCCCGCACGTTTCAGGACTTACGTTTGATCCTCCAAGTTTCAGTAATGGATAACGTGCTTTTGGCTCGCCCGCGCCAACGAGGTGAACGGTTGTTGAGCGCAATTCTGCGCTTCGGCGTGGAGCGGGAAGAGTCTCAGAACCGGGAAGAAGCGATGCGGCTTCTGAGGTTCGTTGGGTTGGACAAGATGGCCTCTCACCTAGCGGGTGAACTCTCTTACGGGCAGCAGAAGCTTCTGACTCTTGCTTGTTGTCTTGCTACGGAAGCCAGAATTCTACTTCTGGATGAGCCGGTGTCCGGGGTCCATCCGGAGATGGCGTCTCAGATTCTGCGCCTTCTCCGCCAGCTTCGAATTGATGGGAAGCTTGTAGTTTTCATCGAGCATGAGATTTCTGCGGTGCGGGAGGTTGCCGATCACGTCATAGTCATGGACGAAGGCAAGGTGATCGCGGAAGGGGCACCGGGCGATGTGCTGGAGCGCCCCGAAATCTTGGAGGCGTACCTTGCCTGAAGATGTCGCCTGCTTACTTAGGGTGGATAGCCTCGTCACCGGCTACGGCAAGAAGCAGGTCATAAATGGCGTTTCGCTCGATGTGGCCCCCGGTGAAATCGTTGCTCTCATCGGACACAACGGCGCTGGAAAGTCTACGCTTCTAAAGGCGATTTTCGGGCTCCTGCCTGTTTGGCAGGGACAGATCGTCTTTCAGGAGACTACTCTGAATTCCCACACCCCCCGAAAAATGCTGAAACTCGGGGCTGTGTATGTTCCGCAAGGGAATCGCGTCTTCACTGACCTGTCCGTCCGCGAAAACTTGGAAATGGCTGGTGTCACCCTGTCCGACGGTGCGCGGTTTAGGGACGGAATGGAGCGAGTTTTCTCCCTCTTTCCAACACTCAAATCTCGACTGCGTCAAAGGGCAGGAACTCTCTCTGGGGGCGAACAGCAAATGCTTGCTTTGGCTAACGCACTAATGCTATCGCCGCGACTTCTTCTGCTTGACGAGCCTTCCTTAGGTCTTGCGCCGCAGTTGGTTACTCAAGCTCTCTCCCGCATTAAAAAAATCAGCAGAGATTCAGGGGCTTCGGTTCTAATCGTTGAGCAGAAAGTACGCGAGGTACTGAAGATCGCGCACCGGGTCTGTGTGCTTCGTAACGGGCAGGTTTCCTTCTTCGGTTCCACAGAGACCCTGGACGACGAAAAACTTCGCCGCGTCTACCTGTAATTCTCACCTTTCTTGGCCTTCGGTTTGACTGCTAGCAGACAGCTTGCGCTGACTGATTTCGGCGAACGACTGGCCCATTCGCCCCAATCGGTTCGCGCCGTAGAGAGCAGCGAGATCCCAAGCCAGTTCTTCCGTGCGTTCGGGGATGGTGCACGTGGAGATCATCACGAATACGAGGGCGGTCACAACAATGGCGCTGCCCACACGGGACCAACTGCCCTGGCCGTCCTCGGAGAGTGCTTCGCGTAGAAAATGCAACAAGCTGAGAACGGCGTCACTGATGCGCTTCATATAGCAACCCTTTCTCGGAACCAGCCGTCCCGAAACTTCGTCCCGATAATTCGTCCCGAGACTTTGTCCCGAGACTTCAGGACGAAGAATTTCCGCCGGCGCCGGCCCACGCGCCTCGCCCAGTTCGATGTGCTGCTGCTCCACTTTCCAGCCTCGAAGCTCGAGTTCCAACTTCTAATTTCTAATTTCTAACTTCCCGCCTCCAGCCTTCACTTTTCGCTTGACAACTTTTCTAAATTCTGCTATCTATTCTCCTGTGAATCTCACAAAGCTAATATCCGCCCCGGCCCCTAACTCCTTTCCTGGTATACTCTTATCCCCCACCCTGGCGCTAACCCCTTTTCCTGCACACTCTTACTCTTTTCGACCCTCTTCGATTTCCGGCTCCCTCCACCAGTCAAATCCCTTGTTTTCATACTCTTCCGCATTCCCTGGTACTCGCTTTTTTCACTCTTTTCCTCGCTTTTCTTCAACGTTTTCGTGCATTCGAGGACCTGCTGCCCACGCATCTGATTCTGTACCGCCGGCACCTGTGGTGCCTGCCCTGTCGAAGACCCTGTCGAAGACCCTGAGCGAAGTCGAAGGGAGCGAAGTCGAGGGGAGCTTGTCGAAGGGAGCGCGGCCGAACCATCCTGCCGGCCTCTTTCTATCGCGGCGAACGTGCTTGGCTGCAGCTTGCCGATAGGGTCTTGCCGGCCTCTTTCTATCGCGGCGAACGTGCTTGGCTTCAGCGTGCCGAGTGGGTCTTGCCGGCCTCTTTCTATCGCGGCGAACATGCTTGGCCTCAGCCTGTCAAATGCGTCCGGCCGACAGCCTTTTCTTCCCACTTTCTAGCGCCGACTCTCACCGAGCTCGTTTCAACCGTCGCTCTCCTTGCTTGCTCTGTCTATCCGTCGAAGCTTGAGCGCATACCAGCCTGTCCTCAGAAGTTTCGGCGAACGGTCAACGCCTTACCTGCTAACTCCATCAAATCTCTTTCCCAACATCAGATGTTTTCCGCAACCCAACTCTTTTCAAAGTCTTACGTGGATTTCTCGCGCAACCCCCGTGAAATCTTCACTTACCTGTTTCTCCCTCCATCATACCGCAATTTTGCACCTTCGGTTTCATGCACTTATGGACATTCCCCCCGGCAACGCTTTTGGAATGATAATCTTGTGGATCCCCCCCGGGGGAGTAGTACCTTCGCGGTACCGGTTTGCATTTCCGAAACGATGCCAGCCTGGTTTGCCTCAGCACACGAGTCCAGGCGGCTAAGAGTCCTCATACCACCCCGCAGTCCTTGCTAGGACAGGCACCCAACACTGTCGCAGCTCGCACAACTCCATTTTCTCTTAGTCCCCTTCGTCCGCTGCAACCCCTTGGTCCCCTTCGGCCCCTGAGTCCCCTTATTCCCGTTCTGCCCCGTTTGCCCCTTGCCCCCCATTACCTTTCTACACACCGACCCCAACAAATTCCAGGCAATCGT
>Ga0247727_10014523_pt1 | contig 13067 bp, 10 predicted proteins | sample WisWelCaveWW1625_FD_202498 | JGI IMG/M metagenome (GOLD analysis project Ga0247727, IMG submission 202498) | Biofilm microbial communities from Wishing Well Cave, Virginia, United States - WW16-25 | ecosystem: Environmental > Aquatic > Deep subsurface > Groundwater > Cave microbial mat | place...
GCCGGGCGCTACCTCGCGCCGGGTCTGCTCGACGGCCACATGCACGTCGAGTCGGGCATGGTCACCGTCACCGAATTTGCCCGCGCCGTCATCCCTCACGGTACGACCGGCATGTTCATTGACCCGCACGAAATCGCCAACATCTTCGGCTTGCGCGGGGTGAAGCTGATGATGGATGAGGCCGCCAACCTGCCCCTCAACGTCTGGGTGCAAATGCCCTCCTGCGTGCCATCTGCCCCCGGCCTCGAAACCCCCGGCGCCGCCATCGGCCCCGACGAAGTGCGCGAAGCCATGACCTGGCCCGGCATCATTGGCCTCGGCGAAATGATGAACTTCCCCGGCGTCTTCCTCTCCGACCCCAAAATGCACGGCGAGATGGCCGAGACGATGAAAGCCCGAAAGGTGATCGGCGGACACTACGCCGCATCCGACCTCGGTCGTCCTTTCCAAGGGTACGCCGCCGGCGGCCCTAGCGACGATCACGAAGGGACACGAGTCGAAGACGCTGTCGCCCGCGTGCGGCAAGGGATGAAGGCTATGTTGCGGCTCGGCTCGGCCTGGTACGACGTAGCAACGCAAATCAAAGCCGTCACTGAACTCGGACTCGATCCCCGCCATTTCATCCTCGTCACCGACGACTCGCACTCCGGCACGCTCATCAACGACGGCCACATGAATAGAGTGGTGAAGCACGCCATCGCTCAGGGCCTCAGCCCTCTCACTGCCATTCAAATGGCGACCCTCAACACCGCCGAGCATTTTAGCGTTGCCAACGATGTGGGCCAGATCGCGCCCGGACGTTACGCCGATATTTTGATCGTGAGTGACTTGCCGACACTGATGATTGACGTCGTTATTGGCGCGGGCGACGTATTGGCCGAGCAGGGCGACCTGCTTATTGACCTGCCCCGCTTCGAATACCCGTCCGATGTCAAACAATCGGTGCATCTTGGCAAAGCCCTCGCCGCTGAAGATTTTAAAATCCCAAGCCTCAACTTCCAAAATCCCAAAGTGACGGCGAATGTGATCGGCGTGATCGAAAATCAAGCGCCGACAAAACACTTGCAGTTCGATCTGCCGGTGCGCGATGGCGCGGTGCAGATCGATCTGGCGCAGGATGTTTGCAAGGTGGCGCTGGTGGAGCGGCACAAGGGTACGGGCGGGGTGCAAGTTGGATTTGTGCATGGCTTCGGCTTCAATACGCCGTGCGCCGTCGCCTCCACAGTGGCGCATGACAGCCATCACATGCTGGTGGTGGGCGCCGACGAGGCCGACATGGCCATGGCGGCCAACACCCTGGCCAAAGTCGGCGGCGGGATGCTGGTCGTCAAAAACGGAAAGGTCGAAGCGGTCATCGAACTGCCCATCGCCGGACTCATGTCCGATGAACGCGCCCACGTCGTCGCCGCGAAAGCTGAAAAAGTGCTGGCCGCTTATCGCGCCTGCGGCTGTCGCCTAAACAATGCCAACATGCAACTGTCACTGCTGGCCCTCGTCGTCATCCCCGAATTGCGAATTTCAGATTTAGGGCTGGTGGATGTGACCAAGTTTGAATTTGTGCCGGTGATTGTTTGATGAGCAATGCTCAAAGCCCGCGTCCCCGCGGACGCTGAGCAAAGATGCCTGACTTCATAATGCGAGGCAAAAGATGAAACGTAACAGTCGCTCTCCCCTTCAACTCGATCCCCGCCCCTTATACGTGCGCGCCGAAGAAACACTGGGCCGCCTGATCGACTCGGTTTCGCCCGGTGAGCGCTTGCCCACTGAGCCGCAGTTGGCGAAGCAGTTGAAAATTTCGCGGGCCACCTTGCGCGAGGCGATGCGATTGTTTGAGGAGCGGGGCCGCATCGCCCGCAAGCCTGGCGTCGGCACCTTCGTGCTGGCCCCGCACCTCATCATCGAATCCGGGCTGGAGGTGCTGGAGAGCATTGACACCCTGGCCCACCGGCTGGGACTGCAAACACGTATGGTAGATTTATCGGTGACCGAATGTGACGCCGACTCTCACATGGCCGAAGCGCTGGGCGTGGCCTCGGGGTCGCCGGTGATCGTCATCGCCCGCACGATCCATGCCGGTGACTTGCCCGCCGCCTATTTGACCGACACTCTGCCCGCCGGGATCGTGACTCAAACTGAACTTGAAAACTTTAGCGGCTCGGTGCTGGATTTGCTGATCACACGGGGGACGCCGCCACTGGGGCGGTCACGGACCTCGATCACTGCCGAATCGGCGGACGGCCTGCTGGCGCGGCGCTTGGGCCTGCAACGCGGCACGCCCCTATTGCATTTTGAGGCTGTTCTGTACGCGCAGGACGGGCGGGCGATTGATTATTCGCACAGCCACTTCACGCCGGGCTATTTCAAATTCCATGTTGTCCGAAAAGTCGGGAAGTAATTTCACCACCAAGACGCCAAGACACGAAGGAACACGGAGAAAAATCTTTGTGAATCTTTGAGACTTCGTGTCTTCGTGGTGAAAAGTCGGAGATAGAATGAATCAAGTTCCAGAAATTCAAAAACGAGTCGCCGCCTCGCGCGAGGCCATCGTCAAGTTCATGCGCGAGATTTGCGCCATCCCCTCGATGGACTCGCAGATCGGCCCGGTGGGCGAGCGTGTTCAACAGGAAATGAAAACGCTGGGCTACGATGAAGTGCGTTTCGACAAGATGGGCAACACCGTCGGTCGAATCGGGAACGGGGCGAAGGCCATCGTCTACGACTCGCACATTGACACCGTCGGTATCGGCGACCGTTCGGCCTGGGGCTGGGATCCATTTGAAGGCAAAGTGGAGGAGGGTGTGTTGTACGCGCGTGGCGCGTGCGACGAAAAAGGCAGTACACCGGGCATGGTCTATGGCCTGGCGATTGCCCGCGACCTTGGCCTGCTCGACGGCTGGACGGCCTACTACTTCGGCAATATGGAGGAGTGGTGCGACGGCATCGCCCCTAACACCTTTGTGGAAGTGGACCCCAAAGTGCGCCCCGATTTCGTGGTGATTGGCGAGCCGACGAGAATGCTGGTCTATCGCGGCCACAAAGGCCGGGTGGAGATCAAGGTCGTCTCCAAGGGGCGGAGCGCCCACGCCGCCAGCAATCATTTGGGCGACAACGCCATTTACAAATTGCTTCCCCTCATCGCCGGAGTCCGCGACCTTGAGCCGCAGTTGGGCGACCACGAATTTTTGGGCCACGGCAAAATCACGGTCAGCGACATGACGGTGAAGACGCCGAGCCTCAACGCTGTGCCGGACGAGGCCACCGTCTTCATTGATCGGCGGTTGACCTTTGGCGAAGACAAAGAGGCGGCCATTCAGCAGGTGCGCGACTTAATTCCGCCGGAGCATCGCGGCTCAATCACGGTCGAAGAGATGTTTTACGATGACCCGTCGTATACCGGCTTTGTCTTTCCGGTAGACAAGTATTTCCCAGCCTGGGCTTACGAGGACTCGCATCCATTGGTGCAGGCCGGGCAGGATGTTCGCCGCCTCATTGGCCTGCCCGACGCGCCGACAAGCAAATGGAATTTCAGCACCAACGGCATCTATTGGGCGGGTAAAGCCAAAATCCCGTCCATCGGCTTCGGGCCGGGCGACGAGGTGACGGCCCACACCGTGAACGACTCCGTGTCGCTCAACGACATGGTGAAGGCGACGGAGTTTTATGCGGCCTTGCCGGGGGTGTTGAAATAAATGAAAAGGTCTGCGAAGACCGCACCATCCTTCGCCGACTATAAGAGCGAGGGCCACCACTGGATCACGCTAGCCACAGGCGAATATTATCCTGACATCCTGAAGGATGCCTGTGAATTGTATAAGCCCGTCCTGATCATGTTTGGGCAACTGTTGAAAGCATCTGAGTCCTCGGCTCGTTTGCTTATAGCAATTTCGGAAACTTCAGACGGTTGGATGCGGATTCAATTGGCCCGCGTTTTTCGGAAGTATGTGAGTCCCGAGATACCTGTTGAGATGCTGAAAAAGAAGACTAAAGCAGCAGAGATTGTTGCCCAATTTGGTAAAGGCTTTCGTCCCATCCAGCAAGTGCAAGCTGCCTTTATGAGCCGGCCAATGCCAGATGAGGCGCTCTGTGCTGTATTGTGGGAGTACAAAGATCGCGGCAAGAAGGGTTATGATCTGACCGACCGTTTCTTTGCCCTTTTCCGCAGTCAGTTCCCATCATTGAAATTGCTTGGCCCTGAACGCGCAGGTAAGGATACATTGCTGGGCACCGTCTTCAAGAATTACCCTAGACCGGATCGGCCGGTAGATTTTGTGGTGTGCGAGGGCGATCAAGTCTTGGCTGTCGGTTTGGCTCGGTACGACTCGGACCGAGGCGGGGCACAAGAAGATGATCGAACAGGCGGCTATCGCAACTGCGCAGACGAGGTCTTGAGTTATACAAAAGCCAGACGTTTGAACATCAAAGTGATATTTGTCAATGACGGCCCAGGATTATTGCTGGGTTCAATGTGGAATGACTACGCCGCCCTCGAACGCAGTTGGCCAGGCAGGATTATGGTCTGTACTTTACGCATGATTCCTGAGCGTCTCACTGTGGGCTGGCTGAGGTCGAAATAAAAATGGCTACTGGGGTTTCTAAAACACGCTGGAAGAATGGAAAAGACTCGCCGGGGTCGAAATCACAGGCGCGTGGTTTGGTTTCTCTCGCTTATGAAGGCAAGCGAGATCAGAATGACATCCTCGATATTACGCCGCCGAAACTAACAACTGTGTGGTCGGGCGAGATGAAGAACCGGCTTTATTACGGTGACAATCTGCCTATCCTCGCCGCATTATTGCATGATGGGGAAGTGCGGGGTCAAGTGCGCTTAATTTACATCGATCCTCCTTATGCAACGAACGGCGTCTTTCAATCACGCAATCAAACGGATGCTTATGCCGATCTGCTGGCTGGAGCACAATACATCGAGTTTATGCGTGAGCGGCTGATTCTATTGCGGGAGTTATTGGCAGAGAACGGCTCGATCTACATTCACCTTGATGAGAATATGGCCTTTCATATTAAGGTCATTATGGATGAAGTTTTCGGACAAAGTAATTTCCGCAACTGGATAACTCGGAAGAAGTGCAACCCCAAGAACTACACCCGTAAAACATACGGCAACATTTCTGACTATATCCTGTTCTACACCAAGACTGACAATTACGTCTGGCATCGTCCTGTTGAGGGATGGACGCCTGAACGAGCGGCTAAAGAGTATCAATACATTGAAGAGGGCACTGGCCGTCGGTATAAGAAGGTTCCAATACATGCCCCTGGAATTCGCAATGGCGAAACCGGGAAAGCATGGCGCAGTATGATGCCGCCACCGGGCAAGCATTGGCAGTACACGCCAGAGAAGCTGGAGGAGATGAATGCACGGGGCGAAATCTACTGGTCGCCAAATGGCAACCCTCGACGCAAAGTGTATCTGGACGAAAGTGATGGCGTTCCCATACAAGACATCTGGTTGGACTTTCGGGATGCCCACAATCAGAACATTGAAATCACCGGCTATCCCACCGAGAAGAATCCAAACTTGCTGGCGCAGATTATTGAAGCTTCGTCGAATCCAGGTGATTTCGTTCTGGACTGTTTCTGCGGTTCCGGGACAACACTGGCGGTTGCTTCCAAGCTAGAGCGGAGGTGGATTGGCATAGACAATAGTCGAGAGGCGATTGCCACCACCCTGCGCCGATTTACGACAGGGACACAACCGATGGGTGATTTCGCTGGCTCACGAAACGGCGATTCTGAAAAACCCAAAAAGCCGCTGGGGGAAACGCCTTCTCTATTCGATTTCGTCGAAACTCCCTTGCCCGAAAAGACACCTGACCCGCACCCGCCAATTACCGACTTCACACTTTTGTGCGAAGAACCGGCTGTCGCTGACTTGGCTTTAGCGCTCAGGGAATGGAAAAAGGGTATCAGACAGACCACGATGGCTCTCGTCAGAGAGCCGACTACGAAATACGGGCGTTCTGTAAAAACAAAAATGTCAAAGCAGAAGCCGCGTGCTCATAAATCCAAAGTAAGGAGATAGAAATGCAAACCAACTTCCGTGGCCGAGATTTCATCGGCGACCTGGACTTCAGTAAAGAGGAAGTCGAAACCGTATTGGACGTGGCTTGGGACTTGAAACGCAAGCGGGCGCTGGGCGAGCCGCACGCGCTCCTGCGCGACAAGACCCTGGCCATGTTGTTCTTCTTCACCAGCACCCGCACCCGCGGCTCGTTCGAGGCCGGCATGGCCCAGCTTGGTGGGCACGCGGCGTTCATCGACTCGGAGACGACGCAGATCTCGCACGGTGACACGGCTAAAGAGATTGGCGAGATTCTGGGACGCTATTATGACGGCCTCGCCATCCGCCAATGCGATTGGCAGTTTGGCAACAAGTATGAAAATGAGGTCGCCCATAACTCGCGCGCGCCGGTGCTCAACATGCAGTGCGACGTCTATCATCCCTTCCAGTGTCTGGCCGACCTGATGACGATCATCGAGAAGAAAGGGCGCGACCTGCGCAAGAAGAAGGTGGTGGTGTCGTGGGCTTATGCGGCTTCGTATAGCAAGCCGATCTCCGTGCCGCAATCCCTCATCCTGCAAATGACGCGCTTCGGCTGTGATGTGGTGCTGGCCCATCCGCCGGAGTTCAAGCTCATGCCAGAGATCATAGACATGGCCCGCGAGAATGCCCGCAAGTACAAAGTGGGGTTCGAGGTGGTACATGACATGGACGCCGCTTTCAAGGATGCCGACGTGGTCTATCCCAAGTCGTGGGGGCCGTTGGTGACGACGACGGGCCCAGATGAAGGCAAGACCCTCATCGAAAAATATCGCTCATGGATCACCGATCAGCGCCGCATGACTCTGGCTAAAGATGACGCCATCTACATGCACTGCCTGCCCGCCGACCGGGGGTTGGAGGTGGCCGACGAGGTCATTGACGGCCCGAACTCGGTGGTCTACGACGAAGCCGAGAACCGCCTGCACGCGCAGAAGGCGGTGATGGCGTTGATGATGGGGTAGTCAGGTAGTCGGGTTGTCAGGCTACTCGAAGCCCATCGGTTCGTTCATGGATGAAGCCACGGCGCAGGCGCAACGCGATAAAGAGGGCTGGCATGTCGCCGAAGATGCCGGGCGCGGGTGGCGGCGGGTGGTGGCCTCACCCCAGCCGAAACAAATCATCGAGTTGGCGGCCATTCAAACTTTGATCCGGTCGGGGATGACGGTGGTGGCGGTGGGCGGCGGCGGCATCCCTGTGATCGAGGATGAGAAAGGCGACCTCGTCGGAGTTGAAGCCGTCATTGACAAGGATTATGCTTCGGCGTTGCTGGTGAACAGTATTCAGGCCGATTTGTTCGTCATCTCCACCGCTGTCGAAAAGGCCGCTTTCCATTACAATAGGCCCAATCAGCAATGGCTCGACCGGATGACGTTGGCCGGGGCCCGGCAGTATCAAGCCGAGGGCCACTTCGCCAAAGGCAGCATGGGCCCCAAAGTTCAGGCCATCCTGTCGTTCCTCGAACGGGGCGGCAAGCAAGCCCTGATCACCAACCCCGAAAACATCGGGCGGGCGCTGGCCGGTGAGACCGGCACCTGGCTCGGGCCATAGCAGGTTTCTTGCAAGGAGGTGAACGTCATCGAATAGCGTGTGTTGCAGCCACTTTCGTCGAATCGAATTGCAATTTGAAATACCCACAGGAGGAGATTACAAATGTTGAAAAAGAAATTGTTGTCGCTGACGAGCCTGCTGGTGAGTGCGGCGTTCGTCATCACCGCCTGCGGTGGCGCCGCCACCACCGAAGCGCCAAAACCCACCGAAGCCCCGGCGGCCACCGCCGTCCCGACGACGGCCCCCGAGTCCGGCAGTTTCCAAATCCCGGACATTGAAGATGGCAAGTTCAATGTGGCAATGGTGTTGATTGGCCCGCACGATGACGGCGGCTGGAGCCAGGCCCACTACGAGGGCTTGCTGGACGTTGAGAAGAACGTGCCCGATACCCACGTGGCTTATATCGAACTTGTGCCAGAGGGCGCCTCTTCGGAACAGGTCTTCCGCAGTCTGGCCCGCAAAGGGTTCAACCTGATCTTCGGCACCTCGTTCGGTTACATGGATCCAATGGCAACTGTGGCTGAAGAGTTTCCTGATGCCATGTTCGTTCATATCAGCGGTTTCAAATCCAATGAGAAGAACTTCGGCAACCTCTTTGGCGCGATGGAAGTGATGAAATACATGGCCGGGATGGCCGCCGGTTCGCGGGCCAAAGCCGACGGCACCCCCAAGCTGGGTTACATGGCCACCTTCCCCATCCCCGAAGAACTGCGGCTGGGCAACGCCATTGCCCTGGGCATGAAGCGCACCTGTCCCGAATGTACGATGGACGTGCGCTGGATCAACACCTGGCACGATCCGGTGATTGAGAAAGAAGCGGCGACCTCGCTCTTCGATGCCGGCGTGCAAGTGGTCTTCACCGGGGCCGACACCCCGGCGGCTGGTGACGTAGCGCAAGCAAAGGGCAAATGGGGCGTCAACTACGACTGGGTCGGCGCCTGCAAAGTGGAACGCTGTCTCACTGCCCCCTATTGGAACTGGGGCCCGGTGTACGCCGACATTGCCGCGCAGACCAAGGCCGGCACCTACAAGGCCGGCTGGCAATACTTCGACGCCGACAGCGGCGCGTTGGGCCTCTATGGCCTGATGGAGGGCCAATCTCTCACCCCCGGGTTGAAGGAATTGCCTGCCGAAGACTTGAAGTTGATTCAGGATACGATGGCCGCGGCGCTGGCCGGCAAGTTCACCCGCTTCGATGTCTTCAAAGGCCCGATTAACGACAACAAGGGCAAGGTCATTCTGGCCGACGGCGTCTCGCTCGAACAGGTTGATCTGGACGGCTTCAAGGAATTTGGCGCGCCATGCAACACCTGCATGTACTGGTGGGCCGACGGTATCAACGCCGAACTGCCGAAGCTGAACTAACATCGCCGACTTGATGAAATGAGTTGACAAAGGCACGAAGACGCAAGGCCTTATCCACCCGCTGTCTTCGTGCCTTTGCCGTCGCCGCGCAACTTGTCCAGTTGCGCCACGTGGATTGGGCAATGACTGAAGTCCAAAATGCAGCCAACGAAATGCAGGCCGCGGTGGAAATGCGGGCCGCAGTGGAAATGCGGGGCATCGTCAAACGCTTCCCCGGAGTGCTGGCAAACGATCAGGTGGATTTTGATCTCCGGGTTGGCGAAATCCATGCCTTGCTCGGCGAGAACGGCGCTGGCAAAAGCACCTTGATGAGCGCCCTGGCCGGGCTCTACAAACCCGAGGCCGGTTCGATCACCGTCTTCGGGAAGGCCGCCTCTTTTAATTCCCCCCGCGATGCCATCGCTCACGGCATTGGCATGATCCACCAGCACTTCACCCTCATTCCCTCCCAGACCGTCACCGAGAACATTCTGCTCGGCCTCGACGAGCCGCGCTTCTTCATGCGTCTCTCGGATTACGACAAACGGATGGCCGAACTGGGTGAACGCTTCGGGTTGAAGATCGCCCCCCAGACCAAAGTCTGGCAACTGTCGGTGGGCGAGCAACAGCGAGTCGAGATCCTCAAGATGCTCTATCGCGGCGTGCGGGTGCTGATCATGGATGAGCCGACCGCCGTGCTGGCCCCGCAGGAGATCGAAGGGCTGATTAAGACTCTACGGGCGATGGCCAGCGAGGGCAAGTCCATCGTCTTCATCAGCCACAAATTGAATGAAGTGATGCACGTTGCCGATCGCGTCACCGTCCTGCGGCAGGGCAAAGTGACCGCCGCCGGGTTGCCCACTGCTGAGACCTCCATTCCCGAACTGGCGAAGCTGATGGTGGGTCGGTCGGTGATTTTTAGCTTGGATAAAAAACCACAGCAACCCGGTGAGGTGATGTTGGAACTCAAGGACGTGTGCGCCGACAACGACAAAGGCCTGCCGGCTCTAAAAAATATCTCCCTCACCGTCCGCGCCGGGGAGGTCATTGGAGTCGCCGGCGTCGCCGGCAATGGCCAGCGCGAACTGGCCGAAGTCATTACCGGCCTGCGCCATTGCACTTCCGGGCAAGTGCTGGTGAACGGCGAAGACGTAGCCAATCAGTCGGCGCTGGCCGCCATTCGCAAAGGCGTCTCCCACGTGCCGGAAGACCGCACTCACGTTGGCTCTGCACCCAACCTCAGCATCACCGACAACGTGATCATGAAAAGCTATCGCCAGTCGCCGCTGGCCAGCGGCTGGTCGCTCAACTATGTGGCCGCGCGCAAGAAGGCTGAAACCCTGAAAGACGAGTATTCGATTCTGGCGCCGAGCGTGGACACCCAGGCGCGGTTGCTCTCCGGCGGCAACCTCCAGCGCGCGATTCTGGCCCGCGAACTTTCGGCCAAACCTAAACTGCTGATCGCGATGCAACCCACGCGCGGGCTGGACGTGGGCGCGATTGAAGGCGTGCAACGCCTGTTGCTGGCCCAACGCGAAGCGGGCGCCGCCATCCTGCTCTCGTCCGAAGAACTGGAAGAACTCTTTGCCCTCAGCGATCGCATTCTGGTGATGTACGAAGGCGAGATTGTGGGCGATCTGGTCGAACACGATCTGGTGCAAATCGGGCTGATGATGACGGGCGGGAAGAAGAACGAAGAGAGAAAAGAGAAGAGAGAAGAGTGATTCACGACGCCATGCGAAGGATCGCGACAGAAGCAATTCGTGTTCATTCGTGTTCATTCGTGGATCAAAGATCCTATGGCGACGACAACCGCTCCCACAAAAAGTTCCGGTCTGCCCTTCACGATCAAGATTGAGCCGCGGCTCGAGGTGCCGGGCTGGCTCAGCCCGGCGGTATCGCTGGGCGCTATCGTGGTGGCCTTGTTGTTGGGGGCAGTGGTGTTGATCGCCGTCGGCGGCGACCCCGTCGCCAGTTACCTCCATATCGCCGAGGCCGCCTTTGGCGACATCGGCGTGTTCTCCGATACGCTGGTCATGGCGACGCCGCTGATCTTCGTCGGGCTGGCCTGTTCGCTGGCCTTTCGCATGAAGCTGTGGAACATCGGCGCCGAGGGCCAGTTTTACATGGGCGCGCTCGGCGCGAGCGCAGTGGTGCTGAGCGGGCTGGTGGGTGAAGAGACCCCCAAACCCCTGGTGCTGGGATTGATGCTGATTGCCGGAGTGATCGGCGGCGCGTTGTGGGGCTTCATCCCCGGCTGGCTCAAAGCCAAACTCAACGTCAACGAAATCATCACCACCCTGATGTTGAACTACATCGCCATTGCCCTGGCGAACTATTTTGTCTTCGGCGTGTGGAGTGAGGGCGGCTTTCAGATGAGCCGGACGTTTCCCAAGTCAGCCTGGTTGCCGCGCCTGCTGGATTACGCCAAAGAGGTTCCGCTGTTTCGCGGCCTGACCACGCATTTCGGGCTGGTGCTGGCCGTCGTCGCCGCCGTCATCGTCTGGTACATTCTCTATCGCAGTCGCTGGGGCTACGAGATTCGGTTGATCGGCGACAACCCGCGCGCGGCCGAATATGCCGGGATCAACATCGTCCGCAATTCGGTGCTGGTGCTGATGACGTCGGGGGCGCTGGCCGGGCTGGCGGGGATGAGCGAGATTGCGGGGGTGGTGCACCGGTTGCAAACGTCCATCTCACCGGGTTACGGCTTCACCGGCATCATCATTGCCTGGCTGGCAAAGCTGAATCCGATTGCGGTGATTCTGGTCTCGGTTTTATTTGGCGGCCTTATTCTTGCCGGGCGCGAGATTCAACCGTCGGGCGTGCCGCGCCTGATTCAGGGCATCATTCTGTTCATGCTCATCGCCAGCGATGTACTGATGCGCTATCGAATCCGCATTGAGCGCCGATAACAACTTGATTACTTGTTACTCATTACCTGTTGCTGATAATTAAGTAATGAGTAACAAGTAACCCAATCAGTCGGGCATAGATTTATGGACCCCATCATCATTCTTCAAGCCGGTGTGGCTAGTGGCACGGTGTTGCTCTTTGCGACGCTGGGCGAAATTTTTTCCGAGCGGGCCGGGGTGTTGAACCTGGGGGTGGAGGGGATGATGTTGATGGGGGCGATGGCGGCCTTCAGTGCCACCGTGTCCACCGGCAACCCCTGGTTGGGCCTGTTGATGGCGATGATGCTGGCGGGCGTACTGGCGCTCCTACACGGCATCGTGACCATTCACTTTCAAGCCGATCAAGTGGTCAGTGGTCTCGCCCTCACTTTTCTCGGCACGGGGTTGAGTCTGGTGTTCGGCGAGGGATTGAGCAAAGCCGGGACGACGGCGGCCCTGCCCAAATTTTCCATCCCGGTGCTGTCCGCCATTCCGGTGGCCGGCGATATTTTTTTCAACGACCAGAGCATCCTCGTATATTTGGGTTACCTCTTTGTCCCGGCGGCCTGGTTCTTCATCAACCGCACCCGGCCCGGCCTGCACTTGCGGGCCGTCGGCGAAAACCCCACTGCCGCCGACGCCATGGGCCTCAACGTCTATCGCCTGCGCTATGCCTATGTGATCTTCGGCGGGATGTTGTGCGGGCTGGCCGGTGGCACGATCAGTCTGGCCGTGTCGCCGGGCTGGTTCAGCGAACTGACGACCTCAGGGCAGGGCTGGATCGCGGTCGGTCTCGTCATCTTCGCCCAGTGGGATCCGTGGCGCGCGGCCTTTGGCTCATATGCCTTTGGCGCACTGCGCCGGGCCATCCTCGACATTCAAGGCCCGCAAGTGTTGTTCGGCTTCCCCAATCCCTTCTTCTTCAACCCCTATTACGGCTTCTTCATGCAAATGTTGCCCTATGCCTTCACCATCGTCGTCCTCATCCTCGGCTCGCGCGGGGCCCTGCGCCGACGCCTCGGCGCGCCCGCGGCGTTGGGTGTCCCGTATGTGAGGGGGGAGCGGGGGCATTAGACCAACCTCCGCTTTTTCTGTGGACCCCAACCCTGGGTAGCACCACACTTAAACGTGGAGGCCGACTTTCATGCCCATATATTGGGCCAAAACCATAGATAAACCCAAGATGTGGCGGCGACTCAAGCCAGAAATCATGCAACCAC
>Ga0247727_10014524_pt1 | contig 13067 bp, 16 predicted proteins | sample WisWelCaveWW1625_FD_202498 | JGI IMG/M metagenome (GOLD analysis project Ga0247727, IMG submission 202498) | Biofilm microbial communities from Wishing Well Cave, Virginia, United States - WW16-25 | ecosystem: Environmental > Aquatic > Deep subsurface > Groundwater > Cave microbial mat | place...
TCTAAGCTAGAACTTTAAAAAACTGTTACTGATGGAATCGACAAGGAGATGGGACGCATTGGACGAATTAAGAGGCTTTTGCGTATTAAAACTGATTTTGTTCAATTCGATTTATATGTTTTATAATGCTCCTGCTTGGCTTAAACACGCTCAGAACAGCGGCGGATATTACTTTGCGGATATTGGGGGGCCATTGTTCCTATTTTCTGCCGGCTTGGCATATTACCTGTCTCTTCAAAAACGTCTCCGATCCGATGGCTATGACAAAACCAGAAATCATTTTGTCAGGCGCTCTTTAGTTTTAATTGCCTTTGGCATGATTGGCGAATGGCTGATACACGGTAAAATTGGGCTATATTGGGGAACTCTTCCGATGATAGGATTAAGCACACTAATTACCTTCCCCTGCATATTTTTATCTAATAAAATGAGAGTTGTTACGGCCTTTGGAATACTGGCTTTGTGGCAGCTAATATTAAATTTTGCCGGATACGAATCAAGTGTGATCAAACATGATGACATGGGAGGAATATTAGCAACTTTAGGATGGGCGCCAGTAATGATTCTAGCTTTGCCAATCTCTGAATTTTCAAAATCAGTAAAAGAACGGAACGCGCCTTTCTTTTCTTACTTAGCCGGATTAACACTGGTCTGGCTTGGATTTTTAGCGGCCTTTATGCTCTCGGTTCAATTTGTTCCGATACGCAAACTCATTGTTAGCAGCTCCTATATACTCTTTAGCTTGCAACTTTCGATTATCGCGCTTTTATTTTTTGAAATTAAATCGCGATTAAGAATTGCTATACCATTGCTATCCACGCTTGGAAAAAATTCATTGCTGATATATATGCTTTCTGGCATTAACTCGCTGGCAATAATCCACTATTTTCCCGCTGCTCTCCCGTTTAAATATGTGATTTGCATTGCGGTTGCTCATATCAGCCTACTGACTCTATTGGCGAAATATCTTGAACATAAACATCTGTATATCAAATTATAAAAAATCAAAAACCCGCATTTTACTGCGGGTCTTTAATTTATCCCATAAAATTCCCGGGATTTTATCTTCCGAAACCGCCACTATGGCCGCCGCGGAATGCTGGTTTGCGCTTCTTGTTACAATCGTAACAGAACAAACGCCCATAAGTGCCATCTTGCCTCTTAGTTGGTTCGAATGGCAATTCCTTAATCGGAGTATTGCATTCTGAACAAGTAAGATTCAACGCTGTAACATCATACATCTGGCGTTGAGGCCTATTTTGCATATCCATTTCGTTCGCCTATATTTTAATAACTATGATCGTCTAGGCGAACGACTACTATTAAAGCTAAAAACTTCTATCGCCTAACTACGATAAGACAAAGTATAGCATGCTATATTATGAAAATCAAAAAACCACGAGACTATCGTGGTTTTACTATTAGTTTTCCTTTCATCCAGGGGTGTGGAGCGCAATGATATAAATACTCACCCGCAACCCGAAAATGCTTTGGTTGTGACTTTGCGCCAGGAGTAATAAATGGAGTGCCGAAGCTTGGACTCACGCCATTACTGGAAGTTGCAGTATGGTGCATTTGATCTAAGTTTTCCCAAAGCACATCATCACATACTTTAATTTCCTTTATTGGCGGATCATACCAAATTGTCCCGGGCGTTCTTTTATATCCCGCTCCCTTAGGAATTTTTATTACATGAAGCTCTGAAGCAACACCATCGCAGATATCTTTTTCCGGTTCCTTTGGCTTACTGCAGGAAGAAAATATAAAAAGAAAAAGTATGGACACCGGCAGAATCTTATAAGACATTACTTTCTCCTTGAAACAACTTTTATTTTCCCTCTCATCCAATGATGAGGTTTACAGAAATACGGAAATTCTCCTGAATCGGCAAATTGGACTAGCTTTGAAGCGGTGCCTTTTGTAATGCCTCCGGTATCAAACATGGGTTTGAAATTAGGGTCGTCAATCTTATCCATATCTGGGTTTCCCCCAGTCGCAGTATGATATTGCATTATTGAATCTTTATTAATCCATTGCACTTTATCACACGCCACAATTTCTAATACCGATGGAGAGAATATCTTTTTTCTCAATTCCGGATCTTGCGTAGCTTTATTAATGACAACAGTATGGGTTTTATAAGTAACACCAACGCAGCGGTGATCTTCTGATGGCGTTTCCAGCGGCTTAGTGGTTGGGCTATCATCCGGATGTTTGTGCTCTTCTTCTTGCGGCGAAGGCTTGGCTGGCTCTTCTGATTTTTGGCCGCAGCCACTCATGCATAAAACAGCTACAATAAGCACAACTAAAAGAATCGCCCATCTCAGCAAAAGTGGTTTCCAGGAGGCACCCCAAGACATAGCTGTATTCCTTTATCAAAGTTCAATCTAGCTATATTTTTATATAAAAAATTAAAAAAAGCAAATAAAAAAACCGCCAAGTTTTTGCTTTGGCGGCAAGAGATCACTTTCTTCGGTATTTACTTACATCCACCCCTAGATTGACCGGACCGAACGCGAGCGGCAGCAGTTCATTCATTGTAGCAACAATAATCGTATCTTTCTTTGTAGTGGACATAATCACTTCCAGATCATATCCGGAAAGCTGCACAAGCTCATAAAGCATTTGCCTGCAGCTTCCACACGGGCCAGTTACCTCACTGGTGTCAAAATTATCGCCTCGACCGATAATTGCTACCCCGCTAAAAATTCTGATGCCCATTGCATTTGCACGTAAGATAGCAGCCCGCTCTGCACAGATAGTTGATCCAAAAGCTGAATTTTCAACGTTGGCTCCACCGATTAATTGATCGTCAACCGAAATAAGACAAGCTCCGACATAAAAATGAGAATAGGGATTATAGGCGTTTTCCATGACTCGTGCCGCTTCATCTAAAGCCTGCCGCTGCAAATCAACTAAATCCGAATATTTTATTTCTCTCATATCGTTTTTGCCGGATTACAACACAAAGGTCAGAAGCCAGGTTACAATCGCCGCCGGAATAGTAAATTCCCCCAGGAATAGGCCAGCCACCATACAGGGCAGAAAAGGCACATCAACTTTTACTCCTTTAAAATGAGATCCCCAAAACTCTACTACGTATTCAGTTGCCAATCCCCCGATGAATCCATTGATCATTACAAGCATCAAAAGTACTATCAATAACTCAGCCAACGTGAAGCCCTTACTTTTCATCCTCGTCACCCCCTTTTCAACGAACGTTAACGACTAAAATATATTATAAGAAAATTTAACCGCAGTCAAATATTGGGTAACATATTGACACCGTAAAGTTTTTGGCTACCCCCTCACTAAGTGATCAAAGGCGTATTTTAAGCTGGTACCCACCTTTTTACCCGGATTAAAGATATTCTGCGGATCAAAGATATGCTTAGTTTCTTCAAAAAGCTTATAAACTTTTTCTCCATACATTTTTTCTAAATAAGGGCTTCGTATCAAGCCATCGTTATGCTCCGCAGTAATGGAGCCGCCATACTCTAAAACAAGATTGTATACCTTATCTGAAAGTTCTCTGATTATTTCAGCGGATCTAGGATCGGTCAGATCCATTAGTGGGATGATGTGAAAATTACCGTCGCCGACATGTCCGGCAATGGTATAAGTAAGATTATACTTATCCAAAATATCATTTAATTTAGGCAGAAATTCCGGCAACTTCTCTACTTTTACAATAATATCATCAATAAATGGCGCGGTCCTTTTGCCTTGAGTGTGGTGCCGGAGCAAGTTAAAACTTTCCCGCCTCATAGTCCAATACTTCCTTGCCTCTTCTTCATTAGATATAATACGGAATTTTACTCTTTGTTCGCGCAATCCCTTTTTAAGTTCCTGCAAATTAGTCTCTAATTCCGCTTCGCTATCCCCAGTCAATTCTGCCAGTAAAATCATTTTTGGAATTCCGCTGCTTATAACCATCCAAAGTTCCGGCAAAAAGCTCCAGGCTAATTTAAATATATTTTTAGGCTTCATTATTTTTATCAAACCGGGTAAAAATCGCATAGCCAGTTTAAAAGTATGGTTATCAAAAGATTCAAAACTTTCCGGTTTAAATTTCATAACTATTTTCACAAGATCAACTAAAGAATTTAAGTCTTTTAAAAAAATCACAGTCAGCCGGGAGTGGGTTTTTGGTTTTATCAATTTAAATTTAATCTTAGTAATAATTCCAAGCGTACCCTGCGATCCGGTAAAAAGCTTGGTCAAGTCAAAAGTCTTCCCGTCCCAAATGCCCCACAAGTTATATCCGGCAGAATTTTTAGAGACATTTGGCCTTGCTTCTTGTATAAGTTTATCGTTGTAAACTACTAAGTCGTACATCTTCCGGTATACTTCCCCTTCAAAATCTGCCCGTCTTCTTTTCAGCACTAACTCGTGCTCATCTAATGGCCTAAATACATGTTCTTCTCCGTCGCTTAAAATGGCATGAAGCTCCGTAACATAATTCTCGGTTTTGCCGTAAGCTAAAGTTTTTTCGCCTCCGGAATTATTGGCAACCATTCCTCCAACTGCGCAAATTTCTCGGGATGCCGGATAAGAAGGTAAAAGCAAATTATGCTTTAAAGTTTCTTTTTCAAAATCCCGGTAAAAAACTCCTGAATCCGTCACTCCATAACCGCCGCCTTCTCGTTTTGGCATAATGCCCTGAATTTTATTAAAATATTTTGTAAAATCTAAAACTATAGATTCGGAAAGCGGCCCTCCGGTCATATCGGTCCCGCCGGCGCGAGCTGTAAGAGAGGCGCCCTTATTCTCCTTAACGAACTTCACCAAGTTTTTTACATCTTCTAAGTCTTTGGGATAAACAACAACTTGAGGACTTACTTCAAATAAACTGGCATCGTGGCTATATTTTATTTTCGTTGCCTCATCATCCAGAACCTCGCCTTTTAATATTTTCTTTAAATCACTGCTAAGCATCATATTTTTCATGATAAAGCGGAACGACTTTTAGCGCTAAGATTAAAGCAAAGATTAAAGCAAAACCGCACATAATAGACGGGGCGGAACTCCAGGCAACTATCGGCGCAAACATATATACAACTCCCAGCGGTAATATAAATGATAAGTACCCCAAAATCAGCCACATTAAAATTTTATTTGTATTTTTCAATATAATAAATTGAGCGGCTTCCCAAATTCCAAGAATCAAAAATCCAAAATAATATACTGCATATGTCCACCATAATTCCTGCGCGGTATTAAAAATAATATAATTCCCCTCACAAACTGCCTGGCTGACAGCCTTTTCGCCAAAAGTAAAAATGGCAATATACATGAACATTAGAGTGTATCCCAATTTTAATAAATAATTATTGCCGGTTAATAGAGTGACAAGATGCAATCCCAAGATTGGCAGAATAGTTATGGCTACAAAACCGATTCGAGACCAAAAAATTGAATCACTGCTCGCACAAATCTGATATTCGGCAATTTGAAATCCGGCTAATAAAAATAGAATTGCTATAACCAGGTGATCAAAAAGAGTTACGCGATGGCGGAGAAAAGTATAAATAGCCAGAAATACTTCAGTAAAAAAAGTCGCCAGCATAACTTCCGGCGTGAAACAAAAAAAATAATTTCTATTTTTTAAAAACCTGTAAATACTCATTCTTGTTTTTCCGTCGGCAAAACTTCATGCCCGCCGATTACTAATCCTGCGGCCAGTAAAACTAGATTTTTAACCACAAATTCTCCTTCTACGGTGAGGGCCAAAGGATTACTTCCTGAAAAAAAGATTGCCGGTTCCAGAAGTGAAGCAATAAAAGTACCGGCTAACTGCAGCCAAAGAAGCGCCAGGGTAACTCGGAGAGAAATTTTAAATATCAAACCCATGCCGATAACCACTTCCCAAATGCCTAGAATTGGAATAAATGCTTCCTGCGGTAAAAAAGAATATGTCTGAGCGATTAATTCCGTAACCGGGCTTATCCCGGTTAATTTCAGCGTGCCAAACCATAAAAATACTATTCCCAGCAGGGTCCTTAACAAGGGAATGCCCCATCGATGCATCTCGCTGATAAAGTACCGGTCAAAGTTAAGTAAGAAATTTTGCATTATCTTATCGGATTATCACTTTACCGGTTGCCTTGAGCACGTCATTTAGCGGCCACCAGGACTGAAATTCAAAAGAATCATCAGCTAAAAATTCAACCGTCGCTATGCCGCCGGGCTTGACTGCTTCAGTTTTGAATTTGGGGCTGATAAATCTCAAGCCACCGTAATAAACGTTTTCCGTTTTCACTAAAAAATGGATTTTAACCTTGGAACCTTTTGGTACGCTTAATGACGGATCCGGATAAAATCCGCGATCATCTGCCTCTAATTTAAATTCGTGATAAGTCGGTTCGGAAACGGAAGTTACGGGTTCGGCAGTTTTTACCTCCGTGGATTCCGGCAGAATACATTCGGTTGGTAATGTACATCCCTTTTCATCAGTCCGGCTGACTAATTTGCCGCCTTTTTCCATGCAGGATTTCTCAAATTCTGGAGATGGCGGCGCAAATAATGGGCAAGATGTCGATTTTAATCCGACTCGGCATTCTCCGGTATATTGAATGCTAACTCCGGTAATTTTTGCGGTACAGGCATTGGAATAGGTTTTTCCATCTAATCCGCAAACTGGATTATATTCTTGGGTACAGATAGTCGGTTCCGCAGGGACGGGTTTATCTGGTACTAATTTCACTGCTCGTACCCCGATATCAAAATCAACACCTTTGACGCCCTCTGGTTTTGGTGACTCTTTAAACTCCATGGGCGCAGGCGTTGGAACATTTATTTCTCTTTCAGCCCTGAATCCTTCCTCAAAAATTCTTGAGGTATTTTGCAGATAACCAAGCACGTGTCCAATATGGAGTTTTGCGCTCACTAAGTCGTTTTTTGTAAATGCATCGTTAGCATACCCAAGGTGCGTTCGGGCATCTTTTAATAATTCATAAACTTTTGGATTTTTCTCTTCGGTAAAACCACGGGACTTCACTACCTCTCCGTACTTATTGATTTTAACTTCTAATGCATTTAATTCTTCCTTTAATTCTTTGGTTTGCGGACGCTCCTCCTCCAGCATCTTAAACGCATTCCTGGCTAAGACTTCCGCTGATCTTGCTTGCCCGAAAGCTTCCCCATAATTATTGTCCGCATAAGCCGATTGCGCTTCCGCTAAATGCTCTTTGGATTGGCTCAACAGCGCAATTGGAACGCGCGGGGCACTTTCCGTGTGCTTAACTCTTTCTTCCAGTTTTTTAATCATTTCTTCTGCCCTAATTAACTGCTCCTTGGCTTTAGCGGCAATATTTTCTTTTTCACGGGTAGTTTTATCTAAAATAGCCCCTGCCTTGCCTAAAGCTTCTGACAATTTCTGCTCCGCTTTTTCTTTAATCTCGTCAAAAATTACTGATCTTCTTGCGGTATCTCCCGGTAATTCTGTAATCGCATTCTGGACAGCCTGGGAACCTTCTTTTTCAAAGAAATTTTTAATATCTGACTCCAATTTCTGAGAAAACTCCTGCCGAAGCTTTTCTAAAGATTGTTTTGCCGCTTCAGGAGCATTTTGTGAAAGATTATCAATAAATTCCACGGAACGCAGGTGTTTTAAATCCCCACCCTTGGTTTCTATTAAGGCCTTCTCTAATTTGGCTGAAAATTTAGCTGGTTCATCTTTTTCAGATGCCCGAAATATCGATTCCTCTAATTTTTTTTGCGTTTCGGCTGTTAAGTCGGTTATTCTTTCGTTATCTTTAAACTGCTTTGAAATCCCATCAATGATATTGGCATGTTTAACCGTTCTTTCGGTCAGATCGCTTAAGAGACGATCAATATTAGGATTTTGGGAAGTCTCCTTCAATAATTCCAGCCTAGAGCTTAATCTTGTCTGAGCTTCCTGATAATTTTCTAACGCTTCGGTAATTGCTTCGGCATCATCCGGTCTTGCTTCCTGGACTTTTTTTAATTCTGCCGCTTTTTGGTTGGCAATTTGCAGTTCTAGTTCAGTTTTTTTAACAGAATTAAAAGTGAAAACTCTTCGTACCCCCCTGGTAAACTCTTTTAAAAAATAAAATGGGTTAGTAGGCAAAAGTCCCGGCTCTTCTATTCCTAAATCGGCAGCCGTTACCGTTTCTGCCTCCGCTGCCATAACGGCATCATTAGTTTGCGCATGAGCTTCAAACGGAGATTCATGAGCTATAACTGGGGCGGCGACCAATAAATTAGCTAATAACAAAGGAATGGTTAAATAATTTTTCATATTAACCTTAATTATATCACACCCAGACTATTGCAACTGATAGCGGTTAATTTTATGATGCAAGCAGTTGTTTTAGATGAAATTGGCAATATGGAAGAGCGTCTGACAAAGAGAGTATCCGAATCGACCATAAATGACAGCCTTTATATGATTCAGCCAAATGACCTTAATTATTTAGGAACAATCTTTGGCGGCACAGTTATGGCGGAGTCGGATAAAATCGCCGCCATAGTAGCAAAAATACACTGCAGGCAAACTTGCGTAACTGCATCAGTGGATGCCTTCCGCTTTCTGGCTCCGGCCTATGTCGGCGAAGTCTTGGTGTTTAAGGCATCCGTAAACCGCGTTTGGAATACCTCTCTAGAAGTCGGAGTGAAGGTTTTTGCCAAAAACACTTTAACTGGTGAAAGTCGCCACATAGTTTCTGCCTATTTTACCTTTGTGCCCATAGATGAAACCCGAAAACCCATATCAGCCAAGTACGGATTATTGCCGGAAACCGAGGAGGAAAAAAGGCGTTGGCGGGAAGCCGATGACCGGCGAAAGCGACGCTTATTGGAAAGAGGAAAAAAATAAAACAGCCTTTTAAGCGGCTGTTTTTAATTATTCTTTCTTTTCTAACTCCAGACAAACTGAATTAATGCAGTATCTTTTTCCATTCGGTCCTGGCCCGTCATCAAAAACATGCCCAAGATGCAAACCGCATTTTTTACAAACTACTTCAGTCCTTTTCATTCCGTAGCCGGTATCTTCGTGAAGCTCAATATTCTTTAGATTAGCCGGTTCGGAAAAGCTCGGCCAACCGGTGCCGGATTCAAATTTCGTATCCGAAGAAAAAAGCTCAGCTCCGCAGGCAGCACATTTATACATCCCTTTCGCATGCTCATTCCAATACTGGCCGGTAAAAGGCGCCTCAGTTCCCTGCTCGCGCATTACTTTATACTGTTTGGGATCCAGTTTATTTTTCCATTCGTCTTGTCCGCTGCCCATAATAATAAATTAATTATACTGTTAAATACTCATACAAAAAAGAGCCTTGCCGGCTCTTATTTTAAAGTTATACTAAGCAAATATTTGCCATCTTGGATGGATTCCTGAAATTCCGCCTGTCCCCAGCCTTTTTCCCGGCAGACCCTTGCTACATTTTCCAGAACGTCAGCAGTAACCTTGTGACCCCACTCCGGATCCCGAAAAATATCAATCATACTGAAAGTTTCAGCGATAAATGCGTCATTCACTTCTAAGGCGGTTTCTAAGATATCGTCCAATTGAGAAAGACGATCTTTGTCGCCCATACTACGTCTTTCTGAGATTTCTTTAATAATTTCCCGATAAATCTTATCTTCTTCTGAATTCACGTTCCTCCTGTTTGAAAATACTAATACTCAATCTAATTCAGCATCCTCTATAAATCAAGTCGCATCCTGAATTTATATTCCTTAAATCCTGTATTTTTCCAGAATTTTATTCCCGCATCATTTCTGACGTCTACGCTTAATTCAATATTTTTAACTTTTTTTATCTCAAACCACCTTAAAGCCTCAGTTAAAAGTTGTTTGGCAATTCCCTGCTTCCGGTATTTTTCTAAAACAAAAGCATCATAAATAATCCCGATTTTTTTTGCTGCAACGTAATCCGGCGCCTTTTCTACCCCGGCCCTTAAATAGCCAATTAACTTTCCGTCATCTTCTGCAACCAAACTTCTGGTATCTTTGTCGTTCAGCCAAAATTTTATGTCTTCCTCTAAAGTCTTATGTTGGGAGAAATCTTTATAATAATTATCAATACCGTGATGATAATCTATCATGCCTTTAATCAGGCCAAGAAACGCCTCCGCGTCTTTTTTTTGCAAATTCCGTATAGCCATATAAAATTGACTCTAGCAAAAATTTGTTATAAAATATAGTCGGCTCTTAAAAACTAAAGACACGGCATGAAAAGAGCGGTTTACGCCGGCAGTTTTGATCCGCCCACTATTGGCCATCTTTGGATGATAGAACAGGGAGCAAAACTTTTTGACGAATTAATTGTAGCTCTCGGAACTAATTTAGAAAAGAAATATACTTTTACGGAAGCGGAACGACTGACCATGCTTAAGGAATGCACCCGGCATCTGCCAAATGTTCAGGTAACATCATTCGCCAATCAATTTTTGGTAAACTATGCGCAGTCCATCGAGGCGGAATATATCCTACGCGGAATACGTACCGGAAACGATTATGAATATGAAAAGGGCATGCGCTATATTAACAGCGACCTTAACCCGCAAATTTCTACCGTCTTCTTGATACCACCCAGAAATATTGTTGAAGTAAGCTCCAGTCTAGTGAAAAGCTTAATTGGCCCGAAAAACTGGGAAGAAATAGTTCCCAAATTCGTTCCGGAAGAAGTTCATAAAAAACTGCTGGAAAAATTTGGCAATCCTAAAACAGCAAATGCCAGGATGGAAAACAGGTGGACAGTCTTTTCCAAGCAAACAAACGCCCAGAAAGATGTTGAGAGAATATTCTCGATATTGTCCAGGCTTTATTCCGAAGAAGGCCGCACCTATCACAATCTTCTGCACGTTGAAGATTGCCTTAATGAGCTGAATGAAGTACGGCAACTATGCGCCGATCCGAATGCGGTAGAGATGGCTATCTGGTTCCACGACGCCATCTATAATCCCCGCTCAAAAGATAACGAGGAACAAAGCGCTAAGCTGGCATATGAAGCTGCAAGAACAATGGGACTTTCTGAATTATTTGCGCAAAAAACTGCTGACTTAGCGCGCACAACAAAGCACAAAGAAGTTTCATCTGACCCGGATGCCAAGCTACTAACTGATATTGACCTCTCTATTCTTGGAAAATCCGCAGAAGAATTTGATGAGTATGAAAGAAATATCAGGAAAGAATACAACTGGGTTCCGGACGATCAATTCCGGACCGGCCGTACTGCAATTCTCCGATCTTTTCTCGACCGTCCGAATATTTATTCTACGGAATATTTCCGGAATAAATATGAAAAACAGGCCCGCGAAAATCTGGCAAGATCACTAGCTAACCTTTCCAAATAAATCAAAAACGCCCTTATGGCGTTTTTAAATTTCATCTGATCAATTTTATTCGTAACGCAGCGCCTCGATAGGATTTTTTTTGGCAGCCTGGCTGGCAGGGTAAATTCCAAAAACTATTCCAGTAACAGTAGAAACAACTACCGAAAGAAGGACCGCAGAAAGCGGCAGCGAAAATTCCCATCCCGCCGGCAAAACGCGGACTAAAATAAAATATGTCAAAACCGACAAGCCGGAACCAAAAAGCATGCCGACTATGCCGCCAACCGAAGTAAGAACAACCGCCTCAAGCAAAAATTGCTGCAAAATATCAGAGTTAGTTGCGCCAACTGCCTTCCTGAGCCCGATCTCTTTGGTACGTTCAACAACGGAAACCAGCATAATATTCATAATGCCTATACCTCCGACAATCAAAGATATGAATGCAATTGAAGTTAAAAAAACCGTCATAATAGAAGTGATATCTCCCAAAAGCGACAGCGCTTCTTCCTGGGTTCTGATGGTAAAATCATCCTTGTCCGGATCGGTAACCCGGTGATTTTGGCGCAAAACAGAAGTTATTCTGGATTTTGTAAACTCAATATTATACGCATCGCTTGCCTGAATTAAAACTACGCTGTAATAATCAATGCCCAACATTTGTTTTTGAGCGATAGTAATCGGAATCAATACCAGATTGTCCTGATCAATACCGAATGGCCCAAGACCTTTCTTTTCTAAGACCCCGATAACTTCGAAAGAAATATCTTTTAGTCTGACTATTTTTCCAACCGGATTCCTCTCGCCGAATAAAGTTTTGGCGATCTCCGATCCCAGGACCGCCACATGATTAAAAGCGCTGACATCTGAAGCGGAAAAAGCGCGGCCTTTCTCGGTTAAAAAATTTCTGATCGGGAAAAAATCTTCCGAGGTTCCTTCGTAAGTGACAGTTGCATTATTATTTTCAAAAACTATTTTTGCCTGTCCGCGGACTTCCGGAGCCACATTCTCAATGGTCGGCTCCCGCTGTAAAGCCTCCACGTCTTGCTTAATCAAAGTTTTAATTACTATTCCCTGCACTGATGCCGGAGAGGAAAACCTTGATCCCTTAGTTGCGCCGGGAACAATAAAGATCAAATTAGATCCGGTGCCCCGCACTTGATTTAAAATCAAATTTTGCGCGGAATTGCCAATAGACATCAAAAGAATAACCGAGGCAATGCCGATTACGATGCCCAACATAGTCAAAATAGAGCGTATTTTCGCATGTTTTATTCCGAGTACGGCTGTTTTTATAGAATCGTGCAAAAGCATAGTTATTTGAAAAAATCAGATTTATCGCGGCGTTTTTGAGAGACAAAATTATCAGACTCAATTAATCCATCCTTAAGTCTGATAAGGCGATTGGCAAATTCTGCAGTATAAGTTTCATGAGTCACCAAAATAATAGTCGTGCCAGCTTTATTTAATTTCTGAAGTATATCCATAATCTGGGCTCCGGACTGGGAATCTAAATTCCCCGTCGGCTCATCGGCAAAAACAACACTGGGATTATTCACCAGCGCCCTGGCTATGGCTACGCGCTGCTTCTGGCCGCCGGATAATTTGACGGCTTCAGTCCACAGCTTTTCTTCCAGCCCGACAGATTGGACTGCCTTTTCTACGGCAGATCTTCGGCTGGCCACCGGCAGATTTTCAGAATAAATCAGCGGCATTTCTACGTTTTCATATACCGAAGCGCGGGATAATAAATTAAAAGACTGGAACACA
>Ga0247727_10014525_pt1 | contig 13066 bp, 12 predicted proteins | sample WisWelCaveWW1625_FD_202498 | JGI IMG/M metagenome (GOLD analysis project Ga0247727, IMG submission 202498) | Biofilm microbial communities from Wishing Well Cave, Virginia, United States - WW16-25 | ecosystem: Environmental > Aquatic > Deep subsurface > Groundwater > Cave microbial mat | place...
TTCGCGGCCTCTTCGGCGGCCTTCTCGAGCGCGCGACCACCACGCAGAACGTTCTCTACCGCCTTGTTGCCCTCGTGGCAGGCGTACTCGAACATCTGATAACCCGGGTCGCGGCTCAACGGGAAAGCCACCTTCCAGGGCCTCGTATACACGTCGGGATCCTCGATCGTGACCTCGAATTGGATCGTGTCGGCGTCGACGCGCGTGAAGCGCTCGACGACGTGCAGCGCCTCGGTGTGGGGAATGCCCTTGATGCGCCCGCCCGCGCCGCTCGACGCGATCCAGCCCTTGTCGTTGAAATTGGTGGTGTCGACGACCAGCGTGTCGCCCTCCCAGCGGCCGCGCGAGTCGCCCATCCACAGACGGATGCCCGGCGCGACATGCGGGCGGCCGTCGAGCGGGATCACGCGGACGTCGTGGATCATCTCGTAAAGAATCACGACGAATCCGGGAGTCTGCAAGATCTGGTAGGCGTTGTTGTAGCCGGCCGGCAACATGGAGCCCGGCACGCCGCGCGTGATGCAGCGGTCCCACACGCTCATGTACTCATAGGACTCAGCGAGGCGGGCGCGGTTGAAATCCCGTCTGGCCTCCGCCGCCGGCGTTACGGGGACTCTACCGTCCGGCGGATCGACGACCAGCGAGGTCTGCCGCGTCGAGACGACCTTGGTTCCCGAGTCGAACCAGAACTGGTTGTAGCTGCCGGTGTCGCCTTTTCGGGGAGCGCGATCCACGCGGCGCCCGGCCGCCTGCTGCTCAAGCGCGGCCGCTTCCTCTTCCGTGAGAACCTGTTTTCCGGCCAGCTCGCTCGGCCGCTCGAGGGGCGTGATGGTGGCGTTGGTCCAAATGCCCTGTAGATCCGGCTGGCCGTACGGCGTGCGCGGCGCGGTCCAGGTTTTCCGCGCGGCCGCGCGGCTCTGGCCGATTGCCGGCAAGACGGCCGCGATCAAGACCGCAACGACCGCCAGCCCCATCCCCCATCCCCTATCCCCCATCCCCCGCACCCGCCTACCGCTTCGTTTCCGTGGGATCTTTTCCATCTTTGGGGGCGCCGGTTCCGGACGATCCCATGAACAGCTTTCGCCCGTCCGTGAAGGTGAGGTCCCTGCCGTTCCCCTTGAGCGACCCGTCCTTGGCCTGATAGCCCTCGACGATGATCTCGGTTCCGTGCAGCAGCGAGTTTTTCGTGAAGCCCCGCCGCAGCAGCGTGTTCGGCGTGCCGCCCTCGATCATCCAGCTCTCCACCGTGCCATCCGGCTTCTTGACGTCGACGTGGACCCAGGCGTGGGGATTGATCCACTCCATCTTCGTGACCGTCCCCCGCAGCTTAATGGGCTTGCTGGCGTCGAACTCCGCCGAAAAGGCGTGGTGCGCCAGCACCGGCGCCGCGACGGCAGCCATCACCAGGACAGCCACTCCGCATGGTTTGATTCGCATCGGATGCACCTCACTTCGCTCCCTTCCTGGCGGCTTGCTCGGCGGCCCTCTCGGCCGCGCGAACGCCGGTCAGGATGTTGAACATACTGTAGTTGCCTTCGTGACAGGCGTACTCGAAGATCGGGCCTTCGGTCTTTTTCATAGGTATAGACGCCGACCAGGGCCGGGTCCAGATCGTGGGATCCTCGACCGTGAATTCATACCGCAGGGTATCGGCGTCGAGCCGCGTGAAGCGTTCCACCAGGCGCAGGTTCTCGCCGGCGCCTCCCCGGCCGAGCACGCTGCCGCTGAAGCCGGTCTGGTCCGTGAAATTAGTGCTCTCGACCACCAGCGTGTCGCCCTGCCAGCGGCCGCGCGCGTCTCCCAGCCACTGGCGCATGGCCGACGGCAGATGCGGCCGCCCGTCGAGCGGCACGATGCGCGCGTCGTGGATCATCTCGTTGAGCAGCGCCACGTGTAGCGGGGTTTGGAAGATCTGCACGTTGTTGTTGTAGGCGGCCGTAGGAACCAGCGGCGGTCCGGCGTTGAATCCCAGGATGCAGCGCTCCGACAAGCCCATATCCTCGGGCCCGTCCGGCGCCGCGCCGATCAGCAGCCGCTCGCGGACCGGACGCTGCCTCGGCCCGGATGCCCGCTTCTGCCCTTCCGGCGCCAGCGGCGGGATTTTGCCGTCGGGCGGATCGACGATCAGCGACGTTCGCCGCGTGCCCACCACCTTGGTTCCGTAGTCCCACCAGAACCGGTTGTAGGCGCGCTCGCGATCGATCAGCGGCCCGCCGTCGCGGCGGTCGAGATCGATGGCCTCCAGCGCCTGCTTCTCGAAGGCAGCCACTTCCCCTTCGGAGAGGACCTCTTTCCCCGCCAGCTGCTGGGGCCGCTCCATGGGCGTCAGCGTCGAAAAGTCCCAGACGCCGCGCAGATCCGGCGCGCCCCACTCGGTGCGCGGCGGCGTAGCCTTCCGCGGCGCTGCCTTGGGGGTTTGGCCGGCGGCGGCCCCCGACAGTATCACGAATATCGACGCCAGGACCGGGAGTCTCATTTCGCCGATTTTTTGGCGCCTTCTTCGGCCGCCTTCTCCCGGGCGCGAGAGCCCGCCAGGATGTTGACCATGCCGTAATTGCCCTCATGGCAGGCGTACTCGAAGATCGGGCCTGAACTCCTCTGCATGGGAACCGCTGCCGTCCACCGTCTGGTCCAGGACGCCGGGTCGTCGATGGTGAACTCGTAGACCAGCGTCTCCGCGTCGACGCGCGTGAAGCGCTCCGTCAGGCGCAAATCGCGGCTCGAGCCGCGAAAGTTCGTCAGGTCGCGGAAATTGGTGGTCTCGACCACCAGCGTGTCGCCTTCCCAGCGGCCCCGCGAATCCCCGCGCCACTGGCGGAGGTGCGCCGGCAGGTGCGGGCGTCCGTCGAGCGGCACGATGCGGGAGTCGTTGACCATCTCGTTGAGCAGCACGACGTGTCCGGGACTCTGAAAAATCTGGACATTATTGTTGTAGGCGCTGGGGGCCATGGGCGGTCCGGCGTTGAATCCGAGGATGCAGCGCTCGGCCAGCGTGCGGTCCTCCGGACCGTCCGCGTCGGGGCGCGTGAACGCCCTCACGCGGGCGGCCGCCCGCTTCTGCCCCTCCGGAGTCATGGCGGGAATCTTGCCGTCGGGCGGATCGACCACCAGCGACGTACGCCGCGTCGAGATGACCTTGGTTCCGTAGTCCCACCAGAATTGGTTGTACCCGCCGACGCCGGGGCGTCTGTCGCGGCGATCCTCGTCGCGCTCGACGAGGGTGCGCTTTTCAAACTCCGCCGCTTCCTCCTCCGTCAGAGCCTCTTTCCCCGCCAGCCCGCTGGGTCGCTCCATCGGCGTGAGCGTGGCAAAGTCCCAGACTCCCTGAAGGTCCGGCTGACCCCACGGCGTCCGCGGCGTCGTCCAGGTCTTCTTGGTAGGCGCCGCCGCCGTCTTCGGCCCCTGTCCGCCGGCGGGCGCCGCCAAAAACGCGGCCGTCATCGCTACTGTCAGAAAACGATGCCTCATTTCGCCTCCTTCTTCGCGGCTTCGGCGGCGGCTCTCTCCTGGGCGCGCGCTCCGGCCAGCAGGTTGACCATGCCGTAATTGCCCTCGTGACAGGCATACTCGAAGATCGGGCCCGGCGTCCTGGTCATGGGGACCGCCACCGTCCAGGGCCTGGTCCAGGACGCCGGATCGTCGATCGTGAACTCGTAGAGCAGCGTCTCGGCGTCAACGCGCGTGAAGCGCTCCACCAGGCGCAGATTTCGGCTCGCGCCCCGAAAGTTCGTCGGGTCGCGGAAATTGGTGGTGTCGACGACCAGCGCATTGCCGTCCCAGCGGCCGCGCGAGTCCCCCCGCCACTGGCGGATGCTTTCCGGCAGATGCGGACGCCCGTCGAGCGGCACGATGCGCGCGTCGTTGATCATCTCGTTGAAGATCACGACGTATCCCGGGGCCTGAAAAAGCTGCACATTATTGTTGTAAGCGCCGGGAGCCATCGGCGGCCCGGCATTGCCTCCCAGGATGCAGCGTTCCCACAAGTTTCGATCTTCGGGGCCGGACGGCGTGCGGTCCCGAACCGCGGCGCGGGCCTCCGCCCTCTTGCGTCGCCTCCGGCGCCACCGGCGGAATTCTCCCATCCGGCGGATCCACCACCAGCGAAGTTCGCTTCGTCCCGATCACGCGGGTTCCGAAGTCCCACCAGAAATGGTTGTAGGCGCGGCTGACGTCGGCCTGCGCGCCTCCGTCCCGCCGATCCTGGTTGCGGCGCTCGAGCGTTCGCTTTTCGAAGGCAGCCGCTTCCTCGTCGGTGAAACTCTCTTTCCCGGAAAGCTCGCTGGGCCGTTCCATGGGCGTGATGGTGGCGAAGTCCCAGATCCCCTGGAGGTCCGGGTGGCCCCACGGCGTGCGCGGCGCCGACCAGCTTGTGGCGGCTTTGGTCTTCGCCGCAGCCCTCAGCGTCTGGCCGGCGACGGGCGCCGCAAGCGACGCCGCCGCGATCGCCAGCGCCACCCAGCTACTTGCCCGGCTTCTTGCGCAGGTGCCCATACATCAGCTCTTCGACGAACTCCACGCACTTGAACTCCAAAAGCTGCACGTTCTTCTCCAGGCGCCGATACAGCGGCATGCTGATCTTCCAGGGCCGCGTGAACACCTTGGGATCCTCGATGGTCGCTTCGTAACGCAGCGCGTCGGGGCCGGTGGCGGTGTAGCGCTCGACCACGCGCAGCGCGTCGCTGTGGAAGTTGCCGGCGCGGTCGAGCCAGGTCTGGCCGTTGAAGCTCGACACGTCGACGACCAGCGTCTCGCCCTCCCAGCGGCCGCGGGAGTGCCCCATCCAGGTATCGACAGGACTCTCGAAATCCGGCCGGTCCATATAGACGATGCGGCTGGCGCTGGCGAACTCGTAGGTGATCAGGGAGTGCTTCGGCGTCTGCACAATCTGGAACGGAAAGGGCAAATATGTCGCCCGCGGCACGCCCGGCAAATAACACTTGATCTCGGGGTCGGCGGTGAGCCAGTTCTTGGCGTTCTCCTTCTTTTTCTCGAGCGCCCAGGGCTGGTAGGGAATTTCGCCGCCCTCCACGATGCCGAGCCCCGCCGGGACGGCGCCCACCGCGCCCAGCGCGACCACCACTCCGGCGCGCGCGGCGTGGCCCTCGAGGTCCCAATGCGCCGCGCCGAGGGCTTGCCAAATGCCGTTCAGGTCGGGTTTGCCGTCAGCCGCCCGACGCGCCTTGTAGGCCGGGGCCTGAGCGGCGGCCAGCGCCAGGAAGGTCGCCGCCAGAATCGCGCTGCGGAGCAGGTTCAACGCCATGTTCGATCTTATACCGTCCCGGTCGATTCCTGTCAAGGATGCGAGAATGGCCAGACGAGGGAACCGATGCGCGCGATCCTGCTTCTTCTTCTCATTCTTGGAACGGGGTGCGCCCCGCAGCCCGCCTTCAAGCCTGTCGCCAGCGTCAAGCAGCTCATGACGGCGACCATCGATCCCGCCGCGGAAGTCGTGTTCGACGCCGTCGGAACGATTATTTCGGCGAGCGGGGTGGAAGAGATCGCCCCCCAGAACGATGCCGAGTGGGCCACGGTGCGCGATAACGCCCTGCTGCTCGCGGAATCCGGCAATCTGCTCATGATTGGAGACCGCGCCAAGGACAAGGGCGACTGGATGAAGATGTCGCAGGCGCTCGTCGACGTCGGGGTGGTCGCGATGAAGGCCGCGGAGACCAAGAACCCCGAAGCGCTGTTCGAGGCCGGCGGCCAGGTCTACGAGGTTTGCAGCCAGTGTCATGACCGGTACTGGCAAGAGGGCGCTCGCCGACGCCCGTAAGGGCTACCGCGGCGTAGCGCTTGCCTGGGTCGAGTTGGGACTCTCGCCGGCGGCGTTGACGGCTTCTTCGCCAAGCGCGTCGCGGCACTATCCGATTTGGGATCATGTCTATGATGAGCGATCTTTCCATCGCCATGAATGATGCGGTGATCCGCCGCCTGGCAGGGGAGCAGTCCTACCAGCGCGGCCTGGACTACTTCTCCCACGGACATGTCGAATCGCTCGAAGACCGCGCTGGCGGCATTCGGGCCGTGGTGCGGGGAAACCAGGATTACACGGTGGAACTCTCCTCCGACGACGGGGTGCTCGATTACTCCTGCGAGTGCCCGCACGCCGGCGACGGCGCGTTTTGCAAACACTGCGTCGCTGCGGCGCTCGCCTGGCTGAATCGCGATGCTAAACCAGCAAAGGCGATGGGTCGCGGCAGGGTTAAGGAAGTCACGCTGGCCGACGCCGCAAAGATACTCCAGAACGAGGACAAAGACGAGCTGGTGCGGATGGTGCTCGACTGGGCGAAAGACGACGACCGGCTGCGCGAGCGACTCATCCTTTACGCCGCCCGGCGTTCAGGGCCCGACACCGGCGCCGCCGCTGTCCGACGGGCGTTTGAGAAGGCTGTTCGGGTTCGCGATTTCGTGCCGTACCGCGAGGCGACGGGCTGGGCGCGTGGCGTCGACGATGCCATTGATTCCGTCGAGCAGTTGCTGAACGACGGCCAAGCCGCCGCAGTTATCGAGTTATGCGAGTCGGCCCTCCAGTCCCTGCTGGACGCTATCCAGGCGGTGGATGATTCCGATGGTCACTTCGGCATGCTGCGGGATCGGCTGCAGGCCATCCATTACCGGGCGTGCCAGGAAGCCAGGCCCGATCCGGTGGAATTAGCCAGGCGGCTCTTGCAGTGGGAGTTGCACAGCGACTTCGATGTCTTCTACGGCGCTGTGGCGCAGTATTCAGAGATCCTCGGGGCGAAGGGCATGAAGGTGTATCGCGATCTCGCCGAAGCGGAATGGCAGAAGGTGCCGGTACGAACCGCCAAGCATGAGCGGTCCGAGTGGGGCCAGCACTTCCGGATCACGCACATCATGCAATCGCTGGCCGAAACTTCGGGCGATGTCGAGGAACTCGTAGCGGTGATGAGCCGGGATCTCTCCCACGCCTACAGCTATCTGAAGATCGGCGACGTGTATCGCGAGGCACGCCAGCACGACCAGGCTCTGCTCTGGGCAGAAAAGGGGTTGAAGGCTTTCCCGGAGCGAACCGACGGGCGGCTGCGGGAATTCGCGGCCGAGGAATATCATCGCCGGCGGCGGCACGAGGATGCGATGAAACTAATGTGGGCGGAGTTCTCCGAACGGCCCACTCTCGAAACCTACCGGACATTGGAACGTCATGCCAGGCAAGCGAAGGGCTGGCCGGAGTGGCGGGAACGCGCGCTGGCAGAAATCCGGCAGCGCATCACCAAGGCCAAGAAGAAATCGCGGGGGCAAACCCAGCCTCGCTGGATGCGGCCCGACGACGACCATACCCAACTGGTGGAGATCTTTCTCTATGAAGGCGAGGCCGATGGCGCGTGGCACGAAGCGCAGAAGGGAGGCTGCTCGAACCGTCTGTGGCTGCGGCTTGCGGAGTCGCGCCAGAAGGATCACCCCGAAGACGCGGCGCCCATCTACCTTAGGCAGGCCGAACAGGCCATTGTCGAAGTTCGAAATTCACGTTATGACGAATCGGTCGGCCTGCTGGTGAAGGCCGCGGTAGTGATGAAGCGGATGGTCCGTAGCGAGGAATTCGTGCGCAACCTGGAAGCCCTGCGCGTGAAGTACAAGAACAAGCGCAACTTCATCAAGCTGGTGGAGCAGAAGCGGAAGTCACTGTACCTTGCCTAGCTCGGCGACCTTCTGCTGACGAGCGCTACGGTCGTCAGCGGCTTTCAGCGTTTCGTTCAGGTTTGCGCGGCAACAGGCCGCGTTCCGATTCTCGTGCCCGCCGTCCGCAACTCCCGGCGTGTGTACGATTTTCAGGTTTGCAGAATGTTCGCAAATGGCCGTGGCCGGGAAATCGCGTGCCGGGCTAAATCTCCCGTAACTGTTTGAAAACTGGCGGTGAGGGTGGGATTCGAACCCACGGAGGCCTTTCGACCTCGGCGGTTTTCGAGACCGCTCGATTCAACCACTCTCGCACCTCACCGCGCGGCCTTTTTTCAGTATACCGCGAGGCGCTTCAGTCGCGCCGCCCGCGAAAAAACCGCTGTAGCCGCTCCAGACACTCCGCGGCCAGCACGCCCTCGACCACTTCGACGCGGTGATTCAACAGCTCCGAGTCGGCCAGGCGGAACTTGCTGCGGACGCCGCCGAAACGCAAGTCGCGCGTCCCGAAGACCAGCCGCGCGACGCGCGCCGTCACCAGCGCCCCGGCGCACATCACGCACGGCTCGACGGTTACGTAGAGCGTCGCGCCCTCCAGCCGGTAGTTGCCCGCGGTCGCGGCCGCCTCGCGCAGCGCCAGCACCTCGGCGTGAGCGGTGGGGTCGCGGCGCGCCATCGGCGCATTCGCGCCGCGGCCGGCAATCGCGCCCCCCACTACTACCACGGCCCCCACCGGCACTTCGCCCGCTCGCTCGGCCTCCTCCGCCAGCTCCAGCGCCGCGCGCATGAATCGCTCGTCCAAACCTCCATTGTACGCGGGCTGTTATACTCAGTTCTCCTTGTTGAAGCACGTAGATGCCGAGCCGCTGGCAGCGGTGGCGCCGGAGGCGGATAGCAGCTACGACCCCGAGTGTTTCGACCGTCTGGCCGCCGTAGAGGACCGCCATTTCTGGTTCCGCGCCCGGGCGCAAGTGATCGCCGCGGTGGCCCGACGCATCACCGTAGCGTTCGACCCCGGCTACCGGGTCCTGGAGGTGGGCTGCGGCTCGGGCAAAATTCTCGGCGTCCTCGAGCCCGCTTGTCCAGGAAGCCGCGTCTTCGGGATGGATCTGCACCGGGAGGGCTTGCGGCACGCCCGCCGTCGATGTTCCCAGCCGCTGGTGCAGGCGGACATCCTGGCGCCTCCCTTCCGGGCGTCGTTCCACTTGATCGGCCTGTTCGACGTGCTGGAGCACCTGGGGGACGACGTCGCGGTCCTCGAGCGCCTGCGACCTCTGCTAGCCCCGCAGGGCCTACTGCTGATAACCGTCCCGGCCCATCCCTCGTTGTGGAGCTATTTCGATGAGTGGTCGCACCACCGGCGGCGGTACACGGCCGCAGAGCTCCGGCGCAGTCTCGCCGCCGCCGGCTACCAACTGGACTTTCTCTCGCCGTACATGTGCGCGATTTTCCCGCTGCTTTGGCTGGGACGCCGGATCGCTAGCCTTCGACGCCGCCCCGCCGGCGAGCTGGCCGGCGCCGACCTCCAGGTAGTCCCCGTAGTTAATGAGGCCCTGGCCTGGCTTCTTTCACTGGAAGCCCCCTGGCTGGCGCGCCGGCGGCGACTGCCCTTGGGAACTTCGATCCTGGCGATAGCCCGCGCCGCGCGGCAGCCGAACTTCGCGAACTCTTGACTCTTGACTTCCCCTTCACGGCGGCGCGAAACCCGGCGATCGCACGCCCAGCGCGGCCCCAAAAAACGCCCGGCGCAGCCGAACTTCGCGAACTTTTGACTTTTGACTTGCCTTGGCTTCCGCCTCGAAGCCGCCTGTTATACTGAGATCCTGCATGCTGAAATATCTCCCCTTCGCGCTGAAGAACTCCATTCGCAACCGCCGGCGGACGCTGCTGACGCTGCTCAGCGTCGGCGTTTCGCTTTTTCTTCTCGCCACCCTGCTCAGCCTCTACTTCGCCTTTTACCACCGCGACGAAACGCCGGAGCAGGCGCTGCGGCTGATCGTGCGGCACCGCGTCTCGCTCACGTTCGCCATGCCGGAGTTTTACGGGACGCGGATCGCCCAGCTCCCCGGCGTGCGGATGGTGTGCCGGCAAAACTGGTTCGGCGGCACCTACATGGACCGCAAGCCGGAGCATAACTTCCCGCGCTTCTCGGTCGACGCCGACAAAATCTTCGACATCACGCCGGAATGGAAGGTGCCGGCCGGCGAGCGGCAGGCTTTCGAGCGGGAGCGCACGGCGGCCGCCGTCGGACGCTCCATCGCCGACCGCCTCGGCTTCCGCCTCGGCCAGAAAATCACGCTGCAGGGCGATATTTTCCCCGGTAATCACGAGTTTACCCTCCGCGCCATTTTCGAAGGACCCGACGATGGCCAGATGCTGATCCGCCGCGACTACCTCGAGGAAACGCTGCCCCTGCGACGGCGCGGTATGGTCGGGTTTTTCTCGGTGATGGCCGATTCGGCGCCGTCCGTGCCCCGGGTCGCCGCGGCCATTGACGAGGTGTTTCGCAACTCGCCGCAGCAGACCAAGACCGAGTCGGAGCGCGCCTTCAACCTGAGCTTCGTGAGCTTCTTCGGCGACGTCAAGCTCATCCTGTTCAGCATCTCGGGCGCCGTGACGTTTACCATCCTGCTGGTCTCGGCCACCACCATGGCCATGTCGGTGCGGGAGAGGATCCAGGAAGTCGGCGTGCTAAAGACGCTGGGCTTTACTTCCGGCAAGGTGCTGGCTCTTCTGGTTAGCGAGGCGATCGTGATCGCGCTGGCCGGCGGCATCCTCGGGACGTTGCTGGCCAAGCTGGTGATTCTCAAGCTCAGCCAGATGCCTATGTTTTTCATCCAGGGAATGCAAATGCCGCCGGCGGTCGTCGGCATCACGCTCGGCGCGGCGCTCCTGATCGGCGTGGCGAGCTCGATTCTGCCGGCGCTCAGCGCCGCCCGCCGGCCCATCACCGAAGCCTTGCGGCACGCCGGCTGACGCATGCGAGTCCCGCTCTCCTATAACCTCCGCAATCTGCTGGTGCGCAAGACCACCACGGCGATGACCGCTCTCGGAATCGCGCTCACGGTAGCGGTAATGCTGGGTATTCTTGGAATGCTGGCCGGCCTCGAGCATTCCTTCCAGACCACCGGCCACCCGCGGCACCTGCTCGTCTTCCGCCGGGGCGCCACCTCCGAGCTGTCGAGCGCCATCACGCCGGAGAACGTGCAGGTCCTCCGCGGCAAGGGCGGCATGGAAACAGCCGGCGGCGAGGCGATGATTTCGCCGGAGCTGGTGACGACGCTGAATCTGGGCGTCCAGGGCTCCGATCAGACCACCAACGTAAACGTGCGCGGCCTTTCTCCCATGGGGATCCGCATGCGCGCCGAGTCGGTGAAGCTGGTGGAAGGGCGATGGTTCGAGCGGGGCCAGCGCGAGCTCGTCGCCGGCCAGGGGGCGGCCGCGACCTATCGCGACGTCGCCGTGGGCAAACCGTTGCTGGTCGGCAGCGCGCAGTTCACCATCGTGGGGATCTTCAGCGGCGGCCAGACCGCCTTCAACGGCGAGATCTGGGGCGAGAACCACCAGCTCTCCACCGACGCCGGCCGCGGCTCCAGCTACAGTTCGGTGCTGATTCGCGCCGCCGACCAGGCGTCCGCGCGCGGCTTGATCCAGGCGGTCGCCGACGATCAGCGCCTCACCCTGGAGGCGACGCCCGAAATCAACTACTACCTCCGGCAGACCGAGTCGGGGCAGCCGCTGCGGTATCTGGGAATCTTCGTCGCGATTGTCATGGCAGTAGGCAGCGTGTTCGCCGCCATGAACACCATGTACGCGGCCGTCGCCCGGCGGGCCCGCGAGATCGGCGTGCTGCGCGTGCTCGGTTTCTCGCGGGCCAGCATCCTGTTCTCGTTCGTGGTGGAATCGCTGCTGCTGGCCCTGTTCGGCGGCGGGCTGGCTTGCCTGCTGGCGCTGCCCTTCAACGGCGTGGCGGGCCGCATGGGCAATTCGGTGACCTTCAGCCAGGCGCTGTTCGAGTTCCGCATCACGCCCCAGATGCTGGCCGCCGGCGTCGCCTTCGCGGCGGTGATGGGCGCCTTCGGAGGATTGCTGCCGGCGCGCGTGGCGGCGCGGCAGGATCCCATGACCGCGCTGCGGGAGCTGTGATGGCCCTCGACGCGGAAAAACTCGATCAGGAATTAGAGAAGCTGCGGCTCGACCGTCCCGCCGAACCCCGCGGCACGGGCCCGCGCTGGGCCCGCATCTGGATCCTCGCCGGCGTGGCCGTGATTCTGGCGCTGGTCGTCTGGCAGCTCGTCGCCCGCGGCCCCTCGGTCGTTGAAGTCGAAACCGTGCGCCTGGCCGCGGCTGCCTCCGCCGGCGCCGAGCCGGGCGTCGTGCTCAACGCCACCGGCTACATCGTCGCCCACCACAAGATCGAGGTGTCGAGCAAGGTGATGGGCCGCATCGCCTGGATCGGCGTCGAGAAGGGCGATCGCGTGCGGCAGGGTCAGGTTGTAGTAAGACTCGAGGATCAGGAGTATCGTGCGCAGGTGCAGCAGGCCGCGGGGAACCTGGCCAATCTCGAAGCCCGGCTGAAAGAGCTCGAGACCGGCTCGCGCCCCGAGGAGATCGCCGCCGCCCGCGCCAACGTCGCCCAGGGCCGCGCCGACCTCGAGAACGCCCGCATCAGCCTGGAGCGCGCCCAAAGGCTGGTCGCTGAAGGCGTGCTGCCCAAGCAGCACCTCGATGACGCCCAGGCGCGTCACGAGTCCCAGAAGGCCCGTGTCGAGGCCCTCGAAAAAACCTTCGAGCTGGTGCGCCTCGGTCCGCGCGTCGAGCAGATCGAGGCCGTCCGCGGCCAGATCCACCAGGCCCGCGGCCAGCTCGCCTATGCGGAGACCTTGCTCGACGCCACCGTCATCCGCGCGCCCGTGACCGGAACGATCCTGGAGCGCGCCGTCGAGGCCGGCGAGTTCCTCACCACCAGCTTCGTCGGCGAGCGCGGCGCCAAGGGCTACGTCGTCTCGCTCGCCGATCTCAGCGACTTGCAGGTCGAGCTCGACATCAGCCAGGACGACTTCGCCAAGCTCGGCCCGTCGCAGCCGGGCATCATCACTACAGACGCCTTCCCCGACCGCAAGTACGACGGCCGGATCGAAGAGATCTCCCCCGAAGCCGACCGCCAGAAAGCCACGGTGCAGGTAAAAGTCAAGGTCCTTAAGCCTGACGAATACCTGCGCCCCGAGATGAACGCCCGCGTGGCCTTTTTGGCCTCGGACAAGACCGCCGGCGCCGCGCCCGCCGCCTCGCGTCTCCCGATCCTCATCCCCGCCGCTGCGGTCCGCGACGGCAAAGCGGTCTGGCTGCTGGTCGACGGTAAAGTGTCGGAGCGGACGATTCGCGTGCGGGCGACAACTTCCCGCGGCGCCGAAGTCGCCGACGGCCTCTC
>Ga0247727_10014526_pt1 | contig 13064 bp, 8 predicted proteins | sample WisWelCaveWW1625_FD_202498 | JGI IMG/M metagenome (GOLD analysis project Ga0247727, IMG submission 202498) | Biofilm microbial communities from Wishing Well Cave, Virginia, United States - WW16-25 | ecosystem: Environmental > Aquatic > Deep subsurface > Groundwater > Cave microbial mat | place...
TCTTCGTTGGGCTCCAAGTGAAAATGCTCATTACCCTCAGTAAACTCCGCTTTTCACTTGCACGCCCGCCTCGAACTTCTGTGTTTTTAGAGGTTCCCTTTATTCATATATGTGCATTTCTCCTGTTATGTTGTGCAGGGATCGGTTGCGATGAGACTCCGCAGCCTGACGGAAACAATGCGGCTCATTCCGTTCCGGAAACCGTGGATTTCGGCCCGGCCCTCCCTTCACGCGGCTCGCCGCCCGATACTTTGATTTACGTCGCAGACGGCGGGATCAACGATTCGTTTCGGATGAGCGGGTACGATGCGCGGTTGTTGTTCCTTGCCATCGAATTGCGGAATATGAAATATGTCACAAATTCCGATACTTCCGTTGTTGAATTTGCTGAATTGAATGGCAGGGACAGCGCGGAGAAAGTGATCAGCCGGTGCTCCTATCAAAACCATGCCTATATGATTGTCAGGCAGGTTTTTGCGGGTGAAAATGTAATCTGGAACGATACGGTATCTGCCGACACACAATACCGGGGTGAATTCCGGAGGAAGTATCCGGAATTGCTGGTTGAATTCGACGAAGAGTTGGAAATAGCGACTGCGATTCAAATGCGACCACGTTTTTCTTATTCGCCGGTACCATTCATTGATGACGAAAAAACTTTTGAAATTCACCAGGCGAGGCTGATTGAAAACGGAACAGAATCTTCGGCGAGAGCTGAAGAGCTCAACCGGTTCAAAAGATACCTCGTTAATTTTCGCGGCCGGGTTCTCGAATTGCCAGCCGCAGCGGAATCAGACCTGCTGATCTGGTATCAGCCCTGGGAAAAGTTTGTCACCTTGTGGGAACCTGAATAGCCGCAATGTCTATTCCCGGAATTCAGGAAAGATTTTATTGCGATTTCCGAACCAGAATGCAATAATCACCTGCCTTTCCGAATTGACCGATTGTAACAATGTCATCCGTTGCCTCCATCTGCCAATCGCCGATGTTTCCCGGGAATTGAGTCGAGCCAAGAGAATTGACGATGCCGCCTTCTTCGGTGAGAATATTCAGACCCATTTCTCCGCCAAGCACGATGTCCATGATCCGGTCTCCGTTAAAATCACCGGCGCCGATCACTCTGTCTTCCATTGCAATTCGTTTCTCTCCTGCCCTCGTACCCGCCATGAATTTCGTGAAGCTCTTGAATCCATCCTGGCTCCGTTTGATATATCCCATATCGGAAAAACCTTTGATGATGAAATCATCACGGAGATTGCCGTCAAGATCGGCGATCAGTTCAATCTTATCTTCTGCCGGATTCACCTCCCTGAAATTTTCAATAGTTGTTCCTTTTCTGATCGAAATCACTGATTCGATCAGGAAATTGTGGAATCGAAGGAACAAAATGGCCTCATCACCGGCCACAATAAATTCAGTAAGACCATCGCCGTCAAAATCTCCTGCGCCGATTCCTTTGAATTTAAAAGTAGTAAATGTGATATTCTTGTCGAAAGTGGTACCGTTGGGCGCCATTGCAAGATTGTCAAGCTTTCCATTCTTGTAGCGGAGAATTCCGATTCCCCAGTTGCTTGACAAAACGAGATCTTCCTTCTTGTCTCCGTCCGTATCGCCCGTACCCAGAACCCTGTCCTGATCAACCCTCAGCTTCCATCCATTGAAATCGGTGCCATCGGGGGCTGCATAAATTACATTGATGACTCCTTCATTCCACTGGAGAATTCCGACGCCCCAATTGTTGTATGCAACCAATTCGTCCTTGCCGTCACCATCAAGATCGCAAATGCCCCTGATTTCATCAGTCGCTGAGTTGAATGCGTACTCACCGATTCCGAATCCGTTTTTCTGCGCGGCAAGGCATTTCCATTTTCCTTCTTCGCAGGTAAGGAGTCCGATTCCCCAATCGCTGGTGAGGATGATATCGGTGAGTCCATCGTTGTTGAAATCTCCGGTTCCTCCATACTTGTTGTCCCTGGCAGTCCGCCAGTCGCCGATTTTCTGGTGGTCAAGCAACAGTTGTCGCGCGACTACAATACCGTCTTCGGCATCAAACAATGCCGCGATGGGCTGAGAATGGCCGGCAAAAAATGAGGCCAAAAAGCCAAATGTCATGAACAATAGACGGCGAATGATCATCTGCGAAGGTTTTGAATTCCAGGTCAAAAATGCACTCATTTTATCGCAGAAACAAACAGAAATCTGCATCCCGGGCTTTGTGATCTGATGACACGGAAATCAATGCTGTAACCGGGCGCGGAACCGATGCCTATATTTATGCAAGTGCAAAACCGTCAACTCAAAGAAAAAATCCGAACCTGGTGCCTGGAATCTGGCTTTGACATGGTCGGATTCTCCGCCGCATCCAAACTGGAAACGGAGTCCCATCAACTCGAGAACTGGCTGGAAAATGGTTTCCACGGCGAAATGAATTGGATGGAAAACCATTTCGAAAAGCGGACCGATCCACGGATATTGTTCCCGGGAACCAAAACCGTCATAAGCGTTTTGCACAATTATTTGCCTGCACCTGCATTTCAGCAACCGCAGGGAGCTCCAAAAATTTCTACCTATGCCTGGGGGGAAGACTACCATACCGTCCTGAAGCGAAAGCTCAACTCTGTCCTTGAAAAAATCAGGGAAAAATCCGGCGAAATCCAGGCAAGAGTCTTTACCGACTCTGCTCCCGTCATGGACAAAGCCTGGGCCGCAAAATCGGGACTCGGATGGATTGGAAAAAACACCAACCTGATCCATCCGAAAAAGGGATCCTGGTTTTTCATCGGGGAAATATTGTTGGATATTGAATTTGAATCCGATTTGCCGATTGCGGATTTTTGCGGAACCTGCTCCGCTTGTCTGGATGCCTGTCCCACGGGCGCATTGCAACCATATTCCATTGATTCCCGGAAGTGTATTTCTTACCTCACGATTGAATTGAAGGATAAGATCCCGGATGAATTTTCCGGTCAAATGAAAGGTTGGGCATACGGCTGTGACATTTGCCAGGACGTATGCCCCTGGAATCGCTTTTCCAAACCGGATGAAACCGGCGACTTCAAGCCTTTGGACCACATATTGGAATTCGGAAGGAAAGAATGGGGAAACATGGCGGCTGCATCTTTCCGGAAATTGACGGCAAAGACCGCCATGTCAAGGATCAAGCATGACAAATGGCAAAGTAATCTTGCTGCGACTGGTGATTCTCATGATTCAAGCCCCGAATAAAAAAAACACGGCAAATTGGACAAGTTGGCGCACCTGTATAAATTGCGTCGAATTTCAAAAAAACCACCCCAACAATTCATTCCGCAAAACCTGAAAATCAGATCAATCCAGGCATAAATGAGCGCTAACAAAGGAAAGGTAGTACAAGTGATCGGCCCCGTCGTGGACGTTGAATTCAACATTGACGGTGGCGAACTTCCCAAGATTCTCAATGCTCTGACTATCAAACGAAGTGATGGCACACTTCTCTATCTCGAAGTGCAACAACACCTTGGCGAGAACAAAGTCAGAACCATTTCCATGGATTCGACGGATGGTTTGCAAAGAGGCGTTGAAGTGCTTGACCTTGATGCGACGATACAAATGCCTACCGGTGATTCCATCAAAGGAAGACTGTTCAATGTTGTCGGTCAGGCAATTGATGGATTGCCGCCTATCGTATCGGAAGGCGGTTATCCGATTCACCGGGAAGCTCCAAGGTTTGAAGACCTGGCGACGAACATGGAAATCCTGGCGACCGGGATCAAAGTAATTGACCTGATCGCTCCCTACCTCAAGGGTGGTAAAATCGGTTTGTTTGGGGGCGCAGGGGTTGGGAAAACGGTATTGATTCAGGAATTGATCAATAACATCGCGAAGGCGCATTCAGGCTTGTCTGTATTTGCGGGTGTTGGTGAAAGAACCCGGGAAGGAAATGACCTGCTCCGTGAGATGATCGAAGCCAATGTAATCCGGTACGGCGCTGAATTCCGGCACAGCATGGAGCATGGAGGATGGGATTTGAGCAAAGTGGATATGAAAAATCTGGAAGAATCACAAGTGACATTGATTTTCGGGCAGATGAATGAGCCGCCGGGAGCGCGTGCGAGGGTAGCTCTTTCCGGTTTGTCAGTCGCGGAATATTTCCGCGACGGAACCGAAGAAAGTGGCGGACGCGATGTGCTGTTCTTCATTGACAATATCTTCCGTTTCACCCAGGCCGGATCTGAAGTATCTGCTCTTCTCGGCAGGATGCCTTCAGCAGTTGGATATCAACCTACTCTTGCGTCGGAAATGGGCCTGATGCAGGAAAGAATCACATCAACAAAACGTGGATCTATTACTTCTATCCAGGCGGTTTACGTTCCGGCTGACGACTACACTGACCCGGCGCCTGCCACAACATTCGCCCACCTTGATGCAACGACTGAACTTTCCCGTCCGCTTGCAGCTCTCGGAATTTATCCGGCTGTGGATCCATTGCAATCCACTTCAAGGATACTTCAGCCCGATATTGTCGGGCAAGCCCACTACGATTGCGCACAAAAAGTGGTAGGTATCCTTCAGAAATACAAGGACTTACAGGATATCATTGCCATCCTGGGAATGGATGAATTGTCTGAAGATGACCGGAAAGTAGTTCTTCGCGCAAGAAGGGTGCAGAGATTCCTGAGCCAGCCTTTCAATGTTGCTGAACAATTCACCGGCCATCCCGGCAAATTCGTTACCATTGAAGAATGCATCAAAGGCTTCAACATGATTATGGATGGTGAACTCGACCACCTTCCCGAAGGTGCATTCTATATGAAAGGCGGGATTGATGAAGTGATCATCGCGGGAGAGGCGTTGATGAAGGAATCTTGAGATGGAAAAGGTCCTGAATTGCAACATCCTGACGCCAAACGGCGAAGTCTTCAAGGGGAATGTCACCGGCGTTCAGGTGCAGGGAACTCTTGGTAGCTTTGAAGTCCTGTTTAATCATGCTCCGGTCATCTCTTCTTTGGACCCCGGACGCATCGTTTTGCGTACTCCGGAAGGAGACAAGGTATTTCCGTCCGGAAAAGGCGTGATCGAAGTTTTTAAAAACAAGGTCATCATTCTGGTCGAAGAAATACCGGGAGACCAGCCTTCCTCCACACAGGAATAATAGATTCAGGGATGCGAATTGACATCCTGACGGCAGTTCCTGAACAATTCCGCAGTCCGGTTGAAACAAGCATCCTGAAAAGGGCTGTTGCCAAAGGGTTGGTATCCATTCACATTCACGACCTCCGGGAGTTTGGATTTGGCAATTACCGGCAGATTGACGATTCCCCGTATGGGGGTGGCGCCGGTATGGTTCTGATGGTTGAACCAATCGCCGCCGCAATCAGAAAATTGCAAAGCGAAAGGAAGTATGAAGAGGTTATTTACTTCAGTCCGGATGGCGTGAAATTAAACCAGGCGGTCTGCAACAAACTTTCCATGAAGGAAAATCTGCTTTTGATAGCCGGACATTACAAAGGTGTTGACCAGAGAGTCAGGGATCTGTTTGTCACACAGGAAATCAGCATTGGCGATTACGTTTTGTCGGGTGGTGAATTGCCGGCTTTGGTTCTTACCGATGCCATCGTAAGATTGATTCCGGGCGTTTTGGGCGATGAGACATCTGCCCTGTCTGATTCTTTTCAGGACCAGATCCTGGAACCGCCAATTTATACGAGACCTGCTGATTTTGAAGGGAATACGGTTCCTCCGATATTGTTATCAGGGAATTTCATGGAAATTGAAAAATGGCGGGACCAGGAGGCGGAGGAGAAAACGAGGAAACTTCGTCCCGACCTTCTTGATTTGGATGAAGGCGGGAAAGAATAAAAAATACCATTTGCTGTATTTTTAGCTGCCTTTCCTTATATTTGCACCTCCAAAAACAGGAGGCAGCCACTCCGGCCGTAACGCCATGCACGAACTGATAAAACTCGTTGACGCAGAACAAGATAAAGGGAACATACCGGAATTCCGGGCAGGTGATACACTGATCGTACATGTTCTGATCAGGGAAGGTGCGAAAGAACGCGTCCAGCAATTCCAGGGTGTTTGTATTGCAAGAAGGGGCTCCGGAGCAGGAAAGACTTTTATGGTCAGAAAGATCTCCAGCGGGATCGGCGTGGAAAGGGTATTTCCGCTGAACTCTCCTTCGATCGAAAAAATCGAAGTAACAAAAAGAGGGATCGTGCGGCGAGCAAAATTGTTTTACCTGCGCGGTAGAAGCGGTAAATCGGCCCGGATTCGCGAAAAGAAGTGATCAAAGTTCCTTGCGGGAAACCATTCCCGATTGTTTAAAATTTCCGGAATTCCGTAATTTTCGCCGTTCAAGCCCCATAGCGGTTTCTGATTGTCTTTTCATCTCACACATCGTAGCCTGTTCCAGGTGTTTGTCGTATTCTTTGCCCTGAATTTCCTCGGGCATTCAGTCGCCGTTTCCCAAAATTCAGCAAGCAAATCGCAGGTAAGGAAGCAAGAGAAGACGATCAGGAAAAATTTCAAAAAGGGAAAAAAGTATTTCAGGAAAGACGATTACCTCCGCGCCGCACCCTACCTGAAGAAATGTGTCAGTCTCAATCCGGAGCATGCTGTGGCCGCGTTCAGGCTTGGAGTGTGTTACCTGATGACCGGAAACGTTCAGGAATCCCTGCCCCATTTCGTCAGGGCGTACAATCTTGACCAACAGATTCATCCGGAGATTGACCTTTACCTCGCACGGGCCTATCACATCAACGAAATGTTTGAGGAAGCTATCTTCCATTACGAAGTTGCGGAAACGAAATTGGAGGAAGAAGCACCTTTGCGCGCAGATATCCGCAATTCCATCGAGCAATGCCAAAGAGCTGAGGAAATTATTGCCGACCCGCAGCCATTCCAGATAAAAAACCTCGGTGAATTCGTGAATTCGAAATATCCGGAATATGCGCCGACCTTCACCGACGATTATTCTCACATGGTATTTACTTCCCGCCGTCCCAGGAGAACCTACAAGGAAGCTTTTGGAATCCTGCATTTTCATGACATTCATGAAGAAGTTTACAATGCCCGGCTGAACGACACTACGTGGATGATCACAGAGTTGTTTTCAAAACCAATCCCTGTGAATCGTCACGATGCCGGCATTTATATTTCTGAGGACGGAAACATGTTGATTTACTTTATAGACAAGAATGATGGCGATGTTTTTGTCTCCTACAAGAATGACGGGAAATGGTCAAAACGCGAAAGCATCAGTCCGTATATCAATACGGAGCACAATGAGCCATCCGTCTTCATTGCCGATGCAGGCGAAACCTTGTATTACATCAGCGACAAACCAGGTGGCTACGGCCGAAGGGACCTTTACGTCTCAAAGAAAGGCGCTTCGGGGTTTTGGGAAGAAGGCGTGAACATGGGAGAAGAATTCAATACTCCCTTTGACGAAGATGCGCCATTTGTCACGGAAGACGGAAAAGTTTTGTTTTTCAGCTCGCGTGGCCATAGTTCCATTGGAGGATTTGATATTTTCAAATGCGATCGGCAGCCCGATGGAAAATGGAGCACTCCGGAAAATATGGGTGTACCCATCAATTCAACTTTTGATGATATCTATATGGTCGCCAATGACCGGAAGCCGGGAATCTATTTCTTCTCTTCCAACCGGAGTGGCGGATACGGAAATATGGACAATTACACAGCGGTACCTCAGAAAATTACGGTACCGGGTTGCGGTGAAACCAATCTTTCCGGGATTGTGAAAGACCCGGTTCAAAATGCAGGTATTGCCGCCCGTGTATTCATCATTGCCTCAGAATCCAGTGATACCATTGCGCGGGCAGTGACTGCCGCAGGTGATGGCAGCTATCAGTTTGTTCTTCCCGATTGCGGGGAAGAATATTCAATGATCGTTGAGGTGGAAGGAAAGATGATGGCGGTAACCACCAGGACGGGAAATGTGAATATTCTGACCGGTACAGTTTTCGATGAAATTACCAATCAACCTCTTGATGCCGGAGTCGAACTTGTTGATCCGGTGAGCGGCAAAGTCCTGGATCAAACCTGGTCAAGCCCCAAAACCGGGAATTATTACATTCCTGTGGAAAGTGGAAGGGCTTACCTGGTGCGGGTAAAAAGGAATGATTACCTGAGTTATTACGAAGAGATGAAAATATCGCCTTCGGGAGAAATTATTGCCCACAATTATGAAATGGGATTGCAACCATTCCGGGAAGCCAACAACAAGATTGTTATCAGTTGGCAGTTTTTTGATTCGGACAAGTACTCGATCCGCGATATGTATATGGAAGACATGCAAAACCTGTATGATGTCTGCAAAAAGGTTCCGGCATTGAGGTTAAAGATTGTTGGCCATACCGATTCCGACGGAAGCGACGAATACAATCAGAAATTGTCAGAACGAAGGGCGAATGAAGTAGCCCGATTGCTCCTGGAACAAGGTGTTTCTGCCGGCCGACTCGACATTTCGGGAATGGGCGAAAAGAAACCGCTGTATGATAATGCCGATGACAGACTGAAGCGGTGGAATCGCAGGGTGGAAATCAGCATCATCAACGGTCATTGACCGGTTCATCGTTTTCAGGTTTTCAAATGATCAGAATGAAAATGAAAACATCAATTCTCCTGCTGCTTTTTCCCGGATTTTTCTTATCCGTTTTCACACAATCCGATGCAAAATATCTGAAGAATGCCGAAAGGCATATCGGATTCGAAGAATATGATCAGGCAATTCCTGACCTCGAGAAGGCAATTCAGATCAATCCGAAAAATGCCATGTCCCAATTCCTGATCGGGAAATGCTATTTCATCACACACGAAAAATCAAAAGCGGCAATACATCTGCAAAGCGCTTTTGAACTCGATTCTGAAGTTGACCCCGGATTGAATGTGTATTGCGCCAAAGCACTTCATTACAAGCTGCAATTCGATGAGGCAATTTCCTTCTACCGGAAAGCCATAGCCGGAGTTGCCGGCAAATCGCCGGAATACGCCGAATTCGAAATGGCAATCAGACAATGTGAATACGGCAAAATCGTCGTTGCCAATCCGGTTGCTGCCAAAATCGTCAACATCGGACCCACCATCAACACGGCTCATATCGAACACAGTCCGGTTATTTCTGCAGACGAATCGGTTCTGATCTTCACCTCAAGACGCCCCGGGAATACCGGAAGCGCGCCGGACGGATCCTGGCATGATGAAGACTTGTATATCAGCGAACAGGTCGCCGGAAAGTGGTCAACACCCCGCAATCTTGGAAAGGGTGTCAACAAACCCGATCACGATGCTTCGATTTCCCTGTCCCCTGACGGCCAAAGGCTTTTTATATATAAAAACCCGCCCGGAAAGGGAGACATCTTTGAATGTGATCTGAAAGGAAAAGAATGGACAAGTCCGGAAAACATCGGGATGCCCATCAGCGACTCCCGTTCTTTCGAAAGCGCCATAACTCTTAGCTCCGACGGAAAGACTGCATTTTTCGGAACCGACCGTGAAGGGGGAAAAGGATTGCGCGATATCTGGATGGTGAAAAAAGACGCGGCCGGGAAATGGGGAAACCCGGTGAACTTACCCGCGCCCATCAACTCGGTTTACAATGAAGACTCTCCTTTTCTTCATCCCAATGGCAAGACTCTCTATTTTTCTTCCGATGGGACAAATTCGATCGGCGGATATGACATATTCAAGACAGAAATCAAGGCCGACGGAACCTGGTCAATTCCCGAGAACCTGGGGTATCCGATCAATACGGGTGACCATGACATTTATTTTGTGCTTTCTGCTGATGGAAGGCATGGCTATTACAGCAGCGCGAAAGAAGGTGGATATGGTCATGAAGACATTTATCAGATCAACATGCCCCAAGCTCCCGTGGTCGTGGCAAAGAAAGACACAACGGTATCGGTGCCGGTAATTGTACAGAATCCGCTGACGATCCTGAAAGGAACCATTACAGACGAAGTGACGAAGGATCCGGTAGGCGCCGCTATCAAAGTGATTGACGACGAAAAAAATGAAGTTATCGCCGAATTCAAGTCCAATTCTTCAACCGGAAAGTACCTGATTTCCCTTCCTTCCGGACGAAACTACGGGATCAGGGTAGAATCACCGGATTACCTTTTTCATTCCGAGCATTTCGACATCCCGAAAACCACGGATTACCAGGAGATTGTGAAAGACATTCAAATGAAAAAGATGAAAGTGGGCACTTCCATTGTGCTGAAAAACATCTTTTTCGATTACAACGATGCCACATTGCGAAAGGAAAGCGAAGCTGAGCTGGCCAGGTTGCTGGAGTTGTTGCTTGAATATCCGACTCTCGAAATTGAAATCGGCGGACATACCGACGCCGACGGCAGCAACGATTACAATCAGAAACTCTCCGAAAGACGGGCCAGGGCAGTTGTTGATTATCTGGTTCAAAAAGGCACAGCAATGGCGAGATTGGTTGCCAAAGGTTATGGCGAATCACAACCAATGGATACCAATGATACCGATGAAGGAAAACAAAACAACCGTCGGACGGAATTCAAGATTCTAAAGAATTGATTTACAGGAATTAAAGACTCGTAAGTTCAACCATCCAGGCAACACTTTTTGCTTTTCCCTCCTTCCTTTTTCTCAAATTCATTCTGATTATTTCAAATCAAGCGATACTTTAGATTTCTACAGTTTAGTCTTCTTATTATCAATGAATTAAGGTCCGATTAATTCCTTGGTCCTCAAAAAATTTTGCGATTCATATTGACTTTTCCACAATTTTATTAACTTTGATACGGCACTTATCAACAATTCTATCTGCATAGTTCATTGAGGATGAAAATCAGTCCGGCTCCACAAATGCCGAATCTGAATTGAATCCTAATGAGCAAACATGCTGCAAACAGTTAAAAAACACCAGTTTCTCCTTCTTTCCCTAACCCTTTCCGCTAACCTCGCGCTCTCGCAACCGATGAACAGCTCCAAAAAGAGCAACATCAAGGCGGCAAAAGAATTCATGCAATTTGAAGAGTATGAAAGGGCAATTCCGGTTATTGAAGAATTGCTGAAAACTGAATCCGGAAGCGCATGGTACAACTTCTGGATGGGAAAGTGCCTGTATCTTACTTACAAACGCAACAAAGCGCTATCATTCCTCGATGTCGCTAACTTTGCCAATCCGGATATTGACAAGGAATTTCATCATTACTACGCTCTCACCTTGCATTACAACCTCAGGCTTGATGATGCAATTGCACAATACAAGCTGGATGCCGAACGATACCTTCCGAATTCACCCGAATATCAGTGGAACAACAATCGCATTTCGCAATGCGTGTATGCCAAAGGACTGGTTAAAAAGCTAGAAGGTAAACGGGTGATCATCAGCAATATGGGTCCGAAAATCAATTCCAATTTCGCTGAGCATAGCCCGGTAATTTCAGCCAACGATTCCATCCTGGTTTATACTGCCCGTAGGCCCGATTGCCTTGGTGCCCGTCCGGATGAGGAATTTTACGACGAAGATGTCTATTACGCCCGTAAAATCGAAACTGAAGAATGGACAATTGGCCGGAATATCGGAAGCCCGGTGAATGCCAAGGGGCACGATGCCACAATCGCCCTGACTGCTGACGGCAAGCGGCTTTACATTTACCGCCATAAGAAAGATGGGGGCTTGTATGTGACTGATTTTGACGAAGAAGGGAACCGTTGGAAAGATCCGAAACCAATGGAAAAACCTTTCAATTCCAAGCATTACGAAGCTTGCATCTGGCAAAGTGCCGATGGAAAAAGGATGCTTTTTTCAAGCGACCGGCCTGGCGGCTACGGCGGCAGGGATATTTACGTCTGCGAGAAACAGGGAAAACACACCTGGTCAGAACCTGAAAACCTTGGTCCAACGGTAAATACCCCGTTTGACGAAGACGCCCCATTCCTTCATCCCGATGGCAGAACTCTGTATTACAGCTCCAATGGACCCAACAGCATGGGCGGATTTGACATTTTCGTCACGGAATTTGATACCACCAACGGAAACTGGCTCAATCCGCTCAACATGGGATATCCAGTCAATACTCCCGACGAAGACATCTATTTTGTAATCTCGGCCTCCGGAGAGCATGGTTATTACAGCAGTGGGAAGGAAGGCGGATTCGGCGAAAAAGATATCTACCGCATTGATTTCCCATATTTTCCCTATCCGCGCAGAAACCACATCATCGAAATCACCGGAATCGTCCAGGATGAGAAAAACCTTGATACCCTGGAAGCATGGATAGTCCTGTTTGACAATTCCTCACAAACAGTCATTGATTCATTTCTCACGGGTCCCCATTCTGGAAACTACTTTTTCGAATTGAGTGCCGAATTTGATTATTCATTGAAAATCAAGTCGGTTGGCTATGATCAGGTGACGGATTTCTTTAATACTCCGGGGCTGATTGACAAAGATATTTTCCTGGAAAAAAACTACATGCTCGGAAAACCTGAAATCACCACCGGAAGAGAAGAAATCGAGATCATGAACGTTTATTTTGATTTCGACGAATATGGGCTGAGAAAGGAATCCCAGGAAGAAATTGACCGGGCGATCAAAATTCTACGGGAAAACCCGGAAATAAGCCTTGAATTGAGGGGACATACGGATTGGTTCGGAACTTATCAGTACAACCTGAAGCTCTCCCAAAGCCGCTCTTTTGCAGTACAGAAGTACCTCGTGGCCAATAACATAGATCCTGATAGGCTCATGCTTACCTACAAAAGCGAAAATGCCCCCCTGGAAACCAACGAGAATGACAAGGGACGGCAATTCAATCGCCGCACAGAAATGATCTTTTACCGGAATGGCGAGGTGGCCCTGACCTCGAAAAAGCTCCGTTCCGATGTGAAATCCATCTATGTGGACCATACAAAACCAAAAGGCTTGCCAGGTTATGACAATCCGGGCTCCCAGGAAGGCATGCCAAATGAAGGCGGAATGACAGCCGGAAATCACCAAACTCAAGGCATGGAGCGGGACTACACGATCGCTGTAAAACCAGGCTCGGCGAGCATTTCGACTACGATAACCGAGGTTC
>Ga0247727_10014527_pt1 | contig 13063 bp, 14 predicted proteins | sample WisWelCaveWW1625_FD_202498 | JGI IMG/M metagenome (GOLD analysis project Ga0247727, IMG submission 202498) | Biofilm microbial communities from Wishing Well Cave, Virginia, United States - WW16-25 | ecosystem: Environmental > Aquatic > Deep subsurface > Groundwater > Cave microbial mat | place...
TTAAGGCATTGCGCGTTGAACGTTCGAACTGATCGTAAAATTCAGCTACAGGACGAAGTAATATGTCGAAGTTTTTCTCGGCCATTTTAAACCTTTTTATTTTCCGGAATGTACATATATTAGGGAAAATTGTCAAGGTTGTGTTTTGACAGGTTTCTTCCTTTTGCATTGCTACTGTTTTGTGTTAACTCAAGCCATTAAATTAACTATAGAGGTTTTAATGAATTACCTAGTCCTCCTTCGCCACGGCCAGAGCCAGTGGAACCTTGAAAACCGCTTCACGGGTTTTTATGATGTTGATCTCACGCCCAAGGGCGAAGAAGAAGCGAAGGCGGCTGGCGAAATGTTGAAAAAAGCCGGGCTGAAATTCGATCACGTGTTCAGCTCCACCCAGACCCGCGCCAACCGCACAGCGAAAATCGCGCTAGAGGCCGCCGGGCAGGCCAATCTTTTCAAATCCATAGTGCGTCATGATGATCTGCGTGAGCGCGATTACGGCGATTTGACTGGCCTCAACAAAGACGAAACCCGCGCGAAATATGGCGATGATCAGGTCCATATCTGGCGCCGCTCTTATGACGTTGCCCCTCCGGGCGGCGAATGCCTTGGCGATGTGGTTGAGAAGCGCGTGCGGCCTTATTACAACACCAACATCAAACCGCTGGTGGAGCAGGGCAAAAATGTCCTGATCGCCGCGCACGGAAATTCACTCCGAGCGGTGCTGATTATTCTTGGTGTTGAAACACCTGAAAGCATCAATGACGCAGAATTCCCGACCGGTATTCCCCTCGTGTTCGAGTTGGAGGGTGGAAAAATCAAAAAGCGATATTTCCTGAAGTAAATAAAAACCCCGCAAGTACTGATGACTTGGCGGGGTTTTAAAATCTTGTTTTCAGCCAAAATTATTCCAGGCTGCTGTCGGTAGCATCATCGATATCATCCTTGATGCGCTCAACGGGGGTGCGGTCTTCAAGTTCACGGGCGGCGTTATCAACGCCATTGTCCAGCTGATCAATTGCATCGCCGACTTTTTCGCCGGGACTGCGCTGATCGGGCGTGTTCAGGGCACCGTAGGCAACAAAGCCCAGCAATGCAATGACAACAACTCCAAGGATGATCGGGATGTTCTTATTTGAATTCACAGCCATATGTTCCTTCCTTTCAGGATGAGGTTAGCGTGACTGAGGAACCAACGAACAAAGGGAACTGAAGTTCCCTGATCACTCTTGCGCATCATACTCCCTTGCACGTCATACTCCGCGAAGGCGGAGTATCCATTAATCAGGCAAAGAACATCTTTCTTATGTGTCTTACGGATCCCCCGCCTGCGCGGGGATGACGAAAAAGGGTAATTAACGGCGGATATTCAGGCGCTCAATGATGTCTTTGTAGCGGGCCTCGTCGGTGCGCTTCAGGTAATCCAGAAGCTTACGGCGCTTGGCAACCATCATCAGAAGACCACGGCGGCTGTGCACGTCTTTTTTGTGCTGCTGCAGGTGGTCCGAGAGATAGTTGATGCGATCCGTGAGGACGGCAACCTGGACATCAGCAGAGCCGGTGTCATTGGGTTTTGTCTGGTAGTCTTTAATCAGTTTTGTTTTACGCTTGGCGTCTTTTACTAATGCCGACATCGTGTTCTCCTCTTCGGGGTTTATATGTTTAAAATTCTTACGGGCCTCAGTTGCGGACCTTCCGCTTCCACGAGAGCCACCGGTTTGCTGTTACACAACACCAAAGCTTCCTGAAGCGTCCCATCCAGACCTGCGCGCTCGAGGCGTTCAAAATCAGGGCGGGATATGAAGGACAAAACTTGCCCGTTTCTCAATCTGGCTGCCTCATCCTCCCTTACGGCCAGCGCCGGGATGTCGTCCAGCGCGGTCTCAAGGGGGAGTAAAACGGCCTCGTTGAGGCGCGCAATATCGTCCAGATCGGCCAATTTGTCCAGAGAAATAGCGGTTTCCAACGTAAAAGGGCCGACTTTCTCGCGTTTTAAGGCGGTTATAAAGCTGCAAGTTCCCAAATCTTGGCCCATATCCCGGGCCAGGGCCCGGACATAGGTGCCCTTACGGCACACCATGCGGAAATCGGCTGTATTGGGCCCTGCCGCCAGCAATTCCAGGCTTTCGATGAAAACCTCTCGTTCTTTCAGTTCAACCTCCTGACCGTCGCGGGCGAGGTCATAGGCACGCTGTCCGCCCACCTTGATGGCCGAGAATTTGGGCGGGGTCTGGAGAATGGTGCCGGTGTATTTCGACAGCACGGATTCAATCTGGGCTTTGGACGGACGGACATCGGATGTGGCAATAACTTTGTTGCCCTCCATGTCGTCCGTGTCGCGCTGCTCGCCCCATTGAACGGTAAAGCTATAGGTTTTTAAACCATTCTGAATGTAGGAAATTGTCTTTGTGGCTTCGCCCAGCGCAATAGGAAGAATGCCGGTGGCGAGGGGATCAAGTGTTCCGGCGTGACCGGCTTTCTGGCCGTTCAGCAGGCGGCGCACCTTTGCCATGGCCTGTGTCGAGGTCAAACCCGAAGGCTTATCGAGGTTGATCCAGCCATCGATTTTATCGCCCTTGCGCTTTCTGGCCATGATTATTCTTTGGTGTCTGATTTGATTTCGCGGAGGATATTTTCAATCTTCTCCGCTTCGTCAAAAGAATTATCGGCGACAAAACGGATGGTCGGCGTAAAGCGCAAACCCGCGCTGCGCGCGATTTCTTTTCTGAAAACATTTTTGTCGCGGTTCAGGGCCGGGATGATTTCATCCATGTTCTGGCCGCCGAGGGACATGACATAGGCTGTCGAATGTTTAAGATCGGGGCTGACACGGACCTCGGAAACGCTGACAAGGTTGAGGTCGATCAGGACGCGTTCATTGAAATGGCCGCGCTGCATCGTTTCCGCGACGATATGCCGGATTTGTTCGCCCACGCGCAGTTGGCGCTGGGAAGGTTCATTGGTGTTCTGGCGCATGATTAATCCGCGTGGAAACCCGGGTGTTCAAGAAGTTCAGTGGAGCTTCCGTTTCCCTCGGCATCGGAATCATAGTTTCCGGTCACAACAGCTGACTGATCGCCGCCTGCTACATCAACCTGAAGCTGGCGTCTGGCAATCATATAAAAATTAGGAATCTTCCGGTGTTTCATAGCAACTCCTCCTTAAGTAACCGTGCGGGCTTCTTCGACGATCTGGAAGCATTCGATAACGTCGCCTTCCTTCAGATCATCATAATCCTGGAACGCCATGCCGCATTCGGTGCCTTCCTTGACTTCTTTGACTTCGTCCTGGAAGCGCTTCAGCGTTTTCAGCGTGCCTTCGTGAATGACGATATTGTCACGCAGGAGACGGACTTTCGCGCCGCGTTTGACCATGCCCACGGTAACCATGCAGCCGCCGATCTTGCCGACCTTGGTGATATTGAAGACCTGCTTGACCTGCGCCTGGCCGAGATATTCTTCGCGTTTTATTGGCGAAAGCATTCCGGTAAGGACGGCCTTAACGTCGTCGATGACGTTATAAATAATGTTGTAGTAGCGGATCTGGACGCCGTCGCGCTGCGCCAGGTCGCGTGCTTGTGCGTTGGCGCGGACGTTGAAGCCGATGATGATGCCGCCCGAAGCGCGGGCAAGGGTGACGTCGGATTCCGTGATGCCGCCGACGCCGCTGTGCAGAACCAGTACGCCGATTCCTTTGTTTTCATCGACCATTTTCTGGAGCGATCCGGCAATGGCTTCGACCGATCCGTGCACATCACCCTTGATGACGACGGGCAGGGTGGTTTTTTCGCCTTCTTCCTTGAGGAGGAGGTCTTCCATTGTCGCGCGGCCTTTAACGGCCTTCGCGGCCTGCATTTCGCGTTTTTTACGCTGGCGGTAATCCGCGATTTCGCGGGCTTTGTTTTCATCGCCGACAACGGTGAAGCTGTCGCCTGCATCGGGCGTGCCGCCGAAGCCGAGAACTTCAACAGGCTGACCGGGACCGGCTGAATCGACGCTCTTGCCGCGGTCATCGTTGATTGCACGGACGCGTCCAGATTCTTTACCGGCCACGAAAATATCGCCGACGCGGAGCGTGCCTTTCTGGATAAGGACGGTCGCAATGGAACCACGGCCTTTTTCCAGCTTGGATTCAACGACGAAACCATGGGCTTCGCGGTTCGGGTTGGCTTTGAGTTCAAGAATCTCCGCCTGGAGCAGGATGGCTTCTTCAAGCTTATCGAGATTGATTCTTTTCTTCGCTGAAACTTCGACAGTCTGGACGTCGCCGCCCATTTCCTCGACAACGACTTCGTGCTGCAGGAGGTCCTGTTTTACTTTGGCCGGGTCGGCGCCATGAATATCGATTTTGTTGATCGCGATGATGATCGGCACCTTGGCCGCGCGGGCATGGCTGATGGATTCGATGGTCTGTGGCATGATACTGTCTTCTGCAGACACAACAATAACGACGATGTCCGTAACGTTTGCACCGCGTGCGCGCATTTCAGTGAACGTTGCGTGGCCAGGTGTATCGAGGAACGTGATTTTTGCACCTGATGGCAACGTGACCTGGTAGGCGCCGATATGCTGGGTGATGCCGCCGGCTTCGCCGGAAACGACATCGGTCTGGCGCAGTGCGTCTAACAGGGAGGTTTTACCATGGTCGACGTGACCCATAATGGTTACGACGGGCGCGCGCGGCAACAGGTTTTCTGCGGAATCTTCTGCGCCCTGAAGGCCGATTTCAACGTCGGCATCCGTAACGCGTTTGATCTTGTGGCCGAATTCGGTAGCGATCAATTCAGCAGTATCAGCGTCGACAATTTCGTTGATCGTTGCCATGACGCCCATTTTCATCAGCGCCTTGATCACTTCGCTCGCGGGGCTGGCCATGCGGTTTGAAAGTTCCTGCACGCTCATCGTTTCAGGAATAATAACTTCACGAACGATTTTCTGCGCTTCTTCCTGAATACCAAGTGCGGCGAGGCGGGCGCGTTCACGGGCGCGCTTCTGTGCGGCCATCGATTTGCCGCGTGTGCGTTCGTAATCTTGGTTCAGGGCTTGGGCAACGGTCAAGCGACCGCCGCGGCGGTCCGGCGTGGTGCGGCGCTGCGTTGGTTTTGGCGGCGTTTTCTTGAAACGGTCGCGGTAACTGGTGGCATTTTCTTCTTCGGCACCGAAAACGCGGCGTGTCGCATCAGGACGCGTAAAACCGGGTGTGTCGCCAGGTGCGGCGGGACGTTCCTGCTGCTGAATGCCGCGCATTTCCTCGATTTCCCTTTGACGGGCATCCTGGGGCGGGGCTTCGGCTTTGCTGATTTCTTCTTTTTTGATGTCTTCGATGGTGCGGCGCTTGGGCAGGTTTGATTTGGGTTTGGCGCCGTCGGCGATCGCATTCTGCAGGGCACGGGCGCGGGATTCGCGTTCCTCGCTTGTCAGCATGTCGTCTTGTTGCTCTGACGGCGAGGCTCCGCCGGTTCCGACAGGACCGCGTTTGCGGCGCACTTCAACGGAAAAGCCGCTTTGCCCCTGATTCATGTTCTGGCGAATCTGGGAGCCCGCATTGCCCTTCAGGCTCAGCGTGCCTTTGCCGCCGAGGCTGAGTTTCTTGTTGTCGTCTTTGTCGTTTGCTTCAGTCATATCTTCTTGCCAAGAGGTTTTAATGGCCCTGTTTGTATATCAGACAGGGCCATTTCTTACAATTTTACGGCGTCTCCGTCGTTGTCGGGGCTTCTGCCGGTGTTTCATCGGCAAACCAGTGGGCGCGGGCGTTCATAATAATGACGTTCGCATCCTTTTCCGTGATTTGACCAGCGCCGAGGACCTCAACCAGCTCGTCCGCAGCCAGGTCGGCCAGGTCGTCGCGGGTTTTAATCCCGGCTTCGCCGAGCTTGATCATCTGTGAAGCGGTAATGCCTTCCAGTGTCACGAGGTCGTCTTTCATGCCGAGTTCTTTCTGTTTTTCCTCGAGTTCTTTTTGTTTTTTATCAAGGAAGGTTTTCGCGCGGGTCTGAAGTTCGTTCGAGATGTCCTCTTCAAAGCCCTGGATGCGGTTCAGTTCGTCGACCGACGTATCGGCGAGCTCTTCAACTGTCGCGAAGCCTTCGGCCACCAGCAGGTGAGCGATAACATCGTCGACGTCCAGTGCCTCGATAAAGAGGGCGGAGCGCGTCTTTAACTCTTCCGCGCGGCGGGCCGATTCCTCGGCTTCCGTCAGGATGTCGATGTCCCAGCCGGTCAGAATGGAAGCGAGGCGAACGTTTTGTCCGCGGCGACCGATGGCCAGCGAAAGCTGCTCATCCGGAACGACGACGTCCATACGTTTTTTGTCTTCATCAAGAACGACCTTCACCACCGAAGCAGGCTGCAGCGCGCTGACAACGAAAGAGCCGATATCGTCCGTCCATGGAATGATGTCGATTTTTTCGCCGCCAAGTTCACCGACAACGGCCTGAACGCGGGAGCCGCGCATACCGACGCAGGCGCCGACAGGATCGATGGAGGAATCACGGGAAACAACGGCGATCTTGGCGCGTGAACCCGGGTCGCGGGCAACGGCCTTGATCGTTATAATACCGTCATAAATTTCAGGCACTTCCTGCATAAACAGTTTCGCCATGAATTCCGGGTGCGTACGCGACAGGAAAATCTGCGGACCGCGGGTTTCCTCGCGGACTTCGTAAATGATCGCGCGGACGCGGTCGCCGTTTTTCAGGTTCTCGCGGGGCAGGGTTTCATCGCGGCGAAGCAAAGATTCGGCGCGGCCCTGGATGTCGATCGTGGCATTGCCGTATTCAACGCGCTTGATGATACCGTTGACGATTTCGCCGACTTTGTCTTTGAATTCGCCATACTGGCGCGAACGCTCGGCTTCACGCACTTTCTGCATGATAACCTGCTTCGCGGTCTGGGCGGCGATGCGTCCGAAATCGAGCGGCGGCAGATCATCGACGATGAATTCGCCGGGCGCTGCGTCGGCCTTGATTTTCTTTGCCTGCGCAAAGGTCAGCTGCGCCACTTCATTTTCAATGATGGCGTCCTGTTCCATAACCTGGCGGTAACGCTTCAGCTCGATCACACCTGATTTGCGGTCGATGTGAGCGCGGATGTCGTGATCGTGGCCGTATTTGGAGCGTCCGGCCTTTTGAATGGCTTCCTCCATCGCGCCGATGACGATCTCGCGGTCAATGTTTTTCTCTCTAGCAACGTTGTCAGCAACCTGTAGCAGTTCCATGATTCACCTTTTTAGCTTAAGCCTTTCGCAGTTTCTTTAATCAGTTTTTCCGTCAATACCAGTTTGGCCTTGTTAAGGTCATGAAACGGGATTTCAGCCGTGCCCTGATCGGTATCGATCACGACATTTTCTCCGTTCACGCCTTTCAGCGTGCCTTTAAACTTTCTTTGTCCCGTGATCATCGGCGTATCCGACTCTAAACGGGCCTCAAAACCCTTGAAGGTTTCAAAATCCTCGATCTTGATCAGCGGGCGATCAATACCCGGCGAGCTGACCTCAAGGCGGTAGGCGCCATTGATCGGGTCCTCGACATCAAGCACGGCGGATAAGGCCTTGCTCAGTTTGGTGCAATCTTCAACGCCCAGGTTACGGGTCGCGGGGTTTTCCGCCAGGATCTGGACATTCGTGCCGCCGCCTTCGCCCAGTATTTTGACGCAGACAATCTCCAGCCCCAGGTCCTGGGCGACGGGGCGGGCGATATTGGCAATCCTGTTTTCCAAAGGCGTAGAACGCATTCTTTTCAGTACCTGTTAAGCACGGGCTTTTGCCCGGGCTTTTCGTTGAAGCCCATCCTATATCGTTCAGCAATATTGGGATGTTGGTGGTTATATAGGCTGATTTTGCTGGTTTGGCAAGGGTTTTTTCCTGAATACCAGGGCCGCAATACCCGCGAAAATGATGGCGGTTACTACAAAAGAGGCCGCATTAAACTTCCAGAAATCTCCGTAGATATCGTTTATTGTCAGCCGGCTATCCAGCACCAGCGCAGCCAGTGCAATTATGTTCGGTATCGGCACGATAAAGAAATTCGGTACCGGCACTATCACGATAAAACCCACAAATGCGTTTATAAATGTGAAGACCAATATTTTGGCCTTATTTGGTAGATTTATATGCTTAAGAATAAAGCCGAAAAGAACGGGCAAGACGACAATCGCGCCAAGCGTTGCAAGGATTAAAGGGCTCATGGAAGATCCTCCTTTTTCCTGAATACCAAAAATGTCTGCCTTCTGCCAGCCTGTTTGCCTTTAAAGGCGTAGCGGGTTTCGATCCATTCGGAGGGCGGCGTCTGCCAGTCTTTGGCGGAATTCGCCGTCCATTCGAATGCAGGGTGGTTCATGGATTCCGTGACCATCCATTCGGCGAGGGCATCGACATCTGTCGCCAGAACCAGCCGTCCGCCGGGTTTCAGCACCCGCGCAAATTCCGTGAGATTATTTTGGGAAACGATCCGGCGCTTGTGATGGCGCACTTTCGGCCACGGGTCAGGATTGAGAATATAAATCCGCTCCAGGGAACTATCCGTCAGCGAACGAACAACCAGCATCGCGTCATCCATGAAAACGCGGATGTTATCGAGCGGCTTGTCTGTCAGGTCTTTCAGCAGGTTCGCCATGCCGTTGACGAATGGCTCGGCGCCAATAAAACCGACATCAAGGTAATTGTTCTTTAGCGCAGCAAGGTGCTCGCCGTTGCCGAAACCGATTTCAAACCAGAACTCCCTGAAAGGTTTTGAAAACAACGCCGCCGGGTCGAGATTGCGGGCAACCGTGATTTTATCTTTCGGAATGGCGACGACAGGCAGGATGTTATCGAGCGCGTCAAGACGATCCTTTTTAAGAGGCCGTCCTACACGGCGGCCCCAAAGGCGTCGTTTATCTGGTGAATTGAAATTAACCGAGGATGTTCTGGAGCTTTTCAACAAGGTCCAGCTTCTCCCATGAAAACCCGCCATCCGGATCAGGGTCGCGGCCAAAGTGGCCGTAAGCCGCGGTGCGGGCGTAAATCGGGCGGTTCAGTTTCAGGTGTTCACGGATGCCGCGCGGCGTCAGGTCCATCAATTCATTGATAGCCTTGATGATAAGAGGCTCGGGTGTATTCCCGGTTCCGTGGGCATTCACGTAAAGTGAAATCGGGTGTGATACACCGATGGCGTAAGAAAGCTGGATCGTACAGGCTTTTGCGTAACCGGCCGCAACAATGTTTTTCGCGAGGTAACGAGCGGCATAGGTGGCTGAACGGTCGACCTTCGTCGGGTCTTTGCCGGAGAACGCACCGCCGCCATGCGGGGCTGCGCCGCCGTATGTGTCGACGATGATCTTGCGGCCTGTCAGACCGGCATCGCCTACTGGACCGCCGATAACGAAACGTCCGGTTGGGTTGACGTAGAATTCTTCTTCTTTCGGCATCCAGCCATCAGGCAGAATGTTGCGAACATAAGGACGGACAATTTCCTTCACATCAGACTGGCTCAGGCCATCTTTGTGCTGTGTCGAAACAACAACAGAGGTCGCGCCAATAGGCTTGTCGTTTTTATATTGCAGTGTGACCTGTGATTTTGCATCAGGCTCGAGCTCGGGCAGCGCGCCGGAGTGGCGTGCTTCAGCCAATGAACGGAGGATCGCGTGCGCATAATAAATCGGTGCGGGCATGAAAGCCGGCGTTTCGTCGCAGGCATAACCGAACATGATACCCTGGTCGCCGGCACCTTCATCCTTGTTGCTTCCGGCGTCAACGCCCTGTGCGATGTCAGCCGATTGCTTGTGCAGGCGAACATCGATTTTAACTGTCTTCCAGTTAAAGCCTTCCTGTTCGTAACCGATCGTACGGATTGCTTCGCGCGCGGCGGTTTCCAGCATGGCCGACGTGATATCAACTTTGCTGCGCGCTTCGCCGCCGATCAAAACGAAATCGGTCGTGACAAATGTTTCGCAACCGACGCGGGCGACGGGATCATGTGCGAGGAACAGGTCAAGGACGCTGTCAGAGATGCGGTCACAAATTTTGTCCGGGTGTCCTTCGGAAACAGACTCGCTCGTAAAAATAAAATCTTTCAAATCTGTTGAATGCAAAGGAATGGGTTTCTTAGAATTGCTTGGGGCATTGTTCGTCGTCATAAGGTTCTTCCGCTCTCTGTAGATCAGGGGGTTTTCGTAAATAACCCGAGCAGGGTAATGGCTCTGTAAGCCGGATTCAAGAGATTATTCTATTCAGAATCCGTATCGGCGCCCATGCGGTTGGCCATGGATTTGATGAATTTCAGGATATCCTTGCGAATCTCAGGATTTTCAATTGTGTAGTAGGCCCTGACCAGGTCGAGGGTTTCCTTATTCTGCATCAGGTCGCCAGCCACGAACGATTCCTGGTCGTTGTCGGCCATTCCATAGGAAGCCGAAGAATAGACCTTGGCCGCGCTGCTGAGCTGGTCATAAAAATAGGCGATTGGAACATCAAGGATTTTGCTGAACTGGTACAGACGACCGGCGCTGATGCGGTTCATGCCGCGCTCATATTTTTGAATCTGCTGGAAAGTCAGGCCGATGGACTCAGCGAGTTTTTCCTGGCTCAGGCCGAGCAGCGAACGCCTCACTCTCAGTCTCTGTCCAACATGCACATCGACCGGGTCCGGGGTTCCTTTGGTTTTACGCGCCTGTATCACCATTTTATTCTTACTTTCTTCTTCAGTTACTGTTTTAGAAAATCCTAATTCACTATGAGGTTGATATAGTGTGCCTACCCATGTGTGCAAGCAATCGCAGGTATTTTTCCTGCCGGGATTTCAACCATACTCATTATTATTGTTTTCTTTGGCTGTAACCGTAGGACATGAGCAGCAAGACCAACCCTATAAAAATAACGTTTTTAAGCCTTAATTGGTTCCTAAAGATCATATTTTGAGCGGGGAGTGCAAGTGTTTTTTCATATTCTTGAAATAGCTGGGATTTTTGATGCACGCGGCCGAGCGGATCGATCATTCCACTGAAACCCGTGTTGGCGGAACGGGCGACGGGGATTCCCTCTTCAACTGCACGGAACACGGCCTGCGCGAAATGTTGATAGGGGCCGACGCTGATGCCGTACCATGCGTCGTTGGTGACGTTGACGATCAGATCAGGTGAATCTCCCGCCGTGATCTTGCCGGAGAAAATAATTTCATAGCAGATGGCGGGGCTGTATTTCACGCCCAGCGCTTCCAGTGTCCGGGGGCCTGTACCATGGACAAAACCGTTAAAAGCAACAACAGGTTCCAGCGGGATCCATTTCTGAAAGGGAATATACTCGCCGAACGGCACAAGATGATGCTTGTTGTAGATGTTCGAGATATTGCCGTCCCGGTCGATCATCGCCAGCGAATTGTAATAGGTTTTTGCTGCGCGGTCATGGCGGAGGATGCCCGTCAGAAGGACGGCTTCGCCTTCGTAGGAGCCAAGAAGATCTTTCAAAAGACGTATGGCCTCGGGATCTTCGGCGATCCAGTAATTCATAGCTGTTTCGGGCCAGACGATGATTGTTTTGCCGCTGCCTGAATCATCATCGGGGCGTGAGAGATCGACCATCTTCATAAAATGCTGGGCGATCTTTGAGCCGTCCCATTTTTCAGACTGGGAAATATCCGGCTGCACGATGTGGATTTTTACATCAGGAACAGTTTGAATTTCTACGGTCGCAAGCCGCCAGACGCCAAAGACAAGGCACAGGGTAAAACTGACGAGGGCGAAAGCGCCAAGAGATGTCTTTTGCTGGCGTGAGGGTGTTTTCAGGAAACAAAATCCCGGCAGCGCAAACCAGAAGATCGTCAGCCATGTCAGGAAATAAATATTGCCAATCGCGACATTCTGCACCATCGGCAGCGTCGCCGACCATGTCATACCGAAAAGATTCCACGGATAACCCGTGAAGACGAATCCGCGCGCCCATTCAGCGGTCGCCATCAGGGCGGTGAAGCCGAGAAATCCTGCCGCGCCCCTCAGGTTAAAGAGTTTTTTGCTGGCCAACCCGGCGCAGGCTGTAAAAAATGCGAGCAGGGAAGGCAGGCCCATGACGGCCAGCGGCCAGACCCACGAAAACGGGTTGCCGTCCACGAGGAGGGCATTCTTGACCCAGAAAAGCCCCGTGAAAAAATATCCAAAACCGAACAACCAGCTGTAACAGAACGCACCCTTCAGCGAGGTGGTGCGATCAAGCAGGATATAAAAGAACGAGAAGGAAAGAATGAGGATGGGCCAGATGTTATAAGGCGCCATGCCCAGCGATGCGATACCGCCCAGCACAAGGCAAAGAAGTGCGCGTTGCAGGCGGGTGGCTTTTTCTATCCGGTCATGAAACGGCAAGGATCACCCTGGCGGTGGAATATTCTGCACGCGCAAAAGACTAATGCGGCGCGGATCAGCGTCCAGAACTTCGAACACGGCTCCTGTCGAATGGGTAAAAATCTCGCCCCGCGCAGGAATACGCCCCGCCAGGAAAAAGACCAGACCGCTCAGCGTATCGCTGGCGTCGCGTTCTTCATCGGTCAGAAGCGAGCCAAAATGGCGCTCGAATTCCTCGATGTCCAGGCGCGCATCGACAAGCACGGAGCCGTCGTCCTGTCGGATAATCTTCGGCGGCTCGTCATTCGTATGTTCGTCCTCGATTTCTCCGACGATAGATTCGATCACATCGCCGATGGTCACAAGCCCGTCGATCCCTCCATATTCATCGACCACAAGGGCCATGTGGCGGCTTTTCTGGCGCATCTTCAGCAGCAGGTTCAAAATCGTCATCGCCGGCGAGACAATCGGGATATCGGTAATCATGTCCTTGATCCTGATTTCTTCGCCGCGGGCCAATGCGCCGACGACATCCTTGATGTGAATGGTGCCGAGAACGTCATCCAGCGTTTCGCGGTAGACGGGAATCCGGCTGTATTGTTTTTCAGAGAGCAGCGCCAGCAATTCCTGCGGCGTCGTGCTGATTTCGACGGCGACGATATTGGCGCGTGGCACCATAACGTTCACGACCTTCACCTCGCGCAGCCTCAGGATGTTTGAAAGCAGCAGCCGTTCGTGACCGGTAATGAAATCATTGGCCG
>Ga0247727_10014528_pt1 | contig 13062 bp, 11 predicted proteins | sample WisWelCaveWW1625_FD_202498 | JGI IMG/M metagenome (GOLD analysis project Ga0247727, IMG submission 202498) | Biofilm microbial communities from Wishing Well Cave, Virginia, United States - WW16-25 | ecosystem: Environmental > Aquatic > Deep subsurface > Groundwater > Cave microbial mat | place...
CGCCGGCGATCACGTGCGCGAGCGGCTGTCCCGAAAGAAAAATGCTGAATGCCTCATCGCCCCAAATATCTTGCGCGGCGAGGCGATAAAACCGCAACAGCATCGCGGCGAGCATCAGCGCGACGAGCGCGGCGCGTTCAAATGAGATGGGGCGAGAGAGTGTCTCTCGCCCCGTTGCGATGCGATGTTGGGTCACCATACATTTCGCGTCTTTTGCGCTTTTCGTGTGGGCTGGCAAGCCCGCGTTACGAATTCGGAAATGGATTCCCTGCCGCGATTAAATCGGAAAATATTTTTTCCATTGCGTAACTGTCCGCGCCGGTGATTTTCCGGACGATACAGCCGGCGTCGCGCAGTTTTTGCTCGTCCGCCGCGCTCAGCGCGCCCGCGCCGACCAGCGTTACATTCGCCGCGGCTTTCGCTTCGTCCGCGCTAAAGCCAACGACCGGCGCAAAGCGCGCGATGTAATCGAGCGCGAGAATGAGGTTCGTGCGCGTCGCGGAAATATTCGGCGCGCCCAAAAGCAAATAGTGCGTGAGCGTTTTGCCGGACGGTCCGGGTTGCACGGGTGGTGTCGGTTGCACGGGTTGGGTCGGCGGAGTGGGTGGCTTGATGGCGAACGCGTAATCCACGCGCGCGCTGTTCGCACCGTCGAGCGCGAGATTGGAGCGCACGACGCCCGCGCCGGTGATCGCGATGCTGTACGCGCCCGCCGCGAGTTGCGTGAAGGCGTAATTGCCGGACGCGTCGAGCAACGCGGTTTTATTCGCCGCGCCGGATAAAGTCACTTGCGTTCCTGCCGGCGCGTTTGAAACCGCGCCGCTAATCACGCTATTCGCCAGCGCGGCGACGCCGGCAATCGCGCGCCGCCACGTTAATTCGTAGACGACGTGCCGGCGCAGAGGCAACCCTAAACCAACGACTTTATCGCTCGGTAAGCCATCCACGTACGCGGAATAGGGACCGCGCTGACCGCGTTTCGGATCGAAACTCGAATCGCCGGACATATTGAAATCAATGACGCCGTCGGGTCCGGTGGATTTGGCGGCGCGGTCGTCGGGCCACTGTTGCCACACGCGTTGCCCGGGAATCGAGTTGCCGCTTTCGTCGAGCACGGTGTAATACATATTCACGCGCCCTTGCGCCGTGCCGGGCTCGTTGCCTTCAGGCAAATATTTCGCGCGCACAAGTTTCCAATATTTCGCGCCATTGGCAACGGACGCAAATTCAACAATGATATTCAATTCGTCTTTGAGTCGCGCGTCGAAATCCAAGCCGACCGGCGCGGGCGTCGTGGGCGTCGCAGGGGTTGGTGTCGTCGGCGCGCCACTCGCGGCGGCTTGGCGCAAAATCGCCGTAATCCAAATCGTCGCGCCTTTTGGAAAATGAAATTGTACCGGATCGCTCAACGTGTTGCCGCTCGCGTCAATCACTTGCGCCCAATAATGCCGCGTTTCCGGCATTACGCCGGCGACTGCGAAAAATTCCAACAGCCCGGCTGGACTCGTCGGGCGAAAAGGAAAATCGTCTTCAAAGTACGCGGGGCGGCCGGTGGGCGGGGGACCGGCGAAGACGCGTACGCGCGCGCCGGAAACCGGCGCGCCGCTCGCATCGCGCACATAGAGACGAATAATATTTTCGCCATGTTGTTCGTTGGTTGGCGTGCCTTGCAATTCGTAACGCATCGCGCCTCCAAATTAACCGCCGGAATCACGGAGAACACAAAAATTTGTTTTTCTCGAACTGCATTATAGCACATTGAAAATGCTTTCAGCAAAGCCGCGCACGTGAATATTGAAAATACTTGCGATGTGTGCGCGCGCGGATATGCTATAATGCCGCGCCCGGAAAGTGTTTTCAATCGCATGCTACGATTCCTTTTGCTCTATCATCCGAAACTACCGGCGGCGCGCGAACTCGCGGAGGAATGGGCGAATGATTTTGCGCGATGTGGCGCGCGCGCGCAGATCGCGGCGGCATGGGACGACGCGCAGATCGCGCGCGACGCGCCCGCCTGCGCGCTCGCGATCACGCTCGGCGGCGATGGCACGCTGTTGCGCGCGGCGCGTTTGTGCGCGCCGCTCCACGTGCCGGTCATGGGCATTCGAATGGGGCGCGTCGGCTTTTTGTCGGAAATGCCGCCGCAAAAATTTGATGCGCGCGTAATCGTCGCGGGCGCGTATTGGATCGAAGAGCGCACGATGCTTGACGCCGCGTACACGCGCGGCGGCGCGACCATCGGCGACTATCTCGCGCTGAACGACGTCGTCGTCGGGCGCGGCAAACTCGCGCGCGTCATTCGGCTCGCGACGTACGTGGACGGCGATTTGTTGACGACCTTTGTCGCCGACGGCGCGATTGTCGCGACGGCAACCGGCTCGACCGCGTACGGCTTTGCCACCGGCGGACCGATCCTCGCGCCGCAAGTGCAAGACCTCGTGCTCGTGCCGATTTCGCCGTACTTGAGCCAGATCAAATCACTCGTTCTGCCGCGCGGATCGCGCGTGCAATTTCGTTTGGAAACAGATCACGCCGCGATTCTGACGATTGACGGGCAAATTGATATTGAATTGCAGAACGGTGACGAGGTGATGGTGCAAGCCAGCGCGCACGTTGCGCGGTTCGCGCGCTTGCAACCGCGCACGTATTTTTACGGGACGCTCGTCGAGCGTTTGCGCGAACGCGCGGAATAAATAACTCACCTTACGCAGTGTCATCTTTTATTCTCTGACTTTGCACAAGCCCTGCCGCGCAACGAGGGTGGCTTGACAAGATCGCTCGGCTCGGCTATAAGTCTACACAAATTACTGCGCGGCAATATTTTCACCCGATTTATTTTCGTGAACCGCGTGCGGCATTTTTTGAGATCACCACTGATCCGCCCGATATTTTGTTGGAGCCGCTGTCAGAAAAATTAGGCGCGCGGCGATGTTGCCGCCGCTCCGTTTGTCGGCACGCGAGGAGTAGTTCTTGAACAGACAAAAATTTGCGCGCGCGAGGATAACTCAATGATGAGTCGGACGCGAACTCTCTTTGTCCTTTTGTTTTGCTTTGCCCTCATTGCCGCTTTCTTCATTCTCGCTCCGCTTCAAACAAATCCCGAAACGAAAATTGCCGCCGATGCCGGCGCGCAAGCCGCGCCCCCCAAGCCAGTTGCCACTCTGGAGAGCGCGAATATTTCGCCGCCGACGGACGTCAAGATTCCGCCCGCCGCGAATGTTTCCCCACCCGCCGCCGTCGAAAAGAACGAATCGCTCGAACAAGTCGCCCCGCGCAAAGCCGTCAAGCAAGGCGAGACGCTTTTCGACGCGCTGATCAAACCGCTTGCGGCGGAAGCGCACAATCGGCGCGAGGAGCGGCGCAAAAGCGATCCGGAATATTCCAAGCGCATTGACGAAAAATTGAATATTGGGCGCGTCAACATTTTGCTCTTTGGCTATGGCGAATCGCACGAGCCGCCGGCGACGGAAAAATCTATCATCGGCTCGCATACAATCGTTTCGTACAATACGATCACCGGCAAAGCCGATGTTGTTTCTCTGACGCACGATATTCGCGGACCCGAAATCGAGCAAGCGCTTGCCAAGCGCGGCTTTAAATCGCCGGCGGTGCGGATTGATCAGGCGTACAACACCGGCGGCTTTGCGCTCCAACGCAAACTGTTCGAAAACGCGACCGGGCTTTCGATTGATTTTCAAATCACTTTTCGCGATGTCATTATTCAAAGTTTGATTGACCAGGTCTTTGATGGGATAGACGTGGACGCGCCGATGGCGTTTCGCGTTCACCCGTTTTATTTGGAAGGCAAAAAATATCCCGCCGGACATTTTCCCAAAGGCGCGCAGAAATTGGGCGGGACGCAGGTGATTCAATTCATCAAGACGATCCCGATTGCCGAAGGCGCGTATGACACGAGTCTCGAGCATAATCGGCGCAAGCAAATTGTCTTTGAAGGAATGTTGCAAGCCGTCACGAAACGCCGCGCCGAGACCGGGTTTTGGCTGCGCGCCGCGACGTTCTTGACGAAAGAGATGGTGACCGGCGCGGTTGTGTACGATTTCGATCCGGTGACGCTCGTCGTCAAAAACGTGAACGAGACGACGAGCGCGATCAATAAATTTCTCGCGATGGAAAAAACCGGCGCGAGCTCGATGCCGCAATTCAACAGCTCGATTTACGTCGTGGATCCCGCGCACGGCGACGGCGGCGTGCAATGGATCAACGCAAACGCCGCGGTCAATCCGATCACCAAGCGCGATCTCGAAGCCGGCACCTATCCGTCGCCGGATATGGAAGTGCCGCTCTACGCCAACCCCTATGGCGATCTCATTACCGAATATTGGCCCTCCGTGCGCGAACTTGTAAAAAAGGCGCTGACGACGATTCGCGAATAAACGCCACGCGTGCTTGCGAGCAAACAAAAGTGGGCGAAGCAACCTCGTATCTTTTCGAGAAGATTGCTTCGCCGTTTTTCAAACGGCTCGCAATGACGTGAAAATTCTCAATGCTCCTCTCCTTTGACCATTTCATCATTATTGTGAACGATCTTGCCGCCGCGATGGAAACCTTTCGCGCGTTGGGCTTTGCGCCGCGCGCCGGCGGCGAGCATCCGGCGTTTGGCTCGCACAACGCGCTCGTTGCGCTGAACGACGGAACTTATTTGGAATTACTCGCGTTCAAAGACAAAACGCGCGCGGCGCAATCGCTCTGGCGCGACGCCGCGCAAAAATTTGCTGGGCGCGAAGGATTTGCCGGTTATGTTTTGCATTCGAACGATCTGAATGCCGATGCGGCGCAAATCCGCGCGCGCGGGCTTGCCATCGGCGAGCCGACTGCCGGCGCGCGCGTGCGGCTGGACGGCGCGCGCGTCGCGTGGCGCGCCGCGTTGATCGGCGGCACGCCCACCGGCGCGCTGCCGTTTTTGATTCAAGATGAAACGCCGCGCGCGTTGCGATGTGAATCTCCGATAGAAGGACTTGGCAGTCGCGCGCGGGCGCGTGAAGTCGTCGTTGCGGTCAATGATCTCGATGCCGCAAAAAAAAATTATCGCGCGCTGTTGGATGCAGAGCCGCGACGCGTGCAAAGCACCGCGCGGGACGCACAAGGCGCGCGCTTCGCGCTGGCGTTCGGCTCCATTGTGCTCGCGCATCCGCAGGGCGCGGGAAATGCAATGGCGGATCAATTGGCGCAACGCGGCGAGGGATTGTTCGCGCTGACGCTCACGGTCGCGGATGTGAACCGCGAGCGGAGTGAGTTGGTTGCGCGCGGCATTCGCGTCGAAGACGACGCGCGCGGATTTTTGATCGCGCCGGAGGCGGCGTGCGGCGCGCGGGTGAGGATCGTGCAAGAATAAAATGACCTTCGAGGTCAAAGACCTCGAAGGTCTGCGAAAACATGAAACCTCCTGCCGGTGTCTAAACCAGCGGGAGGTTTTTTATTTGCGCGCGATGATGTGCGATCTGCAAATCCAATCGAGGTCAACACTTGCCATCAATATCGATGGTCGTGATAAGACAGCCGCGTTTGTTGGTGGCGAGAAAAAATGGCAGGGTTGTGCCTTCAACAAAGCCAGAGCTAAAAGCCAACGGAATTTGCATTTCACCGCGCGCGGCAAAGTAATCCAAGAATGCCATCTCGGACGCGCTGAGGAGCGTGGGACTCGCGACAATTGTTGCGATCCGGAATTTGGTCGGGGCAGTGCCGTACGCCGGCACGCGGGGTCCATGCGCGCGAATAATCTGATCCACCGTGAACGGCATCGCGCCGGTGAGGATGCAGTCAGCGCAAATTTTTTGATTCTGATCGCGGAAAACAAAATGCGGACCCACTTGATCGGCAGGAAGCAAGCCCATCAAGTACAATTCGAGATCCAAAAACGATGTTGAGAGCGATCTGCCTGTCAACTGGTAACTGTCATTGCCGACCGGCATAAAGTTGTAAGTAAATTTCAACCCTTGCGGATTGTCACAACACTGATAGCCCATAATGCCGCGCGCGAGCGAAGAAACGGGCCAATGCCCTGAAACGCCCCGGATTTCCGGTAAAGCCGGGCGCGCGAGATAATTGATCCATTGATGACCTATTTCGTGCAGGGCTGACGTTTCGGCGAGATCGAAATAACCGGTGATCGGGTAGCGCGTGATGCCGAGCAATTTGCCGGCGCTCCCGTACAACCCGTTTTGATTGCGCGGCGTCACCCCGATGCCTTGAACGTCACTCCGCGTGATAGAGTGATCGCGGTTTTCATTTCGCTCGGGGAGAAAAAGGACCGCGAGAAAATCATAGTGGTCACCTAATGTTTTGTAAAACTTGTTTGTGACTTGGCGGACATCCGGATTACACGGATTGAGTTCCGGCATTTTGAGGTTAACAAGGTGCGCGGTCTTTTGCGCGTCCGGATTAATCGCCTGCGGTACCACGCCGGGAATCTGACTGTCGAGAATATTCGCGAAAATATTGAAGGGACCCACTTTCGTCACACCTTGAAAGACGTCCAAGAATCCAACAAAATTATGATTCGCTTTGCTCGCGCCATACTTGAAAGTGACTTGGGCGTGGGTCAACGTGACTTGAAACAATCCGTTGCCTTTGTTCGTCAGAGGAATCATCGTGACATTGTCGGCTAAGCGCAATTGCGCCGCCGTGACGCTCCCATCCGTTTGAATGAAAAAATCTGGATTGATTGCTTCGGTCGCACTAATGACGAGCGGATCGAATCCAAAATAGTTGACGACTTTGTTTGAGGCGGTCGTCGGACAGTCAGCTGGACGCGCAAGCACGGGACGACGCGTCGGCGTGGGCGGTACACGCGTGGCGGTGGCAGTCGGTGGAATGAATGGTGTGAACGTGGGATTCGCGGTCGCAAGTAAAGTTGGCGTGACGCTTGGAATGGCAAGCGCGGGGGACGGAACGGGCGCGGCCGGCGCGGAGGGACTACACGCGAAGAGCGTCAAGAAAATTAGAATGCAAATGATTTGCCGCATCTTCAACCTCCTCGAGAAAATCCCAAGCCAATCTACCCCGATCTACGCGGAACGAATCTACGCGCGTCCGGAATTCATTTCATTCGCGACAAAATCCAAAATTTTTTCCGCGAGTTCCTCTTTCGGCAAAGGCGGCAGTTCTGTTACCGCGCCGCCGCGCTCGATCAACGTCGCTTGATCAACGTCACTGCCAAAACTTTGCGGCACTGTATTCGCGACAATCAGGTCGAGGTTTTTCGCTTCGAGTTTCGCGCGCGCGTTCGCGAGCAAGTCGTTCGTTTCCGCCGCAAACCCCACGACAACCAATTGCGGATTGCGGATTGCGAATTGCGGGTTTTTCGCGCGCAGGTCGGTAACCTCTTGCAGAATATCCGGATTTCGCACCAACTCTAGCGTCAGCGTTTCCGTTTTTCCTTTTTTGATTTTCTGTTCCGCCATTTGCGCGGGTCGAAAATCCGCGACCGCCGCCGCCATAATCAGCGCGTCGGCATCGCCGATGCTGTGCAATACCGCGTCGCGCATTTCGCGTGCGCTGGGCGTTTGAACGAACGCGATGCCGCGCGGCACGCGCAAATGCGTATTGCCGGCAATCAGCGTCACGCGCGCGCCGCGATCGCGCGCGGCTTGTGCTAACGCAAATCCCATCTTGCCGGTCGAATGATTCGCGATCACGCGCACCGGATCAATCGCTTCTTGCGTCCCGCCGGCGGTAACGATAATATTTTTGCCGGCGAGATCGCCGCCACGTCCGAGCGCGGCGCGAATTTCGTCCATGATGTCTTCGGGCTCTGCCATTCTGCCTTTGCCGCGCGCGCCGGACGCCAGATGCCCCGCGGTCGGCTCGATCACGTGAATGCCGCGCGCGCGCAAGCGTTGCACGTTTTCTTGCGTGGCCGAATTTTCCCACATGCCGGTTTCCATCGCCGGCGCGAGCAAAATCGGCGCGCGCGTGTCGAGCGCGGTCGCGCTGACCGCATCGTCGGCAAACCCGTACGCGATTTTCGCAATCATATTCGCCGTCGCCGGCGCGATCACAAAGACGTCCGCGCGCTTTGCCATTGCCACATGTCCAATTTCAGACGACGGCAACATTTCCATCACGTCGGTAACAACGTGCCGATGCGTCAGCGCTTCGAACGTCAACTTGCTTACGAATTGTTGCGCCGCGCGCGTCATGACGACGTCAACGTTCGCGCCGTTCTGCGTGAGCTGACTCGCGAGATACGCGGCTTTGAACGCGGCGATACTGCCGGTGACGCCGAGCAAGATATTTTTGTTTTGAAGAACGCGGATCATTTTGTTTTTCCGCGTAGCGGCGAGCCGTCGGCTCGCCGCTACGAAATTACACATTCATCCCATAGATCACGCGCAATCCCTCGAGCATCAAATCCGCATCCACCACATCAATCACACGCGTGTGCGGCGCGATGAGCGCGGCGCGCCCGCCGGTCGCAATCACGCGCGCGTGCGGCTCGCCGAGTTCGGCGCGCATCCGCGTGATCATTCCCTCGATCATCGCGAGATAGCCGTACACGATCCCGGACTGGATTGCGTGAATGGTGTTCGTCGCGATCGCGTACGGCGGCAGTGCGAGATCAACGCGCGGCAATTGCGCGGTCGCCTGATAGAGCGCGTCGGCGGCGAGGTTCAGTCCGGGCGCGATCGCGCCGCCGGCAAATTCGCCGGCGCGATTCACCGCGTTGAACGTGGTCGCGGTGCCAAAATCAATCACGATCACCGGCGCGCCGTATTTTTCTTTCGCCGCAACGGCTTCAACCAAACGATCGGCGCCGAGCGTGCGCGGGTCGTCGTAGTGGATCGGCATCCCGGTTTTCACACCATTGCCGACAACGAGCGGTTCGATTTGAAAAGTGTTGCGGCAGAGTTCTTGAAATGTAGACTTGAGCGGCGGCACAACCGAGACAATGATCGCGCCGTGAAATTGTGGGGCGGGCGCGAGACCTGCCTCGCCGTTCGCAAAAAAATCGCCCAACAGAATCGCGTATTCGTCCGCCGTTTTGTCCGCGTCCGTGTGCGCGCGCCAACGCGCGGCGAGCGCGGCATTTTCAAAAACGCCGATGCCAATGCTGGAATTGCCGATTGTGATTGCGAGGAGGCGCGGAGGCACGCGGATTACGGTCCCACACTCAACGATTCCCAGCCCCAATAAGTTGGATCCGCCGGCGCATCGGAAATAATTTTACGCGGGTTCGTGCCGTCCGCGTTCATTACAAAGATCGCCCACCCGATCCCGCCTTGATCACTGCGCCAAAAAATCGATCCGCCATCGCGCGACCAAACCGGCTGTGCGTCATTGCCTTTGCCGTTCGTCAAATGTTTTTTGCCCGAACCATCCAGATTGACGACGGTCACTTGGACGCGCCCATTCACGTTGTCTTGATAAACAATCTTGTCACCTTTGGGCGACAAGCGCGGACTGCCGCCGTTATCGCGCGTGATAAAGCGCGCGCCGCCGCCGCTGAGGGCAAGCATTTGAATCCCGCATATGGACGCGACACACCCGGAGAAAATAATTTGCTTGCCATCCGGGGAAAACGCGGCACTGCTTCCTTGAACATCCTTCAGCGGAATGGTTGTGCTGTCCGAAACTTGAACGAGGTAGAGCAGACCGCCGGGTTCTTTCGGTTTCGGTGAATCCGCCAGAACGACAAATTTGGAATCAGGCGACAACGCCAGACAACAAATGCCCGCGCCGGAAACGCCCTGCGCCGGATAAATTTTGACCGGATTTCCGCCGTTTGAATCTGCGACATACGCGCCCTCATTGCGGCCACTGCCCGGCACGGAGAAAAACGCGAGGCGCGCTCCGTCCGGCGATAACGCGCCCCAGCGCGCGCCTTCCAATACTTTGCGTGCGTTCGAGCCGTCCACATTCGCGACAAAAATGGTTTGAAAACGCGCCGCGGGATCCGTAACGATGCCGTACGCGATTCGTCCGCTCAGCGCGGCGGCTTTGGTCGGCGTCGGCGTGCGCGCGGCAACGGTGCGCGTGACGCGCGCGGTCGCGGTGATGGTCGCGGTCGCGGCAAGGGTCGGAGAAATAACTGCTGTTGGCGCGCTCGTCGGCGCGACGACCACCGGCAGAGGCGCGGTTGGCGCGGCAGTCGGGCGCGGCGTCGGCGTTGCCGTGCCGCACGCGGTCGCGAACGCGCTCGGAATAAAGAGCGCGGCAAATAATATAGAGAGCGACGCGCGATTTCGATCATTCGATCGAGTCTTCATTGATTCTCCTGTAGAGCGCGATTGAAAAGCGAATTCAGCGCGCGAAATTATTTCGTAATCGCTAACTTTTCGTACGCCCAATTGACCGGCGGCACGTCGTTAATCAATTTCACTTTGGCGGAACCATCGCGATTCATCCGCCAAATTCCCCACACACTGCCTTCGGTCGAACGATAATAAATAAAGCGGCTGTCCGGCGAATAGACGCCGTCCACGTTGATCGCCGGTCCTTGCGTCAATTGCTTTTTGTTCGAACCGTCCGCATTCATCTCAAACATTTGCTTGACGCCGTCCACGTCTTTTTGGTACAGAATTTGCTTGCCGTCCGGCGACCACGTCGGCAAGCCGCCATCGTCGGTAGTGATTGCGGCAACGTCTCCCCCGCTCGCTTTCACTTTGTAAATTCCGCACCGCGTCTCGCGGCAAGTGTGAAAAATCAATTCGCTGTCATCCGGCGACCACGCCGGGCTGGCGCCGATGGTGAGATTGCGCCTGCCCGTCCCGTCCGGCGCGACGAGATCAATAAAGTCGTTGCCTTTGCAACCGGGCATAATCGTCGCCGCGATAGTTTTTCCATCGCGCGACCAATCAATAAAGCCGGTGCAGGTCTCGCCCAAAACTTTTTTCGCGTCGGAGCCGTCCACGTTCGCGACAAAGACGCCGTCGGTCCAGCGATAGTACGCGATCTTTTTGCCGTCCGGCGAGAACGTCGGCTCGGAAGCGCGGTCAAGAATTTTTGCTACGCCGGTGCCGTCCACGTTCATCACAAAAATTGCTTTATCTTCGGGACGATCCCCGCGTCCGACGCTGAACGCGATTTTGCCGGTCGGCGCGGCAGACGCGGTTGTGGCGGTTGCCGTCGGCAAAGCCGCCGGCAGAGTTGAAAGCGGCGCGGACAGCGTCGGCGTTCTGCCACCCGCCGGCGCGATGCCGGTCGCGCCGCTCGCCGGCGGCAACGGGAGCGCGGCAGTTGGCGCGGACGGATTCGTCGCGATATTCTGAAATGGCGATGCGAAGAAAAATAATGAACCCCCCGCGAGAATTACGACCCCCAAACAAATCACGAGACAACCCAATCCGCCCACGATCAACCATGGCAAACGATTCGGCTTGTTGTTCTGCGACTCGCCCATTGCAAACCTCCGTTACGCGAGAATTTTCCTGCGCTCTTAGTGTGAATTATAACATAGAAGAAGAGGCGCGAATAGAGGGTGTACAGGTTACAGACATTTTAGACATTGCCCTTTCCGCGATAAGATACTGCATCGGCGTTTGTAAATCAAGTCCTTCATGCACCCGGTCGCAATTGTAAAACAGCAAATAGTCCGCGAGTTTTTTGTGAAAGACCCGTTCATCGCGCACGCGGTCTTGATGCACTTGAACGAACTCTTCATTCAAGGTCCGTTGAAAGCGTTCCACGCAGCCGTTGATCTTCGGACAACGCGGATAACTGAACAAATGCGGAATCCCTTGGGCTTTCAAAGTGGTATCGAACTCGCCCAAGAATTCAGACCCATTGTCACTTTGCACATCGTGAATCGGGAGGCGGTACACTTGTTGAAATTTTTTGAAAAAGTCGTCGGCATTCTTACTCGTGCAACGGCGATACGGGAGCGCAAACGCAAACTTGCCTTTGATGTCCAGCGCCGAATAGAAATGAAACGTCAGTCCATCCAAGACGCGCATCATCGTGTCGATTTGTAAGTGTCCCAGTTCCTACGGCTTGGGCGCATAGCGCACGCGGGTGCGTTTGGGTCGGTGGGACTTGGCTTTCTGGGCAAAATGGGAGTTCGGATCGTGATAGACCTTGCCGCGGGGCTGGAAAAACAACCGGTGCCGTTTGATCACTTTGCCAATCGCCGAGACCGAAAGGGATTTAATTCCGAGCGCCTGACACTGTTGATCCAACAAGGGCTTGATCTTCACTTTGCCCAAGCGGGGATGATCTGCGCGCAACTGGCGGATGAATGCCACAATTCGCAGATCGGTCATCATGCGACGCACATGCTTGGGACGCGTCGACTGGGCAATCAGAGATTCCAAACGTCCACCATAGACTTTGAGTTTGTTCTTCCACGCCCAAATGGTTTTGCGATTGACGCCAAAGTATTTTTTCGTTTCGGTTTCGCCGTGAGCATCGTAAAACTGAATGATCTTCAAACGTTCTTGCGCCGCTTCGTTGGCGTTGAATTTGCGTAAACTTGGAATCATCTGTGCCCATCTCCCGTAGCCCTTGATTCTACTGAAAATGGGAAAAGCGTGCATGGGCGTGCCGGTCTTCAGACGCGAGTAGGCGCTCATTCGGACTCATGAACGTCTAATATGTATCGTAACTTATTCACGGCGAATTGGACGCGAGCGAAAATTTTTTAAGGCGCGATTGCAACGCGGTGATGCCGATGCTATAATTGCCCAAAGGGTAAGTTAGGGCGGCGCATGGAAATTTTCGTTCGCCACAATTTTTCCGCCCCCCTCTTGACACTCGTGTTCACGCGTATTACAATCGCGGCATGTCTAGACCTTCGAGGTTTCCAAAACCTCGAAGGTCTCGCGAGGAAAACAATGCCTCCCCAAATTCCACAATACATATTCGGTTTGCACGATAACGGCGGCGAAAGCGTGATGCTGAAAGACGGCAAACCCGGCTGGCTCACGCTTTCATTCAAAGTGAATCCACCGGACGGCGACGGCGATTTTTCCGCGCTTGCCCAGCAAGGGCTGGGTATTATCACGCGGTTGAACAACGGTTATAATTCGGAAGGAACAATTCCGTACGCGTCACAATACGATTCGTTTGCCGCGCAATGCGCAAGTTTTGTTGCGGGATCAAAAGGTT
>Ga0247727_10014529_pt1 | contig 13062 bp, 11 predicted proteins | sample WisWelCaveWW1625_FD_202498 | JGI IMG/M metagenome (GOLD analysis project Ga0247727, IMG submission 202498) | Biofilm microbial communities from Wishing Well Cave, Virginia, United States - WW16-25 | ecosystem: Environmental > Aquatic > Deep subsurface > Groundwater > Cave microbial mat | place...
TTTTCTTCAAATGCTTATCCGGCCCTGGCCGGCCTAGAGCCTTTGGCAGGCCAGGCAAGTTTTGATTTTATCAATTCTGTCATATAAAACGCCCGATTTTATAATAATGAAGGCGATTTTCTCGCGGACCTCTGGTGAAGCCAGGCGAGATTCATTTTTAAATACGAAAGTTGGAGAGAGTTACCATGGGTAAAATTATCGGCATCGATCTTGGAACCACAAACTCATGCGTCGCCGTCATGGAAGGCGGCGAGCCGGTGGTGATTGCCAACTCGGAAGGCATGCGCACCACGCCCTCGGTGGTGGCATTTACCAAAACCGGCGAGCGCCTGGTCGGCCAAGTTGCCAAACGTCAAGCGATCACTAACCCGAAGAATACGATTTATTCAATTAAACGTTTCATGGGCCGTCGCATGGGTGAGGTTACCCGAGAACGTACCACGGTTCCGTACGAAGTCATCGCCGCAAAAAATGATCTTGCCGTCGTCCGCTCCGGCGATAAAGAATACACGCCGCAAGAAATCTCTGCCATGGTTTTGCAAAAAATGAAACAGACCGCGGAAGATTATCTCGGCGAGAAAGTCACCGACGCGGTGATCACCGTGCCGGCTTATTTCAACGACAGCCAGCGCCAGGCCACGAAAGAAGCGGGCGAAATTGCCGGTCTCAAGGTGCGGCGCATTATCAACGAGCCGACCGCGGCGTCGCTGGCATACGGGCTGGATAAAAAGAAAGACGAAAAAATTGCGGTGTTCGATCTCGGCGGCGGCACGTTTGACATCAGCATTCTCGAAATCGGCGACGGCGTGTTTGAGGTAAAAGCCACCAACGGCGACACCCACCTCGGCGGCGATGATTTCGATCAGCGCATCATGGATTGGCTCGTGACGGAATTCAAGCGGCAAGAAGGCGTCGATCTTTCGAGGGATCCGATGGCGGTGCAACGCTTGAAGGAAGCTGCAGAAAAAGCCAAGTGCGAGCTTTCGACGGTGATGCAAACCGACATCAATCTGCCGTTCATCACCGCCACGGACAGCGGCCCGAAACATTTGCAAATAACGCTGTCGCGCGCGAAATTCGAGCAACTCTGCGACGATCTCTTCGAGCGCACCGTGGCCCCCTGTGAAGGGGCGTTGCGTGACGCCGGCATGAGCGCTGCGGATATCGACGAAGTCGTGCTGGTCGGCGGCTCGACGCGCATGCCGCGCGTGCAGGAAATCGCGCGCAAGCTGTTCGGCAAAGAGCCGCACAAAGGCGTGAACCCCGATGAAGTCGTGGCGGTCGGCGCGGCTATTCAAGGCGGCGTGCTTGGCGGTGACGTGAAAGACGTGTTGCTGCTGGACGTCACGCCGTTGTCGCTCGGCATTGAAACGCTCGGCGGCGTCACCACGCGGTTGATCGAGCGCAACACCACGATTCCGTGCAAGAAATCCGAAGTTTTCTCGACCGCAGCCGATAGCCAGACGCAGGTGGAGATTCATGTTTTGCAGGGCGAGCGTGATATGGCCCTGGATAACCGCACGCTCGGTCGTTTCATTCTCGACGGCATTCCGCCGGCGCCGCGCGGCATCCCGCAGGTCGAAGTCACTTTCGATATCGACGCCAACGGCATTCTCAGTGTTTCGGCGAAAGACAAGGCCAGCAATAAACAGCAGTCGATTCGCATCGAAGCCGCGACCGGCTTGAGCAAGGAAGAGATCGCCAAGATGGAACGCGACGCGCGCGATCATGCCGCGGAAGACAAAAAGAAACGCGAGGGCGTCGAAGCGCGCAACCAGGCGGATCAGCTCGTCTATCAAACCGAGAAGAACATCAAGGACATGGCCGAGAAGCTCGACGCCGACGAGAAGAGCCGTCTCGAAACCGCGGTCAAGCGCATCAAAGACGTGATGGGCACCGATCGCGTCGAAGAGATTCGCGCGTCGTGCGAAGCGCTGAATAAAGAATGGAATGCCATTTCCGCGAAGATGTACGAGCGCGCCGCCGCCGATTCCAAAGGCGCGGCCGGGCAGCCGTCCAACGGCAGCAGCGGCCCGCAAAAAGGCAAAGTGCAGGAAGCCGACTTCGAAGTCGTCGAGGACGACGCCAAAAACTGACAGTGCTCCATTTAAAATAAAAAAAGCGAGCCGGATCTCCGAGAATGGAGATGCGCTCGCTTTTTTATTTTTAAAAACCGGCAGCCGTTTTTTGAGCAAAATTTGCTTGTTTATGCCGAAATTAACTGCGTCGCCCGCTTATTCCAGGCCAAACAATTTCTCCCGAAACCGCCGGCTGCCTGCCAGTTGAACCCCGTTTTTCAGCACCACTTGAAAATCGCCGTGCGCCCACGGGTGGATTTCTTTGACGAAGTCGAGATTGACGATGTACGAACGATGCACGCGCGCAAACTTTTCGGGATCGAGGCGCTGCTCGAGGTTGCTCATCGTTTCGCGAATAAGATAGTTTTCGTTGGCCGTGTGGAGGTTGGCGTATTTTTCTTCCGCTTCAATAAACACGATCGCGCTGGTTTTTACAAAAAAGAAGCGCGCGCCCAGGTTGACCAGCATTCTTTTGAGATCATTTTGTCGGCGGCGTTCACGTCGTCGTACATCGTCGAGGAAATCATGTTCAACGTGTTGAAGAGAAAATGCGGATTGAGCTGCATTTGCAGCGCCTGCAAGCGCGCTTCGGTGAGCTGCCGCTCTAACTGCGCGGTTTTGAGTTTTTGCTTTTGATTCTCCTGGAAAAGGTTGATAAAATACGCGGCGCCGTAAATGATCCAGTAAGTAATAAATTGATGATTGTATTCCATCAACAACCGATACCCGAGATGGCCGTAATCATAGCTCTCGTGCAGCCCAAACGCATAAATGATTTTCCGGCTGAAAAACATCAGCAGCGTGTGCGAAGAACCGAAAGCCATGCTGCCCAGCAAATGCAGCGGCAGGCGCGTCCATAAATTATGGCGCCGCCGCGGGAATTTTTTGAAACCATAAAACAACACCGGCAGCAGAACGAACACGGCGTACGCGCCGGTCATCTCGTTGATGAGATAATGATAAAAATTCGGCGCGCCGCCTTCGGCCAGCTCGTTCGTATAAAAGCGGTTGAAATTCATTACGCCGATCAGCGTCGAAAACAGAAAAATGACGAGCCAGCGCACGAAGCTGCGGTTGACGAGCTCGGAAAACAGGCGCGCCCGGAAGGGGTTGTTCTTCGCTTTCATTTTTGATATCGGCTTTTTAAACGTCCCACTTTCGCGGGATAAAAATCCGCAAACTCCGGGCGCGGGTTGCGGCACACGTAAACCTGCAAACCGTTTTCGCGAAAATACGCGTTATCGACCTGCCCGGCCAATTCGATATGCGCAAAAAGTTGTTGGAGGTCTTCGCCTAATTCGTCATTGACGTAAATCAACGTCGATAGCCCGGCCACGCTGTCCGGCGCCCACAGGACAAACGTTTCATTAAAGCAAACCGGCTCCGGCAAGCCGAATTTTTTGCCGTGATGTTTGATCGCGCCGGCCTGCCCGTAATTTTCGGCATATATGGCGCAACGCGCTCGCTCCGTTTCATTTAAACTTTGATAAGCTTTGATGACGATCACCGCCAGCTCGCGCCAGCCCGTCATGTCGGCATAATCCTGCGGCAATTTGTGAACGCGACCGTCTTCCCACCTCAGGGCGCCTTCGAGTCCGAATTTTCTGGAGGCTTCGGCATACGCCGCCATTTTACCTAACGGCAGCACCGGCAAGCCGTACGGCAGCACCGGCAGAAAAATTAGAATCATCAACGCGAGCAGCGCCGGCCGCAAAAACTTTCCGCCCGCCGAAAAATTTTTCTCCAGGGCCACGCCGCCGGCGGCGAAGAGCAGCGGATACGCGCCGAGCGTGTAATAAGCTTTGCCGCTCAACGCCAACAAGATGCCGATCGTCAATAAGAAAGTCAAGCCCAACACGCGCCAGTTGCGGCCGCCTTTTTGAAAAAGCAGAAACGCCAGCCCGAATAGCCAGACGGGCACCGCATGAAGATTCATCAAAAATTGCAACATTAAAAAACCAACAGGATCGACGTTCACCAGTTGCGTGTGCCGCAGCTCATCCATGTGCCCGATCACCGGCCAATTGTGGTTGTGCTGCCAGATCAAATTCGGCAAAATAATCAGAAAGCCGAGCATAAAACCGATTCCAAAATATTTGGAACGCAGCAAGCGGCGGTGCGGCGAGAGCAATAGCGCCAGCAGAAAAGCGAGCACGAAGAAAACGATGGCGTATTTGTTCAAGAAGGCGATTCCCCAAAGCGCACCGAGAGGCAGCCAGTATCTCGGCTCTTGCTGCTGCAGGAGCTTGACGATAAAATAGCCGCTCAACAGCCACGCGAATTGATCGAACGACACGGGCATAAGAAACGTGTTGCTGCGCAAAAATGACGGCGATAAAATAAACGCCATACATGCAATCACCAGCGCCCAGGTTTTTCCGCCCAATGCTTTGACCAGCAGTGCGACGACGAGCACCGAAGCCGCGCCAACCATGGCCGGAAAAAAGCCCGCGGCAAAGGCGGAATCGCCGAACAGCGCCAGCGCCAATTTTCCGATCATCGGCGTGAGCGGCGGAACGGAAATATATCCCCAATCCGGATGATCGGCGAGCGCCAAATACAGATAGACATCGCGATGCAGCTCGTAATTGGCATTGGTGAAAAAATGTGCAAGCAGTTTGAAAACCGCCAAGCTTGCAATCAGCCCTATTTCCCCCGGCATCCATAGCGACTTAGTTGCGACCGCGGCAAAAACTTTAGTTGCGCTCATAGCGTTATCCTTAGAAAGTTGACTTTAAAAAGCAAAAATTTTTTATGTTAAAAACTTTCCGAGCAATCAATGCTTGCTTTTCTCCGCCGTCTATATTAACACAAAATCATATTTAAAACAGCGCTTTTGGCATAAGCGGGATTTTTTGTGGCACGGATGGGATGGAAAGTCCTGCATAAGCGCTAGCGCTCCGGCGAGCGTTTAATTGCGAGGCTGCAAGTATATGGGTGTGAAGTTTATAGAAAAGCGGCTCGACGCAATTTTTGAACTTTGATATAATGATACCTTCGGTAAGGGATGTTACTTAGAAGCAGCCATGCCGGTATGCTTGACGTTCCGCCGAAACATCGGCCACGGCGCCGCGCCGAGCTTGCCGAAGTTGCAAATCCGATGCACGCCATTGTCGGCGCCGATGACGACGTCGGTTTGCGCGTCGCCGTCGAGATCGCCGATCCATGCCGAGGATGAAATTTTATTGCCGCAATCAATTGGAAACCCGGTTGCGAGAGCGCCATCCGAATTGAACGCATAAAGAAAATTATCCAGCGAGCCGATAATGACGGCGAGGCGGCCATCGCCATAAATCTCGGCAACGGATGGCGAGGAACGAACTTCATCGTTGGTTTTCACCGGCCATCCCAATAAAATATCTCCCACTGCATTCCACGCGTAAACATAGCCGTCCGCCGCGCCGACGATGATATCCAACATGCCATTTTGATCAATATCCACAACGGTTGGAGACGACTCAAGCCGATTGCCCGCGAGACGCGGAAAACCGGGAAGCTCGCTGCCGTCGCGGGTGAAAACGTGCAACAAACCGGCGTCGTCGCCGACGATGATTTCAACGCGACCGTCGTTGTCGAGATCGGCGAGGGCGGGCGAGGTGTTGGAATCCATTTTGAGATTGATGGGAAAATTCGCGTAGGGCGCGCCGTTAAGATGCCATGCGTAAAGATAGCCGCGGCTGGTTTCGCCCGGAATCAAGGTTGTGACGGCGATGAGATCGTCATGCCACGCGGCAGTCGCTTCCGTCCAACCTTTGAGGGGTTGCGGCCAGCCGGGCACGGAATTGGCGTGGCGATCAAACATGAACATTTTTTCAAAGCCGCCGATGGCGATGAACGAATCCGCGATAATAGTGGGCGACGACCAGATGAGGCCGCCAATCGCGACGGGAAAATTTTTGACGAACGCCGGCGCGGCAGTTATTGAATCGAGCTGCCAGCCGATGAGGGCGCCGCTTTCACTGCCGACGAAAATTTCGAGCTGATCGTCGTTATCAACGTCCCAAGCAACGGCGGAAGCGTGGAAGCCGCGTCCGTTCGGCGCCGGCTTTTCAGCGCGCGGCGGCCAGCTGGCCAGCACGCGCAGCGAATCGTCGAGAATATAAAAATCGCCGTTGAGAGCGCCGATGGCGACTTCGAGCTTGCCGTCACGGTTGAGATCGACGACGAGCGGCGCCGCGGCGACCGGCTTCGAGGTGGGATAGAAAAGATGGTTCGCGGGGAAGCGGGTGCGCTCGCAGGCGAAGAGCGAAATCACACCAGCTAACGCGACGATACGCCGCCGAAAATTTTTTATCGGACATGACATATTTACGGAATTTTACGGATGCGATACTGAGTGGGTTCAACAACAATGAAGGATCGACGGATTTCTGCTTCCGTAAGCTCGGCAAGAACACGAAGTAACTGCGCATGCACGGCGGATATGGTGAGCGGATGGATACGAAGTAGGATGACGCCACGACTTGTTGATGGTTGCTGAAATACAAGTGCGCCAAAACCTTTGTCACGTGTAATCAAGATTAAAAATGAATTTCTTCATTTTGAACCATGTCAATCGCGTATCGGACACAGGCTTTTACCTGTTGTTCCGCCAAATCGGGATAATATGCTTCGACAAGATAATAAAGCTAAAACTTATTTTCAAGGTCTAAAGAAAATTTCTTCCATATATTTTTGTGCTTGGACGATAAGCTCGAGATTAAGCATTGGGGAATCACCAAGAGTAAACGCCTGAAGGCGTCACTACGAACGGGCGCCACTACAAACGAAAACGACGAGTTAATCCGTCACCACCAGCCCGCGTTTAAACTGCGTCTCAAATAAAAATGCGTAAAATCCGCCCTGCGCCAAGAGTTCTTCGTGGCGACCTTGCTCAATGATACGGCCTTTGTCGAAGACGAGAATCCAATCCGACTCAATAACCGTTGAAAGACGGTGCGCGATAATAATCGAAGTGCGATTTTTTTTGAAGCGGTGCAGTGCTTCTTGAATCAGCGCTTCGGAAGCGGAGTCGAGCGAGCTGGTGGCTTCGTCGAGAATGAGAATGGGCGGGTTGCGCAAAATTTCGCGGGCAATGGCGAGACGCTGTTTCTGACCGCCGGAGAGGCGAATGCCACGCTCGCCGATTTTGCTCTCGTAGCCATTGGGAAATTCAACGATGAAATCGTGGGCATTCGCGGCGCGGGCAGCTTGTTCGACGTCGCCGGGATCGACCACGTGATTGCCATACGCAATATTTTCGCGAATCGTGCGGTCGAAGAGAAAAACATCCTGCGGCACGACGCCGATGAGCCGGCGCAAATCATAGAGGTGCATGTCCTGCAAATTTTTGCCATTCAGCAAAATGTGGCCGGTGGCCGGTTCATAAAATCTCGGGATGAGATGGGCGAACGTGGTTTTGCCGGCGCCGCTCGGGCCGACCAGTGCGACCTGCGCGCCGGCGGGAATTTTCGCAGCAACGTTTTGCAACACGGCCACTTCCGGGAGGTAATTGAAACTCACGTTGTCAAAAATGATTTCACACTGCGGCGGCTTGTGGCGCGTGCGCGGCGCGGCCATCGTTTCCGGCGGCGTGTCGAGCACCTCGTAAATGCGCTGCAGCGAATTCATCGAGCGCTGCAAATTGGAATTGAGCCGCATTAGCGAGCCGGTCGCGCCGAAGAGATTCGACAGGTACATGAAGAACGCGAACAAATTGCCAAACGTCGATTCGCCCGCCATGATGCGATAAGCGCCGACGAGGACGATGAAATACGCGCCGACGGTGGCGGCGAGGCCGATCATTTCATCGGAAAATATTTCCAGCAGGTCGCGGCGAAAAACGGCGCGCGCGTGCTCGCCGAGCGCGCGGACGTAGCGGCGCAGCTCGACTTTTTCCTGCGTGGTGGCTTTGATCAGGCTGATGCCGATGACGCCTTCGTGCATCGCCGTCGAGGTTTTCGTTTCGGCTTCCTGCACGGCTTCATTGCGGCGGCGCAGCGGCCGCGAGAACAGCAGGTTCGCGCCGAAAAACACCACCGTCAAAATCAAACCGGTGGCGGCGAGCGCCACGTCGAGATAAAACAGCAGGCCGATAAAAATAATGACGCGCACGAAATTGATGACGGCGCGGAGAAACGTGTCGGCCATGATGCCGCTGAGATTTTTCAAATCGTCCCGCTGGCGGCTCATGATATAGCCGGTGTCGTGTTGCGTGTAAAAACTCGTGGGCAAATGCAACAGATGCGCAAACAGATACCGGCGCATGCGATAGAGCACCAACAAATGAAAACGGTTATTCAAGAGTGATTGCAAATAACTCAGGATTTGACCGAACAGCGTCAGGCCGAGGAGCGCGATGCCGGTGACGAATAATTGCCGCACGTCGCCGTTTTTCACCACGGTGTCGATCAAATGCTTGACTAAAAACGGCGCGGCAACGCTGATCGGCAGCCCGATAATCATGAGCGCCGCAACGATGGCGATCAGGCGTTTATAGGGCTGCATGAAAGGCCAGAAGCGTTTGACCAGCGGCCAGGTTTGATGCGGCCGCGGCAGAACGGCGGCGTATTTGATGCGGAAATGTGCCATGAGAATAAAGAATAAGACGCGAGGCGTAATTAAATGATGGCGAGATTTTAAATTTTTACGTCCACACCCAGGCCCGGTTGCTCGTTCGGGATCAGATAGCCGTCCTGCAATACAAAACCGCCGGAAGCGACGTCATCAACGATATCGAAGGCGCCGTCGAGATCGGCATAGTGGACGCCGCCTAATGCGCATGCCAAATGCACGGCGGCGGCAATCGAAATACGCGACTCGTCGTTGCAACCCACCATGACCGGCATTTTGCCCGCGACGGCAACTGCCGTTGCCTGCATTAGGCTCGTCATGCCGCCGGTTTTCATCAGCTTCAAATTGACCATATCAACAGCACCGCGCGCGGCGAGCGTCAACACGTCGTTGCCGGCCAGCGCCGATTCATCGGCCATGATCGGAATTTTTGATGAATCGTGCACGGTTTGCAAAGCCGCGATATTTTTTGCCGCCGTCGGTTGTTCGATAAATTCGATCTGCTCGCCCTCGAGGCGGCGGCAAAACGCCATTGCTTGTTCGGCGGTGTAACCTTGATTGGCGTCAACGCGCAACGCGATGGCAGGGTTGACGGCGGCGCGAATGGCTTTGAGGCGTTCGACGTCTTCTTCCCAATCCACGCCGGTTTTAATTTTCAACGCACGAAAACCGGCGCGCACAAACTCCCGCGCCTGGCGCGTGCTTTCTTCTATCGCAGTAATGCCGATGGTGATGGAAGTCAAAATTTTAGGCCGCGCCCAACCGAGAAGCTTATACAAAGGCAGGTTGACGGATTTGCCGAATAAATCGTACAAGGCCATATCTATTGCCGCGCCTGCTGCGGGCGCGCGCGACGCATGTAATTGCAAGATTTCATGCAGCGCCGACAACGCGCGCGCCTCGCGGCCAAGCAGCGCCGGAATGATCGTCGTGGCAAGATTCGTTTCGGCGCTGGCGACGGTCTCGCCAGTCACGAATGAATCCGGCGCGGCATTGCCCCAGCCCATCAAGCCGTTGTCCGTTTCAATGCGAACCAGAAGATTGGGCGCCGTGGCGATGGAATCGTAAGCGATCGTATAAGGATTGCGGAGTTGGAAAGTTTTGGGAAAGAGATCGATTCGGCTGATGACCATAAATAGGGTTGAGGCTAATAAAAGAAACCGACATGGGTTTTTCAGAGTGACTTTTGCAAAATTTGCTTTAAATTAAGTTATAGCGCCGCCGGTATTCAAGAATTTAAGATACGGCAATTACGCTGGCAATGCAACAAAGAAATGTTGTTGGAGGTTAAGATGATGACACTGGATGAGTTGATTCGCAGTATTCACGATCTGGGAAGCTATTTGAAAAAGTTCGAGGAAAAATACCGCATAAACACATCCCACCCGACATTAAACCTCATCGTATTCTCGCCCCGGGCTTAAGTTTCTCGCAACCCAATTTGCCGTTTTTGATTCAAGAAATTGAAGCCGTGTTGTTATAGCTGAAAAGCCGCCAAGATTTTTTCCACCACTTTTTGCGGCCCGTGTTTCAGAATATCGCAGCAGGGAATGCCGTAGCGCGCTTCGTATTGCCGCACCGTCGTTTCGATCTCGCCGTCCGTCATTTTCTCATGGTTCAACGTGAGCGCCAGCACCGGCCGGTTGGCGAGGAGTTCAATGGCTTTCAGTTCTTTTTCCAACGGCGCCATCGGAAAATCCGGAAAGCCGTCGTAGGCCGTGCGTTTCGGCGCGGTTTGCAAAATAATCGCGTGGGGCCGACCGGCGGCGATCAGTTCGAAGCCGCCGGGATACGCCGGGTGCATCAAGCTGCCCTGTCCTTCCAGCAACATCATCTGTGGCTTTTCCTTTTGCCAGCATTGCCAAATGGCATGCTCAATTTCGCCGCTGACATAATCGTTGATAATCGCATCGAGCCGGATGCCGTATTGGACGCCCTGCAGCCAGGCGGTTTGGCCGGTGCCGATCATCTCGGCTTTAATCTCAGCCGCATTCAGCGCTTCCGTGATTTTCCATGCCGTTGTGCGCTTGCCAATCGCGGAATCCGTGCCAAGCACGGCAATGCGAATGGATTCCACTTCTTTGATTTTGCCGGAGAAAAAGTGCAAATCTTCTTGCGCCGGCGGCTTGCGAATGTCGCGAATGCGCACGCCGTGCTGTTGCGCCAGGGCGCTGAATTCGGGATCGTCGGAAAGAAACTCGTGCAGGCCGCTGTCGATATTCAAACCGGCGCTCATCGCGGCGGCGATGAGGGCGCGATAACCCGGAGGCAATTTGCCGCCCTCGGGCGCGAGGCCAATCACAAAATATTTAATCGGCGGCGAAATGGTTTGCAGCGCGCCGGCCAAACTCGAATAAATTGGAATATCACGAACTTGTCCATCCAACACTTCGCCGGCGTCTTTGCCGGCGAAGGTCGAATCGATGACGCCGAGAATTTTGTAGCGATTGGTAAAGCGAACCAATCCGTGCGCGGTTTTGCCGTTGAGGCTGTCAAACGCGCCTTCGCAGAGAACGAGAGCGTTGCCGTCCATGGAATCTCAGTCTTTGCTATTTCTCATTAGAAAATTTCAATTAACGCCAGATCGTTTTGCGAAGCTAAAGCTTCGCACTCCGCTTCAAAGCACTATTTCCCATGCAACAAATCCAACACTGCTGCCACCATGGCCGTGACTCCGGTTTTGATGGTCGGTTCCGGCAGCGGCGCGAACTGGCTCGAATGCAGTGACGGCAAGCCTTGACCCGTGCGCAGGCTCTCTTGCACACGCTCAGGCGCAATCGCGCCGAGCCATAAAATCGCGAGCGGAATTTTTTCCGCGGTGCGACCGTATTCGCCAAAATCTTCGCCGCCCATCACCGGCTCTTTCGCGATCACTTTATCCGCGCCAAGAATGGCCTGCATTGAGGCCGCCATTTTTTTGACCAGCGCCGGGTCGTTGTAAGTTGACGGCGTGAACTCGTCGGCGACTTTGACGATCGGCATACGGTTTTCCGGAACGCCGGCCGCGATGGCCACGCCGCGGCAGATACGCTCGATGGATTTCAACGTTTGCTCGCGCGCCTGATCGGAATACGAGCGCACCGTGAGCTGCAATTGCACTTCGTCCGAAATAATGTTGTGCTTCGTGCCGCCATGGATCGAGCCGACGGTGACAACGGCGGGATCGAGGGGTTTCATCTCGCGACTGACGATGGTTTGCAGCGCCATGATGGTCTGCGCGGCGATTACCACCGGGTCTTTCGTGGTGTGCGGATAGGCGCCGTGTCCGCCGACGCCACGAATCGTGAGGTCAACCGAATTGACATTGGCGAGCGCATAACCTTCGCAATAACCCACCGTGCCCGCGGGCAATTCCGAAGCGACATGCCACGCCACGCAATAATCCGGCTTCGGAAATTTCGTGAACAGGCCGTCGCGCAACACGGCGCGGGCGCCGCCGCCGCGTTCTTCTGCGGGTTGGCCGAGAAAAACCAGCGTGCCGCGCCATTGGTTTTTAAGTTGGCTCAACAAGCGCGCCGCGCCAATGAATGCCGTCATGTGCACGTCGTGGCCGCAGGCATGCATCACGCCGACTTCGATGTTCTGGTCGTCCTGCACGCGCACTTTGCTGGCGTACTCAACGCCGGTGTTTTCCGTCACCGGCAGCGCGTCGAGATCGGTGCGCATCAACACCGTCGGCCCGGTGCCGTTCTTCAAGACACCGACCACGCCGTATTTGCCGACGCCCGGAGTGACGGCGTATCCGGCTTTGTTGAGTTCCTGCGCTATTCGCGCCGCGGTTTTTTCCTCGTGAAAAGAAAGCTCGGGGTTGCTGTGCAAATGTTTATAAAGCTGCTCCAGCGTCACATATTCCTGCCCGGCGCGCGTTTTGATCTCGTCGTGCAGCTTGCCGGATTTTGCATTCTGCGCGAAGATCGCCGCCGCGCCGAAATAAAGCATCAGCAACGCCCAGCGGTGGGTTAATCGCATTTTTCCTCCTTGAATATGGAATTGTTCGAAAAGCCATCAATACAAAATACCAGTGCTAATGGCCACGCGGAACGCGATGGCAGTATTTTCTCCAGTCTGTCCAGCGTCCAATTCGCCAAAATCGAGGAGATGACGCCGCCTTGTGGTGTGTCGCTTATCGAAGGGTACAATCTGCTTCCGTCCACATAGCCGGTTTTCAGCCATACTTGGAGAACCTTTTTGTCTATCGGAATATTCTCGAGCATCCATTTCGAGAGTTCCGCCTGCGGTTCACTCTCTGGCCCGACCTCGGGACATTGTCGGAGGGGCTTCACACCACTGTGGACGCGCCACAGCAGCATGCCTTCTTGGGGTACCAGTAACGGAATACTGAGTGTTGTCAAAGAAGAAATGATTTCCCTGCAACACAATCGCCCGAGAGAAATGATTCTCGGTCATACATTACGCATGTATTGAAATGCAC
>Ga0247727_10014530_pt1 | contig 13062 bp, 12 predicted proteins | sample WisWelCaveWW1625_FD_202498 | JGI IMG/M metagenome (GOLD analysis project Ga0247727, IMG submission 202498) | Biofilm microbial communities from Wishing Well Cave, Virginia, United States - WW16-25 | ecosystem: Environmental > Aquatic > Deep subsurface > Groundwater > Cave microbial mat | place...
ATGTCTTTTCAGGGAATATCTGATCTGCATCAGCTAAGGAAACGGTACGTATTATTGCTGATAAGCAAACATAGAAGAAATCACGTATATCTTTCTCGGAACTGGTCTTATCAATATTTTTCTTCACAATTGCAATACTTCTTGAAATTTCTCCGTCAAACCAGTGGTCTCTGTTAGGAAAGTCCGGTACTTCAATGTCGTCTATTTCAGATGAATACAACGTTGAAATAAGCTTTCTTTTAGCTGATTCTAATTCATCCTTTTCATAATATGTAGTTTTTACTTTCGTCAAAAGTCTGGCCATAGGATCTATATCAATACCGCAGGAGTTAACACCCACTAGTTTTGCCTCTACTAATGTAGTTCCTGACCCGCAAAACGGATCTAAAACCCATTTGTCATTCTCTTCTCCATCCATAGTCTTGCAGAATTTTAGAATAGCCCATCGTGGTATATGCGGGATAAATTTTGCCGGAAACTCATGAATGCCATGAGAGGAGTAGGCTACATCAGTAGAGTCTATGAAAATGGTCGAATCATTAGGAATGTTGTATAGAGGAATATCTGGCACAGATACGGTTTTCCCTTTTTTTAACTGCTGTATAACACTGGTGCGCAATTCTTCCAGATATTTTTCTACTTCTTTTGCATTGGCAAAATCAAACATCGTCTTCTTTGTGTTAATACGCACATCAAAGATATCATCTCAAATGGTAATATTTCTTATCATTTAGAGAATCTTTGTCATTACCATGGTCTCCAACTTCGTTGAATGAATGCGTATCCATCTGAATTCCTCTTATGCAACTTCTTGATACGTACCATAGCCTCCAGCGTGCTTGACACTTCCTTGAGATGGGGTACTGATGATGGTACACCATGTTTCTGCAATTCCTCCATGATCTCATCTATTTTACGTTCCTTCTTGAAATATCTGCTATCATACAACTTGAGCAGCAATTCGGTAATCTCTCTTACTTGAGCTGTTGACAGATGCTTTTCTGCAGAGTTTAGTCTAGTGCCAAACTTGAATTGGAATTTGTTATTTTCCATATCTCTTTCCAAGAGCTCCACGACCTCCTGACGTCTATTCCACTCCCAGTCCTGAATGTCCCTTGGAACTTCCAGAGTGAAGGTATCACTGAATTCTTTTATGGTTGCAAAACGGTTGCCTGGCCGTCTTTGTTGTCTGTATACTGTAGCTGTGACCCTTCGATCCTGCAGAGAAAGTAAAGGGTTCTTGGTATCGTACTCTGGTGTAAAGAATACTTCATACATGAACTTGCCACGCAGAAACTTCACAATGTCCTCTTGGTCTAGTGCGCTAGCAACAACACCTGAAACTCTGTTGCGAATTAGGTTGAAGATCTTGTAGAGCATTATGTTGGTCCGGTTGTACCATTCATATTTTATCAACCAGGCGCCCATGTCGTCCAGCGCGATAGCGGGCACTCTACCATACACTGTGTTCAGTTCCCGCAACTTGACGGTAAAGTCCTCTGGCGAGCGCTCAAAGAAATAGAATTTCTTTACTTTATCCCAGTCCTGATAAACATCGTGCAGAACGTGCAACTCGAATCTAGACTTACCAGTTCCTTGTGGTGCAGCGGCAAAGAAAGACGCAAAACCTTTAGTGTAATAGGCGTAGCGTATTTTGTCTGTTGCGTGCAATAGGGGGTTATCGTTAACGCTGATCTGCATAGTAATCTACTAATTACGATATCGAAGCGACGCTTATAGTAGTTCGTGTTAACAAATTTTCTAAGTATAGAACTATAAGTTGACCTGCATGCTTAATATTGATTGAAAATCCTGGAGATAAATTTACTAACTAAAGTTTTTACAACATATATTGAGTTGTTCCATGTCAGAGACTAGAAAACTGACAGGATTCAACATTAACCAACATGTCTGCAGGGTTACCAAAATCTACACTCCCATCATCGTCTCCATCTACAAGCAAACTTACTACACAGGTTAGCGATTCAAAAGTCTTCTTCACTACAGGATCACCAGGAAGTAGGTTCAGGTCCTCCCATATCTCGGTAAATATGACAGTTTCGACTTTCTTTTCATTTATAGGAAACGTAATCGGTATTATAAACTGAAATTCCTCATCGTTCGATGTATCTAGATTACACAGAAAGATCTCTTTCTGTGATTCAATAACCTTTGTAATCTTTCCCTTATTCACAGCATTCATCTCTTGCGGGTGATTTGGCAGCAGATCCAGTGTAATTCTGAGGCCATCTGGTCCGTCAATAATAAGAACTGTTGCCTGGTCGTAGCAACCCGTGAGAGGCACAGTATCAGTTGGTACCGAGTCGGTCTCACATCCTATTACCTTAGCAGTGTCAAGCAACTTCGTACATGTTACCACTTCTACTTGTTTACGTATAATTTCCATGGTATTCAAATTTTCAAATATCTCTGCAAATATGGTCATTTCGACCACAAGAGGGACTCCTCCCTGTTCAGTAAAACAATGGAAGACTTCTTTTTCCGCATGTATGGTCTTAGCTATATTTCCACTTTTGATAGTAACCATGGAAACAGCATCTTCTGGTTGCAAATTAAGACCAAGAAAAGCAAGTATAGGATGAGTAAGCTCAGAAATACACCCATTAAATGATGGATTTCCTTGCGCCGTAATACTAGTTGCACCTGTTCCGTCATTGCTTCCCAAACTCCTCAGGTTATTCAGATAATCATTGATCATTTCTTCTTCTTCGGGAGTTAAATCGCCGGCTTGCTCCTCGATCATATCTATTACCGCTTGATTGCTCATAGACTGACTCTGAGCTGAAATTTGTATAGGTTGAACTAAAACGAATGCCATCAGTAAAATAGCGCCTAAACCTATTGCTGAGTACTTCGCCTTTTCACTTACGCCATTCTCATGGTTCATTTCCATCTCTGCCTTCAGAAGCAAGTTCGATGGTTATAAATTACTATGAAATATCTAGTACTATTTTCAGTATCTCAAGTTACTAATTGAAGATACAGTACGGCTTTGGATACTTTTGGTGTACGGGTCAGACCTTTTGTTGTCGAATTTCGATGCGGGATGCGTGCTTAAAGTTTTCGAATCTGAATCTCTGATGTCTTACTGTGAAACCGAAATTGTGGCTTGAGCTCCGTGCATGGCAACGAAGCCCCGAGCGGGCTTTAGATCGGCGGTTTAAAGCCCTCTTTTCATGAGAGAAATATGGGTTGTTTTCTAATTTTGAATTCAGCATTAGTGGTTATGAACGATAATCTGGTATTTAGATCTTGCGAAGCAGGAAAGTATCGAGCAAATGCAAAATGAGCAAGGCGAATAAATAACTAGTGTTAACAAATTTTGGTTGGACAGAATTGAGCAGTTGCGTGGCCGTAGGCTCAATACCAATGAGAACTTGTGCATATTTATAGGCCCCGCACTTTAGCTAAATTGCAATAAATGTCAGCAATTCTTCTACAGGTGGATCTTGTGTCATAGTGTTTTATAACTTCACTGCAGTTACGCCTCAGTTTAGATTGCAAATCTTCGTCTTCAATGAGGATTGTTAGTTTTTTCGCAAGATCTTCCGGGTCTTCATGCTTGAAATGCATCCCAGCATCTCCAATTATCTCTGGTGAAATTGTATCGGATGCTATGCATGGAACATCGTGCAACAAAGCTTCCAGCAATGTTCTTCCAAAGGGCTCATTCGATCTGGCAGGGTGTACGAACACATCAGCACTACCGTAGAATTCTTCCAATTTGCCGTGTTCAACTTTACCCATAAAAGTTACTTTATCTTCGATCTGAAGTTTCTTTGTCAAAAATTTGCAGTAAGACATCAATTCTCCACTTCCTACAAGGGTAAGACGTATATTGAATTTTACACTATCTATCATTTTGAACGCATGTATAAGAATATCAACACCCTTGCGCTTGGATATTGCACCGACGTATAGAATATTAAATATATTATTATTCGAGTTTGTTCTGTTAGTCTTTTTGTTTTCAATATCTATGAAATTAGGTACAACAACAATTTTGTCAGGATTAAAATTGTAGTGTGTATAGAGTTTTGCGACATTATTACTGAGAGCAATATATTTATCGATTCTTTTTGCCAATCTTGTTAAGAGTGGATAAATTGCTGCATATGCGAACGCTATAGGTCTTTCTAATAGCGAAGTTTGTTCAAACAAACACTTTCTCCTTGCTTGGAACTTATTGCAATCAGAACATATGCCTGTGACAACGGGACAAAAGCCAGCATAATTATTAAGAGTTGCCACCACCGGTTTCTTTCCTCCAAGAATCTTATACAGACCGGCTGCCATTATTTGATATACACCGTAAACGTGATAAATATCTGTTCTATCTTCAAATTTTCTCATAGCCTTTAATGTTGAGTACATAAGAGTTATTGTCAATCCTTTGTTGGCTATCGCAGGTAGTGGCAAACACTTGTTAGCAATTACAGAATATCTTTTTACCTTAACCTTGTTTATAGTTTCAGAATAATTCTTCCCATCGAAACATACAACTTGCACGTTAAACCCACTAGATGCTAGCCACTCAGCAAGTATATTGACACTAACCTCTGATCCTCCGATTAAATTAGGATAATAAAACGGACACATTATAGTTATGTTCATAAGTAATGTCCTTCTAAATCAAATTGAGAGACGCCGCCGAATTAACTCAGGTTGAAGTGAACCTATTACGAACCCAGCAAACATGAATGTTAAGTAGGCTAAAACGATACTGGCAACACCAACGGTATCTTTTGGACCTAAACCAGCCTGTCGAAAGCGTTTGTGGAGTCGTAAGAGTTCTTGACGCAGTGACCGGCGGTAGTGTTGATTACCGTTTGGACCAGGTGGTGCATTTGCACTATGAGCTCTGCGCTTATATTCGATGAGGCGGTCATGACCATCACATATTGCTCTTTTTATAAAATGCCGCAGTCCGTTTGGAATAGGGTGGGAAGTCCTAGACTTTGGTTGATAGAAAATTTTGAAACCTCTACTCTGAAGTTTGTCAACCATAACGGTGTGTCGTGAGCGAATATGAGCTGAGTCGGGAAATGGGCATGATTCGAAGATTTCACGTCGAAATGCCACGTTGTTTGCGGCGAAGTACTCTCTCTCTAAAAGCTCTCCATCTTGTATATGATCTGAATGGTCAAGATGTATGAGTCCATATGTCTTCTTGTACAGGTTTTCTGGAGGAACGTAGGTATGGCCACCAACTACGCATACCTCTAACCATTGAAATGATTCAAGTAAACTTGCCAACCATCCATCTTCGGGAATTACATCAGAATCCAAGAAGATTACAATGTCAGACGAACTGTGCTTGGCTCCACAATTCTTTAGCTCATAATAATGTAGCCCGGGGGCAGGAATTATTTTAAGCTCTATCATGGAGTTACAGGGCGCTAATTGTTCTTTGGTCAGTTGTTCAATTCCGAAACCATCACTCTCCTCAGGATTGTATACTATGATGATCTCTGGTTTAGAGCATGAATTAGGTGAAACCTCTATAAGCTGCTTGCAAAGTTGCTGCAGCATTTTGTTCGAGCGCTGACTTTCAGCAAGAAGAATGTTTTCCCACTCAATTACTACTGAAAAGCTAGGATATGATGAACTATTAATGCTAGCATTTTCTGTTTCCAGCCTCATTTCGCAAGTAATCTATCTTGACATTGATTATTATGACCTTGTGTAAAACCTGTTATGTAACGTAGGATACATGAAGCCAACTTGCTGTCCTTCACACTTCTTCTATCTTTATAGAAGATCTATTCTGTAAACAAGAGCCGTCTTTAGTTGAAAAACTCCAGCCGTGGCTAGGGCAAAAGCACCAGAGATTGAGAAGACTAAGATACAGTTGGATTCTTTTTTACATTCCCTAGAACTAGCTTGATAGTATCGCAGATCCCTCTGTATTTCATCAAGCAATATACCCAGCAAAGCCTTCGTAGTGTATCATTAGTGTGCCATCTATAGCTGGAAATATCAAAATCTCTAAACCATTCAAAAAATTTGTTTGCTTGGTATCGCTTGAACACCTCATTATCATTAACTGTATCTGGAATCTGTCTTTGAATGTCATACCAAAATTCTGGATCCTCTCCTGCCAAGTTCATTGCACCTGCTGTGAAGAGACGCCTAGCATAATCAAAAACCTTATAATTCAAATCGAAATTACATTCAACCGGATCTATACCCGCTACAGTCAACTCTGTTATCGTTTCCACGCATTTTTGACAAGAACCGCAATTCTTGAAATATAACTGTGAACGTATATTCTTGTAATAGCGTAGATCCATAATGGAACTGCATATACGCAAGTTCTTACTATAACCTCGATTCCTCTTTAAAACATGTTTTATTTTTGCCACTCTGGTTAGTTCTTGACCATCATAAATCACTTTGATATCTGCCCATGAAAAATTAGTGAAAGCGAGGAAATGAGAACCGTTTCCCGTACGCACTTTATGGTCTTGTGCAAATGTCGATGCAATATACAGCGTTCCTGCTTTTTGGACAGTTAAAGGTGCAGAAAGACCAAGGAAGATTAGGCCATGACTGACCTTCGTCGACCAATGCGTGACCCGAAAATCCCGCGTTAACAACCGATTGTTGAGAAGATTGCTTTGCCTATCCCACACGTCACTCTTGATAAAATGAATCTCTACTCCTTCATTCTTTGCAAAATCAAGAAAGGTATTCTTCACCTTATCATAATATTCAGCTTCAAACGAAGAAGTTTCTCCTCTTAGCAATGTAATCAAAAGCGGATGTTCATCTTTATGCATTATGTAAGAAGTCGTAGAGTCTAATCCTCCACTAAAAAGTAAAGCAGCATGTTTGTTGTTGAACTTGTTATTAATCAAATTGTTCACATACATCCTGCCAGAAGATGAGAACGAGGGATACCACCCTTGGAATACTTGTCTTACCTTGTGAAGAGAGTCAAAAGACGCTTGATCAAGTTTTTCAACATAGATATCTGCACCTGTTGCCCATGCTACTGGAGCAATAACGAAGAGTGGTGGAATCGCTAAAAGACTTTCATCAATATCATCAATATTCTTATCGTACTGTACAACAAAGTTGTCTCTCAAAAAATACTTCTTAATGTTTTCTGATAAATCCAGCTTAGTTACAAGTTTACTTCCAACAGCTCTTACTTGAGATATTCTAATATACTGCGTGCTTTGCTTTACGCTTTCATTATTATACGTCTCGAGCATTATTTAACACTGAAGAGAACTAACCGTTGTTTGATGTTTAATATATTATGTAGGATATATAACAGGTCTACAGTATCTATTAATTGGCAATCTGTACATGCCTTGAATCATTAGCCGCCTTCCTATTCTGTTCTTCTCGAAATAAGGTTAAATTTCCAAGTGTATCGGTTCTCCTGATATATTATCAAAATTTCCTCTCCTTCGAACAAGATAGTCCTGCCCATCTAGGATCAAGACCTCGGCGGGGGAGGGGTGACTTAGGAAAGCAACCATACTCATGCTGTAACCATATGCTCCAGTCTTAAAGATACCTATGATATCTCCTATCTTGACAGGAGGTAGATCGATGTCTACAGCTAGTTGATCAAACGGCGTACAAAGTGGACCTACTACTGTACATTTCTGACTAGGTTTTTCCTTGATTTTGTTAACTGCAAAAGTTGGATAATTCAACTTATAAAAAGCGGGCCTCATCAGAAAATTGATACCACCATCAGTAATTACAAAAATCTTTTTCCTTGATTCCTTTACATCTATTACTTTAGTTAGAAAGATTCCTGCACGTCCTAGGAGAAACCTGCCCAATTCGAGTGCGAGTGATGTCTTTCGCATATCAATGCCGTGTCTTATGATAGATTCATGAACCTGAGCTCCCAACTTGAATATGTCCAGTGCCTTTTCGTCGTGAGTGTACGGAATACCGAGTCCTCCTCCCATATCTATGATCTTCAATTCCAAGTTAGTTTCGCTAGATATTCTCTGAGCCGTATCTAGAATACTATCAAACATGCGAAATAAAGCGACGGGATCTAGTATTTGGCTTGCAGAATAAACATGTATACCTACTAAATTAACATGTCTCGAGTGGAAGTTTTTCAGTTGTACTATAACATCTTCCTCGTCAATACCAAACTGGCTTGGTCCGCCCACCATTCTCACAGGCGAACTGTCAATTTTGGTAGACGTGTTTATTCGTATCATAACATCAACGACCTTAGACATCTTGAAAGCGACCTTGTCGATTCTCTTCAGCTCATTCATCGATTCGGCAATAATAGTTCTTATATTGCGGTCGAGAGCGTATTCTATCTCCTTGTCTGTCTTTCCAGGACCGACGAAGATTATGTCTTCAGGTTTGAAACCGGCTTTTAGGGCAAGGCTTAATTCACCTCCTGATGATATATTAGCACCGCAGTGATTATGAGCGAGCAGTTTGCAGATTGTGGGATTGGGATTTGCCTTGATGGAGTAGAAGATCTTAAAGCCATGAAATGCGCTTCTTACTGCGCTGAGACTGTGTTTGATGATGTTTACATCATAAACGTAAAGCGGAGTCTCGTATTTTGACACTAGCTCAGTTACCAAATGGCCCTGTATACTAAGTTCATTATTCACTATATCGAACTCTGGCAGGCCAGTCATTAGTTCTCCATAATTATAACTCATACAAAATTTGCATTTGCAATTAGTAAATACATTATGTAATAACTAGAATTGATTTCAAACCTGAAACCTGTCGGATATATCGCATATGATTATGAGCGTATTTCCTTACCTCATACCTACTATGTTAAGTCACCTTACAATAGCCCTAACATATGTTATGTAACTTTCAATACATAAGAGTTTTTTTGCAATCAATGGTGACACGATAATAGATTAAGAGGTAGAATTTGATTGATGGAAACTAGATTTTATGGTCATGCTTGTATCTTTCTTAAGTGGAGAAATTTCTCGGTGACGACCGATCCATGGTTTTCCAAGGAAGGTGTATTCTTATCTTCTTGGTTTCAGTTTCCGGATAACACAGAGCTGGATTTGACTCCAATAAGAAATTCGGATTACATCATCTTATCTCACGAACACCAAGATCATTTCGATCTAAATTTCTTAAGAACCATCAGTTCTAGGACGAAAATAATTATCCCCAAATATACTGACTCATATCTTTATGAGACTCTCAAATCCAACCTTGAAAATGAAATAATTGTTGCAAATTCGTTACAGAAAACCGCGCTTGGGCCAGAAATTAATTTCTGTCCAGTTGTTCAATCAGTTCCTATTTGGGACGATTGTTCATTGATACTTGAAACGCCTGAGGCTACAATACTTGATGTCAATGATATGAAAATTACTAGTATGGATCTTGACTGGATAAAAGATAATTTCCGAATTAATTACCTTTTCATGCAGTTTGCTCCTAGCGCTTGGCATCCATACGTATATGATTATCCTCACGCAAAAAAAGTATCACTTCTTCGGCATAAGACTGCTACTCGGTTCGATTACGCTAAGGAAATATTCCTATCCTCGGGTGCTGACCTTTTCATTCCTTGCGCCGGTCCTCCTTGTTTTTTGGACGGGGAACAATTTGAATTTAACTTTCTAGATGAATGTGTTTATTCGGTGCTACCACAGTTCTATGAATTTGCCAAAAAAGAAGGATTCGTTGATAAGATTTGCATACTTCTGCCGGGGGATAAACTCCAGCCGAACATTGACTATACTGAAATTAATGAAAGAAATATCAGAAGCGAACCTTTCGTAAATACACGCGAATATCTTGAAGATTATAAGAAACGGAGGCTGCATGTAATTAAGAGGGAGTTACGGAAAATAAAGAAACCTTCAGGAAGTCTGCTGAATAAATGTAAACGTTATTTCGAACCCCTCATAAGTTCGTCACCTTATTTTAGAGAAAAAATTAATGGAAGGGTATTATTAGACGTAGTTGGCGCAATAAATGAAGAAATAATTATAGATTTTTCAAAACCTGCAGATCAGGTAAACTTGTTTGAAGGTGAAGATTTCTTTTGTAAATTGCGTGTAGATTCAGCGTTTCTTGGCCTAATCCTAGAGAATAAGTTGACATGGGAACAGTTATTCCTTAGTAGGAGATTTAATGCTTCAAGAAATCCAGATGTATACAACGAATTTCTAATAGTTTTCCTGCGCTTTGCAGACAGCCGTAGCTATAAGGCATACGAATTATACGACAAGAACAAAGAAGCAAAGGAAACCTTTGAAATGGAATATGAGGGCAAAAAATACACGGTGCAAAGATACTGTCCTCACGCAATGGGCGATCTTTCAAAGGCAAAAATGACGAATGGGTATATCGTGTGCCCTGGTCACGGGTGGAATTTCTCCATCAAAGACGGAAGGTGCTTACAGAATAAGTGTTCTATAAAGATAGAGCAACTGTTAGAGATGTAGTGCGAATTAAAGCTTATTGAGTCCATGGAAGTAAAGTTCCACACCATCATGAAATCATTATCAGAAAGATGGCTTTGCATATTATGCGCTTTTTCACGGCGAAGGCGATATTGGGTATACCTGGTAGCTTGGCTAACTCAACAACATTAGCTAAAATAAAAAAATCTGACTTTTTTTATAGAGGAAAATATACTTATGAGTAAGCGAGAAGTTAGCTGTTGTGTTAGATTACCAGATCCCTTTTAATAGTGGCGATACGAGTACAGTTGCTTAATTTGCCAAACTCTATGCCAGTAGAATTATTTCGATAAAGAGCTTGAAGGAAATTCTTTATGAAAAGAGTGGAAAGTATTCCACTGCATACAGAGATGCATAATTAGCATTCCGAAATTCTTTCCTGATTTTCAGCTTTCTATATACGCTTTATAAAGAACCCCCTAGGAGCAACTTTTACACAGGAGCGCATCCTAGTTCATTAGGTAAAATCACTTTTCCACTTCAAAGCTAACTAGATCTTAGGGTGAAAGCCCCGAGCGGGCTTTGGATCGGCGGTTTAAAGCCTTCTTTTCATGAGAGGAATATAGGTTGTTTTCTAATTTTGTGTTCAGCATTAACTATCATAAAGGAAAATCTGGTATTTAGATCTTTATGTTGACATTGAAGCAGAAGGACAATGAGCAAGGCTAATAAAAAGCAAAAGTAAATATCTGAAAAAGATTTACACTACAGAAACATGCTAGACTTCTGTATAATATCTGACAAATATTTTCTAACGAAAGAATTCCTACCTAAAGGAATCAAGGCTTGGGAATATCTCTACAAGCAATGCATGAAAGGAAAGGTACCACCTCTGAACTGTGCAGGTGCAAAGGCAGGAATACACAAGGGATACATGCTTAACTTCTTATTCGCTTTGCACGATAGGGGATATGAGGTAGGTCAGCCCGATGAAGGCTTGCATCCCGCAAAAGAATATCTAAAAGAATTATACCGCGCAAGAAAGGAGTTGAGAGAAAAGCCGTGAAGAAACAGAGTTTGCGCTTCCAATGGTTCAATGCGCTGTCTTACGCCAGAGAACATAGAATCAAAGATGCGGAAGTAAGGAGAGCAATGAAGTCGGTTGCGAAGGACTTTAACCCAAGGAAAGAAAGAATGATGTATGAGCTTCATGTTTTGCGTTATGTCCAGTCATTAGTTAGGGAGAAATTCGGATGGGATTACTTTGTTGAGGAATTAACTAAGACTGCGGAAGAGGTACGGAAAAAGCATTATAGCAAAACTAAAAACTAAAACCTCTTAGCTGCTCTAGGATTTTTCATTTCGGTTCAACCATTCTTTCACAATATTCTCGGCATTACTCTTTTTCTCGACAAATCTTAGTAATTCATCCACCTCATCGTCAGGCAACTCTATTTCTTTGATCTTTTGTGCGTGTTCATATCTGTCCTGGTCAAGTATCTGGAATATCGCTTCTTCATTAGCAACTATTTTGACTTCTGGTATGTATATCTCCGTAATCTCACGACCCGCGTCATGATTCCAATCCAATACCGACGCATAAACTCTGAGTTTGTAAATTATTCCTTTCAATTAATTATCCCCTTCTTTTTTATCCAACACCCATCTTAGAGCATCAATCCATTCACTCACGCCTGAATGGCTGTAATCTTCCAGGATTCTGATACCCAGTTTTTCATCCTCAAACCAAAGTTCACGTTTGGGCAGTCCCTTCCTGTCTTGTTTTTTCTTCCACTCAGAAAGTCTATCTAACAATGCTTTAAGCTCTTGTTCACCTTTCAAAATTCTCACCGACTTTAGTATGTTTACAAGCCATAATTTTTAGTTTAGTCATTTCTCAGCACCTTTCCACTCCCATCCCTTTTTATGTTTGTTATACACCACTCCCATGTAGTGAACAGAACCCACAATCAACATTCCCATTGTTCTATCCTTTTCTCTTCCTAAGTTGGAATCAGAAGTTGAATGATTAGAGTACTAATCTATACATTAGTTTTGGTATTAGCTCTATTGACGTATGTATAGGCTAATCGGTGTAGTAATCGCAGACAATTCAATGGGTGATTTGATTCCTGCTACGTGTCGGTTCAGAGTAACTGATATCTGTAGAATTTATTTAAATCCTCAGACGTGCTTAAAGTTTTCGAATCCGAATCTCTGTTATACGGGTTTTGAAGTTAAAATGATGGCTCGATAACGGCATAAGCCCCGAGCGGGATAAAAGGTTTTTCATGTGGAGCCCTGTCAATTAAAGTATAGAATCTACTACATATATCCAGTTATCATGAGTAAAGTTCAGTTCCAATGAAACTGAATCGCAGTCTAATCTTGAAATTTTGCATAGGTAGTATATTGACATCACTTTACTATCAGTACAGGGCATCTTGCAATTCCTACTACAGCATTTGTAACACTTCCGATTATCAATCTCTTTAATCTGGTCAAACCTCTTGTACCTAATATGATCAAGTCCAATTTGCTCTCTAACAGGATTGATAGAGTACCATCTGTTTACACATCTGAGAAACGCCTTGTAATAGAACCTAGACTGCAGCTGCAAGATATCAAAGAACTTGTACAAGATAAT